>ENA-OQKJ01000330-OQKJ01000330.1-human-gut-metagenome-genome-assembly--contig:-NODE-330-length-11577-cov-4.549956_pt1 | contig 11577 bp, 10 predicted proteins | sample MGYA00242647_ERZ504795 | MGnify/ENA primary metagenome ERZ504795 (study PRJEB26092, sample SAMD00036398) | human gut metagenome | host: Homo sapiens | study: EMG produced TPA metagenomics assembly of...
AGAAATCTGTCACCAACAAATATGGAATCTTAGCTCAGCTGGGAGAGCATCTGCCTTACAAGCAGAGGGTCATAGGTTCGAGCCCTATAGGTTCCATATCTTAAAAGAAAATGGCGAGATAGCTCAGTTGGCTAGAGCACACGGTTCATACCCGTGGTGTCGAGGGTTCGAATCCCCCTCTCGCTACTACTTACGAAAGATAAGTCTGTAAATCGAGTGAAAGGTTTACAGGCTTTTTATATTGCCGGCATATTCATACAAAAATATACAAAATTTCTTTTTACTATTGCCATAATCCCCAAAATCCTTTATAATGCAAAAAGGTGAAAGCAAAAGTTCATTGTAATGACAGTAGTATGAAATGATAACAGGGTGGTTATTCAAAAAAGGATAACTGCCTTGTTTTTGATTATAGGAAAAATCGCTATTGTAAAACCTTTTGCCGAATCACATCAACATTCACGAAAGAGAGGGAAAGGAATGGAGAAACAAGAGAAAAACACAGTAACACCCTACGACCTTGATGGAAGGCCGCCACTGAAGCTGGCGATTCCTCTTGGTTTGCAGCATGTGCTGGCTATGTTCGTAGGTAATCTTACACCGCTTCTGATCATCACAGCAGCCTGTGGAATCGAAGCCGGCGGAGAACTGCAGGTAGCACTTCTGCAGAATGCCATGCTGATCGCAGGTATTGTAACATTGGTTCAGGTATTTACAATAGGACCTGTGGGTGGTAAACTCCCCATCGTTATGGGAACCAGTTCCGGTTTCATTGGCGTATGCCAGAGTGTTGCAGGAGTCATGGGTAATGGAGTGGTTGCGTATGGTGCAATTATGGCGGCATCCTTTATCGGCGGTCTTTTTGAAACTGTACTGGGAAGCTTCCTGAAACCACTGAGAAAATTTTTCCCGTCAGTTGTAACAGGAACCGTTGTATTATCAATCGGTCTTTCACTGATTGCTGTTGGTATCAGTTCTTTTGGCGGCGGAAGTTCCGCTAAGGACTACGGTTCTCTGGAGAATCTGTTTGTAGGTTTTGTAGTTCTGGTTGTAATTGTCGTATTAAAACATGGAACAAAAGGATTTACAAGCTTTGCATCAATTCTGATCGGTATTATCGTAGGATATGTGCTGGTAAGTATTATGGCAGCAGTTCTTCCTACCACATTTACCTATGTGGATGACGCAGGCGCAACAGTAGAAGCTACCAAATCCTGGGTTCTTAACTGGGATAAAGTAGCAAGCGCATCCTGGTTTGCAGTGCCGAAGATCATGCCTGTCAAATGGGTATTTGATGCAAGGGCAATCGTTCCGATCTGCATTATGTTTATTGTAACAGCTGTAGAGACTGTAGGTGATATTTCCGGTATCACAGAGGGTGGTCTTGGAAGAGAAGCTACAGACAAAGAGCTTTCCGGCGGCGTTATGTGTGATGGCCTTGGATCTTCACTGGCAGCAGTATTTGGCGTACTTCCGAATACTTCTTTCAGCCAGAACGTAGGTCTGGTTGCAATGAACAAGGTTGTAAACCGTTTCTCAATTGCAACAGGCGGTATTTTCCTTATCGCATGTGGTCTGTTTCCGAAGCTTGCAGCACTGATCTCCATCATGCCTCAGAGTGTACTGGGCGGTGCGGCAGTTATGATGTTCTCATCTATTGTTGTCAGCGGTATCCAGCTTATCACAAAATGGCCGGTAACTCCGAGAAACGTAACAATTGTCTCCGTTGCACTTGGTCTTGGCTATGGACTTGGGGCAAACTCAGCAGTCCTTGCACATATGCCGCAGGCAATCACATTGATCTTCGGCGGTTCAGGAATCGTACCTGCAGCACTGTTTGCTATCATTCTGAATATCGTGCTTCCACCAGATGAGAAATCCGAAGTTGAGATTGCAGAAGAGATTCTTGACATGAAGAAAAAAGAGGCACAGAAGAAATAGCAGCAGAATCAACTTGTTGGCACACTGGGATTGTTCGAAAGTGAATAAGTAAAACAATAAAAAGCGCGAAACTGGGAATATCTGGTTTTGCGCTTTTATTTAGATTATAGTGAATGATTATCTGGTGCAGATGTATGTGGCGAAAACAGACTGCAGATATCTGTAATGAATTTCCTGGTAATAGTTACTGTTCATTCCGTGCCCAGTAACACGCTTCGCGATGCAGGAAATATGAACATCCTTGTGCAAAGCCCAAGGAGTATCGTTTGCTTTGCAAACTTAATTTATGCTATTCGCATAAATTCGCACGGTATGTCTCGGGATAGTGGCGTGTGAACAGTAACTGATAATGATAAAAAATATGTTATTGAATGAAATTCAGGGTTGACAAATATAGCTTCCGGTGGTAAACTAAGTGTAAATTTAACAGATTAAACCGATGAAGCGGAAGTCAAAGCAGTCATGCGCGCACAGAGAATCCGGGAAGGTGAGAGCCGGGTGGAAATGCAGTCTGCCAAATGGGCCGCTGAGGGCACAGTGAAAGGTTGAAGATTACAGAGCAGACTAAGTATCCTGTGACGTGAGGCATACGTCAGTTGCCGGGAATATGAAGGTATTTCGCAAAGAGTACGGTTCAAACCGTAAATCAAGGTGGCACCGCGGGTGAAGTATATACGCTCGTCCTTGACAGAAAAGATAATTCTGTCAAGGGCGGGCTTTTTTATGTCCCTGGCAGAAACTGAATTAATCACAGGAGGTGTTTCCATGTATCCAACATTAGAAACTATCAGGCAGCTTGCACAGACAAAAGAATATCGTCGTATTCCTCTGTGCAGAGAACTTTATGCAGACAGATATACACCGGTAGAGGTAACGCGCATTTTGCGAAAAGCCAGCCGCCATTGTTATCTGCTGGAAAGTGCCAGCCAGACAGAAGTGTGGGGCAGGTATTCTTTTCTGGGGTATGAACCGTCCATGGAGATTACCTGTACAGACGGAACATTGAAGATCCGGACAGCCGATGCTGAGGGAAAAACAGAGGAAACCGTAAGGCAGGTCACACATCCCGGTGATACTCTCAGAGAAATCATCCGGAAATATAAAACTCCGGTAATGGAAAAGATGCCTCCTTTTACAGGCGGTCTGGTAGGATATTTCTCCTACGATTATATCAAATACAGTGAACCAAAGCTGAAACTGGAGGACAGGGAACAGCAGGATTTCAGGGACATGGATTTAATGCTTTTTGATCAGGTGATCGTATTTGACCATTTCAGACAGAAAGTACTTCTGATCACAGGTGTGATGACAGATGATCTGGAAGCTTCCTACGAGAAAGCAGTAAAGAAGTTGGAGGAAATGGCGCAGATGATTCGAAACGGGGAGCATATGGAATTTGAACCGCTGAGACTTCAGTCAGAAATACAGCCGAAATTTCCGAAAGAAAAATATGCAGAGATGGTGGAGAAAGCCAAACATTATATCAGAGAAGGTGATATTTTCCAGGTGGTACTTTCCAATCCCATGCGTGCGAAAGCAACAGGAAGCCTGTTTGATACTTACCGGGTTCTTCGGGCATCTAATCCTTCTCCTTATATGTTCTACTTTTCCAGCGATGACATTGAACTGGCAGGTGCTTCCCCTGAAACACTTGCGAAGCTGGAAAATGGCACCTTAAGTACCTTCCCTCTGGCAGGAACCAGACCAAGAGGAAAAACAAGAGAAGAGGATAAAGCCCTTGAAGAGGGACTTCTGAAAGATGAGAAAGAGCTGGCGGAACATAACATGCTGGTAGACCTGGGAAGAAACGATATCGGAAAGATCAGCAAGATCGGAACTGTAAAAGTAGAAAAGTACCTCTGCGTAGAACGTTTTTCCCATGTAATGCATCTGGGCTCCACAGTAACAGGAATTATCCGGGATGATAAAGACGCTGTGGATGCAGTAGATGCAATCCTTCCGGCAGGAACCCTTTCCGGAGCACCCAAATTCAGAGCCTGCCAGATCATCGAGGAACTGGAACAGAGCAAACGAGGAATTTACGGAGGCGCCATCGGATATCTGGATTTTGCAGGAAATCTGGATACCTGCATTGCCATCCGCCTGGTTTACAAGAAAAACGGAGAAATCTGTATCCGTTCAGGTGCCGGAATCGTGGCGGACAGTGTACCGGAAAAGGAATTCCAGGAATGCTGCAACAAGGCAAGAGCAGTGGTACAGGCAATTGAACAGGCACAGGAGGGATTAGAATGATATTACTGATCGATAATTATGACAGCTTTTCCTATAACTTATATCAGCTCATCGGTGCAGTGGAACCGGACATTAAAGTAGTGAGAAACGATGAGTGTACACTGGAAGAAATCGCGGAGATGAAGCCGGAAGCCATCATTTTATCTCCTGGTCCGGGACGTCCGGAGGATGCAGGTATCTGTATCCCGGTTATTAAAGAATTTGCAGGAAAAATCCCCATTCTGGGTGTGTGCCTGGGACATCAGTCCATCTGCGAAGCCTTTGGAGGAACAGTTTCCTATGCAAAGGAACTGATGCATGGAAAGAAAAAGCTGATGTATAAAACAGGAGAAAGCCGGCTTTTCAAGGACCTGCCGGATACCTTTGCAGCAGCCAGATATCATTCCCTGGCAGCATTAAAGGATACCCTGCCTGCAGAACTTAGGGTAACAGCAGAGTCAGAGGACGGAGAGGTCATGGCAGTGGAACATACGAAATATCCTGTGTTTGGAGTACAGTTTCATCCTGAATCTGTAATGACACCGGACGGTAGAGTGATGATAGAGAACTTTATGGAGGTAGTGAGAAATGATTAAGGAAGCCATTATTAAATTATCAAAGAAACAGGATTTAGCTTATGCGGAAGCAGAAGCTGTAATGGACGAGATTATGAGCGGTCAGGCAACACCTGTACAGATGTCTGCTTATCTTACTGCATTAGCTTTAAAAGGAGAGACAATTGATGAGATCACAGCTTCCGCAGCAGGAATGAGAGCTCACTGTATCAAACTTCTCCACAACCTGGATGTGCTTGAAATCGTGGGTACCGGCGGAGACGGTTCTAATTCCTTCAATATTTCCACTACTTCTTCTCTGGTGATCGCAGCAGGCGGTGTTCCGGTTGCAAAACATGGAAACAGGGCAGCATCCTCCAAATCCGGTGCAGCAGATGTTCTGGAAGCACTGGGAGTGAAGATTACACTGACGCCGGAACGCAGTGCAGAGATCCTGAAAAAGATCAACATCTGCTTCCTGTTTGCGCAGAATTATCACATTGCAATGAAATATGTGGCACCGATCCGTAAAGAGCTAGGAATCCGTACTGTATTTAACATTCTTGGACCGTTAAGTAATCCGGCAGGTGCAAACATGGAACTGATGGGAGTTTACGATCAGTCACTGGTGGAGCCACTGGCACAGGTTATGGCAAATCTGGGCGTTAACAGAGGAATGGTTGTCTACGGACAGGACAGTCTGGATGAAATTTCCATGTGCGCACCTACTTCTGTATGTGAGATCAGGGATGGCAAATTTACTTCCTATGAGATCACACCGGAACAGTTTGGATATGAGAGATGTGAGAAGGGTGCCCTGACAGGTGGTACACCTGCAGAAAACGCAGAGATCACAAAAGCAATCCTGAAAGGTGAGGAAAAAGGTCCGAAGCGTCAGGCGGTATGTTTAAATGCAGGTGCAGCACTCTATATCGCAGGAAAAGCCGCTTCCATAGAAGAAGGAGTGAAGCTGGCAGAATCCCTCATCGACAGCGGTGCAGCACTGAAAAAACTGGAAGAATTTGTAGAAGAGACAAATAAATAAAAAGCAATCCCCAATTACTAGTGTAAAGGAAATCTGTAACTGTCCGGTAATCTGCTGACTGTGGATATACAGAACAGTTACAGAAAAATCATAGAGATTATGAAGAATATATTAGAAGAAATAGCAGCCAGAACAAGAGAAAGAATTGCAAAAGAAAAGACCTGTATTTCTGTTTCGGAGCTGGAGAACCGGATTCAGGAAGTAAATAAAAATGCAGGGAAGAGAATTACACTTCTCCAGGCATTACAAAAAGACGGTATGTCCTATATCTGCGAGGTAAAGAAAGCCTCCCCCTCAAAGGGACTGATTGCACCGGATTTTCCATATCTGGCAATTGCAAAGGAATATGAACAGGCAGGTGCAAGTGCAATCTCCTGTCTCACAGAATCTTTTTATTTCCAGGGAGCAGACCAGTATCTGAGAGAAATCGCAGCCGCTGTAAAAATACCTGTACTCCGCAAGGATTTTACAGTAGATGAATATATGATCTATCAGGCGAAATCCCTTGGTGCTTCCGCAGTATTACTTATCTGTGCTATCCTGGATGACGGAGAATTAAGAGCATACAGACAGCTTGCAAAAGAGCTGGGACTGGATGCACTGGTAGAAGCACACGATGAGTACGAAGTGGACAGAGCCTTAAATCTTGGGGCAGAGATCGTGGGAGTCAATAACCGGGATCTGAGAACCTTTCAGGTAGATATGAACAACAGTATCCGCCTGAGAAAAATGGCACCGGACAATGTAGTTTTTGTTTCCGAGAGCGGAATCCGCACCCCGGAGGATATCCGGCTTCTTTATGAGAATAAAGTGGATGCGGTACTGATCGGGGAAACACTGATGCGAAGCCCGGACAAGAAAGCAGCACTGGAAAGCCTGAATGGCAGCCCGTTACGCTGAAAGATCGAATATTATCTGAGAGGATAGAATATGACCAGAGAACAACAGCAAAGAACCAAAATCAAAATCTGTGGTCTGAAACGCCCGGAAGACATTACCTATGTAAATGAAGCAAAACCTGATTACTGTGGATTTATCATAGAATTTCCGAAGAGCAGCAGAAATGTTACAGGTGCATTGGTGAGAGAACTTACTGCAAAACTTAATCCGGACATTATCCCTGTAGGTGTTTTTGTAAATGCAGCACCTGAGCGTGTGGAGAAACTGCTTCTTGACGGAACTATCCATATTGCGCAGCTTCATGGACAGGAAGATGAGGCATATATACGGAGAATCCAAAAGAATACAGGGCATCAGGTTATAAAGGCCTTTTCCGTAAAAACGGCTCAGGATATTGAAAATGTCCTGAAAAGTCCTGCAGATTATATACTGCTTGATCAGGGTGGCGGTGGAACCGGACAGACCTTTGACTGGTCACTGATCCCGGAGATAGACAGACCGTTTTTCCTGGCAGGAGGACTGGGTGCAGATAATCTGGAAACAGCCGTCCGGACTATTCATCCCTATGCAGTAGATCTGAGCAGCAGCGTGGAGACGGATGGAATGAAAGACAGAGATAAGATTTTGAAGGCAGTTCAACTGGTGCATATAAAATAAGATAACCGAATCAAGTAAGTCACCTGCTTCAATTGCGAAAAGCAATAAGCAGTGGGTGGGGACTTGCTTGTATCAGGAGGAGTGCAAGCTCCTTCTGATAAACTGCGGAGCAGTTATTCGGTTATGAGCAAGTAGCGAAGCGGATTGCGAATATCCGCTTGACCGGGCAAAACCTGTGCAGAAAAATGTTTCATGTTTGTGGAACGTACAGCAAATTTTTCGTAGAGGATAAGGCACAGAATGCAGGTTCAAGTCCTGCCCGCCTTATGCGATTGAGATAGCTCAAAAGAAAGGAGCGGCAGCGATGGAACAGATCATCGAAAGCGAGCGGTATGCGTGTGTCAGAACAGGGATGTGGAAGAAAAGATGTAAAGTTGTGATTGGAAAACAGGATGTAGGAGAATAAAAGAAAACGGACGCTGCGTTTCAAAGATGAAGCAGTGTCTGTTTTTTACTATATGTAAGATACCGGGGTCAAAGGGGTCAAAAAGCCTTTTGACCCCAACATCTATTTAAGAAAAGTTGACAGTTGAAAAATTATCCAAAATACTCTCCCGCCAGTTCCTTAAACGCCGGCAGTGCCCGCTCAATCTGCGCAGTAGTAACGCAATAAGCAATCCGCACGAATCCCGGTGCACCGAAATCGTCGCCTGGTACCAGAAGAAGTTCGTACTTTTTCGCTTTCTCACAGAACGCATACGCATCCGGTTCCGGAGTTTTCATGAAGAGATAGAAAGCGCCGTCCGGGTGAACGCAGGTGAAGCCGTAGGCGGTTAATGAATCATACAGCAGATCGCGGTTTTTCTTGTAGACCGAAAGATCAGAAACCTGTCCTGCGCATTTGGCGATGACGTGTTGGATCAGGCTTGGTGCGCAGACGAAGCCGAGGGCGCGTCCGGCACCGCAGACGGCTGCGTAGATGGTTCTTGCATCATCGACCTCATCCGGAACGAGAACGTAGCCGATACGCTCGCCCGGCAGGGAGAGGGATTTGCTGTAGGAGTAGCAGACCAGCGTGTTTTTGTAATATTTTGTCAGATACGGAACTTCCACGTCTCCGTAGACAAGCTCGCGGTACGGTTCATCAACGATCAGATAAATCGGATGGCCGTATTCGGCAGATTTTGCTTCCAGAAAAGCAGCGAGCTTCTGAATGCTTTCTTCTGTGTAGACAACGCCGGACGGATTGTTCGGAGAATTGACGAAAACGCCTTTGGTGTGCGCTGTGACAGCGGCCGAGAGGCGGTCAAAGTCGATCTGGAACGTGGAAGAATCAGCCGGCGTTTCGATCATGGCTGCGCCTGCAGATTCGATGAAAACACGGTATTCCGGAAAGTACGGGGTAAATACGATATACTCGTCGCCCGGAACGGTTAAAGCGCCAAGGACGATGCGGAGCGAAGCGGCTGCACCGCAGGTCATATAGAAGTTGTCGGCATGGAACGCGGTACCAAAGCGTTTGTTCAGGTCGGCTGCAACGGCGGCGCGGGTATCGGCATCGCCTTGCGCGGAGGTGTAGCCGAAGAGATAGTAATCGTCTTTGGAATCAAGCAGCTCCTTGATGGTCTCATGAACGGAGACCGGAGCCGGGACGTTTGGATTTCCGATACTGAAATCAAAGACATTTTCTGATCCGATCTCGGCAGCGCGTTTTTTACTGTATTCGAAAATCTCGCGGATTACCGATTTTTTTGTGCCGAGAGTTACCATTTTTTCTGAAATCATGTGTCAATCCTCCTGAAGTAAATTGTTTGCCGCTGTTTTAAATGAACTGTAAATATTATCTTTTTTCTGCTTTTTCATTATTTTAGCAGACAAAAGACTGAAATTGTAAATGCAGCATTTTCGGTCTCATGCTCCCGCAGGCTGAAAAGATGGCGGAAGCACACCACGAGTGATATCAGCAGACTGCCCGAGCCGCACGGACGGAAGAAAGCCGGGAAATTTGTGCGGCAACGGCAAACCCGGAGAACGAAACGATCGAGCGCAGACTGTGTGGCTGGATAATGAGAATCAACGAAAACGTCAGATAAAACGACCGCCAGAAGAAGCACCGGCCGCAGATCCGGCAGGAGGCCGAGCAGCACGCCGAACGAGACAGAGATCGCCTTTCCGCCTTTCGCAGGCTGCAGAAACGGCCATGCGTGTCCGGCCACCGGGGCGAGCAGAATCAGGGCGAAAATCCAGGAACCCATCGAAACAGCGGAACTGTGCGCCGCCAGAAACACCGGCAGAAATCCCTTCCCGATATCGCACAGGACGCAGAGCAGTCCAATCCGCGGTCCGGCCACTGAAAAGGCGTTGAAGGCACCGGGATTCTGATCTTCATTCACAGTTCGGACATCCACGTGGCAGAAGTATTTTGGAATCAGGTACGAATACAGTACGCTGCCCGAGAGGTACCCGAAGAAACTATAAAACAGATAAGCAGTAAGCATCATAAGCAGTTACTCCGAAATTAATTTTTCCAAAAGGTGTGTAATTGACGTTCCCGCCTGCGGATGGCTGTTTTGATGCTGGGCATCGCGCATCGCAATCTGACGTGCATCATCGCGGGCAAGCGAAATACCGGCCTCTGCCAGCTCTTTCTGATGTGCGCCGGTCACGGACATTCCGCGTGAGACAAAAAAAGCACGGTTTTTGTTTCGCAACCCGGAATCGGATCAGTGTGGACAAGCGGAACGCGCCGCACAGCGGCCTCGGTACTGCTTAAGCCCCCGGGCTTTGTAAACAGCACATCGGCAGCGGCCATATATTCCGCAACGTGGCGTGTAAAACCGATGATATGTACATTTGGGTTCTTATGGAACTGCAGCCGGAGCGAACGCATCCGTTTTTTATTATTTCCGCAGATGATCACAGCCTGTTCGCCGTTTTCCAGCCGGGAAACGAGTTCATGTGCGAGCAGATGCACTTTGCCGAATCCCATACTGCCGCTCATGACGAGAAACAGCGGAGCATTCTCGGGAAGACCGAGATGGCGGCGCACATCCTCTTTGGATGCAGGGCGCGCAAATGCGGGCCGCACCGGAATACCGAGAGGAAGCAGTTTTTCTTCCGGGATGCCGCAGGATGCAAACTCCGGGATCAGATCCTTGTGCGGAACCACATAGTAATCGCAGTTCGTCTCTTCCCAGAACGGAATGCACGCGTAATCGGTGGCAACGGCAACGCAGGGAATCGTCAGCCGTCCTTTCTGTTTCATCCAGGTCAGTGTTTCCGCCGGATAAAGATGTGTGGTGACAACGGCATTAAAATGGTTTTGATCAATATAATCTGCAAGCGCATTTCCAAGCCGCGCATTTGCATAGTAAACGGGGGATTTCCAGGGAAATTTCCGTACCAGCTCACCAAGCTGATAGAGTGCGCCGAAGCCGGCCGGAAAAACGGAGACGAGCTTCACATAAGCTCCGCCGACCAGTGCGGAGGTATGCTTTCGTCCGAGGCTCATCAGATCCAGAACCTCGGCTTCGTGGTGATAAAAATTCAGACTTTCTTTTAATGCAGAGGCCGCAGCATTGTGGCCACCGCCAGTATTGCAGGATAAAATCAGTACCTTCATAAGAAAACTCCATTCTTTTGTTGTATCCCAAAGAGAACCTGAAAAAGGGGATGCCGATGATTTGTTTTCAGACACGCTTTAGTATAGAACGCTGTTATTTTTCGGACAATCCACAAAATGAGAAAAGTGTCTGATATAACAGAAAAGCGACAAGCTGCAGAAACACCGGGGAGACGCAGAGGTAGCATCCACCTGCGGATCAAGATATTGAGAGAAAGAAAAGAAACAACGGATGCCTGAAAAATTGGCAAAATAGAATAAAATACAAAAGAAAAAGAAACGAAAAACAGGATAAAATAGCTGAAAAATCAATTGACATCTATTCCAAAACTTCGTATCATAAAGACAGAATGGGGCGCGTTCGGAAAGCGATCTGCGCACCGGAAAATACAGGAGGTAAGCTTAAAATGGGTAAATGGCAGAGAAGTCTTTACCAGCCGGTTCTGCCGCTGGGAAAAGACGGAAAAAGGGTAACAGGAAGCGCGGAACATATCGCACTTTCCAGAAAAGCAGCAGGCGAGGGTATGGTTCTGGTGAAAAACGAGAACGAGACATTGCCGCTCGCAAAAGGCACAAAAGTAGCTTTATTTGGAAAAGGACGATTGATTACGTAAAAGGCGGCGGCGGAAGCGGTGACGTTACCGTTGCGTATATCCGCAACTTCTACGAAGGCATGAAGATACAAA
>ENA-OQKJ01000332-OQKJ01000332.1-human-gut-metagenome-genome-assembly--contig:-NODE-332-length-11551-cov-2.069153_pt1 | contig 11551 bp, 12 predicted proteins | sample MGYA00242647_ERZ504795 | MGnify/ENA primary metagenome ERZ504795 (study PRJEB26092, sample SAMD00036398) | human gut metagenome | host: Homo sapiens | study: EMG produced TPA metagenomics assembly of...
AGCTTTTTCTCTCCCGTCTCCTCCGCCCACGTATCAAGCTCGGACGGCGCAATCTGATACTGCTTCAGCTCGGAAATCAACGATTTCATCTGCGAAACTGCGCCGGTTCTCTTTAACGTACTTCCAAGAATCGTCAGCTCCTTTTTCTTCTCCTGTGCAACGCGTTTTACCACAAGACTCTTTCCCGTTTCTTCGAGCACCGGGTACAGACTGCCTCCGGTCTCCTCAAAAATACGGTAAGCCAGACGCTGGAAGCTCAAGATATCAACATTTAAAATACCGCCCGCCGGATGCAGTGACACAAGCTCTTTCTGCGTCTGCATTGTAAACTGCTCCGGCACAATGATCAGATAAGTTTTCTCCGGGTGGCGCATCGCTTCCGCCAGAATTTTCTGATACGCATATCTCGACTTTCCAGCTCCCGAATTTCCCATAATAAACTGCAGACTCATGTTTCGCTCCTCCTGTTCTGATCCACTTCTGCCAAGAAAATAAACATAGCTACAGTATAGCAGACTCCTTTTTTTGATGCAATCAACCTTCAGGCAAACAGTAACCATTTTCTTCCGACAATACTGCCGTATATTTCCAACATAAACGGCCGCTCTTAACAGCTGAAAATATTCAGCATTAAGAGCGACCGTACATTTTAAGATCAATGACAGCGTCATATATTTTTATTATGTTATACTTTTCAAACGTTCCATCAAGGTTTCCATGCGGCACAAAAAAATCGTTGCCGCAAGTAAATCCGCAGCTCCTCCCGGACTCATATTTTTCCGGATACAAATCTGATTCAGTTCTCGCACTTTTTGCAAACCCTCCGCGCAAAAAGCACCACCTGTCTTAAGAATTGCCCTTGCTTCTGTTTGCAGCCATCGCATTTCTTTCTCACTGGTTCTGCTGATGACATTTGTGTCCGTAAGCTCTCCTATAATCTCAAGAAGAATCTGTACATTGATCTGATTTTGATCCCTGTTATTTGCTATATACTGTTTCATATGAGGAACCGTAAGTTCACACAGAATCGGATATCCGCTCATCGCCAGTCCCCGGACTCCTTTCTCGCCCAGATGACAGTAAATTTTTTCTCCATGTGTGATCCCCGAGCTTTGTTTTAGTTTCCTCAGATCTTGTTCTAGCTCTTTTTTTGTCATTTCCATACTGATTCGGCAAACATTCTCCGACTCGATTTTTCCGTAATTTCTCAGGGAAATTCCGGCTGCAGCTGCAAGAATGCCAATCGTAAAAATGATTCCTTTGTGCGTATTGACTCCTCCGGTTGCAACAAACATTTTTTCTTCCGTCTTTTTTCCTCTTTCTCTGAGAAGGGGAAACAATGTCTTCGGATCTGCCTCCCAGGAATACCCGGCTTCAAACATTGCCGCCAGATCTTCGGCGATCGCCTCTGTACTCTTTTTGAAATGTCTGACAGTTCATATCTGTATGCGCACCGGTATCCTCCCGGTCTACTAAGCCTGGTTTTGGTGTTGTATACACTTCCTCCATCAGTGCCTGACTGATCTCAGCAGCTACGCCTCTTTGCAGCTGTTCTTCCCATATGATACCATAGATCTTTTTTCTCAATTCTTCGATCGAATGTTTTCTGCTTCTGCCACACTGGCAGGCCGGGTTGTCGCATAACAGACATTTTCTTTCCGGAAATCCAAGATCCTTTCTGCTGATTTTCGTATTTTCTTTTTCCAATACATCAATATCATACAGTCTCCCGATCTTCGTCTCTTCCAAAGCAATCATAAGCTTTTTCACCTGGCAGCCGTCTGCTTTCACAACCAAATATCCTTCATATCCGGTTATGTTTTCTTGTACCAGCCGGACTTCCGTCGAAATTTTTTCCGTTTCCAGCTTATTCTGTATCTTTTCTAGTCCTTCATAAAAGACCTTTTCGAAAAGTTCATTTACCTTTTCCGGACCCGGAATATTGAGCATAAAGCAGATTAAGGTACCCGGATATTTTTCAAGAAGCTCTTTCTGCGTTGCCACCCTTTTTTCTCGGCTCCACAATACCTGCTCTAAGGAAACCTTATTTTCCGTTTTCATTCTTTTTCCTTTCCAGATAGCGCCAGGTACTTTCCGGAAGCATCCCGCAGACGCTTTTTAATTGATTTTCCGCATATCTTTTTCTGACCTCAGATGCACTGATGATCTGGTCTCCATATGTTTTTCGGGGAATTTCATGAAAGCGGATCTGATAGCACGGCAGCTGCTCCCGTAAGCACTGGTTATAGGTATGTGTCACATCGCAGGCCGGTTCACTGCCTACATAGCGATCCGTTATATTAAGTTCCGGTGCAATACGCTCTCCAAATAACTGAATATCCAACTGGCAATTCATCTCATAGGCTTTCGCTTTTTCTTTGATAAAATATGTCGGAAACACAGCCGGCGAAATCATGTATTCTGAGGTCTGGTGAAGAATCACATTTGGAATTTCCTGTATTCCTTCTTTTACCAACTGATACCGTTCTCTCGTTGTCAGAAAGCTCTGTTCTTCTGAGAGGATAAAAATGTGCAGCCATTTTGTTTTTTTTTGCCGCCTCCCGGATCAGGTATTCATGTCCCCTGGTAAAGGGATTACAATTCATAACCACTGCCCCAATACCGTTTTCATGCCTGTTTTCCACTTTGCACTTCTGTTGTTCCTGTGTTTCTTTTTTTAATCGTTTCAGGAATTTTTCAAGTTCCGTTTTTGTCATTTTCCAGAAGAAGAATTTTTTCTGTCTGTGTCACCGGATACATTCCCATACTACAAAACAGTTCCTTGTTCTGAGGCTTGGTAAATCCAAAAAAATGAGAAATTCCCATTCCATAAAAATATTCAATCAGAGATGTCATAAGATGCGCCAGCAGATTCTGTCCTTGATACGCTTCTGATACCGCAACACATTTTATGATATTTTTCTGGCAGGAAGCAGTTGCTATGATTTCTTTCTCTTTTCGCAATACGATAGAATGCGTAATCTGCTCATCATAAGTAAGTCCCATGTATTCCAGAAATTTTTTGAGTTCCTCTTTCTTTTTCCCGGTAAAAGGATCCCCTGTTTCTTCCATATAGTCCCCCACTGCCTGCCCTCCTTCTCTTATTTATGTACTGACTCCGGGAGTACCTTCTTTTCCTCTTTAAATTGGAATGGTTTAATCTGACGAACTACATCCATGATGGTTCCGTCTCTGCTTTCAATAATTCCTACAATACGTTCGCCAAATTCTACTTTCTCCGGTTCTCCTGCAATCCGGTAAGCCAAATCCCGAAGTTCTTCTATCGTTTTCAGCGGAAGTCCACTGTTTTTTTACCGCTTCCAGCAGATCTTTTCGCAGTGGATTAACTGCAACTCCATATTCCGTGATGACTACATCTACAGATTCTCCCGGTGTTGTCACTGTTGTTACTCCGTACAGATTGCCGGAATTCTTCCTTGCAATAATGGAGTCAGTACAATGGTGCATTTTGCGCCTGCCGCCGTATCCGGATGACCTCCCTGCGCGCCTGTTATAACGCCATCGGAACCTACTACAACATTGCAATTGAAATTTACATCAACTTCCAATGCTGCCAGAATCACAAAATCCAGTTTGTTGACTACTGCGCCCTTGTTAAAAGGATCTGCATATTCACCGGCACTGATTCTGAAATGCCTGATATCTTTTACTGATTCTACCGCATCCAGATCAAAATCCTGCGTATCCAGAAGTACATCAACCTGATTGTTATCCAGAAGATCACACATCGGTTTCGTCAATCCTCCGACGCCGAAACGCATACGGATTCCACGTTCCTTCATGATTTTTGCCAACGAAATGGTGGAAGCGATAGATGCGCCTCCCACACCGGTCTGATAGAAAATCCATCTTTAAAGTACGGGGTAGAAGTGACAAATCGTGTACAGTAATCCGCCATCATCAGTTTTCTCATATCTTTCGTCGGTTTCGCTGCACCTGTTGCAATTTTCTTGGGATCTCCGATTGCATCTACCACTACTACATAATCTACCTTTGTCATGGAAATATGTGCCGGAAAATTAGGAAACGGCACCAGACAGTCCGTAATTGCTACGACCCGGTCCGCATAATCAGCATCTACCATCGCATAGGACAATACTCCACAATCTGCTTTTCCACCGATACCACGACAGTTTCCATAATCATCACAAGTCGGTGCTCCGATAAATGCAATATCCAGGTGTACTTCCCCTGTTTCGATTGCCCGAACTCTGCCGCCGTGGGAGCGCATCACTGCAAGCCCTTTCAGTTTTCCCTCAGAAATCGCTTTTCCAATCTCACCGCGCACACCAGAAGACTGGATTCCTGTAATCGTTCCATCTTCCATGTACGGTACCAGTCCTGCATGCGCTTTCCCCAGAGAACTGGCACAAATGGTAATATTTTTAACTACCCTATTTTATGGATTTCTTCCATCACATATTTACAACCAGATCACCATCCCGGAAATGATGATGAAATCCAATTGTCATGCCATCCCGGATTTCACATTTCACCAGTGCCTCATGAATTGTTTTCACCAATTTGCTGCCATCGGAATTCACCACGCAGCGGGTTTTCGGACCATCTTTCTGATATTCATAACCATCATAATAATGCACTCCGTGAAATACTTCTTTTCCTGTTGCCTTCAATATTTCCTCGGGAATTTCTCTCCCTACTGCATTTTTCATCTTACAGTTCCCCCTCGTACACACCGGAAGCCTTGGCCAGTTCGATTATTCGCTTTGCACCATCATAAAATGCAATATCAATCATCTTTCCGTCCACAGTAAATACACCGATTCCCTGTGCCTTTTTGCTATCAATCTCACGGACTACTTTTTCCGCAAAAATAATCTCTTTTTCTTTCGGTGTAAAAATTTCATGTACAATATGAATCTGTCTTGGATTGATAATTGATTTCCCGTCAAATCCCATCAGGTGAATCGTATTGACATCTTCTCGAAAACCATCTTCGTTCTCCAGATCTGTATAAACGGTATCAAAACATTGCACACCTGCTGCCCGCGCAGCAATGACAAGCTGCTGTCTTGCTCCCATCAGTTCTATTCCGGTTCCCGTAATGTGGGTATGCAGATCTTTCGTGTAATCTCCACCGGACAGTGCGATACCAAACAGCCTTTTCGAAGCCTCGCAAATTTCTAATGCCTTCACCACACCTCTTGCCGATTCTATCGCTGCCATAATTAAGGTACTGTTCTCCGGTCTGCCAAATTCATTCTCCGCCTTTAAAATTTGCTGCTCCACTATTTTTACATCCTGCGCTGTCTCTGTCTTAGGAATACGGATGCCATCACATCCACCGGCTACTGCGCAGCGGATATCTTCCTTCCAGAAAGGCGTGTCCAGACCATTAATACGTACAATCCGTTCTGCTCCATGATAATCAATCGTGCGCAGTGCATGAAACAGGGAAAATCTGGCTGCATCCTTCTGATTTTCTGCCACTGCATCTTCCAGGTCCAACATCAGAGAATCTGCCCCATAAATATACGGATCCTTAATCAGTCCCGGCTTCTGTGCATTTAAAAACATCATGGTACGGCGTAATCGCTTTTTTGCGTCTCTCATCTGATTGCACCTCCCCATGGCAGCTGCTCCGACTGTCCGGCGGAACGGTATACCGCAGCTTCCACCCTCGCACGGATGGTGCAGTCCAGAGCTCCTTTATCTACAATCTTAATTTTTACGTTCTGAACTCCCAGACTTTTCAGAGTATCCAGAACCACATGACGGATCTGATTTCCATACTGATGAATCACTGTGCTTTCCAGTACCAGATCTATGTTTCCATCTCCATCTTCTACCGTAACCATACAATCGCTGGATTCCAGTGTTCCGGCTACGGCTGCTTTTTCTATCTCCATTTTCCTCTTCTCCCTGTATTTCCCGTGGGGGCTGTCGCACTAAAAAAATCTGGCGAGACAACCCCCTTTATACTCTGCAGATTTTACTCTTCTACTTGATTTTCCCGCAAAGTTCATCCAGTCCAGAATCTTCTGAATATACTCATCAAAGAAAATATCATCATGCCTTCCCGGTCCCTCTTCAAACAGCAGCGGAACGCCCAGCTGATCCGCAAACTCCTTCAGATCGACCGAATCCTGGTGACGTCTGTCCTCTGTACCGCAGCAGGTATACAATCTCGGAATATCTCTTCCTTCTTCTTTCCGGTTTTTCAACAGTGTAAAAACATCATGAACCTCCGGTGTAATCGCAGGCGGATCACCATATAACGCTTCACAAAGGGTGGATACCGTGTTAACCTTTCCCTGATAACGATATTCGGCATGGTAAGATCCCGCAACGCCTCCGATTGCCGCAAATTTTTCCGGACAGGTAAGTCCCCATTTATAGGCACCGTAACCTCCCATCGACATTCCTGCAATAAAACGGTTTTCCCGCTTTGTTGCTGCCGGGAAATTTCTCTCCACAAAATCTGTCAGTTCTTCTGTCAGATAAGAAAAATAATCCAGTCCGTATTTCATGTCCGTATAGGCGCTGTTATATACGCTTGGCATAACCACCATGATCTGATGCTCATCTGCATAACGCTCAATTTTGGAGGTCCGCAGATACGTAAGGTGGTCACCTGTAAATCCATGCAGCAGATACAGGGTCTGATATTTTTTGTTTTTCCGAAAGTCTCTCCCTTTTTTCCCTGCTCCACATCTTCCATCCGCTCCTTTTCCGGAAGCAGAATCGAAACATCTACCTGCATCCGCAGGATACAGGAATGAAAATTACAATGTACATATGCTGCCATCTGTTTCTCCTTTCTGTCAGCCTTTTACAGCGCCGACAACCACACCTTTGATAAAATATTTCTGAAGCATCGGATAAATAATAATGATTGGTAAAATTCCGACAAATGCCAGTGCCATTCGGATGGAGTTGCCCGGAAGCGAAACTGCCTGTCCTTCCGCTGCCAGCTCTGATGCTCCGCTTCGCAGATATTCAATGTTTTTCATGATACGCATCAGCAGATTCTGAATACCAAAATATTTTGGATCCTGTACGTAATATAAAGCATTGGTCCAGCTGTTCCAGTAGGAAAGACCTGTAAACAGTCCAATGGTGGCAACTACCGGCTTCGACAACGGAAATACAATTTTGGTGAAAATTCCAATTTCTGACGCTCCGTCCAGCTGCGCAGCTTCGTATAATGCTTCCGGCAGACTGTTGCTGTAATAGTTTCTTACCAGGAAAATATTGAATGCTGTCATCAGAAGATTCGGAAAAATCAGTGCTGCATACGTATCTTTAATGTGAAAAAATGTTGTCCACATAATATACTGTGGCACCAGTCCTCCATTAAACAGCATGGTAAAATACACAAAAAAGGATAATGCATTTCTATATTTGAATGTTTTTCGTGCCATCGGATATGCGATCGAAGTTGTCAGTAGCACGCTTAATCCGGTTCCGACAACGGTTGTTCCAATCGTAACAAGATACGATCTTACAATTGTTGCTGCCTGTTTTACCATGTAGGTATATGCTTCCAGGCTGAGTTTCTTCGGCAAAATCTGATATCCGTTTGTAATCAGTTCATTTTCATCGGTAAAGGACGCAACCACCAGAAGAATCATCGGAAACAACGCCACAATACTGATTACCACTAAAATAACTGTTGCTATTGCAATAAATCGTTTTTTCATCGCTGACTGTCTTTTTTCATATCCTGCCTCCTAGAACAATGCGTTTTCCGGATCTTTTTTCCGCACAATAAAGTTTGCAATCATTACCAGTGCAAAACCAACTAATGACTGATATACACCTGCTGCCGAAGACATTCCTAACATTACCCTGTTCCATCAAACCGCGATATACATACGTATCTATCGTCTGTGTCGTAGAAAACAGGGTTCCCGCATTCATCGGTACCTGATAGAACAAACCAAAGTCCGAATAGAATACACGACCGATTGCCATTAATGTCATAATAATAATGGTTGGTCTCAGAAGCGGAAGTGTAATGGCAGTAATCTGTTTCAATTTAGAAGCGCCATCAATCTTTGCTGCTTCATAAATTTCCTTATCAATGCCTGCAATACCTGCCATATAAACGATCGCATTATATCCGGCATTCTTCCAAAGATATACAATAACCAGGATAAACGGCCATGCCGTTTTTGCGGTATACCAGTCTACGCCCTTTTTCCCCAGCGCATTTAAGATTGTATTGTTCACAAAACCGGTTGTACTTCCCAATAACGCATATACCAGATACGCCGTTACAACCCAGGACAGTAAGTGCGGAAATAACAGCACGGACTGGAAAAACTTTCCGCGTAACAGTTCTCCCAGCTCATGCAGCAGGATTGCAAAAATCACAGAAACTACTGTTCCGATCACAATAAACGCCAGATTATATAACAACGTGTTTCTCGTAATGACCCATGCATCATCTGTCAGAAACAAAAATTTAAAGTTATTCCAGTCCACGACCATGGGCTTCCCCCAGATTCCTTTTGCCATAACTGAACTTTTTAAACGCAATAAAGGTTCCCACAATCGGGATATAGTTATTAATAATCAGATATGTAATACCCTGGCAGTGCAATGAAAAGCAATGCTAATGTATTTTTACTGGCATATTTCTTCTTACTCTTTGGCATAATTCGAGCTCCCTTTTATAAATAAGGCTGCGGTGATATTCCGCAGCCCTTTCCTTTTTTCAAAGTCTTTTCTACTTACTACTCATCCATGCATCCAGCTGCTCCTGCTTTGCCTGAATCAGGTCATCCATACCAGCTGCTTTCAGTCGTTTTGTCATCTCGGCAAGTGTTGTATCTACATCTGCTGCACCAACCCACAGAGATTTTTTATACTCTTCTACAATGTTCTGGCATGCGGTGTATTCTGCTTCTTTATCACTGTAGTCGTAAAGGAAACCATAATAATTTGAATGATCTCCATCATAATTCTGCTGTTTATTTGTCTCTTTTTCTTCTCCATACAGACCGCCTGCAACCGGATAGGTCAGCCATTTATTTCCCCAGAAATAGTAGTCATATTATTGGTATTATGCTACACTGTTCAGATCCGTATATCCATCCGGTGCTACTGCACAACCTATTTTCATCCAATTTGTAATCCACTCCTTCTTCTCCATAGACCAGAAGGTTGTCTACATATGCATCCGTGTACAGCAGGTTCATAAATTTGCAGGCTGCTGAAGATCTTTACAACCGGATTTACCATCCATGCTCCGCCGTTTCCAGACCAGATCATAGAATCACTGATCTGTACGTTTTCAAAAGGATGACCATAGTTGTTTGTATACTGCTGCGCAATCTTTGGATTACCCAGTCCACAGAATGTACCAAAGCAGTTGCCGGACATCAGTAATTCTGCGGTAGTTGCCGTTGTGGTAGCTGCATCACTTGCATAATAACCAGCTTCAAACCAGCTTCTGGTCAGTTCGCACAGTTCTTTGAAATCTGTCGTTTCATACATATCCACTACAGTTGCATTGTCCTGATAAGCCACACCGGAAACTGGTGAGGCAATATTGTCGCCTAATGGATCGATTTTATCAATCTTGCCCAAGTAACTTTCAAATAATGCATTCGCTCTGTTCGGATCAATGATTGTCATATCCGGATAAGCTTCTTTTACCTTTGCAAACACTGCAGTCAGATCTTCCGGTTTGGTAACCTGGCTCATATCAATTCCAAGTTTCTCTGTAATATCTTCACGATAGGTAAATCCACCCGGTACATAGTTAGAACCCATATTCAGAATTCCATATGTTTTTCCCTCTACCGTTGTCGGCGCCAGAAAACCATCGTAAAGAGTTTCTGTTGTCTCTTTCAGATCATTGTCCAGATACTCTGTAATATCCAGCGCTGTTCCATCCTGGATATATTTCAGATGAGATGTATTATATGCCTGAAATAAATCCAGCTGTTCTCCGGATGCCAGCATCAGATTCACCTGATTCATATAATCAGAATTGGAAAACAGTACCAGTTTGACCTTCGTATTGATCTTATCTACTGTATAATCGTTGATCAGGTTCTGAATTCTTTCCAGTTCTGATGACTCCGGGATATTGTTCTGCGTCATGTACGCAAATACAACCTCTGCCGGTTCTTCGCTGTCGCTGCTTTCCTGTTTGCCGCTCTCCTGCTTTCCGGCTGCATCACCGCTCTGTGCTCCACCACATCCGCTCAGCAGAGATCCTACTGTCAAAGTAGCCATCAAAATCGCCAAAATCTTTTTCTTCATTTGTTTCTCCTTTCTTCTTTCCGGTTCCTTTTGATAGACTTATCATAACGCAAAAAAAACGAAAGTTCTTACACAAAAAAGTACAAAAACTTTCGTTTTTAAGATATCTATTCTCTTTTCCGAAACTCTGCCGGTGAAAGTCCCGTATGTTTTTTAAATACAGATGAGAAGTACGGAAGCGTATCAAATCCGACTTCCAATGCAATATCAATCACCTTTGTATTGGTGTTTTCCAACAAATGCTTCGCTTTTTCCACACGCAGGGAATTAATATAATCATTCAACGACGTTCCGATATCCTTCCGGAACATTTTTCCAATGTACTCCGGCGAAAAGTGGAACCTCTCTGAAAGCGTATTCCTGTTGATGTCTTCCGTATAGTGTTCTCTGATATAATCAATTACCTGATCTGTGATCCGTTTTTCTGTTTTTTCCTTCTGTTCTTTCTGTGTCAGGTCAAATACCTTATTCATCAGCCAGGTCATCCACTGCACCATAGAAAACTCAGATTTAACAGCATTCATATCCAGTTTCAGATAGATCGGATCATGAATCACGCTGTTCATATTTTCATTTTTATCATGGAGATATTTGCTTACAAGCTGTGTCAGTTCCACTTGAAAGTTGCGAAATCCTTCTACGGAATGCATCGTTTGTTTTACATGCTGCAGCATTTTTTGTAAATATTCCAGTGTGCTTACCCTGGACCCCTTTTTCAGACACTGCAGGATATAATCTTCGTCCAGAATATGTCCGGACGCCTCCTTTTCTCGAAGCAATACCATAAATTCCTTTATTTCCCCTTCGTCATAAATATGCGTTTTGTCATATTCCATTATTTTTTCTTTTTCCAGACCCACTTCATAAAAAGGAACACTCGGGGAAATGTATCCGATCTGCAATGTCTCCGGAAAATATTTTTCAAATATGTTTCTGACCTGCTCTGCTCTCTCTTTCGTCTCCTTTTCCGAAAATTCCGACAGAATTCCAAGATAGGTTCCCTTATTTTCTTCCCAGCAGATCACATTTTCCATTTTGATTTTTTCTGTGAATGCTTCTGCCAGAATGTTTTCCATTGCAAATTTATAAATGGATTCCTGTCCCTTTTCTTTACCCAAGTCCAGTTTTCCACTGGCAAAATGAAGAATCACAACACAATATTTTTCCTGAATCTCTTCCTCTATCCCCTGCTGCTTTATTTCCTCCTCGAGTCCCTGTTTCTGCACACCGGGTTCCAGCAATACTCTTGTCCAGAAATATCGCACCATCTTTCTTATTCCGCTCTCCCAAT
>ENA-OQKJ01000334-OQKJ01000334.1-human-gut-metagenome-genome-assembly--contig:-NODE-334-length-11499-cov-2.353764_pt1 | contig 11499 bp, 12 predicted proteins | sample MGYA00242647_ERZ504795 | MGnify/ENA primary metagenome ERZ504795 (study PRJEB26092, sample SAMD00036398) | human gut metagenome | host: Homo sapiens | study: EMG produced TPA metagenomics assembly of...
ACCAGCAGCTCCTGCCCCGTAAGGCTGGAGAGCAGGGCGATGTAGCTGCGCCCCGCCGGGAGGTTCAGCGGCTTGCCGTTGGAATCGTAGAGGGCAAGGGTGCTCTGGGTGACCCTGCGTCCATGTGACCTGCCACAGGTGCCCGCCATTCAGCCAGACGCCGCCGCCCATGGAAAGGTCGTAGTCCAGCGTGCGGCCGTGTCCCGCAGGGAGGAGCCGCTGTACAGGATGAGCAGGTTATCAAAGACCGCCTGTGTGCCGGTGTTGGCATCCAGCTGGGGGGTGCCGTCGGCGTGCAGCATCCCGTAGGCGGCAAGGGTGTCATTATAGACAAAGCCGGTGGCACCGCCGGACTGGAAATTCACGGTCGCCTTTACCGCATCGGCGGCGTTTGCGTCCGGCAGATGGCCGGTGTCCCGCTGGGGCAGCAGGGCGGGCAGAACGCCTGCCGTTTCACTCTCGCTGCCGGAAGCGCTCTGGTTCACGGCGGAGGAGATGCTCAAACTGTCCAGCACTGCGGCGACCGCCTTGCCGCTGGTGCGCCACAAAGGGGTGTTGTCCCAGCTGTAACCGGTGCTGACAAAGGCATTGCGTCCCACCTCCTGCGCGTCCACCGCGCGGAGATTATAGTATTCCAGATACCGCTTGGCATAGGCGCTGCTGCCGCACTGGATGGGCAGCACCTGCTGCCCACTGAGCAGCCGCCAGTATAAGTCCTGCCCGCGCGTCACCGGCCCTACCACAGGCATGGCGCTGAGGGCGGGGTACACCAGACACAGCTCGGTGGAGCTGCCGCTCTCGGTCATTGCTTCCAGCACCACCGAGGCACTGCCGATGCCCCATTGCGTGGTACTTTCGGTGGTGTTTTCAATGACCACCGCCGCCGCCCGCTGCTCCGGGTACAGCAGCTGCTGCCCGGTAAGCGGGTCTGCCGGGGCGGTGCTTTCTGCGGGTGCAGCGGCAGTGCTGCCACAGCTGCCCAGCAGCACCGCGCACAGCACGGCTGCACCAAGGCGCAGGCTCCATTTGCGTTTCATGGGCTTCTCCCCTTACTGATAGTTGAAGTTGGGCCACTCGTCGTCGTCCACGATGGCCAGATAGGTCTTGCCCCGGTTGAAGCAGATCTCGCTGCCGTCGGCAGCGTAGACCTTGAGCGGGTGCTCCGGGGAGGCCTTCTGCCATGTGCCGCGCTGCACTGCGCCCCGGGTAAAGAAATAGGCCTCGCCGCCGGACACATAGTCCACCTGCTGCACGCCGCCGGAGTTGCCGGGGTAGTCTGCAATGCCCGCAAAGCAGACCAGCAGGTTGGTAAAGCCAAGCTGCTTGCCGGTCAGCTCGTCCACGGTGTTTTCAAAGGCACCGGCGGCGCGGCTGTACATGGACATTTTATAAAGGTGATCCCAGCGGTTGTAGCTGAAGGTGGTCTTGTAGCTGTCCGAGTGCACAATGTTGATGGTCTTGGCGGCGGCAGCGCCGGACATCTTGTTCTCTGCGCCGGTGCGGTAGTCCGCAAAGCGGAAGAAGGTGCTCTCATAAGGGTATTGCAGCCCGATACCCGCGTTGGCGGCAGCTTTCCGGATCTCGGCACCGGAGGTGAATTCGGTGTGCTCGTAAGCCACGTTGCGGCCGCGACTGTCGCGGTGCGCCACATGGGGATGGGTGGGAGTGTTGAAGTAGCTCTTGCCGCCGATGTTCAACCCGGAGTAGTTGTACACGTTGATGAACTTGGTGCAGGGGGCGCTTTCGCCATCGTGGTAGTACAGCGCCTGCCACGGCATGAGCAGCTGCAGGAACTGGTCACGGCCGGAGCGCAGCGGGCCCACCTCCGGGATGGCGTTGGCGTCATAATACACCGCGCAGAAGCGGGAGATGCCGCCCTCCACCTTGCTCTCGATGAGCAGGTCGGCAGAACCGATGCCGCGCTGCGGGCGGGCGTTCTGCCGCTGGGTGTTGCTGATATTGTTCACCATCACGCCCACCATGCGGCCGTTGCTGCGGCGGGGCTCGCCGGTAAGGGGGTCGGCGTCGTAGGCGGGCAGGCTGGTGTCGGCACTTTCCGCAGGGGGTTCAGACGCCGCTCCGGCGTCCGGGGTTCCTGCATCCGGGGCTGCGGCCTCTGTGCTTTCAGAAGAGGCGGCGCTGTCCTTCCCGAAGGTCTGCTTCAGCCAGTCAGAAAAGCCGTTGCCCACACAGGCGCTGCCGGCGGGCGCGCAGCCGGACAGAGCCAGCGAGGCGGCTGCCAGCCCCGAGGCACGGAGAACGGTACGACGCGTGATCTTTTTCATGCAAAAAACCTCCTGATAAGAGCGTTTTGCGCAGCCCCGGCGCTGTCGGAACGGTTGCGCGCGGTGGATGAAAACGAACGGCCTTTCGGCACTGCTTTGATTGTAATTGTAACGGTTCTTGCGGCATTTGTAAAGTGAAAATTAGCGGCAGCGTAGAAGAGGGGTCACCGCCGGGAAGTGCCCCTTCCGGGGCAGCCCCCGGCAAAAAGGCAGAATCCTCTGCCATGATAGCATGGAGAAAAAGTCCCGGAGAAAAAGTCCCCGCGTTTCTTGCATTTTGGTGCGCGATATGGTATCTTTTTATACAGGTAAACACTTCAGGGTCGGCAAACATTTTGTTGCTTCTGCCGCCCTTGCATGATGACAGGAAGGAATGATACTTATGGGTTTTTTTGACAAGCTTTTTGGCGGCAAGTCCAAGGACGAAAACACCGCTAAGTTCACCAACCAGAGCAAGACCGTGCTGACCCCGCTGCAGGGCAAGGTGCTGGCACAGGCCGACATCCCGGACGAGACCTTTGCACAGGGCATTCTGGGCCCCGGCTGCGGCATCGAGCCCACCGGCGACACCGTGTACGCCCCCTTTGACGGCACTGTGACTCAGATCGCCACCACCCTGCACGCTGTGGGCATTACCAGCAACGACGGCATCGAGCTGCTGATCCACGTCGGCATGGACACCGTGGACATGTAAGGGTCAGGGCTTTACCGTTCTGGTCAAGGAAAACCAGAAGGTCACCGCCGGCACCCCGCTGCTGAAGGTGGATCTGGACGCCATCCGCGCCGCCGGCCACCCCACCGCCACTGCCATCATCGTGACCGATGGTGCCGGCGACGAAGTGAAGATGCTGGCAGAGGGCGATGTCGCTCCCGGCACCCCGCTGTTCAAAGTCTGATTTTTTGTAACATAAAGAGGCCGCTGCAATTGCGCAGCGGCCTCTTTTTGCGGAAAGCATCTTTTTACAGCATGATGCCGGGCAGTCTGCGGCTGCCCGGCATCACTTTTTTACAAAACTCAGACGATGCGGACACCCTTCTGGATGACGGCCTTGAGGTTCAGTTCCTTGTCTGCAAGGATGACGTTGCCGTAGCGTCCGGCGGCAAGGCTGCCGTAGTCGTTATCCACGCCGATGCTCTTGGCGGGGGTCTCGCTGGCGGCGCGGACAGCGCTTTCCAGCGGGACGTTCATCTCCAGCACGGCACGCTTCATGCAGTCGTACAGGCAGGTGTTGCTGCCCGCAATGGTGTCCGGGTGCTCGGTCAGGGTAGCGCGGGGTCCCTTGACCGTGATGGCCTGTCCGCCCAGACTGTACTGGCCGTCCGGCAGGCCGCAGGACATGGCACTGTCCGCGATCAGACAGATGCGGTCGTCCCCGAAGGTGTTGAAGGTGAACCGCACCATGGCAGGGTGGATGTGCACGTTATCGGTGATGAGCTCCACCTCGGCGTCGTGCTCCATGGCCGCAATGATGGGGCCGGGCTCCCGGTGGGTGATGCCGGGCATGGCGTTGTACAGGTGGGTCATGTGGGTGGCACCGGCCTCAAAAGCCTTGACAGCGGTGTCATAGTCGGTGCAGGTGTGGGCGATGGAGATGCGCACCTCGTTATGGCACTCCTTGATAAAGTCCAGATTGCCCGGCTCCTCCGGGGCAACGTCCACCAGCTTGATCAGACCGTTTGCACGCTTTTGCAGGCGGCGGAACATGGCGGCATCTGCGCCCTGCACATACTCCGGGTTCTGTGCGCCCACCTTTTTGGGGCTGATGAAGGGGCCTTCCATGTTGATGCCCACAAGGTCGGCACCCTTGCCGTTTTTATGGGCGGCAGCGGCGTCCATCACCTTGTTCAGGATCTCTTCCGGGTAGGTCATGGTAGCGGGGCAGATGGCCAGCACACCCTTGCTGGCCTCGAAATCCGCCAGCGTCTGGATGGCCTCCTCGGTGCCATCGCAGAAATCCTTGCCCATTGCCCCGTGGAAGTGGATATCCACAAGGCCCGGCAGGGCGTACAGACCCTCGGCATCCAGCACCTCCTCGCCCTCTTCCGGGGCGGCAAAGGGCACGATGCGGCCATCGCGGATGACGATGGTGCCGCGCTCAAAGGTGTGGCGCGGGGTATAGACCAGTGCATTCTGAAGGATCATACAAAACACCTCGTTCTTTCTTCTTTTCACCCAGTATAGCACGCCGGGTGTTTTTTCAAAAGTCCTTTTGTGTGAACATTGTACCGCTGTGTACAAAAAGCGGGCCGCCGGGAGGGGGCGCTGTGCACCCCGCCCCCGGCGGCCCGGTTCATACTGCAAAATCAACCAGACTTTTGCAGTTCATTCTTTTTCAGAAGTGCAGGATCACAGCATCTTCTTCAGCTCGTCGTACACGAACTGCACCTTGGTGCCGATGATGACCTGGCAAGCGTTCTTGCTGGGACGGATGACACCGGCAGCACCGGCAGCCTTGACAGCCTTCTCGTCAACCTTAGCGTTGTCGAGCACCTCAAAGCGCAGGCGGGTTGCGCAGTAGCCAACATCCTTCACGTTCTCCTTGCCGCCGACAGCAGCCAGAACAGCAGAAGCGACTTCGGTGTAGTTGTTGTTAGCCAGAACGACCTTCTTCTCAGCTTCCTCGTCGTCATCCTCACGGCCGGGGGTCTTCAGGTCGAACTTGGTGATAGCGAAGTAGAACACGAAGTAGAACACCAGGAATGCTGCGATGCCCAGAGGAATGATCATCCAAGTCTTAGCAGCTGCGGGCAGAGAAGCGGAGAACACCAGGTCGGTAGCGCCTGCGGAGAAGCAGAAGCCAGCACGGAAACCGGAGTAGTAGGTGATGATGGTGAAGATGCCGTACAGAGCGGAGTACACAACGTACAGCGGGAAGCACAGGAACATGAAGCCGAACTCGAAGGGCTCGGTAACGCCGCAGACGAAGGCGCAGATTGCAGCGGACAGAACCAGACCGATGGCGGCCTTCTTGTTCTTAGCGGTCTTGATCATAGCCAGAGCAGCGCCCAAGATACCGAACATCATGCAGGGGAAGAAGCCGGACATATACATACCAAGGCTCCAGCCCACATCAGCGGAGGTCTCGCCAGCCCAGAAGTGGCTCAGGTCGCCCAGACCGATGGTATCGAACCAGAACACGTTGTTCAGAGCGTGGTGCAGGCCGGTGGGGATGAGCAGACGGTTCAGGAAGGCGTAGATGCCGGCGCCGATGCCGTCCATGCCAGCGATGCCCTTGCCCAGAGCGACCAGCGCGCCGAAGATGACGGGCCAGACAAACAGCAGAACCACGGACACCAGAATGGAGATCAGGCCGGTAGCGATTGCAACGAAGCGCTTGCCGGAGAAGAATGCCAGCCAGTCAGGCAGCTGGATATTCTTGAACTTGTTGTAGCAGGCAGCACCCACAACAGCGGCCAGAATGCCGATGAAGGAGTTGCCGGCGACCTTCTGGAAGGCAATGTAGGTAGCGGTGCCCTCTTCCAGAGTGCGCACCATGCCGACCACGCCGGGGCTCAGCAGCTGCTGCATCATCAGGTAGCTGACCAGACCGGCCAGACCTGCGGTACCATCGTTGTCAGCCAGGCCGACAGCGGCACCGATGGCAAACAGCCATGCCATGTTATCGATCAGAGCGCCGCCTGCCTTGACCAGCAGGAAGCCGACGGTATAAGCTGCGCCGGAAGTCGGTGCACCGGGAACGCCCATAACGCCCGGAGCGAGGGCATAACCAAGACCCATCAGGATGCCGCAGATCGGCAGCACAGCGACGGGAAGCATCAGCGCTTTGCCCAGTTTCTGGAGATACTTCATCATAAGACACATTCCTCCTTAAGAAATGTTTGTGTTTACAGACAGTCTCTGGTTGCAGGCTGTCCACAGTTCCGTAACAGAATAGTAACATATTTTTGCAAAAAAAGAAAGTGGTTTTTTCTTTTTCTATTAAAATGCGTCAAAAGTCCTTATTCGATGGCACATCTGTCAGTATTTTTTGTTTTTTCTGCATGCGTCCTGATTTAAGTGCTGAAAAATCTTTTCTTTTTATGTCTATTTTGTCCAAAGGGTTGCATCCCACCATAGGTCTCTGCATCCGTACATTTTTAAACAATGCGCTTGCCGTCCAGCACGGCCTGTTTCAGGGTGTCGCCGTCATACACCAGCTTGAGGGAAAAGTAGGGGTGTTCCTCTTCCAGCAGACGGAAAAAGATCTTGTCCCCCTCCCAGATGGGCAGTTTTTGCACCTCAGACTTTTGCACCCACTGCAATTCGCCCTCGGCGCAGGCATCGCCCCTTATCATCTCGCCCTCCCACCGGTCGGCGGTGTACAGGTGGATGAACTCGGTCATGTTGCCCCACACAAAGGTCAGCAGTCCCCGGGCGCGGTAGCGCGTCAGGGTAAGGCCGGTCTCCTCCCGCACCTCCCGTACAAGGCAGTCCTCCGGGCTTTCAAACCGTTCAAATTTGCCGCCCACGCCCACCCATTTGTCGTGGTTGTAGTCGTCCTGCTTTTTGATGCGGTGCAGCATCAGGTAAGCGTCCTCCCGCTCCAAATAGCAAAGGGTGGTGCTGAAGATGGGAAATTCCGGGTCCATAAATGCGCCTAAGTTCATTGGTCGTTCTCCTTTTTTGTCCGATGTTTTTGTCAGCGTCTGAGCGGGCGGGGCCGCTGACCGTATCTCTTTTCATAAGAAAGGGCTGCTGCATGAAACGCTGTGCAGCAGCCCTTTGGGAAGTGTTTCCGCTGCGGATGCCCACAAAGCAGCGGAAGCATTTTTCGATTTATGCCTTGCGCCCGGCGCGGCCCTTGCCTGCGCTGTTCAGCTTGCGCACCAGATCGTTCTGGTGCTTGCGCTGGCTTGGCGTGGGCTGGGATTCTTTGGCTTCCCCGGCGCGCTTGCCGGTCTGGGCAACGTCGGGATCGATGCGTTCCAGCGTCCACTCCTGATTGCCGCCCGCCACATAGTTCCAGATCTGCGCCTGTGCGCCATTGGCGGTGTTCATGCCCACAAGGTCGATGTACTTGTCGGCCAGCACGTTGCGGATGCGGGTCCGGCCATTGCGGGTAGGCTCGAGCGCCCAGCACTGGCTCAGTCCGCTGGTGCGGCCCCACTGATGGAGCCAGGTGCCTTCCACCACGCCGCCGAGGGCGAGGTCCATCATTTTGCCGGTAAAGCGGTTCTGGATGCGCCAGCGTCCTTCGCCTGCATCCACGAATTTCCACTGCTGCCACGGATGACCTGCGTAGTCCCACAGACGGATGGCCGCGCCGTTCTCCGTGTTGAAGTTCTTGATCTCCAACACCTTCCCATTGGGTGCCTTGATGAGGTAAAACTCATTTTCCAGTAAAACGACCTGAGATGCTTTTGCCATACGTCCGTGTCTCCTTTCCGGTAAAATCTGGTTTGACGCTTCTATTATAGCGGATTTCCCGGTGCGCAACAAGATTGATTCTTGACGAATTTTTTTCTTTTTATTGTGCATTTTGCACTTTCCGCAGCTTTCGACAGAGCCACGGCCCGGCGTACCACAGCACCAGACAGACAAGTGCGATCAGCCGGATCTGTGTGTTGGTGCAGTGGGTGTTCAATTCCAGCCCGATGCCGAAGGAAAGGAGATTGGCGGTCAGCGCATAGAGGATGGGGTGAGGCTTTCTGTCCTCCGGCCAGGGCAGATATCGGTTGTAGACAAAGGCCTCCACGGAGAACACCAGTACCTCCAGTGCAAAATAAAGGAAATTGCCCAACATCGGCCCGAGATAGAGCGTGCCATAGCACAGCCCGAGGTTCAGGATGATCTGCGTGGCAAGGTTGACCTTGCCGATGAGAGCGCGCTGGGCAGGGCCGCGCAGCCCGAAAAGCAGGATGCCCCACGTCAGCTCTAAAATCAGGGTGATGAGCACCCGGGCGGCAAAGGAGGAAAGAATGTCGGAATCGTTGCGGTTGTGGTAGACCCGCAGGCCGTCCTGGGAATCGAGAAGCACCTGCCACTCGCTGGAAAAGGCATAGCGCTCCACCGGCTCCTCGCTGCGGTAGAATGTACCGGTCTCTATATTATAGAGCAGAACATAGAACTTGTTGGGCGGGTAGTAGCCCCAGACGAACTCTGCATCGGCATCGCCGGGGTATTCCTGAAAGTAGTCGAGGAAGTAGTAGCCCTCCGGAGCGGGGTAGTTCCGGAACGCCTCCCAGGTCTCCCGGGAGCCCATCCGCTCCCGGTACTGGTCTGCAGAGCCCCACGGCCCGCTGACCCTGGTATTGCCCAGCAGGGTGACCGCATAGCGCTGGCCCGGCGTGTAATAGAGCTTGAGCGTGACCGAGGGCTTGGGGCCCATGTCCGCAAAAACGGGCAGGGAAAGGGCCAGCACCAGCAGGGCCGAGAGGAAAAAAGCAAAAATTTTTTTGCGAAAAATTTTCTTCATGGCGGTGTCCTCACTTCAAAAAACAAAAAATCCGACACGTCCTTCCTTAACCTGTAAACGAATGGAAAACAGCTGTTATTGCAGGGCGTTCTGCACAAAATTTCAGATGGAGCTCTGTGCACCATTTCCTGTTTTTTCTGCAAGGACAAAACGCCCGTTTCCGGCCTCTTTCGGGGCAGAATATGAACAATTTGTTTCCAGCTCACGGCCAATTCAGGACACTGACTTCACGTTTATAAAGCAAAGCAAACTTTACTGCTTTATTTACATGAACAAAACGGCTTTCAAAAGAAACTTTAATTTGTTTCACGTTTTCTGCTATTGACTTTATTTCAAAACCGGTGTATAGTAAGCTTGCAGGGAGCGGAAAGCGCCCCCGTAACAACGAGCTTCAGGCTCCGCACACTGCGGGCCTGTGAGAAAAATATAGGAGGTTTGACTATGTATTACTACATTCTGGGCTGCGGTATCGCTTGTTTGGTCCTGTTCGGCATCTACAGCATGGAGACGGTATGCGTCAAGCCGGCTGAGATGGTTGGCAAGGTCCTGCTGTGGCCTGTCACCCTGATGGAAGCAGTTGTCCGTTACAGCTCCACTCATCACAACTTCAAGGCTGCGCTGTAAAACGCATCACGTCTGAGGACGTCGAAAAAGCCATCAAGGCTGCCGTACTCTTTGCGGGTACGGCAGCCTTTTTGCTTTACACCCGGGGGCCGGATGTGGTACACTGTATCTTGTAAAGCGATTTTCCGCCGAACCTTATCGTGCGCAGTTCCGCGCTATTTTTCAGGAGGACTATGAAACCCGATTACAAGCTGGTCGCCAAGGCCAAATATATCCACATGACCGCCGACCTTGCCAGCGAGGTCTGGCACGAGGTCTACAAACGCTATTTCCCCGCAAAGCAGCTGGACGCCCTCGTGGACAGCCTGCAGAGCGCCGACGCGATCGAAGAGGACATCGACAACGATGTGAACTACTTCCTCGTCTTCCTCGGCAGCAGCCTCATCGGCTACTTCGCATGGAAGATGGAGAACACTTCGCTCCATCTGCTCCACCTCTACCTCAAGCCCGAATTACCGCGGCAAGGCCATCGGCCGGGACTATCGTGGCGTCCTGCGAGCGTCTGGCCCGGGGCGAGGGCCGGGGCCGCGTCTGGTGCGGCGTCAACGCCAAGGCCCTGCCGGTGCAGCAGTTCTTCAAGGCCCGGGGCTACCGCTCCCTCGGCCCTGCCGAGAGTGAGGGCGGCATCGAGCGCAACGAGCTGATCTTTGAGCGGATGTTGTAAATTTCCTGCAAAGACCATTGCATTTTCTGCTCATTTGTACTACACTAAAGTAGTGTATTGAAGTACCCGTCTGCGGGTCCAACATCATTGAATGACCGGGGAGGAACTGTATATGGCAAAGGACCATCCGACCGGAAAATCCGGCCTGTATGCCGCTTTTCTGGAGCTTGAGACGCCCGAGGAGTGCTACCGCTTCTTGCAGGATGTATGCAGCTACGCAGAGCTGAGCGCGATGGAGCAGCGCTACAACATCGCCGAAAAGCTCATGCGCAAGCAGAGCTACACCAGCATCATGGGCAACATCGGCGCATCCAGCGCCATCATCAGCCGCGTGAGCCGTGTGCTGGGCCGGGACGACAGCGTCCTGCGCCGCATTCTGGAAAAGACGGCGTCTCTGCTGACACCGAAGACTGAATTTCTACTGACCGCTGGCGCACTGCGGGCCGGGGATGCCCCGCCTGCGGTGCGCTTTTCTTTGATCTATAAAAGGAGTATCTGATTATGAGCAAAGCTGTTCTGTTTTTTGCCGACGGCACCGAGGAGTGCGAGGCCCTGCTGGTGGCCGACCTTCTCCGCCGCGCCAGGGTCGAAGTCATCATTGCGTCTGCCATGGGCCGCCGCGCCCTTGTCAGCAGCCACGGCATCCACTTGAACGCCGACGCGCTGGCCGAGGATGTGGATTACAGCGACGTGGACATGGTCATCCTGCCCGGCGGCATCCCGGGTACGCCCAACCTCGCCGAGAACAAGACCGTCACCGACACCTGCGTTTCTTTTGCCAAGGCAGGCAAGAAGGTCGCCGCCATCTGCGCCGCGCCCAGCGTCCTCGCCAGCCTCGGCCTGCTGGAAGGCAGGAACGCCACCGCCCACGCCGGATTTCAGGACAAGCTGGCCGGTGCCATCGTCCACGATGAGGAAGTCGTTGTAGACGGCAGCATCACCACCAGCTACGGCCTCGGCGGCGCGATCCCGTTTGCCCTCGAGCTGGTGCGCCAGCTGGCCGGCCCCGCCGAAGCCGACCGCATCCAGAAGGCTATCGCGTATCGGCATTAAAAATCACTTGCTATTGACAAAATTGCATTTGCTGCATATAATAAAGCTAGAAACAAACAACTTGAGTGTTTGTCTGAAGCAATGAAATGCCGTGCCTGTCAAGAGGTGACTGCATGGAGCTTCTCACAGGGGGTTGCACAGATTCCACAACTTGACTGAGGCAGCATCCTGCTGTTGAAAGAAAATGTGCTGCGGGAGTTCTTTGCCGAACTTCCGCATTTTTTTATTGCACGATTTCCAAAGGATGTGAAGGAATGGATCTTCTGCAGCTGTGTGCCCAGAAATACGCAGAGCTTTTGCTACTATACATATGATTGCACCATTGCCCGGAAGAACACCGCCATCGACCTTCATTTCACCTTTTCGTCCTTACGAGTTCCGGCATCTGGCCGGTCTGCATCGGCTAGAGCACGACCGCCTTCGCAGCAACTCCGAGCGTGTATTCAAAGACATTCTC
>ENA-OQKJ01000337-OQKJ01000337.1-human-gut-metagenome-genome-assembly--contig:-NODE-337-length-11448-cov-2.478403_pt1 | contig 11448 bp, 11 predicted proteins | sample MGYA00242647_ERZ504795 | MGnify/ENA primary metagenome ERZ504795 (study PRJEB26092, sample SAMD00036398) | human gut metagenome | host: Homo sapiens | study: EMG produced TPA metagenomics assembly of...
GCATCCGGCTCCAGATATTTCAGAGAAAGGTCATCGAGTTCGACCTTGATCTTGGAAATACCGAGGCGCTGTGCGATCGGGGCATAAATATCCATCGTCTCACGCGCTTTTTTCTTCTGCGTCTCCGGCGACCAGTACTGTGCGGTCCGCATGTTGTGCAGACGGTCCGCCAGTTTTACCAGAATAACACGGATATCCTTTGCCATCGCAAGGAACATCTTTCTCAGGTTTTCTGCCTGCTCCTCGACCTTATCCGCAGAATATTTCAGCTGTGCCAGCTTCGTGACACCGCTTACAATCAGGGACACCTCCGGGCCGAACTCCTCGGTCAGCTCTTCTTCGGTCATGACGGTATCTTCGACAACGTCGTGCAGAAGGCCTGCCGCGATCGACTCCTTGTCGAGCTCCAGATCTGCCAGGATAATTGCCACACAGAGCGGATGGATGATGTACGGTTCCCCGCTCTTTCTTTTCTGGTCCTTATGTGCATCCGCTGCCACGCGGTATGCTTTTTCGATCAGGGAAATATCGTCCGATGGATGATATTTTTTCACAGAAGCGATCAATTCCCCGTATAATTCCTCCGGACTTGTAAAATCGTCCGTCTTGCGGATTCTGGCTTCTGCCGCCGCCACATCCTTCTTTAATTCTTCTTCACTGATTCTTTTCTCTTCTTCCATATGTATCCTCCGCTCTCATGATTAACCCCTGCGTTTCGTTGGATACGTTATTTGCCATCGTAACGGATGACAGATTTTACATCATATTTTGCCAGTTTTTCGCGTCCTTTTAAGCCGGCAAGCTCCATCAGGAACACGATTCTGGTTACTTCGCCGCCGAGGCGCTCGATCATTTTTGCACAAGCCTCCACGGTACCGCCGGTTGCAATCAGGTCGTCGATGATGACTACCTTCTGGCCCGGTTTGATGGAGTCTTTGTGCATCTCGATCGTTGCGCTGCCGTACTCCAGGTCATAGCTCTCCTCGATGGTCTCCAGAGGAAGTTTTCCTTTTTTACGGATCGGCACGAACGGTTTGTGCAGATTGTAAGCAATCGGCATACCGAAAATGAAGCCGCGGGACTCGGTTCCGCAGATTACGTCACAGTCTACTTCTTCTACAAAATGCTGCATCTCATCTATGGCAAGCTGCAGTCCGTCTGCGTCCTGCAGGATACTCGTTACATCTCTGAAAATAATACCCGGTTCCGGGAAATCCGGAATACTTCTTACGTAATCCTCTACTTTTTTCATAAAATATTCCTCCGTTTCGTCAAGGTTTGACAATTCACCTTACAGTATAGCATCAATATTCTTCTGCGTCAATTTTGTTTCCGATAGAAAACAGGGCAGAAAAATCAGGTATTTGCGGCTTTTCTGCATCTTTAAAAATAACTCTGGATATTGATCTGTAATTTGTCGCGTCCGTTCCACGTATCGATCGACGGATAGTACGCTACCGAGAGGGTCGGATGTGCATCCACGTATGCGGCGAACGCTTCTCCCTCGCCGAAATAGACACCATCCATCTGGTATCCGCCCGCATCGGCAAGCTGTACTTTCACCACGTTTCTATTCTTTCCAAAAATGCGGTAATTTAATACAGTCAGTCCTTTCTGTGCGAACAGCGGTTTCGTGTTGCCTTTTCCGAACGGCTCCAAGAGACTTAACTGGCGGATCAGATTTTTGGTGATGTAGGTGATCGGCATCGGCACATCGATCACAACTTTTTCGACGAAATCCTCTTCCGTCAGCGTGGAATTATCGTTCAGTGCCCGGCGGAACGGTTCGATCATCTCCTCTCCTGCGAGGGAAAGGCCCGCAGCCATCGGGTGGCCGCCGAATTTCGTCATCAGTTCTTTGCATTTGCAGAGCTCCTCATACATCGAATACGCTTCGATCGAGCGGCCGGAGCCCTTGACGCCCTCCTCACTTCTGGTGAGTACGAAGGATGGTTTGTGGAAGTGCTCCCGCAGGCGACCTGCGATGATTCCGGCAAGGCTCTCGTGGCAGTCCGGCAGATAGACGACGAGGACTTTGTCGTTCTGCAGCGGGGAGGTTTCCACGAGCTCGATTGCTTTCGCCTCACCCTGGCGCGTCAGCTCTTTGCGGCTTTCATTCAGGTCTTTCAAGTCCCCGGCAAGCTTTGCGGCCTCCTCACGTGTCTTTGCGCAGAGCAGTTTTAACGAATGCTCCGCCGTGTCAAGCCGTCCCGATGCGTTGATGCACGGGCCGAGAACGAAGCCGATGTGATACGGTGTCACGTTTTCCGCCTCGATGCCCTGCACACGGATCAGCTCCTGCAGGCCGAGGTTCTGCGTTTTATGGAGCGCCCGAAGGCCGGCTTTTACAAAAATCCGGTTTTCTCCCTGCAGATCCATCACATCACCGATCGTCGCAATGGCGACAAATTCCAGAAAGCGGAAGCTGTGCTCCTTTGGAATACCTGCTTTTGCCTCCATCGTCTGGATCAGTTTCCATGCGACGGCCGCACCGCAGAGGCCCGGAAACGGATAGGAACAGTCTTTCTGTTTCGGATTGACAACCGCGTCCGCCGGCGGCAGGATGTAGCGGCGTTCTCCGTTTTCATCCTCCTCAAACGGAACCTCGTGGTGGTCCGTCACAACAACCGTCATGCCAAGCTCTTTTGCCAGACGGATCTGACTGCCCGCCGCGATGCCGTTGTCACAGGTGACGATCGTGTCCCGCCCCTCATCCGCGGCAAACTGCACAAGATGCTCATTTAAGCCGTATCCGTCTGCAATCCGGTCCGGGATACGCACATCCGCATCGGCACCGAGATCTTTTAATCCGGTCAGCAGAATATACGTTGCCGTAACACCGTCGATGTCGTAGTCCCCGATGATGCGGATCGGCTTTTTCTCCCGGATTTTTTCTGCGATCAGATCTGCCGCGCGCTCCATATCCTTCATCAGCAGCGGATCGTGGAGCTGCTCCAGATCACCGAAGAGATACTCTTCGATCTCTTTCTCCCCGGTCACATCCCGGTTCCGGATCAGGCGGGCGATGACGGGATCGATGCCGAACCGATCCGCAATTGCCTGGAAATCGGCGCGTTTTGCCGAAACTACCCAGCGTTCTTTCTTCATATGTTCTCCTCTTTCCTGTTAGCAGGAAACGCCGGACTTTTCCGGTCCGGCGTTTCTCTTTTTATGGTTTTTGCTGCTTTTATTTATTTTTTGTCTTATTCTGTACTGCTTTGGACGGCACATATTGTTTTTTCCAACGTGCTTCATCACATACCACAGGGCACCTGTGATGCAGACAGAAGTGTAAGCTCCGCATACGATACCAACCATCAGAGGTGCTGCAAAGTCGCGGATGGAAGAAACTCCCATCACGAACAGAACAAAGATGGTGATAAAGGTGGTGAGGGAACTGTAAATGCTTCGGGTCAGGGTGTCCGTGATGCAGCGGTCAACCAGGGACTCGATCGGCTCTCTCTTTAACTCCGGCAGATTCTCACGGATACGGTCGAAGATGACGATCGTACTGTTGATGGAATAGCCGAGGATCGTCAGCATACACGCGATAAAGGTGCTGCCGACCGAAATACGGGATACCACATAGAATCCGAATACAATGGCGATATCGTGCATCAGTGCAAGGATGGCACTCGATGCGAAACGGATGTCGCGGAAACGGATCCAGATGTACAGCAGCATGCAGACTACAGCGATGATAACTGCTTTCATCGCATTCTGGCTCATTTCTTTACTTACAGTAGAAGAAATGTTGTCGAAAGTGATTTCAGAAGTATCGACACCGAAATTGTCTGCCATTGCCTGGTAAACCTGCTCACGCTCTTCCAGAGTCAGAGAACGTGTTTTTGATGATGACATTGTTGCCTCCGACAACCTTTTGTCATCTGAATATTGGAATCTTTTTGTCACGCCTTCCACAACCGGCTCTACCTCTTTGTCCAGCTCTTCGATGGAGTAATCCTCGTTGAACGGAACGTTGATGGAAGTACCGCCCTTGAAGTCAAGGCCGAAGTTCAGTGCGCTTCCCTTTGTCTGATGCATGAAAATCATGCTGGCCGGAACGGCAAGCAGCAGAATGCAGGAGATCGTGAAGAAGATCTTTCTCTTTTCCACAAATGGAAATCCCTTGCGCTCTTTCTTGGTTCCGTAGTATTTCGCATCCTTCAGTCCCATACCGTACAGGCTGTTGACCAGCAGTCTGGAAACAACCATGGCGCTGAACATGGAAAGAACAATACCAAGAGCAAGTGTCATGGCGAATCCGCGGACACTTCCGCTCGCAAGCGCATACAGAACAGCTGCTGCAATCAGGGTCGTCACGTTTCCGTCCAGGATGGCAGAAGCTGCCTTCTTGAATCCGTCGCGGATTGCCGCATGAACCGTCTTTCCGGCACCGATCTCCTCCTCGATACGGGCATAAATGATAACGTTCGCATCGACCGCCATACCGATCGACAGGATAACACCTGCGATACCAGGCAGGGTCAATGTCAGGTCAAATGCATTTAAAGCAATCAGATTCAGCTCAACATAGATGAGCAGTGCCCATCCGGCAGCAATACCAGGCAGGCGATATACGATTGCAAGGAAAAGGATAATCAGTACAATGCCGATCGCTCCCGCTTTTACGCTGGTGGAAACAGCTGCAGATCCAAGCTGTGCTCCAACGACGCTGGAGTTGATCTCCTCAAGTTTCAGGGAAAGGGAACCGATACGGAGGGTGGATGCCAGGCTGGTTGCTTCATCCCAGTCCATGTTTCCGCCGGAGATGACTGCAGTACCATCGGAAATCACAGCGTTTACACTCGGTACACTGACGAATTTTTCATCATAGTAGATACCGATGCTCTTTCCTGCGCTGTAGGCTTCCTGGGTTGCGTCTGCAAATTTCTGTTTTCCTTCGTCGGTCATTTTCAGCTGAACGACGCTCTCGGTTGCTTTTGTGGTGGAGTTCTGCTGATGCATGGCTTCTGCGCTCTCCACATCTTTACCGGTCAGAACGACGGAGCCGTCCTCCTCGAGCTCTTCGATAGTTTTTCCGTTCAGAACGTACTCGCCGGTCGAGCTGTCGTAGGTGTAGTTTTCTGTTCCGTCATCGTTGGTCTGTTTGATGAAATACAGGCTTCCGGTTTACCCATCTCTTCCAGAATGGTGGTTGCATCGGTTGCACCCGGGATTTCAATGGTGATACGGTTGTCGCCCTGCAGATATACCTGTGCCTCTTCGCTGTACTGCTGCGCACGCTGTTCCAGCTTGTAGCGGGTATCTGACATTTCTTCGTCTGTCGGGTTGTCCTTTACGGCCTGATAGGTAATGCTGACACCGCCGGACAGATCCAGACCCAGGTTGATGTTCTTCATCGAACCGGTTCCGGTAGGACCCCATCCTTTGATCATCGTCCATCCAAGAAGCACTGTTACAATGGCTGCCAGGACGAGTGCGATGATACTCTGTTTCTTCTTCATCATGTCGCGATTTTCCTCTTTTCTTTAATCTTCGGCCAGAGCTGCCTTTATCATCAATGCACACTCGATCCGTTTCTGCTGCATCTTGCATCCGATCTCGTAAACATCGTTGATCTTACCTGTGAAATTGTAGGAGTTTGCCGCGCATCCGCCGCTGCAGTAGAACCGTGCAAAGCACTGGCTGCACTCCTTCTTGGAATAAACGTTGCATTTTTTGAATTCGTTGACAGTTTCTGTCTTTTTCACGCCTTCGTAAACATTTCCGAGGCAGAAATCTTCCTGTCCTACGAACTGGTGGCACGGATAGAAATCGCCCCACGGTGTTACCGCAAGGTACTCGGTTCCGGAACCGCAGCCGGAAAGACGTTTATAAACACATGGTCCGCCGGTCAGATCGATCATAAAGTGGAAGAAATTGAAGCCTCTTCCCTCTTTTTCTCTCTTGATCATCTCTCTTGCCAGAATGTCGTACTGTTCGAAGATCACCGGAAGGTCTTCCTCACGGATCGCATAGTCCTCGGTCGGAGGCGCTACAACAGGCTCAACCGAGATCTGCTTGAAGCCGAGGTCTGCCAGATGGAGAACATCAGCTGCAAAGTCTGTGTTGTAATGCGTGAAGGTTCCGCGCACATAGTATTTATCCTGATGACGAAGCTCAGCGAATTTCTGGAATTTCGGCACGATCAGATCGTAGCTTCCGGCACCTTTGCGGAACGGACGCATGTGATCGTGAACTTCTTTTCTTCCGTCGATACTTAATACGACGTTGCCCATCTCTTTATTGCAGAACTCCATGACCTCGTCGTTTAAGAGAACACCGTTGGTGGTCAGGGTGAAACGGAAGTTCTTGTTATGTAACTTCTCCTGTTCTCTTCCGTAGGCTACGAGCTGTTTTACAACATCCCAGTTCATCAGCGGTTCACCGCCGAAGAAATCTACCTCGAGGTTTCTTCTGCTGCCGGAGTTTGCGATCAGGAAATCAAGCGCTTTTTTGCCGACTTCCAGGGACATCAGTGCACGTCTTCCGTGATACTCGCCCTCTTCTGCGAAGCAGTAACGACTAGGCAAGGTTACAGTCGTGTGCAATGTGGAGGCAGAGTGCTTTTACGACGGTCGGACGGTTGGAAAACTGATCAATTGCGTTTTCGTAAATGTCTTTTGTAAAGAGCATGCCGTTATCTGTAAGTTCCTGAATTTCTTCTCTGGCTTCGGTGATGTCCTGCTCGGCATATTTACTGCTAAGCGCCTCTGCTGCCTCTTCTGCATTTTTTTCCTTCGTTCATGCAGGAAAGGACATCGTATACGCAGTCATCCACAACATGGACGGAGCCGCTGTTGACGTCCAGCACCATGTTGAAGCCATTGCTTTTATATAAATGTATCACTGTGGTATTCCTTTCTATAACTCTCTCTTTTTTTGATGTGCCTGGCAAAAAGAATGTTCCCAAATCCGGCGAAACCGGTTCTGGGAACACCTTTTACTCGTCCTTATGGATTACTTTTACTTATGCTCGCAGCTCTGGTTGCCTACGGTGCAAGAAGTCTTACATGCGGACTGGCAGGATGTCTGGCACTCACCGCATCCACCTTTTTTTACAGTGTTCTGTAAGCTTTTTGTATTTAAAGTTTTGATGTGTTTCATGGCACATTCCTCCTTCATTGTAGTTGACGCGCGACTTTTTTATAGTCTTCGGCCATTAGCTCTTCCCATTATAGCATAGGTTTTTCAAATTTAAAAGTCTGTTTTTTGAAAAAATGTTCTGTTTTGTCCGCTTTTATCTGCCGTGTGCCGTCATTCCGCCTGCCATTCCGCCGACGGCACAGACTGCTGCCGCCCACAGAAGTCTTCCGGCTCCGGCAAATCCGCCCGGCAGGAAGACTGCGGAGACGATGATCAGAATGGCAAAATACACGATTCCAAAGCAGATGCCCCAGAGAAACCGCCGTTTTCCCGCCATGTTTCCTGCCATTCTTCCGCCGGAAAAGCTTGATGCCAGATAGATCACCACAATGCCCGCCTGCACCCAGCTTTCCTTCCAGGAAAATTTCCAGAGCAGGAAAGACAGCAGCAAAAGAAGAAGCACCGAGATCAGATAGGAAACGAGAAGAGCCTTCAGCCAGCTGATCCCGCTGCCCGCACCCACCGCCCATGTTTTCTTTTCTTCCATAAGAAAAAGCCCTCCCATACTGTAAATGTATGGAATGGCTTTTCCGGATATGCCTGTTTCTTTATTTTTCGTCAAACGGATGATTCTTTTTGAATTCCAGCCATGCGGCCATGCTCTTTGCGCGTTTCGCCTGCATCTGAAGGAATGCCATGCAGAACATAACGGCTGCAGAAAGTGCGGAGCTGATCGCCAGCGGAAGCACCATCGTCTCATCGCCGGTGTTGACCGGGATGCTGCGGATGCTTACAGTGGTCTGTGTCTTCTTCTGCGGAATCTTTGTGCTTCCGGTATTGGAATTGGAAGAGCTGTTGTTACTGCTGCTCTTCGACGGTGTGGCTGTCGGAGTCGGAGTGGATGTCTTATTCGTTCCGTAGTTGTCCGGTCCTACAAGGATCGTTCCTGCGGCACGCAGCGTACTTACGTCATCGGCTGCACTTGCTGTCATTTCACCTGCACTCAGGTTGGATTTCTGCTCTGCAGCTGCAAGCAGTTCATGCTCGCCTTCGTCCGCCGTCTCAGCTTCTGCTGTTTCCGTCTGCTCCTCTGATACAAGGCTTCTGGACAGACTTACTGCCACCGGCTGGATCAAAAGAGAGACATTGGAGATCAGATAGCCGTCTTCTGTGCTGTCCGTACCGGATGGATTGGAAATTTCATCGAAATTTTTTACGGTTTCGTTTTCTTTCTGAATTTCATCTTTTACAAGGTCATCCAGATTTTCATCCTGTTTCCACTGGTCCGATGATGCATCATTTCCCGTTCCGTTCTGGTTATCCTGGTTTGTATCGTCCTGGTTTGTATCATCTGCTGCAGGATCGTCTTTTGCTGTATCATCCGGGGCAGGTGTCACGGTTGGATCTTCTGCCGGAGTTTCCGGATTCTCCGGATTTTCACTGTCATCGGTATTCTCGCCCGGTGCTGTCGTCGGAGTTACTTCCGGCGTTACGGTCGGTTCCGCATCCGGTGTCGGCGCTGCCGTTGGTGTATCCCCTGTATCTTCTCCGTTGTCCGCATCCGGTGTCGGAGTTGCCGTTGGTTCCTCCGCCGGCGTTACGGTCGGCTCTGCGTCCGGCGTTTCCGTCGGTTCTGCGTCCGGGGTCACCGTTGGTTCTGCGGTCGGCTCTGCATCCGGCGTTTCCGTCGGACCCGGAGTTGGTGTTACGGTATCTTACTGCCGCATCCGGTGCCGGAGACTCGCCTTGGCGCAAGCGTTGGTGTTTCCGAAACCGTTTCTTTTGCTTTTTCTGCTGCCAGAACAGCCTCATATCCGGCTTCTGTCACCACGATTTCATCTGCCGCAAAAACGGTATCTGTTACTCTTCCCCTGAAGTCTGTTTTCTGCTGTTTCTTTCGATACGTTTCCAGCTTCTTTTTCATCCATTCCGACGAATACCAGATATTTTTCTGCTGCTTCCTCCGCTGCCGTTTTGCTGGTATCTGCAGCAGTGTTTTTTTCGGTTGTTTTCCCGTCCGCCTGCAGTTCTGCCGCTGCAACTGCAAGAAGCTCCTGTGCTTTTTCCACGGTTTTTACTGCTGTCTCTGCCGTTGTACCGTCTGCCGTATCATCGCCGGTTTTCAGATTCACATAAACGGCTGCCCGTTTTGTCTCTGTACCGTTCTCCGTTCCGGAGACAGTTTCGTTCTGTACTGCGCTTTTTTCCGTTCCTGCCGATGCGCTGGCACGGAGCGGAACTGCATCGGAAAATACCAGTGTGCCCGCAAGGACAGCACCCATCACTTTCCATGCCTGTTTTTCTTCATTGCGTTTCTCCTTATGTTCTCTTGGTCTATCTTAAAAAAATCTGTCTTTTGTGTCATAATTTCGCATTACAGCATTATAGCACAAGAAAGAATCCCGCGCAAGGCTGAAGTCGCCTTGAAACGCGGGATTCGTGAATCACTTTCTTACGCAGTGAAACAGCAAGTGTTTCACTGCTGGGTGAACAGTAACGCGGGATTCTCATCTGCTTTTATCGCTTTTTAGTTTGTTTCCATTCTCGTTGTCGTGAGCTGATCCGGGGATAAATTCAGGATTTCCATAAACTCATCACCTGTGATTGTCTCTTTCTCATACAGATATTTTGCCAGCTCGTGGAGTTTCGGCATGTTATCTTTTAAGAGCTGCTCTGCTTTGTCGTACTGTTTTCTGACTGCTGCAACAACCTTCTCATCAATCTGTGCTGCTGTCGATTCGGAGCATGCCAGGGAAGTGTCACCGCCGAGGTACTGGTTCGTTACCGTCTCAAATGCAACCATACCAAATTCCTCGTTCATACCGAAGCGGGTGATCATGGATCTTGCCACCTTCGTTGCCTGCTCGATATCGTTCGAAGCACCTGTCGTGATGGAATGGAACACCAGATCCTCTGCCACACGGCCGCCGGTCAGGGTTGCAATCTTGTTTTCCAGCTCTTCGCGGCTCATCAGGTTGTGCTCATCTTCATCCACCTGCATCGTATAGCCGAGGGCGCCGGACGTACGCGGGATAATGGTGATCTTCGTAACCGGAGCGGAATGGCTCTGCAGTGCTGCGACGAGTGCATGGCCGACCTCGTGGTAGGAAACGATCAGTTTCTCTTTGTCGGTCATGATCTTATTCTTCTTCTGGTATCCGGCGATGACAACCTCAACGCTCTCCTCCAGATCCGCCTGGGTGACGAATTTTCTTCCATCACGGACGGCACGGAGTGCTGCCTCGTTGATCATATTGGCAAGTTCTGCACCAGAAGCACCGGATGCCATACGTGCGATCGCATTGTAATCGACATTGTCGCCACGCGGATGTTTTCGCATGGACTTTCAGGATTTCCTCACGGCCTTTTAAGTCAGGCAGTTCAACCGGCACACGGCGGTCGAAACGGCCCGGACGAAGAAGTGCCGGGTCCAGGGAATCCGGACGGTTCGTCGCTGCCAGAATGACAACGCCTTTCTTTCCATCGAATCCATCCATCTCGGCAAGCAGCTGGTTCAGGGTCTGCTCACGCTCGTCGTTTCCGGAGAATCCGCCGCCGTCACGTTTTTTTGCCGACGGTATCGATCTCATCGATAAAGACGATACACGGTGCTTTCTCATTTTGCCTGCTGGAACAGGTCACGCACCTTCGCAGCTCCCATGCCGACGAACATCTCGACAAACTCAGAACCGGAAATGGAGAAGAACGGAACATTTGCCTCTCCGGCTACTGCCTTTGCAAGCAGCGTTTTACCGGTTCCTGGAGGGCCGACAAGCAGTGCTCCTTTCGGCTATTTTTGCACCAATTTCTTCATTATTTTTTGGGATTATGCAGGAAGTCAACAATCTCCTGTAAAATTTCTTTTGCCTCATCCTCTCCGGCAACATCTGCAAATTTAATGCCGGTTTCGGACTGTACATAAACCTTGGCGTTGCTCTTTCCAAAGCTCATCGCATTTCCCATGCCGCCCATCATCTTGCTCGTCATGCGTTTCATCAGCCACTGTCCGAGCGCAACCATCACAACGATCGGTATTACCCATGTTAAAAGAAATTCCATGAGTGGCGACATCTGCTCTATGATCGGCGTTCCGAATTCGGTAATACCTGCCTCATATAAACGATCTACCAGCTTGTAATCATTCATCACACCCGTCTTATAATAATTCGCCGGGCTTGATTTGTCGCTGAAAATAATCTCATTTGACTGGATCTGGACTTCGCTGATTTCGTTGTTATCTACCATCTGCAAAAATTTTCCGTAATCAACTTCTGTTACTTTTGGCTCGAGAAGTCTCGGGAAAAGCAGAAGATTTAACAGCAGAATGACGATCAGCGCAATCACATAATAAAAATAATT
>ENA-OQKJ01000338-OQKJ01000338.1-human-gut-metagenome-genome-assembly--contig:-NODE-338-length-11415-cov-1.774805_pt1 | contig 11415 bp, 12 predicted proteins | sample MGYA00242647_ERZ504795 | MGnify/ENA primary metagenome ERZ504795 (study PRJEB26092, sample SAMD00036398) | human gut metagenome | host: Homo sapiens | study: EMG produced TPA metagenomics assembly of...
AGAGCGTGCTGGACACCCTCATCGCCAACGGCCAGATCGCGACCCAGTACGTCGATCAGGACGGCAGCCCCAGCATGGACATGAAGTACAATCCCAACGGCTCCGTCCTCGCCATCGAGGGCATCACCAGCCCGGATGGCCGTGTCTTCGGCAAGATGGGCCATTCGGAGCGCAGCGGCGAGTACCTGTACAAGAACGTCACCGGCGACAAGTACCAGCCTATTTTCGAGGGCGGCGTGGACTATTTCAAGATTTGATGGTAAAATAGGAGAAAACCTCTCCGTCATTGCTTCGCAATGCCACCTCCCCTAACGAGGGGAGGCTTTGGCATTTCGTAAAGCTTTATCTCTTCGCCAGAGGCTCCCCTCGATAGGGGAGCTGTCGAGCGGAGCGAGACTGAGAGGTTGAGGTTTCGTAAAACTTACCCAAGGAGGACATCTTCATGTCTCAGCATGACCGTTATATCAGCCCCTTTTCCACCCGTTATGCCTCCGATGAGATGCAGTACATCTTCTCGGACGACAACAAGTTCCGCACCTGGCGCCGCCTGTGGGTGGCGCTGGCCCGGGCCGAGATGAAGCAGGGCCTGACCAATATCACCCCCGAGATGGTGGCCGAGCTGGAAGCTCATGTGGACGACATCAACTATGAAGTCGCCATCGAGCGGGAGAAGCTGGTGCGCCACGACGTCATGAGCCATGTCTACGCCTACGGCCAGCAGTGCCCCAAGGCGGCAGGCATCATCCATCTGGGTGCCACCAGCTGCTACGTCGGCGACAACACCGACATCATCGTGATGCGTCAGGGCCTCGAGCTGGTGCGCAAGAAGCTCATCGGCGTGCTGGCAAAGCTGGCAAAGTTCGCCGAGGAGTACAAGGATATGCCCTGCATGGCCTACACCCACTGCCAGCCCGCACAGCCCACCACCGTGGGCAAACGCGCTACCCTGTGGGCCAACGAGCTGGTGATGGATCTGGCCGAGATCGACCATCGTCTGGCTACCCTGCAGCTGCGCGGTGTCAAGGGCACCACCGGTACGCAGGCTTCCTTTATGGAGCTGTTCAAGGGCGATGCCGACAAGATCCGCGCCGTGGATGCTTCCATTGCAAAGGAGATGGGCTTTGACCCCAAGGCCGTTGTGCCGGTGTCCGGCCAGACCTACAGCCGCAAGGTGGATGCCTTTATCCTGAACGCACTGGCCGGTATTGGCCAGAGCTGCATGAAGTTTGCCACCGACCTGCGCCTGCTGGCAAACTTCAAGGAGATGGAGGAGCCCTTTGAGAAGAACCAGATCGGTTCCTCTGCCATGCCCTATAAGCGCAACCCCATGCGCTGCGAGCGCATCTGCGCCCTTGCCCGCTACCTGATGGTGGACGTGCTGAACCCCAGCTTTACCACCGGCACCCAGTGGTTTGAGCGCACGCTGGACGACAGCGCCAACAAGCGCGTGGCTATGGCCGAGGGCTTCCTTGCCACTGATGCCATTCTGAACATCATGCTCAACGTCACCGATGGTCTGGTGGTGTACCCCAAGGTGGTGCGCAGCCGCCTGATGGCCGAGCTGCCCTTCATGGCCAGCGAGAACATCATGATGCAGGCTGTGGAAAAGGGCGGCAACCGTCAGGAGCTGCACGAGCGCCTGCGCCAGCACGCCATCGCCGCCGGTAAGCAGGTCAAGGAAGAGGGTCTGCCCAACGATATGGTGGACCGCATTGCCGCAGACCCGGCCTTTGGCCTGACCCGCGAGGAGATCGTGGCGGGGCTTGTGCCGGAAAACTTTGTGGGCCGTGCACCCCAGCAGGTGGAGGAGTTTATCGCCAACGTCCTGCAGCCCATCTTCGATGCTGACCCCGAGGATGTGGAGCAGCACGCCTCCCTGAGCGTCTGATAATAGGATCAATTGCAAAAAGGAGAAGCCCACGGGCTTCTCCTTTTTGCGTTTGTGCCTTGCACGATTTTGTTTGTCATGTTACACTGAGAGCATCATCAACAAAGGAGAACCGCTTATGCGTTTGGATAAATATCTGGCCGAAACTGCCCAGTGCACCCGCAGCGAGGCCAAAACCATGCTGGCGAAAGGGGCGCGTGCAGGTGAACGGCGCGGTGTGACGAAAAAGGGACACCCAGCTGAAGGATGCCGACACCGTGGCAGTGGACGGTGCACTGCTGACCTATCAGAAGTTCGTCTACCTCATGCTCAATAACGCCGAGGGGGTGGTGAGCGCCTCTACCGATAAACGGGACACCACCGTGGTGGACCTGGTAGGGGACGCCTACCTCCGGCGGGAGCTGTTTCCGGCCGGCGGCTGGATAAGACCAGCACCGGCTTTGTGCTGCTGACCGATGACGGCGGCTTTGCCCACGATATTCTGTCCCCCCGGCACCATGTTTCCAAGACCTACACCGTGACCATCGACACCCCGCTCACGCAGGAGATGCGCACCGGCTTTGCGGCGGGGTCACGCTGGCAGACGGCACTGCTCTTTCGCCCGCCGAGGTGACCGCCCTTTCCCCGGACGGATGCACCGTGCGGGTAGTGCTGCGGCAGGGGGTGTACCACCAGATCAAACGGATGTTCGGTGTGTACGGTGCCGGGGTGAATGCTTTGCACCGGGAGGCGATTGGCGGCCTTGCACTGGATGCGCAGCTTGCCCCGGGGCAGTGGCGGGAGCTTTCTGACGAAGAAGTGGCAAAAATTACCAGATAAAACACTGCACTTTTCACGCGACTTTCAAAAATGTATCACAATTTACCGGTAAAATAACGGTAAGAACCACGCAAAAAGGACACTTTTTTGGTCAAAAAATAGGCCCCGGAAAGATAATTTCAACAAGAAAGAATTATTTTTTTGTTTGAAATCTGTTGCAAAAGTAAATTCTTTTGTGTAAAATATAGATTGTAATGCGGCTAAATTAGTTTAAAATACACAACCCATGCCGCCGCGGCTTGCACAAACGAGGAAAGGGGTATCCATTTATGGCCAATAGAGTATTTCAAAGCGTGATCTACCAGATGAAGGACGCAATCAATCGGGTGGTCGGCGTTGTGGATGAGACTGGCGCTGTCATTTCCTGCTCGGAGCTGAACCTGATCGGCGAAGTGCGCGAGGGCTATATGGCCGAGCGTCTGACCGCAGGCGACCGCTTTGTGCGCGACGGCTATACTTACCAGCAGTTCTCCAACGCCAAGCATAACGATTATGCCGTGTTCGTGGAGGGCGCCGACGAGACTGCAGGGCAGTTTGCCGGTGTACTGGCCATCAGCCTGCAGAGCATCAAGCAGTACCACGACGAAAAGTTCGATAAGTCCAACTTTATCAAGAACGTGGTGCTGGACAACATCCTGCCCGGCGATATCTACGCTAAGGCACGGGAACTGCACTTTGCCACCGATGTTTCCCGCGTGGTGTTCATCGTGCGGGTGATCAGCGGCGGCGATATCTCTGCCTACGATGTGGTCAGCAGCCTGTTCCCCGATAAGCAGAAGGACTTTGTGTTCAATATCAGCGAGACCGACACCGTGCTGGTCAAGGAGATCCGCAAGGGCATCGACCGCACCGATATGGAAAAGCTGGCTGCCAGCATTGTGGATACCCTCTCCGGCGAACACTACATCAAGGCCGTGGTCGGCATTGGCACCCCCATTGCCAACGTGAAGGATCTGGCTACCTCTTTTAAGGAAGCCCAGATCGCCATGGAAGTGAGCAAGGTGTTCGATACCGAAAAGCAGATCATCCGCTACGATAACCTGGGCATTGCTCGTTTGATCTACCAGCTGCCTACCACCGTGTGCGAGATGTTCCTGCGCGAAGTGTTCAAGCAGGGCAGCATTGAAAGCCTGGATCAGGAGACCCTTTTTACCATCCAGCGCTTCTTTGAGAACAACCTGAATGTGTCCGAGACCAGCCGCGGCCTGTTTGTGCACCGCAACACGCTGGTGTATCGTCTGGAAAAGATCAAAAAGCTGACCGGTCTGGATCTGCGTGAGTTCGACGACGCTATCGTCTTTAAGGTAGCGCTGATGGTAAAGAAGTACCTGTCCAACAACCCGGCCAAATATTGATATTTTGCTGTGCGGGTTTTGCCCCGCCGGCGTCGAACCGGCCGCTCGAAACCGATGCTGGCCGGTTCTTTTTGCAGTACGGGCTGCGGACGGGCTGTCTTGACCGTCAAAAATCTTGATGTCAGGAGCTAATACGATTCCATGATCGATTTTGAACACGTTTCCAAAGAATATAAAAAGGGTGGCCGCCTTGCGCTGGAGGATATCAACTTCCATGTGGATGAAGGCGAGTTCGTCTTTCTGCTGGGTCACTCAGGCGCAGGCAAATCCACCCTGCTCAAGCTCATTCTGCGAGAGGCACTGCCTACCTCCGGCAAGGTGACTGTACTGGGCAAGGACGTAGCCAAACTGCGCCGCCACAAGATCCCTTACCTGCGCCGTCAGATGGGCATCATCTTTCAGGACTTCCGGCTGATCCCAAGTATGACCGTGTACGAGAATGTGGCCTTTGCCATGCACGTCCTCAACGTGCCCCACAAGGAGATCCGTCCCCGCGTGGAGTACATTCTGGAGCTGGTGCATCTGGAGGATAAGGCCAAGTGCTACCCGGATACCCTTTCCGGCGGTGAGCAGCAGCGTGTGGCTGTGGCGCGTGCGCTGGTGCATAACCCCAAGCTGGTCATCGCGGACGAGCCCACCGGCAACATCGACCCCGAACTGAGCCTTGAGATGATGGAGCTGCTGGAGCGTGTCAGCGAGATGGGCATCACTGTGCTGGTGGTCACCCATGAGCACGAGCTGGTCCGTCACTTTGACCGCCGCGTGGTCACCCTGTCCGGCGGACACATCATCTCGGATGTGCCCACGGGCTCCATGATCCCCCACCGCCCGTAGACCCGAAGGAACTGGAAATGGAGGTGTCGCTGGTATGATGAAGCCTTCTACGTTCGGTTTCCTTGTGGTGCGCGGCGTGCGCAACCTGGGCAAGCACTGGGCCATGACCATTGCCTGCATCGCTTCCCTGAGCGTGTGTATGACCCTGAACATCTTTGCCAGCTTGGCCGAGGTGAACGTGGGCAGCATGGTGGCCTATCTGGGCAGCCAGAACGAGACGGTGGTCTATCTGGACCCCGAATGTGATGATGCCACCGCTGCACAGGTAGGCGAGACCCTTTCGGCCATGCCGGGGGTCAGCGGGGTGCAGTACGTTTCCAAGCAGGACGTGCTCGACACCTACCGTGGCTATATGCAGGATTATTCCTCCCTGTGGGATGAATTTGAGACCGACAACCCCTTTAAGGCCAACTACCGGGTCACCCTGAGCGACCTGACCCAGATGGAGCGCATGAGCGTGAAGATGCAGGCCATCCCGGGCGTTGTCAGCGTTACTGCTCCGGTGGAGATGACCAATATCTTTGTGGAGATCCAGAAAGCAGTCACCAAGGGCGGACGCATGATCGTGCTGGTGCTGATGGTGGTCAGCATCATCACGGTGGGCAGCACCATCCGTCTGAGCGTTTTTGCCCGCCGCCGCGAGATCGAGATCATGAAGTATGTGGGTGCCACCAATCGCATGGTCACCCTGCCTTTCTTCGTGGAGGGCCTGACCATGGGCCTGATCTCCGGCATCTTGACCGCAGCGGTCAGCCTTGGCTGTTACAGTTATGTGGTCAACGCCGCTGGCGGCTTGGGCGGCATCTGGCAGATGCTCATGGGCCGCGCACTGGTGCCGGTGGCAAACGTGCTGCCGACCATTGTGGTAACAAGCCTGCTCAGCGGTGCCATTGTTGGCGGCGTGGGCAGTATGTTCTCCATCCGCAAGCATCTGAATGTGTGACCGAAAGGAGCCGCGTTTTATGAGTAAAGCAATGCACGCAAAGCCTTCCGGCTCACAGGCCCTTATACTGGTCGACACGCCCGGCCGGAAAGCCCCGCAGCAAGCTGATCCGTGCGGTCAGCCTTGGGCTGGCCTGTGTCTGCCTGCTGCTGACAGCCACGGTGTACCCGGCTTCGGCGGCTACCAGCAATACCAGCATGGCCAGTTTGCAGAGCAAGCTGGATAAGCTTTCCCAGTCTATCAACCAGCACAAAAAGGAGCTGTCGGATGCCAAAAAGAAGGAGTCCGCCGCCAAGGCGCTGGAAAGCGAGCTGAAGGAACGGGTCACCGTCCTGCAGGATCAGATCAGCGTGCTGGGCGGTCAGATCGCCGCAGTGCAGAACAGCATCGGCGAGAAGGAACAGCAGATCGGCGTGATGCAGACCCAGATCACGGACAAGCAGACCCAGATCGAGCAAAAGCAGAACGAGATCGATGACCAGTGGGATGCTTTTAAAAAGCACATGGCTGCCATGCAGGAACTGCGGGACGGCGGCAGCGTGGCCATGCTCAGTGCGGTGAACGACCTGTACGAGCTGCTTACCTTCAATGAGGTGATGCAGGATATCTCTATCAAGGACACCGAGATCATGAACAACATGAAGTCCGCCAAGCAGGGGCTGGAGGACGATAAGGCCGCACTGGAAGAGCAGAAGGCTGGTCTGGAAGCCGAAAAGGCAGAGCTGCAGAGCCAGAAGAGCGAACTGGACAGCCAGAACGCCCAGATGAAGGGCAAGCAGAGCGAACTGAACAACAGCATCTCTGCGGCAAAACTTTCCGCTGCCGAGGCACAGGCAGCGCAGCAGAAGGCGCAGGCGGCCATCGAATCCGACGAGTTGAACTACGAGGCCGTGAAAAAGGAGATCCAGAAGCTGATCGCAGCGGCCTCTGCCAGCAAGCCGCAGCTGAGCTTTAGCGGTTTTGCCTGCCCGCTGAAGAGTTACAGCCGCATCTCCAGCGAGTACGGCTGGCGTAAGAACCCGGTCTCCGGCGTGAACAAGCTCCATGCCGGTATCGACTTTGCGGCAGCCGGCGGCACGCCTATCTACGCAGCCGCCAGCGGCTATGTGCAGGTGGCAGGCTGGTCTACCGGCGGCTACGGCAACTACGTTATCATCTACCACGGCAAAATGTCCGATGGCAATACCTATACCACCCTGTACGCGCACATGCGCTCGGTGGCTACCAGTGCAGGCAAGTATGTGAAGCAGGGCGAACTGATCGGTTATGTGGGCACCACCGGCAATTCCACAGGCAACCACCTGCATCTGGAGGTCTGGAAGGGCGGTTCCAAGGCCAACGCTGTCGAACCCCCGGAGCTGCATCCCCATTCCCCACAACTAATAAGCAAGGCAAGGAGTCTGGTTGATCTATGAACGAACAAAAACGCAAGCGCGCGCTGCGCATCGGCTGTCTGGTTCTGGCAGGGGTGTTTGTACTCTCGCTGCTGGGCAGCATCTTTATGATGTTGCCGCTCTGACCGGGAGGAAAAAACCATGAACCGTAAAATTTCTTTGGGTATGGCAGTCACCATCGTGATCCTTGCCATGACCGTGACCTTTTCCATCACGATGCTCATCGCCATGCGTCTGTTCGACAGCACGGTCAACAGCGTAAAAGAAAAGGAAAGTATGTACAACAAGATCGCTGAGGTGGACCGCTATGTCCGCAGCAACGATTACTATACCATCGACGAAACTACCCTGTACGACCGCCTGACCGCCGGTTATCTGCTGGGCACGGGCGACAAGTACGCCCGCTACTACACTGCCAACGCCTACACCGAGCTGATGAACATCCAGAGCGGCAAGATCCTGGGCATCGGCGTGGAACTTGGCATCGACCAGACCGGTTACGCCAAGGTGACCCGTGTTTACGATGGCTCTCCCGCACAGGAAGCAGGCATCGCCGTAGGGGACTACATCACCACCGTGGGCGATACCGATGTCAAGAGCCTGTCCGGTGCAGACGCGGTGTACAAAGTCTTGCAGGGCGAGGCGGGCACTACCGTTACCGTGACATGGCTGGACAGCTCTGCCGCCAGCAAAACGGCTGAGCTGACCCACTCCGGCTACACCAGCACCACCGTGGACTACCAGCTGCTGGACAATGTGGGCTATATCCGCATTCGTCAGTTCGACGGCACCACTCCCAGCGAGCTGGACTATGCCCTGCGCACCCTGACCGCAAACGGCGCAGCCAGTCTGGTGTTTGACCTGCGGGACAACGGCGGCGGCATTCTGGAAGATGCGGTCAACTGCATTGACCTGATCGCTCCGGAGGGCACAGTGGCCTACGCCGAGGATAAAAACGGCAACCGCACCGTCATCGGCAGCAGCGATTCCGAAAGCTCCGTCGGTCTGCCGATGGTCTGCCTGGTCAACGGCAACACCGCCAGCGCAGCCGAGCTGTTCGCAGCCACCCTGCGCACCATGAACGGTGCCCGTCTGGTGGGTACCACCACCATGGGCAAGGGCACCATCCAGAGCAGCCCGCAGCGCCTGTCGGACGGCAGTGCCGTGGTCATCACGGTGGCAAAGCTGGTCTGCGGCGACGGCAGCTGCTTTGATGGCACCGGCCTGACCGTGGATGTGGAGCGTGCCCTGAGCGCAGAGGAAGCAACGAACTTCTACGACTACACCCCCCAGACCGACCCGCAGGTGCAGCGCGCTGTCAGCGCTGCCCAGCAGCTGAGCGGTACTACTACGCTGGCAGGCGCAAGCTCTGCCGCCGCAGCGGACAGCACCGCCGCCTCTGCCGCAGCAGAGGATACCGCCCCCGCAGAGACTGCGGGAGGAGAGCCCGCCGAGGGTGAGACTGCCGCGTCTGAGCCGGAAACGGCTGCGAGCGCAGCGGAGTGAACCCCACGATCCTGAACCATAAAACACCAAAAAAGGCTGCTGCGTTCTGCAACAGCCTTTTTCTGAGAAAGGAATTGACCCTATGCCGGAACTGACCGACCTTTCTGTGATCCGTGCCCTGTGCGAAAAATACGATTTTGCACTTTCCAAGGGCTTTGGGCAGAACTTTATCATCAACCCGGGCATCCCCACAAAAATCGTGGATGCCAGCGGGGTAGACAAGCGCTACGGTGTCATTGAGATCGGCCCCGGCATCGGCGTGCTGACCCGGGAGCTGGCAAAGCGGGCGGCAAAGGTGGTCTCCATCGAGGTGGACGAGCGCCTGCCCCCCCTGCTGGCCGAGACCATGGCCGGTGTGGACAACTTCAAGCTGGTGCTACAGGATGTGCTGAAGGTGGACCTGAAAAGCCCTCATTGCCGAGGAGTTCCCGGGGATGCCGGTGGCAGTGTGCGCAAACCTGCCCTACTACATCACCAGCCCCATCGTGATGAAGCTGCTGGGCGACCGCCTGCCCATTGAGAGCCTGACCGTTATGGTGCAGAAGGAGGCCGCCGACCGTCTGGCCGCTGTGCCCGGAACCCGCGCCTCCAGCGCCATCCAGCTGCGCGGTGAACTACTACGCTACCTCCAAGCTGATGTTCACCGCCGCACCGGGCAGCTTTTACCCTGCCCCCAAGGTAACCAGCGCTGTGGTGCGCATGGACATCCGTCCCACCCCCGCCGTGCAGGTGGAGGACGAGGCGGGCTACTTTGCACTGGTGCGCGCCGCCTTTGGCCAGCGCCGCAAGACTGCCGCCAATGCCATTGCAGGCGGGCTAAACCTGCCCAAGGAGAAGGTCATTGCTGCCATTGAAGCCGCAGGCTTTGATGCCCGCATCCGCCCGGAAGCACTGACGCTGGAGGACTTTGCAAAGATCCAGCAGGCACTGGGCTGAGCAAAAAAGCAGTATAGTCGGTGGGCGATGGCTCACTGAAAAAGATTGAAAAAAACCCGGAACCTTTTTAGAGCCACAAGGGCTCACAAAAAGGTTCCGGGTTTCTGTTTTTTAATGGTTATGCGGCAGCTTTTGCCTTACTCAGAAGGGGAAGATGGTGCCGTACTCCTTCACGGTGCAGGCGTTCAGGGTGACCTTACCGTGAATGTCTGCACCGTCTGCAAGGGTATTAACGTTTGCTGCGGAGGAGGTGCCGAAGGCCTTGAATTGCCAGCCGTTTGCAGAGGCGCTGTCCTCTGCTGCCCAAACTGCGGCAGACAACGACGGACTGACTGCGGCATTGCCAAGAAGGGGATTATTTTGTGAAATGCTGGGACGAATGCGCAGGCGTACCGGACTTTTTTGCGCCCTCGCGCGCCGGGCGAAAAAAGAAATTTCTTTTCATAGTTCTGCGGTGGGTAGGACGAAACTTTGTCAAATACGTGGAATATTACAGAAAAATTTGTGAAAAGCAACTAATGGATATCCCCTAAACGTGTTGATATTGAGAAAAAAGACGGAAGATTGTTTACAAAAGAATGACAGGCTGGTATACTTTATAGCGGTAGATCCCTATGAGATCCGCAAAGAAACAAGAAAGGAAATACCGAACCGTGAATACCGCCGCACCGCACGCCCTGAAAAAACGATTGCTGACCCTAGCACTGAGCCTTGCTTTCCTGCTTACCTGTCTGCCCGCTGCACTGGCAGTGGACCTGAATGTGGACGCAGGCTTCTACTTCAAGCAGAGCCGGGGCGGCACCTGTACGCTGGCCTCCGCAGCCATGATGCTGCGCCGCCGCGCCTACTTTGACGGGCTGAGTGACTGGACGAACGTGACTGAGAACAGTGTGCGCTCCACAGCATGGGCCAACGGCCTTGCGCACAGTTTTACATATAAGGAGATGCAGGTGGGCTACGCCACCCTGCCTTCCGGGCTGCAAAGCAAAACGGCGGTGCTGATCTCCCTGCTGGAGCAGCACCCGGAGGGCATCGTCCTCTACGACCGCACCCAGCCCCATGCGGTGCTGCTGACTGACTACACCAACGGTATTTTCTATTGCTCCGACCCGGCGGGGAACATCGGCTACGGCCGCATTCCCATTACCAGCTCCAGCGTGTCCATTGCAAGAGCGTCCTGTTACTGGTACGTCACTGCAGATCACAACAGCGTGGCGGCACAGGCCGATGGTCTGCGGCTGGAGGGCGTGCGCTACCCGGTGAATATCCGCACCGGCAGCGGCATGACGCTGACCGGTACGGCTAACAGCGCTACTGGCACTACTTTGACCAGTGTACAGGTGGCCATTCTGGATGCGGCAGATCAGACCGTGCAGAGTGCGGCGGCGCAGGCAAACGCCGCCGCTTTCTCTCTGAACACGCTGGACAGTCAGATCCGCTTCGGGGAGTTGCCGGAGGGCAGCTACAGCTATATGGTGCTGGTGACCGACTCTACGGGCGAGAGCCTGTGCTTTGCCTCGGACTTCACGGTGTCCGGCAGCGCAAGCAGCACCCAGACCTACTGGTCGGTCAAGGATGCCGAGGGCACCAAGCTGCAGCTAGACGGTCCAGCAGATGGAGACCACGGTAGAAACTGCTGCTGAGACCACCGTAAGCTGGTTTGCAAAGCTGTTCGACTGATAAAAAAGAAATAATTCAGGGCTGCTGCACATTGCTTTGTGCAGCGGCCCTGTTTGCATC
>ENA-OQKJ01000339-OQKJ01000339.1-human-gut-metagenome-genome-assembly--contig:-NODE-339-length-11405-cov-2.859461_pt1 | contig 11405 bp, 8 predicted proteins | sample MGYA00242647_ERZ504795 | MGnify/ENA primary metagenome ERZ504795 (study PRJEB26092, sample SAMD00036398) | human gut metagenome | host: Homo sapiens | study: EMG produced TPA metagenomics assembly of...
CAATTTGAGTCTGCTGCTCCTTGATCTTAGAGAGCGCCGTAGGCGTAGGGACAACTTGAGCAGCTGCCTGCCCAAAACGCGGGCAAGGGCAAACGCCGATACCTCGCCGTGGACGGCCGACTCGGGCTGCTGGGTAGCACTATCAGCCGCGGCAGGCTCAGCCTGTGCATGAGGCTTACGCTTGGAATCTGCCCGGGTATTACGTTCCTGCTTGGGCGCAGACGAGCGCTTTTGCGGACGATCGGACTTGGCCTCCTTCGCCGGCTGGCGCTTGACCTGATCCACCGGAGTCTCGGCCTTCTCATCTCCGTTTTGTATCGCTGTCTTCTCGGCCGCGGCCTCGGCATTTGAGCCACGACCGCCGCGGTGACGACGACGGCGGGGCTTGCCTGAGGCGCTCTCCCCAGCCTGCTTATCAGCGGTCTGTTGAGCTTTGACCTCAGTGTCAGCCGCAGGCTGCGACTCGGAAGGTTGCTGCTCGCGAGCCGCCGGCTCAACGGTTTTCTCGGTTTGTTCGGCCTTCTCGGCCTGAGCGGTCGAAGCCGGCTCGCCCTTCTCCTGACGCCTTACGGGATACGCGCGCCTCGCAAAACCACGCCCGGGACGGCATGAACCCGGAGCCTTCTTGGCAGACTCCTCAACATCGTCTGCGGCCTCGGAAAGCTCTTCAACCTCATGCGCGACATCCTGCTGCGCAGCCTTAAAGTGGGCACCACGGCGACGCTGGGGCTCCTGGGCCTCCACGGGCTTTTGCTCCTTCGCGGGCCTCTGCGACTCGGCAGCAACCTCGTTCTCAACAGCCTCGGCATCCGTCTCACCCTTTTGAGCAACGGCACGACGGAAGCGCTCCTGCTGGGCGCGGCGCTGCGCATCGCGTCTTGCCCACCCCCGACCAAAACCGCCGCCGTCCCGCCTTGGCCGTAAAGGCACGCACGACGTTCTCATCGAGCAACTCATCGGTATCGACATGCTCACGCGGAGCAGCTTCTTCCACAGCAGGCACGTCAGCGGAATCCTCGACGACAAAATCTTCGACGGACTCGGCAGGCTGCTCCTGGGCATCGCGGATCTCGACATTGATGGTATAGAACGCCGGGCGCCCGTTAATGCCGCTGCCCTCGATCTTGGTCACGATATTTGCCGCGATAAGCTCATCGCGCATCGCCTTGGTGTCGCATTCCTTATCGACGGAGCGGAAAATCTGCGCCAGCGCGCTCGACTTAATCTTGAGCGCCTTGCGGCAGAGCAGGTCGTAGGCAACCAGCTTGGCGCGCTCGGCAGAAAGCGACGTCTGGCTGCTCAGACGCTCAGCCAGAGCATCGACATTGTTTTGATTATCGGAATATACCGTCTTGGCCACGGGGCCCCTTTCATATGCACACATATACGTCCATATGGTACAACGCACGAGCCTATCCACGCAAAACATCTGCGAGAACGCCCTTGCACCACCTGTTATCACAGAAAAAGACCGGGTCCGCTTGATTGCGGACCCGGTCTTTCCGAGTCAAATAGATGGGAGATTCAACCCGTCCGACCGACTAGGCCTTAGCGGCCTCGGCGTCGGCAGGAGCCTCAGCGGCAGCGGCGCGACCGTACTCGGCCTTGCCCATCTCGGACCACTCGGGCTCCTCGTCGGGCATGGAGCCGGCCTCCTTGCCGAAGAACTCCTTGAGACAGTTGACGGCAACGATGAGGCCCAGGACCATCAGCAGGACGGCGAAAACGAGCTGCAGGCCCTTGGTGGCGGCGACGGAGACGGCGGCCGTGGTGGCGGTAGCCGGGATGGTGCCGAAGAAGCCGTAAGCCTGGACAGCGGTCATGCAGCCCATGGCGCTCTGGACCAGCGAGGTGAAGGTGCAGCAGAGCAGGAAGGCGACGGGCACGTAGAGCATCCAGCCCTTGCGGCCGGTGCACTTGCAGAACACGGCGAGGGTGATCATGGTCATACCGCCGAGCAGCTGGTTGGAAGCACCAAAGAGCGGCCAGATGTTGGCATAGCCACCAAAGGCAAGGGCGAGACCGGGAAGCAGGGTGACGACCGTGGCGAACCAGGGGTTGCCGAGAACCTTCATGTAGCCGGCCTTGGACTCGATGGCCAGGGCGTCGTTGGTCTGGGCAAAGAACTCGGAGAACGAGGTGCGGGCGATGCGGGCGACGGCGTCGAGCGAGGTCAGGGCCAGAGCGGAAACGTTCATGGTCATGAAGACGGTAGCGAGCGTACCGTCAACACCGAAGGCCTGCATACCGCGGGAGATGCCAGCGGCGAAGATCTGGAACGGGGTGGAAGCGACGCCGGCGTTGAGGGCACCAGTGCCGGCGGTGTTCATATCGGAGAACATGATGCCGGCGACGATGATGGCAAGGATGCCGACGAAGGACTCGACGATCATGGCGCCATAACCGACCTTGACGGCGTCCTGCTCCTTCTCGACCTGCTTGGAGGAGGTACCAGAAGAAACGAGGCTGTGGAAGCCGGAGAGGGCACCGCAGGCAACGGAAACAAACAGGACCGGGAACATCATGCCAGAAGCGCTGGAGAAGCCGGTAAAGGCCGGAGCGGTGATGGTGGCCTGGCCGTTAACACCCAGGACGACGATACCGAGGACAGCGCAGGCGATCATGACGATCATCATGATGGAAGTGAGGTAGTCGCGAGGGGTCTTGAGCATCTGGATGGGCATGGCGCCAGCAAAGACCAGGTAGACCATGACAACGGCGAACCACTGGAACTTGTCCAGGTAGACCGGGAACTGCATGCCGACGGCAAACATGAGAACCATGAGCACCACGCCAGTGACAAACTCGGCAGCGCCGGTGAGGTTGAACTTCTTCTGGGCCCAACCAAAGGCGATAGCGACGAAGGTGAACAGGATGGAGATGGTACCAGCGCAGCCGGCGGCATAGGACTTGGTGAAGTCGATAGCACCGGTGGCAGCGCCAGAAGCGTCAACGACCGAGGTGAACATGAACGTCTTGCAGACCATGTCGGTGAAAGCGGCGATGACGATGATGCAGAACAGCCAGCAGAACAGCAGGAACAGGCGACGGCCGGTCTTGCCGATGTATTTCTCGATGAGCTGGGCCAGGGACTTGCCGTTGTTCTTCATCGAAGCGTACAGAGCACCAAAGTCGTGGACGGCGCCAAAGAAGATGCCGCCGACGAGGACCCAGAGCACGACGGGAAGCCAGCCGAAGGCCATGGCGACGATCGTACCCGTAACAGGGCCAGCACCGCAGATCGAGCTGAACTGGTGCGAGAACGCGGTGAAGGCGGAGACGGGCGAGAAGCTGTTGCCGTCCTTCATGCGTTTGGCCGGCGTGAGGGCCTCTTTGTCAACGCCCCACTTGTTAGCCAGCCAGCGGCCGTAGCCCAGATAGCCGCAGGCGAGCACCGCCGCGGCCACAACCATGAGCAAAACTCCGTTCATTACATTTCCTCCTCTAAAAAGAACTTCCTAGACATAAAAAATGAGGGCCGTCGGTTGCGCTCGACGGCCCTCATCTTCATCAGCCGCCCGTTATCGTACGGGCTAGCTGTATGTGCTAACCCGCATCAGATAATTACTACGCTGATAATGTTTAGCTGATGCGTGAACATGTCTAAGAAATCCTCTTCAATCATGATGTGAACGATCCGTGCGTGTTCACATCCCCCAGTGGTTGAAAAGGAGTATGAAACTTTAGTTACCTAAAGTCAACGCAAATTTGTAATGGATTTTCAAATTCTTTTGAATTTCTCGTTATAAAACGCCACTGACCTCGGACTTTACCGAACGACAGTTTTTGCTTGAGAGATGCCCCTCGGGAGCGGGGCGGGCGCCTGCCGCCATATATGAACTTTCCTGCTCGGACAGTCCTGCTCACGACGGAGGCCACATTAAGTGGCCTCCTGTTCGTGCGGAACTCGCGATAAAGTTCATATATGGCGGCAGGCGCCCGCCCGCCCCCGAGGAGCTCCCATCCCAAATGTGCGGAGCAAAGCTCCGCACACCATCTTTTTCTTTCAGCTAAAGCACGCCGGAAATTCGACGCAGCTGGCTAACCTTGCCGGACGTTGTCGACGCCAAACCAGCTCAGAAGCTATATCGATACAGAAAGGTCCCCGGACGGAGGGGCCGGATATAAGGTTTATCGCGAGTTCCGCACGCAAAGAAGGCCACTTAATGTGGCCTTCGTCTTGCGCAGGACTGTAGAGCAGGAAACCTTATATCCGGCCCCTCCGTCCGGGGACCGCGCCGTACCAGCTACAGCGTCATGTTTGGATCGGCGTCGACGTCGAACGGCGAGATTTCACCTCGGTCGAATTTACGGCGAGCGACCTCCGCAATCATGGCTGCGTTATCGGTACAGGCAGACAAGGGCGGCACCGTTACGCGAATCCCCTGACGCCCAAGCTTCTTGATCATCATCTCGCGCAGATGCGGGTTGGCCGAGACGCCGCCACCGATGCAGTATTCCTTGCATCCGGTAGCGTGCAATGCGTTTTTGGCCTTCTTGTACTGCACGTCAAAGACAGCTGCCTCAAACGAAGCTGCCAGATCGGGCAGGTGAATCGTGCGCCCGGCCTTGGTCTCCTGTTCAATGTAGAGCGTCACAGCCGTTTTAAGACCCGAAAGCGAGAAACGATAATCTCCCCTGCTGTTAAGCGCGCGGGGAAAATCGATCGCCTTGGGGTTGCCCGTCTCGGCAAGCTTGGAGATGATGGGGCCACCGGGATAGCCCAGGCCCAGCGCCTTTGCCACCTTGTCGAAGGCTTCGCCCACGGCGTCATCAAGCGTCTCGCCGAGCACCTCGTAGTCGCCCCACGCCTTGACGTGAACAAGCATGGTATGACCGCCCGAGACGAGCGTGAAGATAAACGGCGGCTTGAGGTCGGGCTGCGCCAGCAGGTTGGCAAACAGGTGCCCCTCCAGATGGTTGACGCATACGAGCGGCTTACCGGCAGCGTAGGCAAAGCCTTTGGCAAAGGCAACGCCCACCACGAGGGCGCCCACCAGGCCCGGACCCTGTGTCACGCCCACGGCGGCAAGCTCGCTGGGAGCAATGGCTCCACCCTCAAGACCAAGCGATGCTGCGGCATCCTCGAGCGCCGCATCCACGACACTCACAATCACCTCAACGTGTTTGCGCGAGGCGATCTCGGGCACCACGCCGCCAAAGCGGGCATGAAAATCAATTTGCGTCGACACCTGGTTGGCCAGCATATTGCCATCCGCATCGATAATCGCCACCGCCGTCTCGTCGCAGGAACTCTCGATGGCAAGCACCAGGCGACGGCGCTCAATTTCGGCACGCTCCCCCTCGGAGCGTCTAGGCGCAGGCAGCGGCCATACGCGCTGCTCTGCCGCCGTCGGCTCGGGCGAAGCATTGTCGACCGGAAGCACCAGGGGCAGCGGAGCCGTCATGACGATGGCATCCTTGCCGGCACCATAGTAGCCGCGGCGCCGTCCTGCCTCGGTAAAGCCCAGAGCGTTATAAAGCGCGATCGCTCCCTCGTTGCCGTCCTCGACCTCAAGCGAAGCCGTGGTGCAGCCGAGCATCTGGGCATCATAGCTCACGTGCGACAGCAGCTTGCGGGCAATGCCCTCACGGCGATGTGCCGGGTCGACGGCGACATCCAGAATCTGCACATCACCGTCCACGACCATACCGCCGGCAAGGCCCAGCAGCTTGCCGTCGTCGTGTGCCACCCACCAACTACGCGGCGCAGCGACGTCCTCGCCCAGTTCGGACAGGAACATGCCCGACGTCCACGCCTCGTGTCCGGCACCTTCAAAGCAGGCAGCCTCCAGCGCGCTCGCGCCCTCGGCATCCGCCGCGCCCATGGGACGGAACTGCAGATGACGACCGGCGAGCTCATCGGCAACGCCCGTAATTTCGCTCTGTGCACTCTCGGCAAGACCAAGACGCTTGCGCTCGTTTTCCTCGGCATCCGAAAGGCGCGTGTAAATCGGCAGGACGCGAGCCGGATCGCCGTCACCCGCAGCGTGCGCGAGCAGCAAGCCCTCACCCGAAGGCCACCACAGGTCGCGCTCCACGCAGCGGGCGGTCTCGTCCTCACCCAACAGCTTGCCATAGCGCACGAGACCGTCACCGGTCAGCTGAACCTGGTCCCAGTCCGCTGCTTGGCGCCACTCATCGAGCGCCACGGCGGCCTTGACCACGTGCTCGCGCTCAAATTGACGCTCGGGACCCTCATCGACCAGCACATACAGCGCCGGATATACCTCACCGCGCATAGCATCGGCCAAGATACCAAGCTTGCCGCGCACGCCAGCCTTCCACGCCGTCCAAGCGCAAGCGTCGAGCGTCGACACGCCCAGCAGCGGAACATTGGCACCACGCGCGAGGCCCTTGGCAGTAGAGATGCCGATGCGCACACCCGTAAAGGACCCCGGGCCGCGGCCGACCACATAGCAACCAACATCGCTGCGATCCAGACCGGCTTGAGCCAGCACGCCATCAACGGTATTCACGAGCTCAACGTTGGCGTGACGGCGACACATGTGGTCGCCACTCACGAGCTTCGTCTCGCCCGTCTGCCCATCAATCCAGCTTGCCGCGCAGGCAAGCATGTCGGTCGAAGTATCGAGCGCCACCACCAGCGCGTTGTCGTTATGCAAGCTCATCTTGTACAGCCTTATCAATCAAATGGGAAAGCTCCATTGCGCGGTCACCGTGCGTCTCAAGCGTTATCGTTCGCACATCGCTGTCGCCCTCATCACGCTTGAGCGTCACCGAAAGATACTCATCCGTCAGCTCGTCCTGGAATTGTTCGCCCCATTCCAGCAGGCAAGCACCCTCATAGCCCAGCACATCGAAAATGCCCGTATCCTCGAGCTCGTAGGCATGCTCCAGGCGGTATAGATCAAAGTGAAACAGCGGAATACGACCTTGATCGTGAACGGCCATGAGCGCAAACGTAGGACTCGTAACCATATGCCCATCGCCCAGCCCGCGCGAGACGCCCTTGGTAAAGTGAGTTTTGCCCACTCCCAGGCCACCGGTCAGGATGAGCACATCGCCGTCCTCAAGGCACGGTGCAATTAGCTCGCCAAAGTACTCCGTATCGGCAGCGCAAGTCGTTTTGTAAGTACCTACCCCCAGGCGCTCCAGGGACATATATGCTCCTTATTATTCCGAGGCGTCCTCTGGTGCGGGATGTCGCTCCAGATAATCGCCCAGCATCTTAAAGTCTTCCTCCAGCAGCTCCTGCCACGCCGGATTGCGCAGCGCTGCTGCCGGATGAAACGTCGGCATCACCACAAAATGCCCCATCTGATGGAACCTGCCGCGCAGTTTGGTAATGCCGATCTCGGTCTTGAGCACAAAGTGCGTTGCGGGGTTGCCGAGCGTCACGATAATATCAGGCCAGATGCTTCGAATCTGCTCGCGCAAAAACGGTGAGCAAGCCAGCACTTCCTCGGGGCGCGGATTGCGGTTTCCCGGCGGGCGGCACTTAAGCACGTTGGCAATATAGACGTCTTCGCGTTTGAGCCCCGCCAGCGACAAAATGCCGTTGAGGTCCTCGCCTGCCGCCCCCACAAAGGGCTCGCCCTGCAAATCTTCATTGCGGCCCGGCGCCTCACCAATAAACATGACGCGAGCGCGAGGATTTCCCACGCCAAACACGATGTTATGGCGCGACTGGTAGAGCTGGCAAAGGTGACAATCGCCCAGAACGGCCTCGATCTCCTCGAGTGCGACCTCACGCGGCGCCTGATGGTTATGGCCGGGGATGTGCATGAGCCCCATAGCGGCTCCTACACGTAGACCTTGTCGAGACGCATGCCAAAGCCGCAGGACGACCTCGTAGTTAATCGTTCCGCGCAGTCGGGCCATCTCGTCCATAGTGATCTCGGCATCTCCATCGCGGCCGACAATGATCATCTCGTCACCATACTCGGCCTCGGGAATCTCATGCGCCGGGTTGGACTGAATGGCGACCATAAACTGGTCCATGCAGATATTGCCAACCTGATGCACGCGCTCGCCGCGATACAGCACATCCATACGATTGGAAAGCGTACGCGATAGGCCATCGGCATAACCGATCGGCAGCGTGCAGATCTGAACGCGCGTACGCGGTACGCGGTAGGTAAAACCGTAGCCCACGCCCTCACCCATCGCAGGGTGTGCCACGCGCGTCACACGCGCATGGACGCTCATAACGGGATCAAGCTGCATCACGCGGCCACTCAGCTCGCACGGCTGCATACCATACAAGCCAACGCCGGCGCGGATCATATCAAAATGCATCGAGGGGTCGAGCATCGAGGACGGCGTGTTGGCGCAGTGCACGATACCGCACTCAAAACCCGCATCCTTAATGGCCTGAACGGCCTCGGTAAAGCGCTGACACTGCAGCTTGTAGTCCCAGCCCGAAGGTTCATCGGCCGTGGCGAAGTGCGTAAATACGCCGTCGCACTGAATACCGCGATGGAAATTTATACCGCGGACAAAGTCGAGCACCTGCGTGTAGTGAACGCCGATACGATTCATGCCCGTCTCGATGGCGAGATGATACTTGCCCACTTTGCCCGCCGCGACGGCACATTCGCCATACGCAAGAGCAAAGTCAGACGTATAGACCGAGGGCATGATATCAAACTCGAGCAACGTCGGAATGGCCTCGATAGGCGGCTCGCTTAGGATGAGGATAGGTTTCGTAATCCCGCCCTGTCGGAGCTCAACGCCCTCGTTAACCGTCGCCACGGCAAACATGTCGGCACCGGCCGAATACATGATCTTGGCGCACTCAACAGCTCCATGACCATAAGCATCGGCCTTGACCACGCAGCACAGGCGCTGACGTGGATTCAGCAAGTTCTTATAGGCCCTCGTGTTGCGACGGAGCGCCCCGCGGTCGATCTCGACCCAGGACCAGCGCGTCAAATCGGCTTTATTCATGATTAGTCATCCGACCCTTCGTCCATGATTCCCAGATCTTCGAGCGCATCCTTTGCCGCCAGTTCCATGGCAGGACCGATCAAGTCGATAAGATCGGTCGCGATGACGCTCTTCTCACCATACTCCGTCGCCGCGGCAAAACCGGCGTAGCTATGAAGCGCGACGGCGTACGAATACAGCAACTCCCAACGATCCATCTCGTCGCGCATGGTGGCAAGCGTGCCGGGCCAAAATACCCGCGAGAACATCACCCGAACCGGCAGTTGCCAGAGAAGCCGGACCCGAGAGCGGCAGCAGCACACGCTCAACGCCACAGATAGCCGTCGTCGGCCCCTTGGCAATGACCACCAGATTGTCGGAGCCTGCAGCCCAGACAACCTTCTGCGCGGCCGCAATCGCGGTACCAAGGTCGTTCACCTCGTCACCGGCAACCAGACGCGAAAGCTCACGATAGTGCGGCGTCATAACCAACGGCTGCTCGCGACGATACATCTCGGGATTACTATCAATACCGTCAATGGCAATCTTAGCAAGGCAGTTGAGTGCATCGGCGTCCAAAATAAGCGGTACATCAAGCTCGAGCAAGCCCGAAACCACCTGCATAGCGCCGGCAGATGTCGTCATACCGGGACCGCACAGTACACAGCTGTACTTCTTTGCAATCTCGCACACAGTCATGCGCGCAGCGGCGCCAAAGGTGCCGCGGGAATCAGACGGAATAGCAAAAACGGGAATCGAAGGAAGTGCCATGCGAATAAGATTGGCGCAGGCGTCAGGAGCCGCGACTGCCACGTAACCAGCACCCGCGCGAGCTGCAGATTTGGCCGCCATAATGGCAGCACCAGGATATTGCGCAGATCCGGCGACAATAAGCACAGAGCCACGGGAATACTTATCGATATTCGTAGGTAATGGAGCAAAGTAATCAACTAAGTCACCGGGCTCGACAATCTCGGCGGCGTGGTCGACATCATCGATGACCTCGTCAAGACGGTCGTAAAGATTGCCGCAGATCAAATCGCCAGCATACTCAGGGCCATCAGCGCTATACAGACCAATCTTGGGCGCAATCATCGTCACCGTATGCTCGGCACGAATGCAGTCGTCATCAACAACGCCCGTCTCGGCATTCAGGCCCGAGGGGACATCAATGGATACGACACAATCGGCGCATTCATTGACCGTAGGAATCCAGATGGAGAACGGCGCACGCAGATTCCCGTGGAAACCGGTACCAAAAATGGCATCGACAACAACATCGGCCTTATCGATCAAAACCTCGAGTTCGTCACGCGAGGGGCCGACGCAAACGTGCACATCGCGGCCGGCAGTACGACGAGCAACATGACGTGCCAGAGCAGCAGGAATCTCATCCGGCTCAACCGGAGAAACGATATCGACGTCCACACCCTTATGGCTCAGAATATCGGCGGCAACCCAACCGTCGCCGCCATTATTACCAAAACCGACCAGAACGAGAACCCGATCGGGATTGAGCTTCAAGACCTCGTTGGCGGCAAACTCACCTGCTAGCTCCATAAGCTCGGCCTTCGAAGTCCCTTCGCGTTCGATGATATCCTCGAGACGAACGATTTCTTCGGTACTCAAAACCGGTTTCATCTATGCTCCTAGCGTATCTTGCGAAGCATCGCCCAGGTGCTCCGTCAATGCTGAATTCTGCAGCTGCTCAAGCTCATCTAAAACAGAGCGAGCCTCTTTAAATGTCTGCGCTACGCGTTTCTTGGTACTCACCTTTTCCTCTTTTAGCTTAGGCCGAGCATCTTCGGTAATCGCGATGGCATTCGCAACGGCTAAGTCTCCTGTAAGCGTAATGGAAAGAGCGACCTCAACAACACCCAGCTCTTGAGCGATCTCGAGAGCACGGCCCGAAAGCAGCGCCTTCGGTTTGCCGAGTTTATCACGCGTAACCGAAACATCCTTGCGACCAACGCCTTGACTAAAACCCGTGCCAAGAGCTTTAAGTACCGCCTCGCGCGAAGCAAAGCGGCTGGCATAGTGAGCAGCGGGACGCGATGATGCATCACAATACGCACGCTCTTCTTCGGTAAACACACGCCGAGCAAACGACGGCGTCTTTTCAAGAATTGATTTCATACGGGAAATCTCGACGATATCAACGCCGATACCAGCTTCAGCCATGTTCACCTCCATATCGCACAGACTAAGTTATTGTAGCCCGTTCACAGAAGATGCGACAAACGAGGGTTATAAAACACAGCTACTATGTGAGACAAAAGCCCTTAAACGCAAAAAAGGGGGAGGCCGCGAGGCCTCCCCCTTCTCAGTTCGATGACGGCTCGGTGCCGTCCACCGGTCAGCGGCGCCCTGGCCTCCCACGGGCTGACCCCGCAGTACTCTCGGCGCGATGGGGCTTAGCTTCCGGGTTCGGAACGGGACCGGGCGTGCCCCCCATGCTCTGGCCGCTGACCGGTGGGCGGCGCCCACCGTTACGGTGTCCGGTGTCTACTCAC
>ENA-OQKJ01000343-OQKJ01000343.1-human-gut-metagenome-genome-assembly--contig:-NODE-343-length-11279-cov-3.254394_pt1 | contig 11279 bp, 9 predicted proteins | sample MGYA00242647_ERZ504795 | MGnify/ENA primary metagenome ERZ504795 (study PRJEB26092, sample SAMD00036398) | human gut metagenome | host: Homo sapiens | study: EMG produced TPA metagenomics assembly of...
CGCTTTATGCAGAATACCGGGAGGCCCAGCGGCAAATGCGGGAGGCCGTGGCAATAAAAGCGAACATTGATCATCTGCTCGGCATAACAGACGAGCGTGAAAATAAGGCCCAGGAACGATAGTGACGGGCCGCAGACTACGGTGCAGCGCACCGGGACTTTGGGACAATTTGTCCCGAAGTACAGCGGTTTGGGGAGCTCCCCAACAAGCATTTTTGCGGGCCCTGCGCCCTGCAAAAATTTCGGAGTGTGGCCACACCCGAATTGCTTGCCAAAACGCGCAACCCGCAACATGGCGCAAAAAACGGAGGTTACGCTTTCTTTTACGTTTCCTCCGTTTCTTTCGATGCTTTCATCGCTTGGATTGTAGCTTCAACGATTTTCAATTCTCTTTCGTCCAAGGCGTTCAACATGGCATCAATCCGCTTCCTGCACTCGCTCCCGCTATTCTGGGACGGGTAAAAGTATTGATCCACCGATATATCAAACATTGTAACCATCTGATAAAAGGTGTTGAAGCTTGGATGCTGACCATCATTTTCATTATACATAATGGTACGCGGAGCGCGGTCAACAATATAGGCCAGTTGCTCCTGTGTCATGCCGCTGGCTTCTCTTGCACGCTTGATGGCGAGCCCTATATCGTGAAAATCAAAGCGTCTTTCATCTCGTTCTATCTTCATAACATCACCTGATATGATTTTACATTTCATGTGATATTATTTGAACGACTGTGTATTTCATACTACTGACTATTTAATTTCACATACGCAAAATTGATGATCGCGGAAATGTGAGGTACAATATACCTATAACTTTGGGACAATTTGTCCCGAAGATCAGAGGTTGGTATCTAAAATAAAATCAGAAATATTGTGAGGTTTCTGTGACATTTGGGTGCTATACTGAAAATGAAGGAGTGTGATACCATGCGAATTTTAGTAGTCGAGGATGATCGGCTTTTGAATAATACTTTATGCTATAACTTGAATACTGCGGGCTATACGGTTGATTCTGCACTGACAAAATCAGTGGCCAGTAGTTTCTTGACAAAGCAGGACTATGACCTGATTGTGCTGGATGTAAATTTGCCGGACGGAAACGGTTTTGACTTCTGCCGGGAAATAAAAGAGCGTCGCCCTGATACCGTTATTATTTTTCTGACCGCAAATGATATGGAAAGCGATATGCTCAAAGGGTATGAACTGGGCGCAGAGGATTATGTGACAAAACCTTTCCCTATGAGCGTCTTTCAAAAGAAATTAGCGGTAGTGCTGGGTAGGCTGACAAAACAATATGGTGGTGATACTTATGAGGATGGCACACTGACCATCAATTTTTCAGAAATGAGTGCTACTCTATCAGGAAAGCCACTTACATTCACCCCACTGGAATATCGACTTTTGAAAATCCTGATGAAAAATCCGCAGATTGTTTTGACCCGGCAAGTCTTGTTGGAAAAGCTGTGGGACGCAGACGGAAATTTTGTGGATGAACACGCTCTGACTGCGGCGATCAGCCGGGTACGAAACAAAATCGAAACACCTGACCGTCAGTATATCAAAACGGTATATGGTATGGGCTATATGTGGATCGGAGGAGTGCTGAAATGAATGTGCGAAAACTTTCCGTCAACAAAGCCTGTATCTTTTTTGCTGTTCTCCTGCTGGTGGCAATGGGGACGGTTTCAGCAGCTTTGTATGGGCTGACCCAAAATATAACCGCTGTCTGGTATGTATTATTGTTCGGCATTTTTGTGCTGGTTTGCGCTGTTTGTTTTATGGTGCTGGTTCGCCGCAAACTGGCAATGTTCTCCGATGCTTTTTGCAGTTTAATGGATGATATGTTATCCGGGAATATGCAGCCGAAACAGACTGTGGAAGAAGAAAGTCTTTTCTATAAAATTGAATATCGGCTGAACCGTTTATATGAAGTCATGCAGGAAAACAAGAACGGCATTGCACAAGAACGGGCTGACCTGCAAGAACTGATTTCCGACATCTCCCATCAGGTCAAGACCCCGATTGCGAACTTGAAAATGATTAACAGCACTCTGCTTGAAAATGAAGTCCCTGTGACAAAAAACAAAAAGAGTTTACTAACGGCACAGGCCAGCCAGCTTGATAAACTGGATTTTCTCATGCAGGCTATGATTAAAACCTCTCTTTGGGAAACAGGTGTTATTTCTCTGGAAAAGAAAAGCCAGCCGCTTTATGACACGCTTGCCGCCGCATTGGGAGGTATTCTTCTGAACGCCGAGAAAAAACAGATCAATGTTCAAGTGGACTGCCCGGAGAACTTGGTCGTTTCCCATGACAGAAAATGGACAAGCGAAGCACTGTTCAATATTTTGGACAATGCAGTGAAATATACGCCGGAGGGCGGTCAAATCCGTGTTTCGGTTGAAAGTTGGGAAATGTATGTGAAAATCGACATTGCAGATACAGGCATTGGCATTTCAGAACAGCATCAGGGAGCAATTTTCAAGCGTTTCTATCGAGAGGACATCGTACATGATGTAGATGGAATTGGTATTGGTCTATATCTGGCTCGTGAGATCGTAACCTTGCAAGGCGGTTATATCCGGGTAACATCCGAGGTTGGGAGGGGTTCAACTTTTTCCGTCTTTCTGCCTCGACAATAAAATAAGTACGCTAAAAAACAAAATGTCACAGGCCTATGACATTTGAGCTTTAATTAAACAGAGGTATTTTGTTTCCCGTGACATTTCTGTGAGGTTTACCTTTTATGATAGAGTCATCAAAAAGAAAGGGTGGTGTTCTATATGAACATATTACAAACGACAGATTTGAAGAAATATTACGGCACCGAACCGAACATTACAAAAGCATTGGATGGCGTGACCCTATCCATTGAGGAAGGTGAATTTGTTGCCATTGTTGGTACTTCCGGCAGCGGTAAGTCTACTTTGCTGAACATGATGGGCGGGTTAGATACGCCAACTTCCGGCAGTATTAAAGTAAAAGGGAAAGAATTATCGAAACTCAAGGATGAACAGCTTACCATCTTCCGCAGACGTAACATCGGGTTTATCTTTCAGAATTACAATCTTGTTCCTGTGCTGAATGTCTATGAAAATATTGTCCTGCCGGTGGAGCTGGATGGTGATACCGTGGACAAGCGGTTTTATGGATGAAGTCGTGAAAATGTTGGCTCTCGATGGGTAAGCTGAACAGTATGCCTAACAATCTGTCCGGCGGCCAGCAGCAGCGTGTAGCGATTGCCCGCGCCCTTGTTTCCAAACCAGCTATTATACTTGCAGATGAACCGACAGGCAATTTGGATAGCCGGACAAGTAGTGATGTTCTTGGTTTGCTGAAAGTTACAAGTCAGAAGTTTCCATCAAACGCTTGTAATGATTACCCATAACAATGAAATTGCCCAGCTTGCCGACCGAATTATCCGTATTGAGGACGGAAAAATCGCACAGTGACAGGGGGTGACATTGATGGATGATATTTTATTTGGGAACAATAATCAGGCAACAATCAATCGTCTTGCCAAAAGAAGCTACCGCGCTAATAAGCAGAGAAATGTTTTCGTTACCATCGCATTATTCTTGACCGCCTTTATGATTACATCTGTATTTAGTTTGGGGTGCAGTTATTTTGAAACCTATCAAATGCAGCAAATTCGTGCGATGGGCACGACTGCGGATGTGGCAATTACAAGCCTCTCAGAAGAACAATATGAAGAATTGAGCCGATCCAGCTTGGTATCCGTAGTTGGTGTCAGTCAGAGATTGGGCAGCATTGATACATCTGGAATGGACGATGCCCTGCTGAGTATTACCTGGATAGACGAAACAGAATGGCAAGAACACCGTGTACCAACAATTTCGGATATACACGGAGATTATCCGCAAGCAAAAAATGAAATTATGCTCCCTACATGGGCTTTGCGTGCAATGGGGATTGATGATCCACAGATAGGGATGAATATTTCCCTTTCCTATCAACTCGGAACAGATTATCAATATATCTCCGATGAATTTGTTTTGTCGGGCTATTACACAGATTATTCGGCTTCACGTGCAGGCAACCGTGGTGCCGCTTATGTTTCGGAGCTTTTTGCAACACAAACAGGGCTTCCCTTTGATAGTGTGTCTACCGCAATGATTTCTTTTTCTGATGACAGTAATGCCCTGCGATCCTGTGAAAAACTAAAACGGAAGATTTCGTTTACAGAAAGTCAGTCCTTTGAAATTGTACCTATTGCTCAGAGCAATTCCACCACCATTGTTCTTCCACTGGCTGCTATTATCGTCTTTATCATTATCAGCGGCTATTTGCTGATTTATAACATTCTGTATATCTCAATTTCAAGAGATACACAATTCTATGGACAGCTTAAAACGATAGGCACGACAAAAAGACAAATCAAGCGGATCGTGCGTTCTCAAATATTCAGAACGGCGGTGATCGGTATTCCCAGCGGCCTGATTGTCGGTGGTATTGTTTCGCTTGGACTTGTTCCGTTTGCCATGAATATGATGTACTCAAGCGATACAGACCTTGGGGAGATAGTGTCCTTTTCCCCCATTATTTTTGCGGGTGCCGCAATCTTCACATTTTTTACTGCAATCATCGGCAGCATGAAACCAGCGAAAATAGCTGCAAGTATTTCTCCTGTTGCGGCTTCACGCTATACGGAGGCAAATACAAGGAGTTACCGAGATCATAAGAGCCATAGAACAAAATTATCTCGGATGGCACGAGATAATATTTTTAGAAACCCTAAAAGCGCTTTCCTTACTTTTGCGTCCTTATTTTTAGGCTTAATATTGTTTTTGGTTTCTGCTGGTCTACTATCAAGCCTAAGTCCCGACAATTTTGTAAATCAATGGGGAGAAAGTGATTTCGCATTGACTTACAGCATTTCCGAAGAAGGAAACCTGCTCTCTGATGAAATGTTGCAGCAAATTGAAACAATGCAGGGAATTGAAAATCTGCGCGTCACTTATTCTGCTTCACCGTGGCCCACTATGGATGTCATTTACGACGAAAATGTATTCGGGAAATATATTGATTCCTTGGATGGCATATCAGGTCTTGATTTTTCAAATGCGGAAACACGAAAAAACTATACAGATAATTTTTGGAGCGGCGTTTACGGAATAGATTCCAGATATATCGAAGAACTTAATAAAACGCTTGATAAGCCTATTGACTTAACCGCCTTTGAAAAGGGAGAGTTGGTGGTTTTGTCCGCTATGACGGATGATGAGGGAAACCTATTGATTCAGCCAGGGCAAGCAATCACCGTTGTCGGTGAGTCCGGGGAACAGGTCTTTACAGTGGCAACTGGCTTTCTGGACGCTGATTTTCAGAATGGTCGAGGAAATGAGAGAGGTACTGCCCCTGATTTGTATATCAGTGAGCAGGCAATAGAGAAGTTGTCTGGAGAAACCAAAATCTTTCGGATTGCTTTTGATACGATTGATAGCAGTTATGACAAAGGGATTATGGAGCAGCTTCAATCCATTACTGCTTCGTCACCGGGCATTACGATTCTGTCACGATATGAAAAGCAGCAAGAAATGGCCGGATATTTGCTGACCTCAAGGATTATAGCCGCAGGGTTGTCCGCTGTATTTTTGCTGATAGGAATTATGAATTTCATTAACACAATGGTTGTTAGTGTAAATACTCGGAAACATGAATTTGCAACACTTGAAAGTATAGGAATGACGAAAAAGCAAATTAGAAATGTATTGCTTTGGGAAGGCGGGTATTATTGGAGTATTTCTTTCCTACTGCTTGCCACACTGGGAACAGCGATATATATTCCAATATACTCAGCCTTTAGAAGAATGGTTCCTTATGCAGCTTTTCACTATCCTGTAATTTCTCTGTTGGTTGTCGCAGCTATTGTTTTGCTGGTCTGCTTGGCAACCCCCGTCATAACTTTCATGCAAAATGTTAAGCAAAGCGTTGTAGAGAGACTGCGGCAGAATTAAATATTTGCGATGAAAACCGGGAGATTATTCTCCCGGTTTTTCAAATCTCACAGGTTCGTGAGATTTCAGCCCATTATTCTGTCGAAACAGCGTGTGTCAGTGACATTTCTGTGAGGATTGCTTGTTAAGATAAGCGCAAAAGGAACAAGCTGCCGCACGACGGCAAAAGAAAAAAAGCCGTCGTACAGCAGCCTATCAACACGCCCATTTGAAACGGCGGCTTTGATTTTCAGAGCCGCCGTTTCTTTGCGTCTACACAAACCAATGACGACTTGTAGGGACACGGTAGCCGATGGGAGGTTATTTTGCCGTGTTCATTTTATTATTTCATTGTTCGCGTGATCTGCACCAGCTAAAAAAAGCGTAGCCCCTCCGTCGGAGCAGTCCGGTTTTGAACATGAAATTAAACAGTACATAACCGATAATACTTTTTCGTGCGCTTGTGCGGCCTTGTGTCGCACAGGCGCATTTTGCTTTCCAGACTTCGAGACAAAGTGTCCCGAGGTGCGGTGCCGTTCTCCGCCGTTACTCCATTTCGTTTCCGACCAACCCCGAACAAACTGAAATGGAGGATTTTACGATGACTACTATCAATTTGAAAGATTTTTATTATTGGTACACGCAGGATCAGCTTATCGAAGTTTCTGACGAGGTGGCCGAGGTATTCAAGGCCGATGCCCGCTATGAAATGGCCTACCAGCGGCGGCTCTCCCGGCACAAGGCGCAGTATTCTCTGGACTGCGATGACGGGATTGAATATTCCGCTTGCCTGCATGAGCCGACCCCGCAGGAGCTCCTTGAACGGATGGAAACCTTTCTTCGTCTGTGGAACGCTCTCAATTCTCTGCCGGAGATCCAGGGCCGCAGAATTGACGCACATATCATTCTTGGCAAGTCGATTAAGGAAATTGCCGAGGCCGAGGGCGTACATGAGGAGTCTATTCGCCAGTCGATCAAGCGTGGCCTTGAGCGCATGAAAAAAACTTTTTGATTTTTTCTTCTTAACCCACTTGGAATTGATGAAAAAATGTCTCGGTTTATGAGAGGAGGTTTTCTTCCTAACGCGAGGGAATAACGGCAACCCTGAGTAAGTACGTGGAGCCAGACGGTGGGTGCGCGGTGACATTTCCCAAAAGAGATTGAGCGAACAACACCAACACTGTAAATGGGCCCGGCCATCCCAAGGCCATGATCCGGCGCTGAACAGGTTGGCTGCCTGTTCCTCCGGGCTTGTCGCTTTACTTGCGTTGAGAGCGCCGCACAGAAAATAACGATTGTCTTTGGACAGGCCAAGTAAATATGTGCGGCGCTCTCTAATATTCAAAAACTATAATAAACCTCGAGACAAAGTGTCCCAAGGTGGAGTAAGGCAACAGGCCAGCATCCCGGTGGTGCTGGCCTGTTGCGTTTCCCCACCAAACAGCGGGAGGCGTTCTATCAATCTGCGAAGGAGGTTTACCGTGAAATTAACTACACAGGAACTTGAACAAATGAGAAGCGTTGACATTGGCGCGGTGGCTGCCGAGTCCCTGCCTGATGTGAGCGGTATGACCTTTGACAATGCGCTTTCCCGAAAGGAGCGCATCTCTCGATTTTTGCAGACTGTCAAAAATCCATACTGCTTTTGCATCGGTGGTGTTGGCGTGAAAATTGAATTTGCTGAAAGCGGGCCATCTCTCCAAGACAAGCTGACGGATTTCCTGCTGCGGCAAAGAAGCGGGCTGTAACTTCGGTTACAGCTCGTTTTGCTTCTTCGAGACAAAGTGTCCCGAAGTGGAGGCATCCTTGTTGTCCTCCCCGGACAGAGTTATAATATAAGTGTAATGTGATAGGGAAGGAGGAACAATGGCACGAGCAAAAAACAGAGGGTATCAGCAGAGTTTCTCTCCCTCTTATACAATCCGCCGCTGGCGGCTGGGCATCTATATCCGGCTTTCAAAGGAAGATTTGAAAAAAGGAAAAGACGATAGCAACAGCGTAAAGAACCAGCGTGACCTACTGAACGATTTTTACCGACGCAACATTGACGAGTTTGAAAGCATCACGGAATATGTGGATGATGGTCATACTGGAACGGACGCCAACCGTGAAGATTTTCAACGGCTCTTGGCGGATGTCATGAGTGGTAAAATCAACTGCGTTATAGTAAAAGACCTGTCCCGCTTCGCACGAAATTATAGCGATGCCGGAAGTTTGATCGATAACCTGTTTGTTCAAATGGGTGTTCGCTTTATCAGCCTTGCTGAGAATGTGGACAGCTACAAGAACCCCGACAGCGTTTCAAATATCATCGTTCCCATTACAAACGTGATGAACGATAATTACTGCTATCAGACTTCCAAAAAGATCCGGCAGGTATTTGATTACAAACGGCGCAACGGCCAGTATATCGGAGCATTTGCTCCTTACGGCTATGTAAAGCACCCAAAGGACAAGCACAGGCTGATTGTTGATCCAGATGCTGCTGAAAATGTCAAACTCATTTTTACAATGCTTATTCAAGGGTCATCAAAACGTGCTATCGCGCTGTACCTGAACGAACACGGCGTACCGAGCCCCTCGGCTTACAAGGTACAAAAGGGCTTGCCTGTTTCGACAAGAGGGTATGACGATCCTATGTGGGGAGTCCGCATGATCCACTCCATTCTTACCAATCCGACCTACACCGGGGATTTAGCCCAAGGCCGAAGCCGGGTGAAAAGCTACAAGGTACACCAGATTGAAGCTGTTCCACGCGAGGAATGGGTGGAAGTGGCTGGAACGCATGAGGCCATTATCGACTATGAAACTTTCGATAAGGTACAGGCTCTCTTACAGCGTGATACCCGTACTTCCCCGAAAGGCCGTGAGGTACATTTATTCAGCGGCTTTCTGAAATGTGCCGATTGCGGGCGGGCCATTACCCGATGCGTTGGCAAGAACAACAATGTATATTATTCTTGCTCAACCTACAAGAACCGTTCCCGGACAGCCTGCACCATGCACTCAATCAAGCATGAACGGCTGGAGGCTGCTGTTTTGTTCGCTGTACAGCATCAGGTACATTTGGCTGTTTCCTACTCGGAAATCGTCACGCAGATCAATTCCGCTCCAATCAAAAAAAGCCAGTCTTACCGACTGGACGATCTGATAGCTGCAAAAGAGCGGGAACTGACAAAGATAACACGCTACAAGCAATCTCTTTATCAGGACTGGAAAGACGGTGAAATCACCCAGCAGGAATACCGGGATATGAAGGCTGACTATGAACGGCAGACTTCTGATATTTCCGCGGTGCTTACCCGGCTGAACGCTGAACGCGCAGAACTGGCAAACGGTGTGGACAACGAGCATCCTGCACTGGTAGCCTTTATGAAGTATCAGAACATTGAAGCCCTCAACCGTGAAATCTTGGTTGAACTTGTGGACTATATCAAGGTCTATGAAAACGGCAATATCAGCGTGAAATTCAAATTTGCTGACGAGCTCCGCAAGATTGCCGAGTACATTGAAATCAACACTACGGAAGATACCGCAGTAGCGGGCTAACCCCCGCTACAAACCCCTTTGACAGTGTGTTTTCCTAATAGGCGCTAATCATATGCTGATACTATCCTGCATTGTTTCAATGGACGTTCTATTATCACAAAGTGAGTGATTTTTATACAAATCAGTATGACCACCAAAATCAAGGTCACAGTCATTGTGATTACTTTTTCTTTTTTTCTCATCATAAATAACTTTACCAGTTCATGCTAACGACTTCACATCAATGCCATCAATTGGGTAAGACAGAATCTGCTCAACCCACGTATCGGTATAGTGCTGGCGCGCAATCGTCTCCGGACTCTGATAGTGAGGTGTGCGATAATACAAATAACTTGAAGTGTCTGTAATTGACGGTTGAAGTCCCTTTGTAAGAATTGACAAATAACGAATTGTAGCAAACTGTGTCTGTGCACCCAAGTACGGAGAATTTGCAACGTATACCCATGAAAGCTGCACAACTTTCTCTTCTTGGAGTTTCACTCCAAATGTCCAGTCAGTATAAGAACGGACTTCATTGTACTTTGACGGAAACAAATTTGCAATCGTTGATATCACACCCACATATGGATTGATTTTCGAAACCACACCACCAATAACCGTTTTCGCTATATTATCGATTACAGTTGTGGCATACGATTGAAATGCATTTGTTCCGGATTTTATTACTTGCTCACCTCCCACTGAGGTATACCGAACTTGTTCGTTTGTTACGGGAAATGTTGAAGTTGCCATTAAAGAGCTTTGGCTCAACATATCCTCATTTATGGGAATATAAACTTCAACCGTATTATTCAGCAATTCAGCTCCAGATTCTTCGCATTTCTCAAAAATACTTCTGACAACCTTTCGAGTTTCAGGACGAAGCGTTGCAAGTGACGAATTTTTTGAAAAGACTCTCTTCCGAGCTTTAGCATAGAGGCCATCCTGCAAGCAGATATAGTAGGAGCCGTTATCTTCAATCAAACTACTATCTGTATTGGTTGCTAATCTTGCCCTTGAGCTACTCAGCCGATAAATTCCATATTCAGAATCTACAATCTCAAACTTGTTGCCACCACCTGACGCTGCAAAAGTAGAAAGGGTTTGAAGCATCGCTATCATGAAGATAAGCACTAAGCTTATGACTTTTTTTTATGCGCTTAGACATAATAAATTTCCTTTCTATATTCTCCATTGTATTGATTCGTTCTTTGCTGTTTACTTTTGCATCGGAGTCACCCTTTCTAATTTTGATGAAGCACATGATATTATTTATCTACTGGTACTTCCTGTAATGGTTTCACTCCGCCCATCAGAATAATTAAATGTTGCTGAATATTCTAGTTTGTAAGATTTTCCCGGTTTGGTATTGTAGTTACCGCTTGCCATGCAGTTCGAGGTCGTGCTGGTATTTAAACAGTTGCTTACTCTCTGCCATGTTCCAAAGGTTCCTTTTTCATAGAGAGTGCCGGAGACACTGATACTTTTTATGCCAGTTCTCGTTTGAGCATCAACCTGATAGTAGGTCTGATAGATTGAACCGTTGACGGTGCTGTCTCCAATATACCGACCGGACTGCTCCGCAGCTAAAGCGGAGCATGCAAGGCTCAGGAGCATCACCACTGAAAGAATGATGGACAAGAAACGCTTTTTCGACATAAACATACACCTCGTATTATAAAAGAGTAGTATTTATAGACCGCTCTCCAGCGGTATGCTACAATGTTTAGGATGCTGTGGATTGGTAATTTTCACCTACCGTAAAGACGGTTTATTGGAGGCTCCAACCACAG
>ENA-OQKJ01000344-OQKJ01000344.1-human-gut-metagenome-genome-assembly--contig:-NODE-344-length-11262-cov-3.169645_pt1 | contig 11262 bp, 10 predicted proteins | sample MGYA00242647_ERZ504795 | MGnify/ENA primary metagenome ERZ504795 (study PRJEB26092, sample SAMD00036398) | human gut metagenome | host: Homo sapiens | study: EMG produced TPA metagenomics assembly of...
AATGGCAATGGCGACAACACCGTATCAGTCGATGGTCTGACCAGCGACACTTTTTACGCAGGCTCTCGTGCATGATCACCATCAGCACCAGGAAAGCCAACATGTACAGAGGGAACCACAGCACACTGATATGCTGTGCGATCAAGCCGAATACCGGCGGCATGCACATCGAGGGCCGACGTATGCGCATGCCATTTGCATGCCGACGATCGCCTGCGATTTGTCTTCGCCGAAATATGCCGGCGTGGAATGAATGACGCACGGGTAGATCGGTGCGCAGCCAAGACCGACAATCATCAGTCCCATAATGGTGCCGATATTGCGAGGCAGCGGCAGCAACATGATGACGATACCGGTCAGCACCAGCGCCTGCCCCAGGCGAATCATGGCCGGATCATTAAACTTCATGGTCAGAAAACCACTCGCCAAGCGACCCACGGTGATGCCGATGCAGAACAGGCTGGCCCACATAGCCGCCGTGGTCTTATCGATGCCCTTGCCAAGCGCCATGTAGCTACTAGCCCACAGCATGGCCGTCTGCTCCAATGCGCAATAGCAGAAGAACATCACCAGGATTTCTTTGGCGCCACGAATGGCGAGCACACCTCGCACACCAAGCGGTTTGCGAGTTTCATCATTGGCCGTTCCGTCGGATTCGCCGGAAACTTCGCCCGTCTTTACCTCGGAACGCTTCTTCCACAGTGGCAGACTGAAAATAAGAATGGCGGTGAGCACAACCTGCAGTATGGAGATATAACGGTAGCCCCACGACCATCCTTGGCCGGCGCCCAAGGCGAATCCCATGATGTATGGGCCAGTCAACGCGCCAATGCCCCACATGGCGTGAAGCCAGCTCATGTGACGGCTCTCGTAGTGGATCGCCACATAGTTGTTGAGGGCCGCGTCAACGCCGCCCGCACCCAAGCCGTACGGAATGGCAAGCAGAATCAGCACCCAATAGTTAGGAGCAACGGAAAAGCCGAACAATGCCAACGCCGTCAACGCCACGGAAACCGCAGTGACCTTGCCCGCACCAAAACGCAAGGTCATACGATCGGAAAGCAACGCGGAAACAATGGTGCCAGCGGAAATCGTCATGGAAATGCCGCCAGCCCACGAAATGGGAGCATCCAAATCGACACTCATCGTCGGCCATGCGGCACCCAGTACCGCATCCGGCAGGCCAAGGCTGATGAACGCCACATAAATCACCGCAAGCAAAAGATTAACCACGCCCTACTCCTTCTTGATCGGTAGCCGCAGAAGACAATATCCGCCATTATTGTAAGCACATATAGCTACCAATCGGTAACTACTTGATTGCACTATCTACCGTAGAATCTTCAACCTTTACCACACGGGATCGCATACCATCTTCACTAAAAAATACCCTCCGAAACGTCTTGACGTAGCGGAAGGCGAGCTGACGACAACCTCGATCAGGTATCGATCTTCGAACGGTCGAAATCGTCGGCATTCTCAACGATGAACGCTTTACGCGGCGGCACGTCATCGCCCATCAGCAGACTGAAAATCTGACTGGCCTGTTCGGCGTCTTCCATACGGATACGACGCAGCATACGTGTGCGTGGATCCATAGTGGTGTCGGCCAGCTGGTCGGCGTCCATTTCACCCAGACCCTTATAGCGCTGAATGTCCTCGTTATAGCTGATGTGCTTCTTATCAAGATCAGCCAATTTGCCGGCCAGCTCATCGTCGGAATACGTGTAGATATACTCCCCCTTGTGAGCTCCGGTCAAGGCGATGCGGTGCAGCGGAGGCACGGCCGCATACACGTGACCGTACTCGATGAGCGGCCGCATGTAACGGTAGAACAAGGTGAGCAGCAGAATGCGGATGTGCGCGCCATCGACATCTGCATCGGTCATCATAATGACCTTGTTGTAACGTGCCTGCTCGATGTCGAAGCTCGCTCCGGAGCCAGCGCCGACCACCTGAATGATCGCCGCGCATTCCTTGTTCGACAGCATCTGCGACAACGACGCCTTCTGCACGTTGAGAATTTTACCTCGAATCGGCAGCAACGCCTGGAAACCGGAATTACGCGCGGCTTTGGCGGTGCCAAGTGCGGAATCGCCCTCCACGATGAACAGTTCGGCCACATCGTCATTGCCTGGCTGGCAATCAGACAGTTTCGGTGGCATGGATGCCGATTCGAGCGCGTTCTTGCGTCGCGTCACCTCTTTGGTCTTACGTGCTTGGATGCGGGCGTGCATTTCGCCGACGATCTTTTCAAGCACGCGGCCGGACTGTTCCTTATAGCCACGTTTGGAGCCGGTGATCATCTCGCCGAACTGCCTGTCGGTCATTTTGCTGACGATCGGCTTGACCTGCGCGGTGCCGAGCACATCCTTGGTCTGACCTTGGAACTGTGGTTCGGCGATACGCACAGTGACGACGGCAACCAGACCTGCCAGAATATCGTCACGTTCGACTTTCATGTTGGAATCTTTGAGATTCACTTTGAGCTTACGTGCATTGTCTTCGATGGCTTTGCGAATCTGCTTGGTCAGGCCCAACAGATAGCCATCCACATGGGTTCCACCGCCCGGGGTTTCCACCACATTGACGAAGCTGCGCATGGTGGTGTCGTATCCGTTGGTCCACCGCATGGCGATATCGACGGCACAATTTCTCGTAACCTTCTGCGCGTGCAGTTCACCGCCATCGCCAACGGCTTGGGTTTCCTCAACATAGGTGTCTTCGCCAGTGATACGCCAAATAGCGGAAACCGCTTCGCCTTTGGACAGGTAATCCACGAAATCCTTCACACCGCCGGTATGGCAGAATTCCTCGATACGGGAGTGGGTATACTTCGATCCCTGAGGTTGTGCCGCAACATCGGCTTCCTCGATCTGCTCCGCAGCTTCCTCGTGCCCGGCAGCGTCATGTTCAGATTCATCGCTTTCGGCAATTTCCTGCGGTTCATCACCTGCAGCATTTGCAATATCGTCGACTTCCAGCATTTCGTCGACTGATTCATCGCCGGTTTCCGGAATATTCTCATCGATAACAGTGATTTTCAAACCCGGCACCAGGAAGCTGGTCTGCCTGACGCGATCAATCAGCTGCTCGTAGCTGAATTCCGCGGTGTCGTTGAAAATCTCCGGATCAGCCCAATAACGAATGCGAGTTCCCGTGGTCTTCGGACTGACCTTGCCAATGATTTCAAGCTCAGTCGGACGGTTTTTACGCGTGCGTTTGAATGGCGCATCCGGAGATGGGTGCTCCGGATCAGCATCGGTATACACACCAGGATGACCCTGATGGAATGACATATGATGCGTCTTGCCGTCACGATCCACTTCCACGTCAAGACGGGAGCTCAACGCGTTCACCACTGACGAGCCCACGCCATGCAAACCGCCCGAGGCTCCGTACGAAGAGTTACCGAATTTCGCGCCGGCATGCAATTTGGTCAACACCACTTCCACACCGGTAAGTTTGGTTTTCGGCTCGATGTCAACAGGGATACCGCGGCCGTTATCGGCCACTTCCACGGAACCGTCGCTGTGCAACGTCACAACGATATGATTGCAGACTCCCGCAAGAGCCTCATCGACGGAATTATCGATGATCTCCCACAGGCAGTGCATCAGACCTTGGCTATCGGTGGTGCCGATATACATGCCCGGGCGCTTGCGCACCGCGTCAAGACCTTCAAGCACGGTAAGACTACCTGCGCCGTAATTGTCCTTGTCTTTCGCCATTTTCCTCATTCTGACTTGCAGTTTTGCTTCGGTTTTCATCCATAAGAACGTCTTGTAGACGTAAGAAGTCGAGAAATTCGATATTCTTACCGAATTTCTCGACTTCATTCACCTCTTGTTTCAATCACTGATCAAGGAAGTCACGCAGCGTCTGCGAGCGAGACGGGTGACGCAACTTCGACATGGTCTTCGACTCGATCTGGCGAATACGCTCACGGGTAACGCCATACACGCGGCCAATGTCGTCGAGCGTCTTGGGCTGGCCATCTTCCAAGCCATAACGCATCTTGATCACGCCAGCCTCACGCGGAGACAACGTTTCAAGCACCTGCCTGAACTGCTCCTGCAACAGCGAGAAGGCAACCGCGTCGGACGGCGCGATGGCGTCGGTGTCTTCGATCAGATCGCCGAACTCGGAATCGCCATCCTCACCCAACGGCGTATGCAAGGAAATCGGCTCACGGCCGTACTTCTGCACTTCCTGCACCTTCTCGACAGGCATGTCGAGCTCGCGTGCAAGCTCATCCGGCGTGGGTTCGCGGCCAAGATCCTGCAGCATCTGACGCTGCACACGAGACAGCTTGTTGATCACTTCGACCATGTGCACCGGCACGCGAATGGTACGCGCCTGGTCAGCCATGGCTCGGGTGATGGCCTGACGAATCCACCACGTGGCATAGGTGAGAACTTAAAGCCCTTCTCCAGTCGAACTTCTCGACGGCGCGAATCAAACCGAGGTTGCCTTCCTGAATCAAATCCAAAGAACAGCATGACCACGGCCGGTGTAACGCTTAGCCAACGAAACCACAAGTCGCAGATTGGCTTCCAGCAGGTGGTCCTTGGCACGCCTGCCATCGTTCGCAGCCCACTTGAGCTCACGCTTGCGCTTGAAGTCCATCTGGTCGGATTCGGTGTCCAGCAGGTGCTGGGCATACAGACCGGCTTCGATACGCTCGGACAGATCGACTTCCTGTTCCGCATTCAGCAGGCTCACACGACCGATCTGCTTCAGGTAATCCTTGACCGGATCAGCAGTCGCACCCGCCGCAATCACACGACGCTTCGGATTGCCGGATGGGGTCAGATTCTCATCATCATCGTCATCACGCACCACGAAAGCGCCCTTTTCCTTAGGCTCTTCCGGCTTTTTGCGTTCTTCCTCATCCTCGTCGTCATCATCTTCAGGTTCGGATTCCTCGTCGTCGTCGAGGTCATCCTCGTCATCCGAATCGACGTCATCGAGATCGGCGTCGAAATCGTCAAGATCGGCGTCGTCTACCTGAGCGTCCTCATCGTCAAGTGCATCATCCTCGAGCGGCTCCTCCTTCTTGGCAGGGGCGCTCTTCTTCGCGGTAGTCTTGCGAGGGGTCTTCGTTGCGGTGGTTTTCTTCGCCGCACTCTTCTTCGTGGAGGCCTTGCGCGTGGCGGCTTTCTTCGTGGAGGTGGTCTTTTCGGTCAGATCAGCCTGTTCCATGCTTGCCGTCGTTTCCTTGGTGGCCAAACTTATCCTCCTATTGATCCTGCCTCGAAGCGTATACCATATGGACCCACTTCTGGCAAGGGCAAATCGTCAACTATGTGAGTAAACCATCTTGCAAGGACGATTATTCCCGCATAATGAGGCCTTCACGCGCAAGTCACGCCACTTTACGGCGTGTTGCCTTATGTTTCCGACGTCCAGGCAGGACCAATACGTCGTTCAACCGCCGAGCATACAATCGCCGCCAGCGAACATTGATCATCTATCGCGAGCGCGCTGATGGCTGATGCCATGGCTCCTTCCTGGCCCATCCACCACATGATGTAGCTGATCACGGCGAACGGCTGCGCCCGATATGTCTTCGGAATCATATCGATAATGTCGAACAGCATGTTGATCGCCTGATCGCAACGTTTCATATCGGGTCTGGCTAGGGGATCACGGAATGAATCGCTGAGCAGCTGTTCCAGACGCTGCGCATTACGAGACAGCTTGGGTCTTTCGGCGAAACTCATGAGAAAGTCTCGGTCGGCGTATCGTTCGTCAACGATGGCGGAAATGAGAAATACGTCACGAATGGACAGCATCCGATTGATGCCCACCGTAGTCCGCATGATCATATTCCGGTCAAGACCGCATTCGGCATGGAATTCGCCTTCCGAATGGGAAACGCTCTCGTCCGATGCCTGCGCAAGCGCGTCCATCCATATGAAAAGCGGTTCACGAATGAACGAACGCACTGTTTCGCCCACGCCGTCGGATCTGCAATCCCTTTCGAATCGGCTGATGGCTTCTTCCATTTCAGTCCCGGTGATGCGTCCGGTTTTGTTGGTTGTCATTATTCTGCCCTCCTTGGCATGGTCTATCGGCTTCCTCGCTCGCCGCTTATATGGCACTATGCCCGATGAGCCGATGCGATGCCGCTTTTTTCGAGGCCTGTGGTCGGAGGATGGCTTCTTCGGCGTTTCGCAAAATGATTTCGGTACCGCAACTATTGCAATCATTGAGATTTGGTCTTGTCGAATGCCTGTGGATAACTGTTGGTATGACTAGCTCCTCCGATTTGGAACAGATTGAATCACGCATTGTTTCGTTGGTGAAGGATTTCGCATTCCTTCATGCGGACGATTCGGTTGCCTCCTCTTGCAGGCCTATTGCCGACATGGTCGCCAAGCAGGCGGTCACGTCAAGTGAGGGTGGCAAGCGGCTTCGCGCCTTGCTGACGTTGGATTCGTTCCGCGCATTCGCTTCGGAGGATGTGCGAGAACGTGATTTCGACGCGCTTCTCGATTTAGCGTGCGCGGTGGAAGTGTTCCAGACCGGTGCGCTAGTGCATGATGACATCATCGATGATTCCGATCTGCGCCGTGGCAAGCCGTCTGCGCATCGCGCATTCTCCACTGGTACGCATAGCGAGGCCATCGGCCATGGCTTGGGCATCATGCTCGGCGACATGTTGGCCACGGCAAGCGTGGACATCGCGGACAAGGCAGCTTCCAAGCTCACTCATGGTTCCGATGTGGTCGCGGCATTGCTCAACATGCACCGCGAGGTCGAAGTCGGTCAAGTACTTGATTTGGCCGTAGAGCTCAATCCGTTGGACGATCCAGACGAACTGGTGGAAGCTTCATTGAACGTATTCCACTGGAAAACCGCCAGCTACACCACCATTGCCCCACTGGAATTCGGCATGCTTGCCGCGGGTATAGGCAAAGACGATGCGAGGAAGCAGGCATTGGCAGTCGGCTTGCCTCTTGGATTGGCCTTCCAGCTTGCAGACGATCTTCTGGATGTTGTCGGTTCGAGCAGCAATACGGGCAAGCCCGTTGGAGGAGATATCCGCGAAGGCAAGCGCACGGTGCTTCTAGCCGACGCCATCAACGCGGCGAACGACACGCAGCGGCGAGAGCTCATCGACATGTGGGAGACCGATTCGCGTTCCGAAACTCAAGTAAAACGCGCCATTGAACTATTTGAGCAAACAGGAGCCATCGAACGTTCCCGCGGTAGAATCGCGGATTTGTGGAATGAATCGAAAACAGCTATCGAAACATTGAGCCTTTCCGAATACCACGAGTCACTGCTCATCGAGGCCTGCTCACGTTTCGTGCCAAGTATTCACGTCCAAACACGCGCGTGACACGCGACCTGCGTGTTTTCCAACCAACATCCGGACAGGACGCGCGTTCGTTGCACAATCCGCAAACCTCTGCTTGTAGACTACAAGTGGGAACACGTTCGAACGTGAGTTGTTTTGAAGAAGGAACCGTAGCGATCAACCATGAGTGAAGCTCCACACGCCCCTGAAGGTCAGGTCATCGAGGGCCGGTATCGGGTCGTCAGCAGAATCGCCGATGGCGGCATGGCCACGGTGTACCAAGCGGTAGACGAACGTCTGGAGCGCACGGTCGCCATCAAAATCATGCATACCCAGCTGGCGCAGGGACCGCACCGGGACCAGTTCGTGGAACGATTCCATCGTGAAGCCCGTTCGGCCGCGGCCATTGCCAATCCGCATATCGTGCAGGTGTATGACACCGGCGAATTCGACGGTCTCGATTATCTCGTCATGGAGTATGTTCACGGCGTGAACCTGCGTTACGAAATGAACCAGCAGGGTACGTTCAGCGTTCGAGAGACGTTACGCATTATTGGCGAGACATTGGATGGCCTCGCTTCCGCACATCGTGCGGGCGTGGTGCATCGCGACATCAAGCCGGAAAACATCTTGCTTAACGACCGTGGCCATGTGCAGATCACCGATTTCGGCTTGGCTAAAACGGTATCGCAGGCCACACTCTCCTCCACCGGCATACTGCTGGGAACAGCAGCATATCTAGCACCGGAAATGATTGAGAAGAATCAAGCCACACCTCAGGGGGATTTGTATTCCGTGGGCATCATGGCTTGGGAGATGCTCGCCGGCAACGTGCCATTCACTTCAGATAATCCAGTAACACTGGTATTCAAGCATGTTCACGAGGATGTGCCAAGCATTGCCGCCGCTTGCAAAGGCATCAATGAAGGCGTGGCCGCATTCCTTGCCCATCTCACGGCTCGCGCGGTCGAGGCTCGTCCAGCAGACGCATCCGTTGCGTTAACCGAGCTGCAGCGTCTGCAATCGACGCTTGCGGTCAGCGATTGGCAGTATCGTCTTCCCCCGGTAGACGTCAGCGCTTCCGACAGTGCTGCGCCCGCAAATAACGGTGCGCCAACCAATGTCGGCAATCCTGTTCCTCCCGCTCCCCCGGCACCGCCGACGCAGCAATTCGATGATCGCACACGCAAGCTGGACAGGGTCAAGACGAACGCAACAACCGTCATGCCGGTGCAGCAACAGAACATCGATCCAGAAGCGACGACACGTTTCTCGCTGCCGGCAGACGGCATCGTCAATAGCCTTGACAATGCCGTCGACAGCGCTGCATCGCAATCCCCCATCGCGCAAAGCGACGAATCCGGCAATACTCCAAACAGCAAATCCGCGAAAAAGCGTCGCACACCGCTCATCGTCGCAGGCGTGGTGGCGCTGCTGCTTGCATATGGCGCCGGCGGTTGGGCATGGTGGTACTATCAGGGCCCCGGCAGCTATTGGACCATGCCCCAGCCGGATGGTATGACATGCGACGCGTCCGCAGCATGCCCCATCACCAATGTGAAGTGGAGCGACTACGAGAGTCTGCTCAAGATTTCCGATATCGAATATGAGGTGTCGGAAGAGTATAGCGATTCGTGGAGGAAGGCAATATCATCTCCACCGACCCGGCGAATGTCGGCGATCGCGGCAGCAAGCGTCGTAGCCAGAAAGTCAAGGTCGTGGTCTCCAAGGGAGTCCGGCAGGCGACGGTTCCCGCCGATATTCTCGACGCGACCAGCGCATCCGGCAAGGATCCAATCAACGCGCTGAAGAAGGCTGGATTCGATAATGTCGAGCAGACCGCGGCTTCTGATGACACGTATTCCATTGACGTGCCTCAAGGGGCGTTGCTGTCGTTAAGTGTGGATCCCGGCGCCACATTGCCGCATAATACGACGATCACCGTCACGGTGTCGCAGGGGCCAAAGCCAGTCACTATGCCCGATATCGTCGGCAAGACGAAGGACGAGGCACAGCAGGCGCTGGATGATCTTAGACTCACCACCAATTGGACGGAATCCTTCGACGACAAGATTCCACAGGGGCAGGTGATTTCCGCTTCCGTCAACAACGGTGATACGTTGCATTGGGGAGACAGCGTCGACGTGGTGGTTTCCAAAGGACCGGAAACCATAACCCTGCCGAATTATGTGGGGCAGAAAGCCTCTGACGCCAAAGCCGCATTGGAAAAACTCGGATTCACGGTCAAGGTAAGTTCGCAGCTCACGTTGGATTCCAATCAAGACAAGAAGGTCGCTTCGCAGGATCCGGTAGGTGGCACCGAAGTGCGTCTTCGCGACGAGAACGGCATACCAACCACCATCACATTGAAGATGTATTCCTCACTGTTCTAAAAGTGCATTACCTGCTTTGCCAAACATCATGGTATAGGCATAAGGAAAGCCCCGGCTCGTGTAGTGTCGTGCCGGGGCTTTTCTCTTTGGTTTCTCAGCTGTTCGCCTGTTCGGCGGCTTTCTGAGCCTTAAAGCTGTTCCTTGACTTTCTGAGCGTATTCGTTCACGTATTCCTGACCGCTCATCTTACTGAATTTCCATGGTCACGCGATCAGTCAGCGTGCGCAAATTCGTCGTGTCGTGATCTGGTCGGTGGGCTTCTTCTCCACGGGCAATCGGTTCGCCGTAGACCACTGTGGTCGTTGCCCCTTACCAGGAATAATCTGACCGGGCTTCTGCAACTCGCGAGATCCGATAATGGCGGACGGAACGATTGGGCATCCGGTTTCAAAAGCAAGTCGCGCAGCTCCGGTATGACCTTTATAGAGGCGACCGTCAGGGCTACGCGTGCCCTCAATATGAATGCCGAACAGGTGGCCGTCTTCGAGGATTTCACGCGCGTGGTTCAATGCGCCAAGCGATTTCGACCCACCGGAACGATCCACGGGGAACACGCCAACCGAAGTGAACCACCACTTCTTGAACTTGCCTTTGATGCCCTTGCCTTCGAAATACTCGGCTTTGCCCATGAAATGAATCATGCGCGGACAAGTCAGCGGCAACAGCGCGTCATCGATGACGGCAAGATGATTGGCTGCGATAATGGCACCGCCTTCGCGCGGAATGTTTTCAAGTCCCTTGGCAGTCGGTCCCATGCGGTGGATGGCGATCGGTCCCAGGCCTTTGACGAAAAACCAGTAGAGCATTTTTCACGATCCTCCTAGCGGATGGCCATCCGCTTGATTACAGTTATCAGTATGACTGACCTCAACAATAGCAATGCCGATGAAGAACGCCCAAATGCCGCGCCGAATGGTGGCGAAGGGGCTTCTTCAAATGCGGACGATTTGGATGCCGCATGGGCTGAATTCGCAAGTTCGCATGCCGACGATTTGCAGGCCGTGGAGCATTCTCGTAGCGCGAAACGTTTTGAAAAGCATGCGCAGCGCCGTGAGAAGGAGGCGTTGCTTTCGATTCAGGATTTGGATCAGGGCACGTTCACTGATGACACTCCGCAAGGTCGTGGACCGCGCGATTTCACTGGTTCCAGCTGGTTGGACACCGATAGTGTAATGGATCGTTACGGTGATGATTTCACTCCTCCGAATCCCTCCATCGGTCATGTGAAGATATCGAAGTTGGTGTTTTGGGTGCTTTTGATCGCTGGTGTCGCCGGTATCATCGCATCTGCATTCATGCCTGCTTTGGCTGGGATTTTGGGATCGATTTTCGGTGTGTGCGCGTTGATTGGCGCTGCTGGATTGATCGTACAGCACAAGGGACATACACAAACCCGCCGCGATGTTTTCGATGATGGAGCTCGCGTATAGCAACATATGGAGAAGACTGCATCAGCTACGTCTTTTGTGCTCTTCTCTGTGATATTTGTCGCTGCGATACGTATAAGGCGTGTCTCGTCGTTGAGTGTTTGTACGAGACACGCCTTATTACGTTCTTATG
>ENA-OQKJ01000345-OQKJ01000345.1-human-gut-metagenome-genome-assembly--contig:-NODE-345-length-11227-cov-2.358018_pt1 | contig 11227 bp, 9 predicted proteins | sample MGYA00242647_ERZ504795 | MGnify/ENA primary metagenome ERZ504795 (study PRJEB26092, sample SAMD00036398) | human gut metagenome | host: Homo sapiens | study: EMG produced TPA metagenomics assembly of...
TCCGTTCGATTCATATGGTTCTAGTATAGGAAAAGGAATTTCTCGGGGCCGCCTCTCGGCGGCCTTGCGAAAAACAAATCCAAGTTAGACCATTTCAAATGGTTCGATGTCTGCCCGGATGCGACACAGCTTGTGTGTCCATCCTCGCAGTATCCGGTTCTCAAGGTGCACGCCCCGCGGCTGATCCGGTCCGACCGGGCCGCGCGGCAAGGAGATATATTGCCAGACCGGAGGGGTGGTGCGGGCGGGAATCTCGGGTGTACACATTTCCTACACAAATGAGGATGGACCCTCTCTGTGAGAGCCTAAAAAGAACAGGGCCGCGGCTCCCCTATTAGAGCGGCCGTTCGGTTTTCCAACGGTTAAGCTTCGGCCGCATTAATGGCTGTATACCCATTAGAAATGGGACATAGCAGCGTTAACGAGTTCAAAAACGGTTAGTCCAATAAGAGCCGCTGCGGCAAACTTGATGGCATTCGCAAGCTGTGGATGCTCATAAGCCCAGCCCGTCCTCGTCTCTTCGCTGTCCGCCTTCTTTCCGTCCAAGAAGTCGGATATCTCTTGATACGTCACCAAATCATTCTTCTTCTTGATATGTTCCGCTGCAAGCGCGCAGCACATTGCGCCAGCACCAAAGACGCCTGCCAACACCAGTCTCGGAACGCACTGGACCATCCCCACCCGTGGTTTTGTTGCCACATGAGCCAGGCCATAGAGACGGTAAACGCAAGAAGCGCAGCCAACATCCCCGCACCCAAGCGATAGAGCGTGCCCCTATCGCGTTCAACCCTTTCTCTAATTATTGAAATATCGCCTTTAACAAGCTCGTCAATGGTTACATCCAGTTGTTCAGACAGCAGTAGGAGACTCTGGATGTCGGGGTACGTTTTACCGCGCTCCCAATTACTGATGGTCTGACGTGTTACAAAAATGCGCCTTGCAAGATCCTCCTGGGACAAACCAGCATCGAGTCGATACTGTTTAAGGTGTTTTGGCAGCTGCATGGCGTTCCCTTCGAATGCATCTCAACTCTTATTGGGCGGCTACACAACAGAAGCCGGCAAGCAAAGCGTAATCCCAAAATCAAACCCATACGGATGGCTGCGCGCAGATTAGAGTGTCAAAAATCTTTGACACATACGCTACCTGCTCTTCCTTGCAACTCGGACGCTATCGAATTGATCGGTTTGGCTACGTCCCAAATCGATCACATCCCTAATCAATCAAAAAGGGGCGCTTCCGGATTGGAAGCGCCCCTTTAAGATGCAAGAAGCAATTAGGCCTCGAGAGCCTTCTTGGCGATGGTAGCCAGCTCGTTGAAGGACTCGATGTCCTCGTAAGCCATCTGAGCCAGGACCTTGCGGTCGAGCTCAATGCCAGCAACCTTCAGGCCGTGCATGAACTGAGAGTAAGAAATGTCGTTCAGGCGAGCGGCGGCGTTGATACGGGTGATCCAGAGAGAACGGATCTCACGCTTCTTGTTGCGGCGATCACGATACTGGTACTGCAGGGAGTGCTGGACCTGCTCTTTAGCATGCTTGTAAGTACGCGAAGCGGCACCGTAGTAACCCTTCGCACGGTGCATAACGGTACGGCGCTTCTTCTTGGCGGCAACAGCGCGCTTAATACGTGCCATGTTCTATCAACTCCTAGACGGTAAAACGAAAAACGGGAACGCGAACTTAGGCGAGACGCGACTTGATGACCTTGCGGTCGGCAGCGGCGATCTCGGTCTCCTGACGGAAGCCACGCTTACGCTTGGTGGACTTCTTGCTCAGGATGTGGCTCTTGAAAGCCTTGGCGCGCATAAGCTTGCCGGTACCAGTCTTGCGGAAACGCTTCTTGGTGCCGCTGTGGGACTTCATCTTAGGCATGAAATACTCCTTAATCGGTTACAGAACACTAGTTACTTGGTATCGCTTGCCGCTTTATCCTCATCGAAGGCGCCCTTAATCGGGGCGAGCAGCATAAGCATGTTACGGCCTTCCATCTTAGGCTTGGACTCGACCGTAGCGTAAGGCTTGAGATCCTCGGCGAGACGCTCGAGAACGTTAAGACCCTGCTCCGGATGAGCCATCTCACGGCCGCGGAACATGATGGTGATCTTAACGCGTGCGCCCTTCTTGAGGAAACGCAGAACGTGGCCCTTCTTGGTCTCGTAATCGCCAACGTCAATCTTGGGTCGGAACTTCATTTCCTTGACCTCGACCTTGGACTGGTTCTTACGAGCGGCCTTGGCCTTCATGGCCTGCTGGTACTTGAACTTACCGTAGTCCATGACCTTGCAGACCGGCGGCTCCGCGTTAGGAGCGATCTCGACCAGGTCGAGACCCTGATCGTCGGCGACGCGCTGGGCATCGCGGATGGCGAACAGGCCGAGCTGAGAGCCATCGACGCCAATCAAACGGCACGAAGATGCGGTGATCTCGTCGTTGATGCGGGTGTCATCAGACTTAGCTATTTTCCCTACCTCCATTCATAAAAAAATAACCCGGCGCTTCTTTGCAACCAGGTCGTACACATAGACATCCTCGATTTGAGGAAATAAATCTAAGTTGTATGACCAGTCAGCTGCTCATTGGCGCCAAAAGGTGGGAACCCTCGGGTTCCTCTTTAGGGCATTGCGGGAACAACGCCTTGCGAATAATAACACGTACCGCGCGTTATCACATTACGTACACGAAAAAGGGAGCCTTGGCCCCCTTGAAGCGCAGGTGCATGTATGGTGCCCGAGGCGAGACTCGAAGGGCCTTCGCTTCGCGAAGCCCCGGGCTTCGGGCGCACGGCGCCCTCGCCACGCTCCGCTACAAACAGGCCACAGGCCTGTTTGCCTAACGCTCCGCGCGCTCACGCGAGTTCGGCACGAAAAAGGGGACCGTTAACCCCCTTACGAACGCTCATTTGCATGTATGGTGCCCGAGGCGAGACTCGAACTCGCACGTTGTTGCCAACGGTGGATTTTGAGTCCACTGCGTCTGCCAATTCCGCCACTCGGGCACGTAATGCGTGAGTTAGTTTATCACAGCTTTCTTGTGATTAGTCCGAAAATGGAACTTCGAGCATTTCGATAAGTTCAACGGTGCGGAGCATCTCGCGTTGACGACATCCGCGACCGTCGACCGAGACCTCGCCCATCTGGTTGTCGTAGGGATCCTCGCGCATACCGTCGAAGACAGGCTCGAACTCCGCCTGGAACCGGTTGTTTGCAACCATGCGCCACGGATCGAGGTTGCCAAAGTAGTGGCGGCGGCGCCACTCCTCCCCCATCCTACGTGCCGAGGAACCAAACGAGACATCGGCGTTAAGCCAACCAGTCTGCGGCGTATAGAACTCCGCCCAGTCATGCGGCCCCACCGAGTCGGGCGCAACGTACAGGCCACTCTGCCAACGGGCGGGCACGCCCGCGATGCGGCACATGGTGATAAACGTGAGCGCCATAATGCCGCAATCGCCGCGGAGCGAGTGCGCACAGTCATCGGCAATAGATCCCAAAAGCAGGTACGGTGGCTGATAGCGATAGTCGACATGCTGTGTCAGGTAATCATAGATAGCACGAGCGCGATCGAGCGGATCCTCGAGGCCATCAACGACATGTTCGGTCAATTGCTGCAGATACGGCGTGAATGCAATGTGCGGACGGTCCTCGGAAATATCTTCGGGCAATGGCGCGTCCATACACGGATGCGCCGGAAGCGCACCCCCATAGATATCGCAATAGGCGGCATCGATGTGATAGCGATAGGTCACCGAGAATGAATGTTCAGTCGAAGATGTCCAAGAGGCAGTACGAGCCGAGGCGTTCGCAGGGGCAATGGCCCCCTCCGACGTCATATCAAGTATCTCGACCTGGGACTGCTGGCGGCAGGCGGCGGCAACGGGAAGCCACGCGCGAACGGTCTCCCCCTCCAAAGCACCGGGGACAGATACGCATGCCTTAAGCGTGATGGCGCGAGACAGCCCGCCCTGCGACTCCATCTCCTCGAGCATCTGGTTGCGCAGCGCAATTCCATCCGTAGAATCGGGACGCAGGCCCAGAACCTCCTTGGGGTACACGCGAAGCGAATCGAGGAAGTTGTCGAGAACAAACAGCTCGCCATCGATAAAGCGCCAGTCTATACGCTTGCGATTAATCAGGTCATCAAACTGATCTTCGGTAAACTCAGGCCACTCCTCGCGAATCATCGCAATGGCCCGATCGCGCGACACCGAAAAATGAAGCGGCGTCTCGAGCATGCGATACCGCTCGGCACGAACACAAGCAGCCAGCGAAGGCTCAATGTTCTGCTCCAAAAGGCGATCGCAGGCAGCAACAGCCTGCGTCAAATACCCGGCATCCTTAAGACGAAGAATCTCGAGCGGCAGTCCAACATCGAGATGACGAAAGTCATCACAGCAAACATCAACAGAGCAACCAACAGGACCCTCGTCAATAACCTTCCCATCCGAAGGCAGCACATCAATAACAGCCATACCAAACTCCAAGTCATTAGAACTCTTGAAGCACATTGTAGCGAGATAAAAAGAAAGCCCCAGCAAAGGGACTCTCAATACCGATAAACGGTACCTCTAAAAATGAATTCAGACTCGTAACCCTGCGGCGTTAAACGAAGGAAGCCCCGTCCCCCGAAACTGTTTCCTTGGCGCGACTTCTGGCGAAGCCAGGAACTTTTTTTATACAGCCCAGTAACCCTGCAGCGAGTTAACAAAGGAGGCCCCGTTTCCCCGGAGCTGATTCCGTCGCGCGACTTCTGGCGAAGCCAGGTGAGCGCGAGGGAAACAGCGTAGGGGAAACGGGGCCTCCGGCGGGAAAGTTAAACCGCTACTTACGCCTTGTTGACGGAGCCAAACTCCTCCATGAGCTCCTTGGTGCGGGCAACGATGTTGTCGCGACCAGGCTTGAGGAGCTTGCGGGGGTCAAAGCCCTTGCCCTGCTGATCCTTGCCAGCCTCGATGTACTCGCGAACGCCCTTGGCGAAGACGAGCTGCAGGTCGGTGTTGACGTTGATCTTGGAGATACCCAGGGAGATGGCCTTCTTGATCTGATCCTCGGGGATGCCGGTGCCACCGTGCAGGACGAGGGGCAGGTCGCCGGTCTGAGCCTTGATCTCGCCCAGACGCTCGAAGGAAAGGCCAGCCCAGTCGGCAGGGTACACGCCGTGGATGTTGCCGATACCGCAGGCGAGGAAGTCGACGCCCAGGTCAGCAATCTGCTTGCACTCAGCAGGATCAGCGAGCTCGCCGCTGGAGGTCACGCCGTCCTCGGTGCCGCCGATGCCGCCGACCTCGGCCTCGATGGACATGCCCTTGGAGTGGGCAAGCTCAACGAGCTCCTTGGTGCGGTCGAGGTTAAGCTGGAAGGTCTCCTCGTGAGAGCCGTCATACATGATGGACGTGAAGCCGGCCTCGATGCACTTGAAGCAGTCCTCGTAAGAACCGTGATCGAGGTGAAGGGCGACGGGAACGGTAACGCCCGTGGCCTCGACGGCAGCCTTGACCATGTCGGCGCAGACCTTGAAACCACCCATCCACTTGGCGGCACCAGCGGTGCACTGAAGGATCAGCGGAGACTTGGCCTCCTCGGCGGCCTGGAGAATAGCCAGGGTCCACTCGAGGTTGTTGGTGTTGAAGGCACCGAGACCGTACTTGCCGGCCTCGGCCTTCTTGAGCATGTCTGCTGCGTTGACGAGCATAAAAGAAACCTCCTGTAAGGTTGCTCCGATAACGCCTGAGATTTTACCACGGCGCACCCGAGCATAAACGTTCGTTTGTTCACGAATATCGTCCAAACAGACTTTTTTGACCGTTTGCCCTACGGAATCGGCCCGTTGGGGAAAAATAGCTTGACGTTTGGACGCTTCTCGTGTCTTCAAAAGCCGACTATTAAGCTACATCTGCATGAAAGGGTTCTGCTATGAGCTCGCGTGCCATGGTGGTCGAATCGCCATGGCCGGTTAGGCAAACGGTATCGGGTGGGAGAAGCCGGGCGAGCTTGGAGAGCGAGCGCAGAATCGACTGCCTCGTCGCCACCGGCAAGATCGGTGCGGCCGTGGCTGCCCGGGAATAGCGTGTCGCCCACAAAGGCAATGTTCCCCTGCTCGGTGGCAGCAAACAAGACGATACCGCCCGGCGTATGCCCGGGTGTCTCGATCACCTGCAGGCAGATATCGCCCACCTCGATAGCATCGCCCTCGGCGAGCAGGCACGTCGGCTCACCCGGATCGGGCGTCTCGATACCCCACATGGCGCGCTGCTCCTCGATATTTGCGCGAGGTACCGTCACGTCCTTAGCGCACAACTCATATAATGCGCCGTTGCAAATGACAGCTCGAACCCCGGCAACACCACCAACATGATCGGCATGGCCATGAGTGCATAGGGCGCCAAACACGCGTACGCCGGGATGCTCGGCTCGAATATGCTCCACCAGGCGTTCGCCTTCCCATGCGGGATCGATAATCACGCACTCATTGTCCGAAATAACAGCATAGCTATTGGTCTGAATGGGACCGTTTACGAGCGTCTCGATCTCGACCGATCCCTTGGGAGTTAAATCCAAGGACACAGCACTCATGTCCCTCTCCTCTCTATAGAACTCGAGGCATCAAACGATGCCTCGAGTGTAGCGAATATCGATAATGTGACACGTTCGTCGCGACTAAACGCGGCGCTTAAGCTGGGCTCCACCCTCACCGGGCATCAGGCGGCGCGCGTCGTAGACCGAGTCAACGCTGCTGATGGAGGCCAGCAGCGGATCCAGACCACTCGCGTCCGAGATCTCGACCATAAAGCGCAGGGTTGCAATACCCTCGCGGTTGGTCGACGTGGCGGCAGAAAGGATATTGCCGCCCGCATCGCCAATGGCAATGGTGACATCCTTGAGCAGGCCCATGCGGTCCAGGCACTCGACCACGATCTCGACCTGGAAGAGGGTGTCGGCAGCGCCGTCCCACTCCACTTCAATCATGCGCTCGGGATGCTCCATAAGACCCTTGACGTTGGGACAGTTGGCGCGATGCACCGAAACGCCACGACCGCGCGTGATGAAGCCGACGATGTCGTCGCCCGTCACGGGGTTGCAGCAATGAGCCAGACGGACCAGTAGGCCGCTGTTGCTCTCGCCCTTGACGATAATGCCGTTACTGGCGCTCTTGCCGCGCTTTTGCGGCTTGCGGTTGGAGCCGCGAGCAGGCTGCTTCACGACCTCGGCGATAGCCTCGGCCTTGGTGAGCTGTTCCTCGGGCTTGGGGTCCAAGATTTGCTCGACCTTATTGCCCACAGCGCGCGGGGCAACCTTGCCGGCGCCGACGGCGGCAAACAGGTCCTCGAGCTGCTTGAAGTTAAACTGCTCCGCCACGGCGTTGAGCGCACGCGTCGAACGCGGCGTAGAAATGCCATAGCCACGCTTACGCAGGTCCTTAGCCAGCATATCGCGACCAGCAGCAGCGTCGTCGTCCTTGGTCGCAGCGGCAAAATAGCGGCGGATCTTTGACTTGGCGGAAGGTGTCTTAACGATCTTGAGCCAATCACGCGACGGCTTGGAACTCTTGTTAGTCAGAATCTCGACACGGTCACCCGTCTTAATCTCGTGCGTGAGCGGAGCCACCGCACCGTTGATTTTGGCGCCGACGCAATGGTTTCCCACCTCGGTGTGAACGGCGTAGGCAAAGTCGAGCGGCGTGGAGCCGGCACGAAGCGCCATGACCTCGCCCTTGGGCGTAAAGACAAAGATCTCCTGATCGAAGAGGTCGACCTTCAGCGAATGCAGGTATTCCTTGGCATCGGTGATCTCGTCGGAAGCCGCCCAATCGAGCGAATGCTTGAGCCAGTTGATCTGGTCGTCCAAACGTTGAGCGTCATTGGTCTTGGAAGCAGACGATCCGCCCGACTTCTTATATAGCCAGTGGGCGGCAATGCCGTACTCAGCCTGCTCATGCATCTCGTAGGTTCGAATCTGAATCTCGAGCGGGCGGGCCGTGGGGCCGATAACCGTCGTGTGGAGCGACTGGTAGTTATTGACCTTGGGCATGGCGATATAGTCTTTAAAGCGACCAGGCATGGGGTGCCACAGCGTATGCACCGCGCCGAGCGTGGAGTAGCAATCGCGCACCGAATGCGTGATGACGCGCAGTGCCACCAGGTCGTAGATCTCGGAAAATTCCTTGCCCTTGCGCTTCATCTTTTGGTAGATGGACCAATAGTGCTTGGAACGGCCGTTGATCTGGAAGTCCTCCAGGCCAATGCGGTTGAGCTCGTCGGTGAGTGTCTTGATGGTCTCGGCCAGATAGCGCTCACGGACCTCGCGCGACTCCGCCACCATGCGTGCGATGCGCTGGTAGGCGTCGGGCTCAAGGTAGAAGAAGGACAGGTCCTCGAGTTCCCATTTAATGGAGCTCATGCCCAGACGGTCGGCCAGGGGCGCATACACGTCCATGGTCTCGCGGGCCTTAAACAGGCGACGGTCCTCACGCAGGGCCGCAAGGGTGCGCATGTTGTGCAGACGGTCGGCAAGCTTAACGATGATGACGCGGATGTCCTTGGACATGGCGAGGAACATCTTTCGCAGCGTGAGCGCCTGTTTCTCGTCCATGCTGTCGACTTCGATGTTGGTGAGCTTGGTCACGCCATCGACGAGCTCGGCCACCGTATCGCCAAACAGGCCGGAAACATCGGCAAGCGAGGTCTCGGTATCCTCGACGGTATCGTGCAGCAGCGCGGCGCACACCACATCGCAGTCCATCTTGAGATCGGCCAAAATGATGGCCACCTCGACGGGATGGTTGATGTACATCTCACCCGAGCGGCGCTTTTGGTTGCAGTGCTTCTCGGCAGCAAAGCAATAGGCCTGCTCCACCTTAGAAAAGTCGTCCTCATTCATATATTTGAGGCACAGGCGCTCCAGCTTGTCGTAGCTGTCCGCCATAATCTCGGGCGGCAGCTCATCGGCATGCTTATAGTGCTCCATCTCCGAGAACGGCTGGAGGGCGGAATCATGGGCGGTACGGGCTGCGGCATCCATCGAGGTCCCCTTCCCCTAGGCCCGCGGTACGATCGGGCGGTTAACTTTGGCTAGCATATCAGAAGCGCACGAATCGAGCGCCCAACTCCGGAAAGCCGAGAACTCCATGCGCGAACGCAAGCCCTCCAAATAGCGAATTGACCTGCTCAATTGCACACGGCCGGGGTTTTCGGCCATCGCGATGCGACGGGTGTCGTCAAACCCCGAAACGCGACAGAAGCCAAGCTCTTCGAAGATTCCCAGGCCACTTTCCACCGAGCGCTCGTCGACCGGCGTGCGGGCATCGATGGCAAGGCACATCTGCGCGATGTCGATATCGCTCGCGCTAAAGGAATCGTCCCCGGTCTTGCCGCGGTTGGAGCGCCACATGGTCTGCAGCGCGCGATAGAGCGTGACGAGCTCGTCGCGCTCGGGCGCATAGCAGTCGAGTAGGCGCTCGTTAATGCGGGCGTCGCGCGACGAATAGAGCAGGTGAATCACGGCGGGCTGTCCATCGCGACCGGCGCGGCCACTCATCTGGTTAAACTCAATCGCGCCAAACGGCATGTGATAGAGCACGACATGGCGAATATCGGGAAGGTTGACGCCCTCGCCAAAGGCAGAGGTCGAGACGATGCAGCTGAGGCTTCCGTCTCGGAATGCTTCCTCCACGCGGCAGCGATCGGAGCGCGCAAGCCCCGCGTTATAGAACGCGATATGGGTTGCGCAATCGGGCACACGCTTGCGCAACGTCTTGGCGAGCGCCACGGACTGGTCGCGCGAATTGACGTAAATGACGGTCTTCTCCCCCGTCGCCACGATCGACACCAAACGGTTCTCGCGGCTCGCAAGGTCGCGGTCGTCCTCGAGCTGCAGGTTCTCGCGCACCGTCTCGTCGACCACCGTGCGAGTAATCGGCAGCATGCGGGCAAGCTCGGCCACGACCGGAGCCGTCGCGGTGGCCGTCGCAGCCATAACAACCGGGTCGCCCAGGGCTTTGAGGATATCGGGCATGTCGAGATAGGCGCTGCGGTCGCCGCCCTTGGCAAGGCCGGCGTGGTGCGCCTCATCGATAACGACAAAGCCGATGCGGCCCGAACGCGCGAAGCGGTCACGGTGGATAGATAGGAACTCGGGCGTCGTGAGCACGATACCGGTGCGGCCCGAAGCTAGGCCGGCGAACACATCATCGCGTGCGGCCTCCACGGTCTCGCCGGTCAGCACGCCAACGCCAATGCCAAGCGCTGCCATCGTCGACGAGAGGTGATAGGCCTGGTCGGCAACAAGCGCACGCAGCGGATAGACAAAGATGCTCGCACGTCCGCGAAGGACAGCCTCGCGCGCAGCATGTACATGGAAGATGAGAGACTTGCCGCGGCCCGTTCCCATAACGGCCAAGTACGCTCTGGTGGTCGGCGAGCGTCGTCGAGTTGCCTCGACCTGCGCGCGATGTGGCTGGTTCGAGCCGATAAGCTATGGATAAGCGAGCGCGTGAGCTCGGTATAAGAAGCTGGGCGAGCGTCTCGCGCTTACGAGACTCCAGGCGCAGGCCAGAATCCGCCGGCTGCACGCCGCGGCGAAGCTCGCATGCCGGATCGTCGATATTGGACGCCGCGGTATCGCGCACCAAGACATCTTTGATCATGAGCTTGGGCTTCACGCGTCCCTGCCAATGCTCGGCCACGGCCTCGAACACCAAGTCGACGGCGCTGTCGCAATTGATGAGCTTATCGATTTGCGGCACGCGGAACATAATGGCCGGCACACTCGCGGCGCCATCGGTCGCCACAAAGCGCATGTGCTCGCCGGTTTTGCCCACCACGGCGCGGTCGCACATCGTTACGCCCTCGGCAGCCAGCAGCGGCACCTTGTTGCCCTGGCCAAACGGCTCAAGACGGGAGATCTGCTCGATAGTCTCGATATTCAGCTCGGAAAGGTCGACGGTGGCGGCGACCTCGTCGGTGTCTTCAAAGTCCTCGGCGGGAAGCTCGGACAGCACGGCGGAAAGGCGGCGGCGGAACTCATCGAGCTTGGATGCCTCGATGGTCACACCCACCGCACCGGCATGTCCGCCGCGACGAATCAGCAGGTCGGAACAGCGCTCGACGGCGTCAAACAGGTTAACTTTGCCCACCGAGCGACCAGAGCCGCGCGCGATACCGTCCTCGATCGAGAACAGCAGCGCCGGCACGTGATAGCGGTTGGTCAGACGGCTTGCCACGATGCCCTTGA
>ENA-OQKJ01000346-OQKJ01000346.1-human-gut-metagenome-genome-assembly--contig:-NODE-346-length-11184-cov-2.907299_pt1 | contig 11184 bp, 10 predicted proteins | sample MGYA00242647_ERZ504795 | MGnify/ENA primary metagenome ERZ504795 (study PRJEB26092, sample SAMD00036398) | human gut metagenome | host: Homo sapiens | study: EMG produced TPA metagenomics assembly of...
TTTTCTCCGATCAAAGGACCGGAGGGAAATATCGAGTATCTCGTTCATCTTGTCCGGCTGCCGGACGGCGTGACAGAGGAAGAGACCAATGTCGATGTAGACGCCGTTGTAAAGAGCGCACACGATACACTGGATAAATAAAAGGGTTAAGGAGCATGATATGGAGCGATTTTACCTGATCACAAACAGAGCAAAAGACCCGGACCTTACCGTGACAGACCAGATCAGGCAATATCTGGAGGAGCGCGGAAAAACGTGTCTTCTCTGCGATAACAGCGAAAAAGGGGAAAAATACCATTATACGGATCCGGCGAAGGTTCCGTCAGATATCGACGGCATTCTGGTGCTCGGTGGTGACGGCACGCTTCTGCAGGCAGCAGGCGACGTGGTGGATTTACAGATTCCACTGCTCGGCATCAATCTGGGAACGCTCGGCTATCTTGCGGAAATCGACCGTGACACGCTTTATCTGGCGCTGGATCATTTGATGGCGGATGAGTATACGATTGAGCACCGCATGATGCTCTGCGGATCGATTTACCGAGACGGAAAGCTGATTGCGGAGGACGCGGCACTCAACGACATTACGATCACCCGTGAGGGAACCTGCGTGTCGTCCGGTTCGACAATTACGTCAACGGGGTAGTTTTTAAATTCCTACAGCGCCGATGGCATCATCATCGCAACGCCGACCGGTTCGACCGGCTACAGCCTCTCCGCGGGCGGCCCGATCATCTCACCGTCAGCCAGCCTGATGCTGATGACACCGCTTGCCCCGCACACCCTGAATACGAGAAGCATTGTCTTTCCGGCAGAGGATGTGATCGAGGTGGAGCTCGGGCCTTCGAGAGACGGCGGCATTGAACAGGGCATGGCATATTTTGACGGCGACACCCGCGTTCCGATGAAAACCGGCGACCGGATCGTGATCAAAAAGGCCAGACGGGATACTCTGATTGTGAAGATCAGCAACATCAGTTTTCTGGAGACATTAAGAAAGAAAATGGCAAACATTTAAGATATAGTTACTGGGGAAGGATGCTTGAAATGAAAATCGCGAGACATGCACAGATTATCAAATTAATTAACCAATATGATATTGAAACACAGGAGGAGCTGGCAAAGAAGCTGGAGGAGAGCGGCTTTGCCGTAACGCAGGCGACGATTTCGAGGGATATCCGCCAGCTGAAGCTCACAAAAGTACCAAAAGAGAACGGCGGAAGCCGCTATGCGGTTCTGCAGAACGCACCGTCCGAGGTTGGGAGCCGCTATGCGCGCGTGTTAAAAGACGCGTTTATTTCTGTTGATCTTGCCAAGAATATTCTGGTCATCAAAACCGTGTCTGGAATGGCGATGGCGGCGGCAGCGGCTTTCGATGAGATGAACTGGAATGAAATTGTCGGCTGCATCGGCGGAGACGATACGATTCTCTGCGTGGCAAGAGACGATGATGCGGCGCTTGTGGCAGCAGAACGACTGAAAAAAATGGTGGACGGCATGGAGGAGACGGGCGAAGAGTTCTAAAGAACGCACGTCTCTGCAAAAAGAGACAAAAAGATGACAGCAGGTGTGACACCGGAGGAAAAGAATGCTCACAAACTTACACGTAAAAAATCTGGCCCTGATCGACGAAGCGGAAGTGGAGTTCGGTCCGGGCCTGAATATACTGACCGGAGAAACCGGAGCCGGAAAATCCATCCTGATCGGTTCGATCAACGCGGCGCTTGGAAAGAAGATATCCCGCGAGATGATCCGGACGGGAGAGACAAGCGCGCTGGTGGAACTGGTCTTTGAAACCGAAAATCCGCATGTGCTGGAGCTGTTAAAAGAGATGGATCTCGAGGCGGAGGAGGGACAGGTGATTATTTCCAGAAAGATCACCGGATCCCGCAGCGTCTGCCGCATCAACGGCGAGGCATGCAATATCTCGCAGGTAAAAGCTCTTGCGTCCCTGCTGCTCGACATCCACGGCCAGCATGAGCACCAGTCGCTGCTCTATCCGGACCGGCAGATCGCGATTCTTGACGCGTTTGCGGGAACCGAGGCGGCCGCGGCAAAGGGAGAGGTCCGGGCGCTGTACCAGGAGTGGAAGAATGTCCGAAAGGAGCTCTCGGCGTACGAACTCGACGAGGAGGCAAGAAAGCGGGAGACAGCATTTCTTACGTTTGAAATCAACGAGATTGATCAGGCAGAGCTAAAAGAGGGCGAGGACGAAGCGTTGGAAACTGCGTACCGGAAAATGGGCCATGCGAAAAAGATCGCGGAATCTCTGCAGACGGTATATGCGATCACCGGCTACGGTGCAGAGAACAGCGCTGGGGAGCAGGTCGGCCGCGCAATCCGGGAGCTGCAGCAGGCCGCGGTGTACGACGATGCACTTTCCGGTCCGTCGCAGACCCTTTCCGATATTGACGGACTGCTGAATGATTTCAACCGCGAAATTTCCGCATATCTTTCCGAACTGACCTTTTCTGAAGAAGAGTATTACGAGACGGAAAAGCGGCTCGATGAGATCAACCGCCTGAAAGCAAAGTATGGAAAGACGATGGAAGAGATCACCGCATATCGCGAAGAACAGCAGAAAAAACTGGAAAAACTGGAAAACTTTGAGAGCTGCCGTGCCGCACTGCAGGAGCAGTTACAGAAAACGGAGCAGAAACTGGATGCGGCCGCACATAATCTGTCCAAAATCCGCAGAAACTATGCAAAACGGCTCGAAACACAGATTATCGAAGGTCTGCGCGACCTGAATTTCCTGCATGTCGCATTTGAAATTTCATTTGAAAAGACAAAAAGCTACACCGAAAACGGAACCGATGCTGTGGAGTTCTTAATCTCCACAAACCCGGGCGAAGCGATCCGTCCGCTGGCGAAAGTTGTTTCCGGCGGTGAACTGTCGCGAATCATGCTTGCAATCAAGACGATTCTTGCCGACCGCGACGAGACAGAAACCCTGATTTTCGATGAAATCGACACCGGAATCAGCGGAAGGACGGCGCAGAAGGTTTCCGAAAAAATGGCACAGATCGGGCAGCGCCATCAGGTCATCTGCATCACCCATCTGCCGCAGATCGCAGCGATGGCAGATTCTCATTTTGAAATCGAAAAAAACGTCGAAGAAAACGAGACCGTCACATCGATCCATCCATTATCCGAGGAAGATTCTGTCAGAGAACTGGCAAGAATGCTCGGCGGCGCGAAAATTACGGATTCTGTTCTGGCAAATGCCAGCGAGATGAAGGAATTGGCACAGGTACAAAAATCTGCAAGACTCAAATAAAGAGAAGTCCGCATACTAAGAGGGAAATCACGAAACAAAGCGTGGTTTCCCTCTTTTTTCGCGGGCGGCGAGTCAAAGTCCGTGCCTGCACGAGAACTTGACGACCGCCGCGAAAACAAAAGAAATGCCGCAGTTCTGCCCTGCGGCGGAAAGGATGGGAATGCAAATGACGAGAAAACAAAAATACCGAAGAGTCCTGCTTGCGCTGGCGGCGCTGTTTCTGATCCTCGCTGTTCTTCTTGGCTACGATGCCATGCGCGAATCCCTGCCGGATACGATGTATGTGGATGAGAACAGCGAAAGCCCGTTTCAGCCGCTCACGAAACATCCGCTTCTGACGATTTCGGAAGATACGAAGGAAGCAGAAAAAACCGAATTCGGAGAAACGGGAGAAACGGTTGTAGAATGTTCCGCCGCCGGGATCCCGCTGAAAAAGATCCGTGTGATCCAGGAAGAACGGCCGAAAGTTGCCGTCTGCGGCGCGCCGGTCGGTATCTATATGGAGACCGACGGTGTGATGGTGATCCGTACAGCCGAAATCCGTTCGTCCGACGGAACCGTCAGCCGTCCGTCAGAAAATATTCTGCGGGAAGGCGACTATATCACAAAAGTAAACGGACAGAGCATCCGCAGCAAGCAGGAGCTGATTGATGCAGTAAAAGTATCAAACGGTTCCCCGGTGTGTCTTTCCCTGCTTCGGGACGGGGAAACGATCGAAGTGCAGGTGACACCGCAGAAAAGCCAGGACGGCACCTGCCGCCTCGGGGCCTGGGTCCGCGACAATATGCAGGGAATCGGAACACTGACTTTCGTGGAACCGGACGGAACCTTTGCAGCGCTCGGCCATGGAATCAGTGATGTCGATACCGGAAAAATGCTCCAATTGAACGGCGGAGAACTGTATCTGACACAGATTCTGTCTGTGATCCCGGGAAAAGCGGGTGTACCGGGTGAACTGCAGGGTGTGATCCATTACGAAGAAAAGAACCGTATCGGATCAGTGGCGGAGAATACCATCTACGGTATCCACGGCGTTCTGGACAGGGAAAAAAGCAGTGCACTGCCACTTACCGTGACGGAAATTGCCTATCGGCAGGAGATCGAGACGGGCCCGGCCACCGTGCGGATGTGCGTGGACAATACGGTAGAAGAGTATGAGGCGGAGATTACAGAAATCGATCTTGGAAGCGAGAATACGAACAAAAATTTTGTGCTCGAAATTACCGATCAACGGCTGCTACAGAAAACCGGCGGCATCGTACAGGGAAATTCCGGCTCGCCGGTGCTCCAGAACGGAAGGCTGATCGGCGCCATTACCCATGTTTTCGTAAACCATCCAGAAAAAGGCTACGGTGTCTTTGCGGAAAACATGCTTGCACGGAACTGAAAAAATATGCGTTAATTTGGTTGAAATTGTTACAAACTTCCGAATTTTTACGGAAAATGTCGATCGAATTTTCAAAAAATTACGGGAAATATATTGAAAATGCGAAAAAATAAAACTATAATGTCTGTGTGATTGGAAAAAGTTCAGAAGAAAACGGATGCAGTGAAATTCCGGAAAGACTATGAGTTTTTGCAAAGGAGAGCTTTATGGAAAAGATCAACATTGCCATCGCGGATGATAACGAACGCATGCAGGAAATGCTTGGGAACGTCATAAAACAGGATGACACGCTTGAACTGATCGGGCAGACCGGAAACGGAAATGATATCTACAGTATCATCCGCGACAAAGAACCGGACGTCGTACTGCTTGACATTTTCATGCCGAAGATGGATGGTCTGACTGTAATGGAGAAAGTCAATGAGGATAAAAATCTGAAAAAAAGACCTGCCTTTATCGTTGTCTCCGCCGTAGGAGAGGAGAGGATCACCGAAGATGCGTTCCGGCTCGGCGCTTACTATTACGTCTTAAAACCGTTCGACAACGAAACTCTTCTGAACCGGATCAAAGCAACAAAAGGAATGACATCAGTAAGAAGATACCATCCAAGAAATTTTACAAACCCCGGAAAAGAGCCGATCTGTCCGCCGGAAAACAGTCTGGAAATCGATGTGACAAATATGATCCACGAGATCGGCGTTCCTGCCCATATTAAAGGATACCAGTACCTGCGCGATGCGATTCTGCTTTCCGTAGAGGACACGGAAATGCTCAATTCCATTACCAAGATTCTCTATCCGACCATCGCGAAACGCCACCAGACAACGTCAAGTCGTGTCGAGCGTGCCATCCGCCATGCAATTGAAGTGGCCTGGAGCCGCGGCAAAATGGATACAATCGACGAGCTGTTCGGCTATACCGTGAACAACCGCAAGGGTAAACCGACAAATTCTGAATTTATTGCATTAATTGCAGATAAAATACGTCTTGAACTGAAAAATCAGTAAAAAGTAACAAAAAAAATCCGAACAAACGGAGAAATTACAGAAGTTTAGACTTTTTTTTCTGGACAAAGTACGGTATAATACAGACAGGACGTTGATTATCCTTTCGCGTTTCATAGGATCGTGACAAAAAGGAAGGAATTACAGAAAAACAAAGATGCGATAATCAGCATGAAATTACAGGAGGATTCTTTTCATGAAAAATATTTTGTTCGTGGCTTCAGAGTGTGTACCGTTCATCAAAACAGGCGGTCTGGCGGATGTAGTAGGTTCTCTGCCGAAATACTTCCCGAAAGAGTATTTTGATGTGCGCGTGGTGATTCCAAAATACGCAGGAATCAAAGAACAGTTTAAAAATCAGATGCAGTATGTGACAAACTTCTACATGGATCTGAACTGGAGACAGCAGTATGTCGGCATTTTCGAGATGGAATATGAAGGCATCAAATTCTACTTTATCGACAACGAGGAGCATTTCGGAGGAAGCACTCCATATGCGGGCATGCCGTGGGATCTGGAAAAATTTGCTTACTTCAGTAAAGCAGCGCTTTCCATTTTACCGACCATCGGCTTCCGCCCGGACCTCATCCACTGCCACGACTGGCAGACCGGTCTCGTTCCGGTTTACCTGCACGAGCGTTTCCAGGCAGATGAATTCTATCGGGGAATCAAAACAGTCATGACGATCCACAACCTGAAATTCCAGGGCATCTGGGACCGCAAGACGATTCAGAGCATTACCGGCCTTTCCGACTACTACTTCACACCGGATAAGCTGGAGTTCAAACACGATGCCAGCTACTTGAAGGGCGGTCTGGTTTACGCAGATGCGATCACCACCGTCAGCAATACATACGCGCAGGAGATTCAGACCCCGTTCTATGGCGAAGGACTCGACGGTCTGATGTGTGCAAGAGCAAACGATCTGCGCGGTATTGTAAACGGACTCGACTACAATGAGTGGAACCCGGAGACAGACGCTCAGATTGCAAAGAATTTCAATGTAAAGAACTTCCGTAAAGAGAAAGTGAAAATAAACTGGCACTGCAGGAGGAGTTAGGACTCGAGGTCAATCCGAAGACGATGATGATCGGTATCGTATCCCGTCTGACCGATCAGAAGGGCTTCGACCTCATCAGCTATATGATGGATGAGATGTGCCAGGATGCCGTACAGTTTGTGATCCTTGGAACCGGCGAGGAGCGCTACGAGAACATGTTCCGCCACTTCGCATGGAAATATGACAAGAAGGTTTCGGCAAACATCTACTATTCCGATGCAATGTCACACAAGATCTATGCATCCTGCGATGCCTTCTTGATGCCGTCCCTGTTTGAGCCATGCGGACTCTCCCAGCTCATGAGCCTCCGCTACGGAACCCTTCCGATCGTCCGCGAGACCGGCGGCCTCAAAGACACCGTAGAGCCGTACAATGAGTTACGAGGGGAACAGGAACTGGATTCAGCTTCACAAACTACAATGCGCATGAGATGATGGGTACCGTGCGGTACGCAGAGCGCATCTATTACGACAAAAAAACGCGAGTGGAACAAGATGATCGACCGCGCAATGGTACAGGATTTCTCCTGGGCGAATTCCGCAAAACAGTACGAGGAAATGTACAACTGGCTGATCGGATAAGCTGGTCTGCATTCTGAAAAATAAGAAAAAAATCCCGAAATGGCAGAAGAGGAAAGAAAAGCCGTTTCGGGATTTTTTTGCAGTATTTTTGGGTTGCAGCAGGAGAGTGGAATATGCTACACTTGTGCATAAGGATATATTCGAAGCAGCTCCGGTGCAGAGGATTTGGGAGCTGAAAAAAGACACAAGAAAAACAGTTGACAACAAAGCAGATTTGTAATAGTATGTATACAGAAGCGAACGGACGTTCGCGTGGTAAAGGAGAATATTCAGTATGGGAAATAATAACGAAGATAAACTGCGTGCACTCGATGCCGCACTTGGACAGATTGAAAAACAGTACGGAAAAGGAGCTGTCATGAAGCTCGGAGATTCCGCAGCAAACATGAACGTGGAAACCATCCCGACCGGCTCTTTAAGCCTGGATATCGCACTCGGTCTTGGCGGTGTGCCGAAGGGAAGAATTATTGAGGTATATGGACCGGAGTCTTCCGGTAAAACAACCGTAGCGCTCCACATGGTAGCCGAAGTACAGAAACGCGGCGGAATCGCCGGCTTCATCGATGCAGAGCATGCGCTCGATCCGGCCTATGCCAAAAACATCGGTGTTGATATTGAAAACCTCTATATCTCACAGCCGGACAACGGCGAGCAGGCACTTGAGATCACCGAGACGATGGTCCGTTCCGGTGCGGTAGACATCATCATCGTGGACTCTGTTGCAGCACTCGTTCCAAAAGCCGAGATCGACGGCGACATGGGAGATTCCCACGTCGGACTGCAGGCGCGTCTGATGTCTCAGGCACTCCGGAAACTGACTGCAGCGATCAGCAAATCCAATTGTATTGTTATCTTTATCAACCAGCTGCGTGAAAAAGTCGGTGTCATGTTCGGAAATCCGGAGACCACAACCGGCGGCCGTGCACTGAAATTCTATTCTTCCATCCGTCTCGATGTCAGAAGAATTGAAGCCTTAAAGCAGGGCGGAGAGATGGTCGGAAACCGTACCAGAATCAAAGTCGTGAAAAACAAAGTAGCTCCGCCGTTCCGCGAGGCAGAATTTGATATCATGTTCGGAAAAGGAATCTCCAAAGAAGGAGACGTTCTGGATCTGGCAGCTTCCGTCGGCATCGTACAGAAGAGCGGCGCATGGTTCGCATACGGCGGCGACAAGATCGGCCAGGGACGCGAAAATGCGAAAGCATACCTGCGCGAGCATCCGGAAATCATGGATGAGATCGAGCACAAAGTGCGCGTGGCTTACGGCCTGATCAAGGAAGAAGCGTCGGAAGGCACAGAGGAAACAGCAGCAGTTCCGGAAACCGAAGGAGACGACGAATAAATGTTTGTGACAGAGATTCGTCCTCTGAATAAAAAGAAATCACGGATCCTCTTCGATGACGGAGAGGATCTGGTTCTTTATAACGGGGAAATCCGCGCTTCCCGCATCAAAGAGCAGGAGGAGCTTCCCGATGAGGTTTACGAAAAGCTGGCAGGGGAAGTGCTGACTAAAAGGGCCAAACACCGCGCGATGTATCTGTTGCTCGGACAGATGCGGACGAAAAAAGAGCTGGAAGATAAGTTACGAAAAGACGGCTATCCCGAGAGAGCCATTGAAGAGGCTGTCTCGTACGTGGAGAGCTTTCACTATATCGACGACCGCGCATACGTGGAGCAGTATCTTGCGGGCAGCGGTGCGAAAAAGGGAAAAAGGCAGTCCTCTATGCGCTGGCACAGAAAGGCGTGGACCGGGAACTGGTGGAATCCGTCCTGGAAGAGCAGGAGGATGCCCGCGATGAGTATGAACTTGCAAAAAGTGCCGCCTTCGCAAAGCTCGGCACGCCGCACCGGCTGGATGAAAAAGAGTACCGCCGTGCTGCCGGTTTTCTGACGCGGAAGGGATTCGGCAGTTCCGAAATCCGTCGGGCACTGGAAGAATACCAAGATTCCGCTGACGAAGAATCCTGAATATTCCCGGCGATTCCGCCACATGCCGCGAAATTATGTGCAATAAATTACATGAATATTTTTAAAACATTGACAAATTTGTGAAAACAGTATAAAATTGTAGTGTTGTAAATGTGCAATGAAAACTAAATAAGGAGGTGCTCCGGTAATGAGTACAGGTATTACAATTCTGCTGGTATTCATTGCTGTAGTAGTCACGCTGCTTATTGCGGTTCCTGTTACCAGGAAAATTGCTGTGGACAATAAAATCAAGCAGGATGCTGAAAAAATTGGCACAGCGGAAGAAAAGGCGAGAAACATCATAGATGAAGCACTGAAAACTGCCGAAACTAAGAAACGGGAAGCCCTGCTGGAGGCGAAGGAGGAGTCTCTTCGTACGAAGAATGAAGTAGAAAAAGAGACCCGAGAGCGCAGAGCGGAACTGCAGAAATATGAGAAGCGCGTTTTATCGAAAGAAGAATCTGTAGATAAAAAAGCGGACGTATTGGAGCGTCGTGAAAACGAAATTGCAGCAAAAGAGGCAAGCGTCAGAAAGAAAGAAAAGGAAGTAGACGGTCTACACGAAAAAGGAGTACAGGAACTGGAAAGAATTTCCGGTTTTACCTCCGAGGAAGCAAAAGAGTATCTGTTAAAATCTGTGGAAGACGAAGTAAAAATCGACACAGCAAAGCTCTACAAAGAGCTGGAGAGCAGAGCAAAAGAGGAAGCAGGCCGTAAGGCAAAAGAGTATGTGGTAACAGCTATTCAGAAATGTGCTGTCGATCACGTATCCGAGAGTACCATCTCCGTGGTACAGCTTCCGAGCGATGAAATGAAAGGCCGCATCATCGGCCGTGAAGGACGAAACATCCGTACACTCGAAACCATGACAGGCGTTGACCTGATCATCGACGATACACCGGAAGCAGTCGTTCTTTCCTCATTCGATCCGATCCGCCGTGAGGTGGCAAGAATTGCTCTGGAAAAACTGATCGTAGACGGAAGAATCCATCCGGCCCGCATCGAAGAGATGGTAGAAAAGGCCCGCAAAGAAGTAGAACAGAATATTCGCGAGGAAGGCGAGGCAGCCGCACTGGAAGTCGGTGTACACGGACTTCATCCGGAGCTGATCCGTCTCCTTGGAAGAATGAAATTCCGTTCCAGCTACGGACAGAATGCATTAAAGCATTCGATCGAGGTAGCACAGCTTTCCGGTCTCCTCGCAGGAGAGGTAGGATGCGATGTCCGCATGGCAAAACGTGCCGGACTGCTTCATGATATCGGTAAATCCATCGACCATGAGGTAGAAGGATCTCACATTCAGATCGGTGCAGATCTCTGCAAAAAGTACAAAGAATCTCAGATTGTGATCAACACAGTAGAATCACATCACGGGGATGTAGAGCCCCAGTCTCTGATTGCATGTATCGTTCAGGCAGCGGATGCAATTTCCGCAGCAAGACCGGGTGCAAGAAGAGAAACACTCGAAACATATACCAACAGATTAAAACAGTTGGAAGACATCACGAATTCGTTCAAGGGTGTCGAAAAATCTTTTGCTATTCAGGCTGGTAGAGAAGTCCGCATCATGGTTGTTCCTGAGCAGGTATCCGATTCTGAAATGGTACTGCTCGCAAGGGATATCTCGAAACAGATCGAAGCTGAACTGGAATACCCGGGACAGATCAAGGTCAATGTTATCCGCGAGAGCCGTGTAACGGATTACGCGAAATAAAAGACTTTCTACGAAACAATTTAATAACGAAATCAAAAAGAGGCTGTGGACATGAGCAATCATGTTCCACAGCCTTTTCAGTGTGTATAAGAACAGTAAATTTCAAAAGAATTTATACGTGCCGTATCCGATTCGAGCGCATTTTCTGAGGTGTAGAGCCATACAGCTTTTTTGAAGGTCCGCATAAAAA
>ENA-OQKJ01000348-OQKJ01000348.1-human-gut-metagenome-genome-assembly--contig:-NODE-348-length-11143-cov-2.041304_pt1 | contig 11143 bp, 17 predicted proteins | sample MGYA00242647_ERZ504795 | MGnify/ENA primary metagenome ERZ504795 (study PRJEB26092, sample SAMD00036398) | human gut metagenome | host: Homo sapiens | study: EMG produced TPA metagenomics assembly of...
GGGCTATCTCAAAGCCCTGCCCCGCCCGCTGCTGAAGGGCGGGCGGTACGATTTACTGCTGCAAAAGTTCACCCCCGGGGCGGGCGCCATCGGCGTTTGTCGGTGTATCTGGATGAGCTGGACCGGCTGAACGCGATGCCGCCGGTGCAGCATCAGGACACCGGCAAGGTGATGCTGAACGTGGCGCTGCCCAAAGGGCGGCTGGGCGACAAGGTGTATAATTTGCTGGCGGGCATCGGCTACGGCTGCCCGGAGGACTACAACGCCACCCGCAAGCTGGTGGTGGAGAACCCGGCAGCGGGCATCCGGTATTTTCTGGTCAAGCCCAGCGACGTGGCCATCTATGTGGAGCACGGCGCTGCCGATGTGGGCATCGTGGGCAAGGACATCCTGACCGAGGCCGCCGCAGACGTGTACGAGCTGCTGGACACCGGCCTTGGCCGCTGCCGGATGTGCGTAGCCGCCCCGGCGGGCTACCGGGACGACCCCAGCCGCCCGGTGCGGGTGGCCACCAAGTTCGTCAACATTGCAAAGCGCTACTACGCCTCCATGGGGCGGGATATCGATATCATCAAGCTGAACGGCTCCATTGAGCTGGCCCCCATCCTTGGGCTTTCGGATGTCATCGTGGACATCGTGGAGACCGGCACCACCCTGCGGGAGAACGGCTTACAAGTGGTCACCGAGTTCATGCCCATCTCGGCGCGGTTCATCGCCAACAAGGCCAGCTACCAGTTCAAGCACCGGCAGATGGACACCATGCTGGAAAAGCTGCGCGACACCTTGCACAAGCAGGAGGAAGAGAAATGATCAAGCTGTATAATTTTGATGAGCTGAAGCCGGAGGAAATTCTGAACCGGGACATCCGCGCCGAGAAGAATGTGGAGGACGTGGTGGACGCCATCATTGCGGACGTGCGCGCCCGGGGCGACGACGCCCTGAAGGACTACGCCCTGAAATTTGACGGCGCAGCAATCGAAAATTTACAGGTGACGCAGGCCGAGATCGATGAAGCCTTTGCGGGCATGGACCCGTATTTCCTCGAGACCCTGCGGCAGGCGGCGGAGAACATCGAGCAGTTCCACCGCCAGCAGGTGCACAAGAATTTTGTGATGAACGACCGCCCCGGCATTGTACTGGGGCAGAAATATACTCCCATTGAAAAGGCCGGTGTCTATGTGCCCGGCGGCACGGCGGCGTACCCTTCCACCGTGCTTATGGACGTTATCCCCGCCAAGGTGGCGGGGGTGTCCGAGATCGTCATGACCACCCCCGCCGGGAAGGACGGCAAGGTGAACCCGGTCATTCTGGCCGCTGCCGCCACCGCCGGAGTGACCAAAATTTTCAAGACCGGCGGCGCACAGGCCGTGGCGGCGCTGGCTTACGGCACCCAGAGCATTCCGGCGGTGGATAAGATCGTGGGCCCCGGCAATATCTACGTTGCCACCGCCAAGCGCAAGGTGTTTGGCAAGGTGGGCATTGATATGATCGCGGGCCCCAGCGAAATTCTGGTGCTGGCAGACGGCAGCTGTGACCCCCGCATGGGTGGCGGCAGACCTGTTAAGTCAGGCCGAGCACGACAGGCTGGCAAGCCCGGTGCTTGTCACCGACAGCGAAGCCCTTGCCAAAGCGGTACAGGCGGAGCTGGAAGTACAAATTCCGCAGCTGCCCCGCGCCGCCATTGCCCGTGCCAGCGTGGACGACAACGGGAAGATCATCGTCTGCACCGACCTGCACAAGGCCATTGAGGCCTGCAACATCATTGCGCCGGAGCATCTGGAGGTCTGCGTGGAGGACCCCTTCGGGGTGCTGAACGAGATCAAAAACGCGGGCAGCATCTTCCTGGGCCGCAATGTGCCCGAGGCCCTGGGCGATTACTTTGCAGGCCCCAACCACACCCTGCCCACCAGCGGCACGGCCCGCTTCTCCAGCCCGCTGGGCGTGGACGACTTCGTCAAGAAGTCCAGCTTCCTCTACTACACCCGCGAGGCACTGGGCGAAGTGGCCCCCCGCATTGCCGACTTTGCGGAGCGCGAGGGCCTGCACGCCCACGCAAAGAGCGTGACCATCCGGTACGAGAAGTAAAAGAGGCGAGGTCGTTCGCCATAACAGAATAGACCTGAGGAAACCATTATGAGCCGTTTTCTTTCCCCACCCTGTCCGCTGTCACCCCCTATACGCCGGGCGAACAGCCGCAGGACCAGCAGTACATCAAACTGAACACCAACGAAAGCCCTTATCTGCCGTCCCCGGCGGTGGTGGCGGCGGTGAGTGAAGCCGAAGTGGAAAAGCTCCGCCTTTACTCCGACCCCGCCTGTGCCGACCTGCTGCGGGCAGCGGCGGCCCATTTTGGCCTGCAGCCGGATCAGATCATGCCCGGCAACGGCAGTGACGAGAACCTCTTCTTCGCCCTGCGGGCCTTCTGCGATGAGATCCACCCGCTGACCTATGCCGACATCACCTACGGCTGTTACAGCGTCTGGTGCGGGCTGATGCATATCCCCAGCCATATCATTCCGCTGAAGGAGGATTTCACCCTTGACCCCGCCGATTACTACGGCCTGAACGAGACCATCGTCATCGCCAACCCCAACGCCCCCACCGGCTTGGCCCTGCCCCGCAGTGCCATCGAGGGCATCCTGAAAGCGAACCCTGACAATGTGGTCATTGTGGATGAGGCCTATGTGGACTTTGGCGGTGAGAGCTGCGTGCCGCTCATTGACCGGTACGACAACCTGCTGGTGGTGCAGACCTTCTCGAAATCCCGCCAGCTGGCCGGTGCGCGGCTGGGCCTTGCCATGGGCAGCGCCAGCCTCATTGCGGATCTGAACCGGGTCAAGTTCAGCCTGAACCCCTATAACATCAACCGCCTGACCTTGAAGGCCGGGCAGGCCGCGCTGGAAGATACCGTTTATTTTGAAAAGACCCGTGCCGCCATCGTGGACACCCGGGCCTGGACAAAACAGCAGCTGGAAGCCCGGGGCTTTGCGATGCTGGACAGCCGCTCCAACTTCCTGTTTGCCTCTACACAAAAGAAAACGGAGGCGAGTTGTACAAGAAGTTGAAGGAAAAGGGCGTTCTGGTGCGCCACTTTGATGCCCCACGCATTGAAAACTGGCTGCGCATCACGATCGGCACGCCGGAGCAGATGCAGATCTTCCTGAACACTCTTGACAAAATAATGGAGGAATGACCCATGCGGGAAGTGACACTGGAACGCAACACCAACGAGACCCAGATCGAGCTGACCCTTGATCTGGACGGCACCGGCCGCTACGAAATCGACACCGGATGCGGCTTTTTGAACCACATGCTGGAGCTGTTTTCCCGGCACGGGCGGTTTGACCTGGTGCTCACCTGCCACGGCGATGTACAGGTGGACTACCACCACACCACCGAGGATGTGGGCATTGCGCTGGGACAGGCCTTTGCCCGGGCGCTGGGCGAGATGCGCGGCATCTGCCGCTACGGCAGCTTCTACCTGCCCATGGACGAAGCACTGGTGCTGTGCGCGGTGGATCTTTCCGGCCGGTGCACCCTGAACTGGGACATCCGCTGCCAGACGGAAAAGGTGGGCGATTTTGACGTGGAGTGCGCCAAGGAGTTCTGGTACGGCTTTGCCCGCTGCGTGCCCGCAACCGTCCACTTTGTGCAGTTTGCGGGCGAGAACACCCACCACATTCTGGAAGCCTGCTTCAAGGGCGCGGGCCACGCGCTGGCCGAAGCTGTGCGCATCGATGCGGCACACCGGGACGAGATCCCCTCCACGAAAGGACTGCTGGTATGATCGCCATTCTTGATTACGGCGTGGGCAATCTGTTCAGCCTGCGTTCCAGCTTGCAGCAGCTGGGGCTGCAGGCGGTGGTCACCGCCGACGCCGATGTCATCCGCGCCGCCGACCGGCTTATCCTGCCGGGGGTGGGCGCATTCGGGGATGCCATGGCAAAGCTTACCGCCACCGGCCTTGTGCCGGTGCTGAAGGAGCAGGCGGAAGAGAAGCCCCTGCTGGGCATCTGCCTTGGGATGCAGCTGCTGTTTGAAAAAAGCTACGAATACGGCGAGCACGCCGGGCTGGGCTTTATCAAAGGCGAGGTCTGCCCGCTGGGGCCCGACCTCGCGGACAAAAGTCTGAAAGTACCGCAGATGGGCTGGAATGCCTTGCACATCGTAAAGGACGACCCCCTGTTCCGCTACATCCGCGAGGGCGAGTATGTGTACTACGTCCACAGCTACTACGGCAAAAACTGCGCCGAAAGCACCCTTGCCGTCAGCGATTATTCCATCCCGGTCACCGGCGCGGTGCGGGCGGGGCGGGTATACGGCACCCAGTTCCATCCGGAAAAAAGCGGCGACACCGGTCTGCGGATTCTCAAGGCGTTCAGCGAATTGTGAGCGGGCTCGCCCTCTCAGTCACCGAGCAAAACGATTTTAAATGCCCTCCGCTTGCGCTCTGGGCATATTCAGCGGAAAAATTATTTTTAATTTCGCGTTTGTCGCGGCCTGCGGGCCGCTCCAAACGCATTTTCACGAGAGGGGTCATAATGTATGCAGCTATTTCCAGCCATTGACCTGCGCGGCGGGCAGGTGGTGCGCCTGACACAGGGCGACTACGACCGCATGACCATTTACGGGCAGGACCCCTGCGCACAGGCACGCAGCTTTGTGGCCGCCGGGGCAAAAAATCTTCATGTAGTGGACTTGGACGGTGCCAAGGACGGCACCCTTTCCAACTACGGATCCATTGCCGCGCTGGCAGAACAGGGGGGCGTTGTACATCGAGGTGGGCGGCGGCATCCGCACGGAGGAGCGCATTGAAAAATAACCTTTCTCTGGGCGTGGAGCGCTGCATCCTGGGCAGTGTGGCCGTGACGGATTTTGATTTCACGGCCCGGATGCTGAAGCGCTACGGCGAACGGATCGCCGTGGGGGTGGATGCCAAAGATGGATTTGTTGCCATCCACGGGTGGAAGGAGGTCAGCGCCGAAAGGGGCGTGGACTTCTGCAGGCGGCTGGCAGATGCCGGGTGCACGGCCATCATCTACACCGACATTGCTTGTGATGGTGCCATGCAGGGCACGAATCTGGCGCTGTACCGCCAGCTGGCGGCAGAGGTGCCGGGCGTGGCCTTCACGGCCAGCGGCGGCATCTCGTCGGAGGCCGAGCTGCTGGAACTGAAAAAGATGGGCACCGCTGCCGCGATCCTGGGCAAGAGCCTGTATACCGGGGCACTGGATCTGAAACGTTGTGTAGAACTGGTGCAGAATTAAACGGAGGGGAACGAAAATGATCACAAAACGCATCATTCCCTGTCTGGATGTCCGGAGTGGCCGGGTGGTCAAGGGCACGAATTTTTGAGGGCATCCGGGATGTGGCCGACCCGGTGGAGATGGCCCGGATGTACAACGCCGCCGGTGCCGACGAGCTGGTGTTCTACGATATCACCGCCAGCTTTGAGGGCCGCGCTCTGTTCACCGATATTCTGACCCGGGTGGCAAGCGAGATCTTCATCCCGCTGACCGTAGGCGGCGGCATCAACACGCTGGAGGATTTTGACCGGGTGCTGAAATGCGGTGCCGATAAGGTCAGCGTCAACTCGGGCGCGCTGCGGGACCCTGGCCTCATCCCGGCGGCGGCCCAGAAATACGGCGATCAGTGCGTGGTGCTCTCGGCGGACGTGAAGCGGGTGAACGGCCAGTTCCGGGTGTTCGCCAAGGGTGGGCGCGAGGATACCGCCGGGACGCGCTGGACTGGATCAGCTGGTGCGCGGCGCATGGTGCGGGGGAGATCTGCCTGAACAGCATTGACACCGATGGTGTCCGCACCGGCTTCGATCTCGAGATGCTGGACGCGGTCGCTGCCCGGGTGAATGTGCCCATCATCGCCAGCGGCGGCGCGGGCAAAAAGGAAGATTTCCTTGAGCTGTTCCACCACAAGGGCATCGACGCTGGCCTTGCGGCGGGCATTTTCCACCAGAAACTGCTGACCATCCACGACCTGAAAACCTATCTGAATGAAAATGGTGTCGAAATGCGGCTGTAAGCTCTTGCGTTTCGGGCAACTTTAGGATAAACTGTAAGTATCCCCTTTGGGGAGGGAGTATGGACCATGGAACTGAAATTTGATGAAAAGGGCCTCATTCCTGCCATCGTGCAGGATCACTACACCAAAGAGGTGCTCACCCTTGCCTACATGAACGCCGAGACGCTGGCACTGACCATTGCCGAGGGGCGTACGGTGTTCTGGAGCCGGAGCCGTCAGGAGATCTGGCGCAAGGGCGATACCAGCGGCAATGTCCAGCATGTGGTGTCCATCACTGCAGACTGCGACAAGGACGCACTGGTGGTGGAGGTGGTCAAGGATGGCCCTGCCTGCCATACCGGTGCCGAGAGCTGCTTCTTCAACGAAGTGTATGTCTCGCCGGAGCTCAAACAGTTCAGCTGGCAGGGGCTTTACGAACTCATCCAGGGCCGCAGGGATCATCCCCAGGAAGGCAGCTACACCACCTACCTGTTCGAGAAGGGCAAGGAGAAGATCCTGAAAAAGGTGGGCGAGGAGTGCACCGAGGTCATTATTGCGGGCGAAAAAGAGGACAAGGCCGAGACCATCTATGAGATCAGCGACCTGGCTTACCATGTGCTGGTGCTGATGGTGCAGGCAGGCATCACGGTGGAAGAGATCACCCGTGAGCTGGAAAAACGACACGTCATTGACCACAAGGTCAAACAGGAAAGGATGCAGTGATTTAGTTATGGCAGATTATAAGAAGTCCAGTGTTCATTGCCACTCGACGATGTGCGATGGCAGAAATACCTTGCAGGAAATGGCCAGTGCCGCCTGTGCACAGGGCCTGACGACCCTGGGCTTCTCCGGCCATAGCTATACTCAGCGGGACCGCGAGTACTGCATGAGCCCCAGCCGCACCGCCCAGTACAAGGCCACCATTGCAAAGCTCAAGGCAGAGTACAAGGGCAAGGTGGACATCCTCTGCGGCATCGAGTGGGACAGCCTGAGCGAGGACAAGCCCGAGAACTACGATTACTGGATCGGTGCGGCCCATCACCTGTACGGCAAGAACACCGGCAAGTACTACGAGATCGACTTCCGCCCGCAGGATCTGCACGACTGCATCTTTGATGATTTCGACGGTGACCCGCTGGCCGCGGTGGAGGCCTACTTTGCAGAGGTGGAGAAGGTTGCCGCCAAGGGACCGGACATTCTGGCCCACATCGACCTCATCAAGAAGCTGAACGGCGAGGGTGAGTTCTTTGATGAAGAGGCTCCCCGCTACCGGGCCGCTGCCCTCAAGGCCCTGAGCGCAGCCAAAGAGCACAACTGCCTGCTGGAAGTGAACACCGGCGGCGTTTACCGCGGCTACCGCAAGGACTTCTACCCCAGTGCATGGATGCTGGAGGAGTGGAACAAGATGGGCGGCAAGGTCATCATCACCTCCGACTCCCACGATGTTTCCAGCCTGACCTTCGGCTTTGGGGAAGCTGCCGCCGCCATCAAGGCAGCTGGTTTCACCAGCGTGGAGGTGCTGACCGGCCACGGCTTTGAGACCCAGGAGCTGTAAAAGAAAAATAAAGCACAACCCTCTCCGTTTTTGCTGTGCAATGCCGGGGAGGGTTGTTTTCCGTAAACTGTGAGGAACCTTATGACCCAAACTGCGAAAAAATCCCCCTTCAGCATGAATGTGGACCTGATGCACGGGCCCATTTTCAAAAACCTGCTGCTGTTCATGCTGCCCATCTTCATCTCCAGCCTGTTCCAGCAGCTCTATAACACCGTGGACACCATGATCGTGGGCAATGTGCTGGGCGATACCGCCCTTGCCGCCATTTGGCTCCTGCGGCTCGATCTACGAGCTTCTGGTGGTTTTGGCCTCGGTATCGGCAACGGCCTTGCAATCGTTGCAGCGCGCTCCTACGGGCGCAGGATCACGATCTGCTCAAAAAGACCGTGGCAGGCTCACTGGTCATCGGTCTGGTGGCTTCCCTCTGCATTACGCTGGCAGGTGTGCTGGGCCTGCACCCGCTGCTTCTCATGCTGGACACCCCGGCGGAGATCCTGGACGATGCGTACCGCTACATCCTGACCATCGACCTGGGCGTGCTGGTCATGTTCGCCTATAACCTCTGCGCGGGCCTGCTGCGTGCCATTGGCAACAGCGTGATGCCGCTGGTGTTCCTGCTCATCTCCTCGGGCCTGAATGTGGTGCTGGATCTCCTGTTCATTGCAAGAATGGGCATGGGGGTGCAGGGGGCGGCTGTGGCAACGGTCATCTCGCAGGGCGTTTCGGTGGTGCTCTGCATCCTGTACATCTTCTTCAGAGTGAAGATCCTGCTTCCGGAAAAACAGCATTTCAGGGTGGGCAGCCACCTTTACTGGGAGTTGTTCAGCCAGAGCATCTCCATGGGCCTGATGAGCAGCATCGTCTCGGCGGGCTCGGTGGTGCTGCAGTACGGCATCAATGGGCTGGGCACGCTGGTCATCGCCGGTCACACCGCCGCCCGGAAGCTGTTCTCCTTTACCACCATGCCGGTCATGGCCATGGCATCGGCATGCTCCACGTTTGTTTCCCAGAACCGCGGCGCAAACCAGCCGGAGCGTGTCCGCAAGGGCATGAAGGAGATCGCCCTGTACAGCGTGGCAGTGGCCGTGCTGGCAATCTTTCTGATGCAGCTGGGCGCGGAGTGGATGGTGCGGCTCATCTCCGGCTCCAGCGAGTCTGTGGTGCTGGAAAACGGCGCACGGTATCTGCTCTGGAACGCGCCCTTCTACTCGGTGCTGGGTGTCCTGCTGGCCACCCGCTACGCCCTGCAGAGCCTGGGGCAGAAGGTCCTGCCCCTCTTCTCCAGTGTCATCGAGCTGGTGGGCAAGGTGGTATTCGTGCTCTTCTTCATCCCGAAGTTTGCCTATAACGCCGTCATCCTCTGTGAGCCCATCATCTGGTGCTTTATGGCGGCGTACCTCGTGCTGGTCTACCTGCACGACCCGTTTGTGTCCGAAAAAACAGAATAAGGAAAGACCCGGCTGCCGATGACAGCCGGGTCTTTGTGTCTGCAGGAAGTGGATGAAACGGATCGGGCAAGGGGGCTTACAGTGCCGAATAGCCGAAGCTGTTGACCAGTGCATCAATATGCTGGCCCGCCTTGCACATGGGGCACTCGCGGGAATCGAAGCTAGCATAATCGGGCAGGTTGGAGGGGTCAAAATAGAGGTGACCGGGATGCCCAGGCACTCGGTGGCGGTGGCGAAGATGGCGCTCAGGCCTGCCACAGTGCCGCCGTAGTAGTTGATCGCCTCGATCGCAGCCTGCACGGTGTAGCCGGTGGTGATGGAAGCAGCCAGGATCAGCACATGCTTGCCCTTGACCATGGGGGCCAGATTGTCGCGCAGGATGATCTGGCTGCCGGTGGTGTACTCCGGGGTGATGACATAGATGGTCTGGTGGGCGTTCATGTTGGCAAAGCCGTCCTTGGTCAGCTCGTTGGCAAGGCAGGTGCCGATGACCTGTGTGCCGTCCAGGCAGAGGACAGTATCCACGATGGTGTTGTGCTGGTAGGCAGCCACCAGCTCTTTTGCCACGGCCTTTGCCTCGGAAAGGCGGGACTTCTGGGTGGTGACATCGATATAGTAATTGATGTGGCTGTGGCTGGTTGCGAAATGGCCCTTTGCCACACGCAGGAACAGATTGCTCTTGTTGGTGGGAAGCTTTACCATGTTGATCATAACTGCAACACTCCTGTTCTGTCAAACTACGGCCCATGGCCTTTTTCAGGCGGAAACACAAACAGCGCGGCGGCCCCTGCCGCTGCGCTCCCCTTCTTTTCCATAAACCTATGGTATCAGAAAATGCGGGTGTACACAAGATACAGAATTGCTAGAAAATTTGAAGAAAAATTGAGACACTTTGCCAGCACAAACGGCGCAAAAAAAGCCGCCCGGCTTTACCCGGACGGCTTTAGGATGTACGTTGGGGAGATTACTTGGTGGAGGTGGAACCGGAGCTGGCGCTTGCGGCACGAGCCAGAACCCAGTTCATGGAATACTCGGCATACTGCAGGTCGGGGCAGTAGGTAAAGACCAGCTTTTCGCCCTCAGCCAGAGAGGTGTTGAGCGTGATGGTGCCCTTATTGATAGCGCTGTTTGCCAGGTTGGTGTCCAGCAAGGAAGCGTCGATCTTAAGCTCGTTGCTGGTTCCACCGACATACTTTGCCTTCTGCTTGCCGTCCTTACCGTAGACGATCGCCTTGAAGTTGCTGGGCTGGATGGGCAGGTTGTTGGTGCGGCCAACGGTGATCTGGAAGGGGAAGGTAATGGAATTGCCGGTCAGGTCAATATCCTTGTACTTCTTGGCATTGTCATCGTAGGTACCAAGAACGGCATTGATCTGCAGAACAGTGATGGAACCGGCACCATCGCAGTACAGGTTCTTGGTATCGGTCTGATCACAGCCGGAGAAGAGGCTGGCACCCGCAACGGCCACAGCTGCAACAGCGGAGTATTTCAGGAAAGAGCGGCGAGAAAATGCTAACGACATAATCGTTCCTCCTTATAATGTGCAAAGCGCACGAAAATGCCAAAAGGCTCTGCCTATACAATAGGCGAAACGGGGGCGAATGTCAATGGTTTTCACAAATATTTTGTGAAATTTTCCCACCGTCTCCGTGCAAATCATACGAAATTTCGTCCTGCTTGATCAGGCTTTGGTCAGATCAGAGGCGTTGATGGTAAAGTTCAGGGTCTTGCCGGAAACAAAGGTCGGGGTGTAGGTCACACCGATCTGCTGCCAGGTGGTGGGCACCATGCAGACCAGCTCAATGTAGCCTGCACCCTGCGGGGGAATGGCAGAGGCCGTGGTAAAGCTCTCGGTGGTGCTGTCGTACAGCTGGACATAAGCGCCGCCCTCGGCTGCCTGACCGTCGCAGGTGAAGGAGAAGTCGGTGGTGGAAGCGGACAGAGCGTGGAAGTAACCGGCAGTGTTGGCTGCGATCTGCTCCGGGGTATCCAGAGGATAGGCCTCGCCGATCTCCTGAATGTTCTGTGCGCCGATGGCAAAGGTGTCGCGGCTGGAACGGTTTGCAGAGGTGATCAGCATGGCAATGTACTCATAGCCCTCGGCATCGGGTGCACTTGCCAG
>ENA-OQKJ01000349-OQKJ01000349.1-human-gut-metagenome-genome-assembly--contig:-NODE-349-length-11136-cov-2.493869_pt1 | contig 11136 bp, 10 predicted proteins | sample MGYA00242647_ERZ504795 | MGnify/ENA primary metagenome ERZ504795 (study PRJEB26092, sample SAMD00036398) | human gut metagenome | host: Homo sapiens | study: EMG produced TPA metagenomics assembly of...
ATTCCACATTGAAGTTATCGGAAGAAATCGTAAATCCAGATATACCGACCGAGTTAGTCTGATGGCTGTCATTGTTGGAATTTCCAGAATTAGAAGTACCGCTTCCGACCAGCAGAGTCAGAATCAGGGCGGCTACCACACAGATCCAGTAATTGCGTAAAAATGCGGCTTTTCCGCGGGTTTTCAGTTCCTCTCGAGTCCACATAAAAAAGACCTCCCTCTTAATGTAAGTGTAAACAGCAGATAATTCTGCCAAGTCACGATTATCTTACCATGGGGCAGGTGAAACATCAAGACAGCTTAAGGAAAGTTTAAGAAATTGGCAGAAAGATTAAAGTGGAAATGTGCATTCTTAAATAAAGATTTTACTTGTGAAGCGGGGATGAATGTGCTATAATCTCTCCGGTGCGTCAGAACGCAGCGGGGCCGGGTTTCTCCGGGGTGCGTTCTGAAAAAAAAGAACCTGTACGTTGAATTGACAAAGAGAGCGAGGAATCTACGTGTATCTGACAAAGGGCGAGTTTCTGCAGAAATTTGGGATTCTGCCGCAGGAATTTGAAGAGGCAGATATTTCCTGGGAAGAACTGCTGGAAATTGCGGATGATTATGAACGGCGCCGGCCGACGCTGGAAAAGATCCGAAAAGAATTCGTAGCAGAATTTCTGCAGGACAAGGAAAAAGAGATCGGACTGCAGTCGTACCACAGCCGCCTGAAGGACACCGAACATCTGGTGGAAAAGCTGGTGCGCAAGCGTCTGGAAAATTATGCAAAATACCGGAAAATGGATGCGACAAACTACATGCGTTATGTGACAGACCTGATCGGAATCCGGGGACTCTTGCTGTATCGGGAGGACTGGGTAAACTTCCATAAATACATTATCCACTGGTTTAAAAACGATCCGGAAAAATACATCCGTGATTACGGCCGTGACTACGACCAGAACGCATCGGGCTATATGGCAGAGCCGCCGAAAGTCCATACAAGACTTGGCGATTACGCCGACATCTATGTGAACTGGATTCCGGAGGAGAACATTCTGGACCGGAAACATTACCGTGCGGTGCATTACATTGTCGTTTACCGCGGCGTCTACATTGAAATTCAGATTAAGACGCTGTTCGAGGAGGGCTGGGGAGAGATTGACCACAGCATTCTTTATCCGCGGCGCAAGGGAAACGCCATGCTGACAGAGTTTTCCGAGCTGCTGAACCGTCTGGCGGGCATGGGAGATGAGATGGGATCGTTCTACCGCCGTCTCCAGGTTGTGCCGGATGAGAAGTTCCAGAGCAAGGAAACGATTGTGCGCAAGCGTGAATTAAAACCGCAGGTCAAGGCAGCGGTGGAAAAACGCGATCTGAACGAAATTCATACGATGGATGATGCCGTCTGGAGCATACTGAAAGAATAAAACTGCTTTTCAGACATGGGAAAGGATAAAAAATGGATGGAAGAAACACGGGCCGCATGGGCTTCTCTCATGCAGCAGAGGACTCTGCGGAGAATATGATGGCGGCAGTCAAAGCCGGAAAAATCCGAAAACATCTGATGGGAAATACCTCGCCGATCCGCTACGGAACAATGGAAAAACGCGAGATGACCGAATATACCGACTTTATCCGGACGAAACTCTGCTATGAAATCCTGAATCTGCCCGGGGAGGAAAAATGAATACAATAGAAAAAATATACACAAACTACGACGGACTTCTGGAAGAATTTTCCGAGGAAGTAATCCAGAGCCGTTACGCTGTTTTTTACGAAGAAATCGAGGAATTTGCCAAGAGTCTCGGCATCCGCGAGAAAATCCAGATCAGCGAGTCGCTGTTGAGCCATGCAGTGCTGGACTATTTCACGGATATTTCCCGCCTGAAACATTTTCATCAGGCAAAGCATATCAATTCATTGAAAGTGATCTCCTATGAGACCTACTGGCTGCTGCGGAGAAAACCGATCCAGATCCTGGTGGAGGATGAGACATCGGATGCGATGGCATTTCTGAACGAAAAGTTCGTCTTTTCCCGGATTGCCAAATATCTGATGGGCGACGGAAAACGGGTGATTTTAAGTCCGGAGACGAAAAAAGGCTTTCTGAATTATCTCGATTCGCTGTTTTATTACCTGAAATACCGCAATTACGATGCAGAAATGCTCGAGATGATGCTGATGGGCTTCAAAGCGGGTGTTCTCGTGGCGGATGATTTAAAGGAGCAGGAGTCCTGAAAAACGGGCGGAAGCGGAATACAACAAAATAAGATGAAGATCGAAAGAACCGGACGGGCCGTAAGGCTGCTGTCGGGTTCTTTTTTTGTGCGGTGCTGCATAAAGTGCAGAGAAAACATTGCGATGCATGGACAGAAAACCGTTTAACAATGGAGGGACGGGAACTGCTTTCCTTTGGAACTTTGTACAGGGAGGAATGGATATGGCCACGCTCGAAAAAATCAATGCATTTCTAAAAGCGGTGAATGCAGCCGCCTGGGGACCGCCGCTTCTTTTTCTGCTGCTTGGGACAGGCATTTTTCTGACCATCCAGCTTCGCGCGCTACCCATTCGACGGTTGTTCTTTGCGCTTCGTACAGCATTCGGCCGTGAGGCGAGGTACAGCGGGGAGAAAACAGAAGCGGGAGTTTCGCCGTTCGCATCGCTGATGACGGAACTTGCGGCGGAGATCGGGACGGGCAATATCGTGGGGGTTGCCTCCGCAATGGCGCTTGGAGGACCGGGAGCACTGGGATGGATGATGCTGGCGGCGGTTGTGGGACTTGCTTTGAAATTTTCTGAGAGTTTTCTCTCGGTGCAGTACCGGATGCAAAGAAAAGACGGAACATACTGCGGCGGTCCGATGGTGACGCTGACCAGAGCATTTCCGGGGGAGCGGCTGGCGAAGATGCTGGCTGTGTTTTTTGCCGGAAGCACCGTGCTGGTATCTCTCGGAATGGGCAATATGACGCAGGCAAACTCGATTGCGCTGGCGATGCAGGATACGTTTGGCGTGGCAAGAGAAAAAAGCGCGTTGGTGCTGACGATTCTTCTTCTGCTCGTGGTGACAGGCGGACTGCGTTCCATTGCAAAAGCGGCGGAGGTGCTGGTACCGGGAATGGCACTCTTTTATCTGGGCGGGGCAGGAATGGTAATCGGTCTGCACGCCGGAGAGCTTCCGCGGACACTGCTTGCGATAGTACGGGACGCGTTTTCTTTCCGGGCGGTATCGGGAGGAGCGGTGGGTGCGGGAATTTCCTTGCTGCCGCCGGCCTTGCGGTATGGAATTTCCCGCGGTGTGTTTTCGAATGAAGCAGGGCTTGGAGCAGGAGGAATCAGTGCTGCGGCGGCACAGACCGACGATCCCGTGCGGCAGGGGTACATCAGCATGACAGGTGTGTTCGTTGATACCATGGTGATCTGTCTTGTGACCGGCCTTGCCGTTGGAGTGACCGGGGCGGCAGAGGGGATACTGGAGGCGGAAAAAGCGGATGGAGCGGCGATGGTAATTCAGGCCTTTGAAAGTGTGTTCGGACCGGCGGGAGGCTATGTTGTCGCGGTCGGGATTCTGCTGTTCGCATTTGCAACGATGGCCGGCTGGGCATACCAGGGGGAGCAGGCGTTTCTCTGGCTGGTGAAAAAGGATAGCTTCGGAATGGTTTACCGTGTTTTCTTCTGCTTTGCAGCGTTTGCCGGGTGCGTCTGCATGGCGGAAACGGTCTGGAATTTTGCGGAGCTTGCCAATGCCTGCATGGCGGTGCCGAATCTGCTCTGTGTGCTGCGGCTCTGGAAGGAAGTAAAAGAGGAGGCATTCCGGTTTGAAAGCAGGATAAAAAAAGCAGAACAAAAGAAAGATAGAAATACATGAGAAACCGTATTTCCGGTCCTCAGGCAGATTTCGATGCGAGCTGATCGAGAGAGCCGAAAGAATATCCCATTTCTTCCCATTTCGTCAGCAGCTCATCGAGAATCTCCGCGTTGGTGGATGAGGTATTATGAAGCAGGACGATGGCACCGGGATGAATGCGTCCGGTCAACTTTTTGAAAGCCTCCTCGTGGGTCGGCTGCTGATCCTGGTACCAGTCTACATAGGCGAGACTCCAGAAAAACGTCTGGTATCCGAGGTCCTTTGCCATCTGCAGGTTCTGTGTGCTGTATTTTCCCTGCGGCGGCCGGTAAAATTTCACCATTTCCTGGCCGGTGGTTTCCTGATAAAGTGTGGAGACTCGGTTCAGTTCTTCTGAGAAGGCTTCCTGCGTGGAGATTTTGGACATATCCGGGTGCGACCAGGTGTGGTTTCCGACGATATGGCCTTCTGCCGCCATGCGTTTGACAAGATCCGGCTGGTCGGAGAGAAAATTGCCCGACAACAAAGAAAGCCGCGGGTGCCTGATGCTTCTGGAGTGCGTCAAGGATCGCCGGGGTGTTGCCGTTTTCATAGCCGCAGTCAAACGTCAGATAGATGATGTTTTCTTCCGGTGAAGCGGCAAACCAGGCGTTGTAGGCGGCAAGCTCTTCGGATGTAGCATTGCCGACGGGAGTCTTCCCTTTTTCCGGGAAGGAGAGCCCCCAGTTTTCGGCAGCAGAGGAGAGGACGGGCATCGAAACGGAAGAAACAGGTGTCTCCGGCGCAGCAGAGAGAAAAACTGGGGCTGCCTTTCGGAGCGCACGGCAGGTAAAGTGGGACAGAACAGAGCCAAAAAGGAAAGCGGAGCAGAAAAAAGCGGCGGCGATACCGGCTTTTTTCAGAATCCGGCGGGAAAGGGGTGAAAGAGAACGCATAAAATCCCCCTCCAGGACTTTTTGAGACAATATATGTATGGATGAAAGAAAACATGCGGCACACATCTGTTTGACTTTACCTGCAATCTATGTCACAATGGAGGTAGAGTGGATGGAAAGGGCAGAGAAAAACAAGATGACAAAATATGAGGTTTTAAAAAAGTACTTCGGTTACGTATTCCTTCCGGGAGGGGCAGGAGATGCTGGTAGGATGCGCTTCTGAACGGACAGGACGTGCTCGGCATCATGCCGACCGGAGCAGGAAAATACGCTGTGTTATCAGATTCCGGCGCTTCTGCTGCCAGGAATTACCCTGGTGGTAGTCACCGTTGATTTCTCTGATGAAGGAGTCAGGTATCGACCCTGAACCAGCGGGGATTCACGCTGCGTTTCTGAACAGCTCCTTAAGTGCGGCGCAGTACCGGAAGGCACTCGGCTTTGCCATGGAGGGCCGGTACAAGATTATTTATGTCGCCCCGGAACGCCTTCTGACACCGGAATTTTTGTGCGCGGTGCAGTCGATGGAAATTTCGATGCTTAGTGTTGATGAGGCACACTGTATTTCCCAGTGGGGTCAGGATTTCCGCCCAAGCTACCTGAAAATCACAGAGTTTGTCGAGCAGCTTCCCGCACGGCCGGTGATCGGTGCCTTTACGGCAACGGCAACAAAAGAGGTACGGGATGATATCGAAGCACTGCTGTCTTTGCGTGATCCGGTACGTCTGGTCACAGGCTTTGACCGGAAAAATCTGAAATTTACGGTACAGCAGCCGAAAGATAAATTCGCAGCCGTGGAATCATTCCTTGCAGAGCACGAGGCGGACTGCGGAATTATTTACTGTCTGACCAGAAAAAATGTGGAGGAGGTCTGTGAGAAACTCGAGCAGAAAGGATATTCTGTCACAAGATACCATGCGGGTCTCTCTGACCTGGAACGGAAGGAAAACCAGGAAGATTTTATTTATGACCGGAAGCAGATCATGGTAGCGACAAACGCTTTTGGTATGGGAATCGATAAATCGAATGTGCGGTACGTCATCCATTATAATATGCCGAAAAATATGGAAAGCTATTACCAGGAGACCGGCCGTGCGGGACGGGATGGCCTTCCGGCGGAATGCATTCTGCTGTACGCGGGACAGGATGTGATCACAAACCAGTTTTTTATCGAAAACATGGCGCAGGAGAGTGAGGATCCCGAGACGACAGCGCTGATCCGTCAGCGGGAGGAGGAACGGCTGAAGAAAATGACGTTTTACTGTTTCACCCATGAGTGCCTCAGAGATTATATCCTGCGGTATTTCGGGGAATACGGTTCCAATTACTGTGGAAACTGTTCCAACTGCCTCTCGGAATTTGAAACGGTGGATGTGACAGCGGCGGCAAAGGCAATCCTTGGCTGTGTGCGGGAATGCCGTCAGCGCTACGGCACGACGGTGATTCTCGATACCCTGCACGGTGCGAATACCGCGAAAATCCGCCAGTACCGCATGGATGAAAACTCCCATTACGGGGAACTGGCAAAAGAGCCGGTCTACCGGCTGCGGCAGATCTTAAATGAACTGCAGGTCCGGGAATATCTCTATGTAACGGCCGACACATACAGCATTGTGCGCCTGTTGCCAAAAGCGGCGGAGCTGCTGGATGAGGACGGCACGATGCTGATGAAGATGGCAAAAGAAGAAAAACGGATTCCGAAAGCCGCAAAAGAGAAGACAAAGACAAAAACCTCGGCAGCGGCAAAGGATCTTTCCAACGAGGAGGCCGCGGTATTCGAAAAACTGCGGGCACTCCGGATGGAGCTTGCAAAGGAGCATAAAGTGCCTCCGTATATTATCTTCTCGGATAAAACACTGATCCAGATGGCGATGGAGAAACCGTCCAACAAAGAGGAAATGCTGGCGGTCTCTGGTGTCGGCGAGAGCAAATTTGAAAAGTACGGGGAACCGTTTCTTGCATGTCTTGCAGAAAGATAAAACAAGTCGTGTAAAAAAAACGGGAAAACAACAGGAAAGGAAGAATACGCTTATGAAAAAAGAAAACGCAGTTATTTTTGGAGTGACCGGTGTTGTAGTTGCCGCCGTGCTGATTGGAGGCGGAATCTATATGAAAACGGAACGGGACCGAAATCTGAATGCAGATACAGCAAGTACTGCAGCGGACAGCAATAGGGCAGAAGAAGTACAGAAAGCCGTATTTCTTGCAGAAGATTCCGGGTTATGGTACCTGGGAGATCTGGAACACGGAAACATCTATGTGACACATACACCGTCCGACACACTTTACGATGAAAATGGAAATGCTATTGATCCGTCCGAGATCAAAAAAGGAGATTTTCTTCAAGTGGAGGGCGACGGTATTATGCTGAACTCCTATCCGGGACAATATCCGGGTATCAGCCGTATTATGAGAATCAGCGGCGGTACGGAGGCGGATGCAGAAAAATTCGATGAGGAACTTTCCCAGATTCTGCCGGAAAAGGATCCATCGGAAATTCCGTTTCTGAATCTGTGCTACACACAGCCAAATGCCCAGGTGACAGCTATGGCAACACAGGGAGGTTATACCTGGTCTTATGTTGATGAGGACGGCAATGGTCAGAACGTCGTTGCGGACAGTGCGTTCATTCTGGAATGGACGGAACTGAGTGATCTGCATACAGCAAATGACGAAGGAAAAACCGATCTGGAGCTTGTCTTCTCGGAGGAGCCGGATTCTGTCACAGCAGAAAGATGGCCGGCCGAAGACCGGGGGCAGAACTTTGGCAATGGTTACCCGGAGGGAGAAAGCGTTTCTGTGGAGCATGCGGAGAGCTGGAGCATTCCGGGAGCCGAGGCCGGCTACATCTACGAAGTGGACGCGGTATTCGAAAATGGAACCGTGTCATACGGATTTGAAGTGAAAAGTAAAAAAAGACTTTCTTTTTCCGTGACATTATGCTATTTTTACTGTGAAAACAGAAAAATGCAATGTGCCATACGGCATAAGCAGCTGACTTTTCAAAAATCAGAATCCGTTTGACCGGAGGATGCGAGGAGGAATTTGTATGAAGTTAATTGTTGCTGTATTACGGAAAGAGGACGAGGCAGACACCATTGCCGAGTTGAACAAAAAAGGCTTTTTTGTGACGGAGCTTGCCACGACCGGCGGTTTCCTGAAGGAGAAGAACACAACACTGCTGATCGGAACCGATGATCATAAGCTCGACGCTGTGCTTGCGATCTTAAAACAGGAAGCAGGGCTTCGGAAAACAGTTACCTATGCGGCCACCCCGATGGAAAGCGGAAACTTCTGCCCGGGCGGAAATTACTCTGTTCCGATTGATACCCAGACAGGAGGCTGTACTGTGTTTGTGCTGAACATGGAACAGCTGGAAAAATTCTAAGACTCTAAAAATTTTTAAATTCCGGCATATGATCCCGGTAGTGGAGCGGCAGATGCGTACGCTGACAGTCGGGATTGGAACGCTCTTTGATGGCAATTGCGGTGAAAAATCCTTTCCAGAGTTCTTCGTAAGGGTCCGAAGTGGATTCCGTGAGGGAAAGGCGTTCTATTTCATCCGGAGAAAGACGGGTCAGATAAAAGGGCCGGTCAGCGGGATGCACGACGGCAAGCTGCCGGTTATCATCGAGAATCATCCAGTTTTCTGAGGGGAGCCGGTCAGAAAAATGGGGAGCGACCAGGGTCAGCACATTGGATTTCGGGGAAATATGCGAGACCAGGATCGGAAAACCGGAGGAAATATTTGCAAAACGGATAAATTCCCGGAACGAATGCGCTTCATTTGTGACCTGACGGGAAACTTCAAAAGCGTGGAATACCGCCGGTTCCTGCAGCATATGCAGGGTATCCTTTCCATAGGAAAAGCCGTAGAGCAGAAAACGATAAATGATGTCGGGAGCGTCGCTTCTCTCGGACATTGCACAGAGATAGACGAGCCGCCAGGCTGCTGCGCCGATCTTCTTTTGAATGGATCGCGTGACGCTGGCGGCTTTTTCTTTGTCCGGCTCAACATGGCAGTAATCGCAGAACAGCTCCAGATTGCCGACTGGTTCCGTCATCAGCCGTACATTGCGGTAGCCGAGACGGGAATTCCAGGCTTCATAGATGCAGGTCAGGATCGACGCAAGATCCGGACTGCAGGTGTAAACAGTCATAATAAAATCCTTTCTGAAATCAATTGATACAGACAACAGCCTTCTGCAAAAAAGCGCAGATACAGCAAAAAGGCTTTTCCGTGAGAAGAACGCCCGGGATTATATATGCCCAGGTACGGCAGCATCAAACAGAGAAAGCTGCTGATACTGTTCCGGATGGGAAACCTCCCAGTTGGAGGCGGCTTCCTCTCCCGTGAGCTGCCGGGTCAGAAACTGCTGTTCCAGCCGCATGTGATACATCATTTTTCCCTCGCAGGTGATAAAATATTTGGCGCGTTTCAGCACCACACCGATCTTTTTCAGGTGCTCAAAGGAAAGATGGGAGCTTCTGCGGCTCTTTACAATCCGCATGGCCGATTTCGGCCCGATGCCGGGAACGCGCAGAAGGTCGGCATACTCAGCCGTGTTGATCTCCACTGGAAACAGCTCCATATGGCGCAGTGCCCAGTCGCATTTCGGGTCGAGCTGTGCATGGAAGTTCGGGTGGGCTTCATCGAGCAGTTCATCCGCCTGAAAACCGTAGAAGCGGAGCAGCCAGTCTGCCTGATAAAGGCGGTGTTCCCGAAGAAGCGGCGGCTTGGTTTCACGTGAGGGCAGGGCGGAATCCTCGTTGACCGGAATGTAGGCGGAGTAAAAGACGCGCTTCAGGTCATACTGCTGGTAGAGAAGCTGTGAGGTGGAGAGAAGCTGGTAATCGTTTTCCTTTGTCGCACCGATGATCATCTGCGTGCTCTGGCCGGCAGGAACGAAGGGAGAAGAGCGTTCCTTTTCCGGCAGCGACCGCGCGGAGGAAGAAGAGATCCAGCCCAGATCGGCAGCGGAGGCGGAAATCTGCTTTCGTGTATCGAAAATGGAGTGGGAGAGATAGCGGTTTCCCGAGGAACGCTCTAAAAAAGCACTTTTCCCTGCGGTCAGCCGGTAATCTACAATACCGGACTGGATCTGGCGCATGGGTTTTAAAATCGCTTTCTGTGTCTTCTGCGGGGCCAGTTTCTGCAGCCCTTCTCCGGTCGGGAGTTCCAGATTGACGCTCATGCGGTCGGCGAGATAGCCGGTCTTTTCGATCAGCTCGGCGGGTGCGCCCGGGATAGCTTTGACGTGGATGTAACCGTTAAAGCGGTAACGATTACGTAAAAGATGCAGAGTACGGTACATGAGCTCCATCGTATGGGCAGGATTTTTGCAGACGGCGGAACTTAAAAAGAGTCCCTCAATATAGTTTCGGCGATAAAATTCTGTGACGAGTGTACAGACCTCCTCCGGTGTAAACGTGGCGCGCTGCCGGTCATTCCCGGCGCGGTTGACGCAGTATTTACAGTCGTAGATACAGTCGTTGCTCTGCAGAATTTTCAACAGAGAGATACAGCGTCCGTCGGAAGAAAAGCTGTGGCAGATACCGCAGGAGACCGAATTGCCGAGATGTCCCTGTTTTCCGGCACGGTTCACACCGCTGGAAGTGCACGCAACGTCGTATTTGGCCGCGTCAGCGAGAAGATTCAGCTTCTCGGAGAGAGAAAGTGTTTGTGATGATAACTGCATGGCAGAAAAATTCCTTCTATGTCCAAATGAATACGAATAAAAGTAAAACAATAAGATAACAGGTATTTTTATTAAAAAGAACAACTGTTCGATAAAAGAAGTGTAACACAAATCGAACGAATGTTCAAGAGGAAAAATGAAAATAAGTACAAGAAAATACTGGAAGAAAAGAAACAGAATTCGATCCGGAAAAACGTGAACAGGAAACAGCAGGGAAAATTTCTGTTAGAAAAAAGTTATACAAAAACAGCCGCACAGATCGGAAAAACAAATCTGTGCGGCTGTAAGCCAAATTTTATGGAATTGAAACGGAAGCAGAGCCGTTTACGCCAAAAGCGCCCCAATTGCCCCGAATACGCCGGAACTTGCAAGCAGCATGATGACGCTTGCAAGGAGAACACCGCCCATGATGGCGAGAACGCTGGTCTTAAAGTCCATATCGAGGATACTTGCGGCCAGTGTGCCGGTCCATGCGCCGGTTCCCGGGAGCGGGATGCCGACGAAGAGCAGCAGGGCGAGCGGAAGTCCGCGGCCGGCTTTTGCTTTCAGTTTTTCCCCGCCTTTTTCGCCTTTTTCCAGACACCAGGTGAAGAACTTTCCGATATACTTTTTATCACATCCCCAGACAAGAACCTTTCGAGCGAACAGGAAAATAACCGGAACCGGAAGCATATTT
>ENA-OQKJ01000350-OQKJ01000350.1-human-gut-metagenome-genome-assembly--contig:-NODE-350-length-11131-cov-1.787895_pt1 | contig 11131 bp, 11 predicted proteins | sample MGYA00242647_ERZ504795 | MGnify/ENA primary metagenome ERZ504795 (study PRJEB26092, sample SAMD00036398) | human gut metagenome | host: Homo sapiens | study: EMG produced TPA metagenomics assembly of...
TTTGTCCTCATTTAGCATATTGAATTCATTGATTTTGGTAAGCCTAATTATCAGAGGAGAAATAATGAGCTATCTCAGTATACGACTGCGATAGCCTACATATGTGCCTGAACTCAAAAATATTTTATAAATACTTTTCAATTGCATATAAGAAGAACCACAAGAACTCCAGGAAAGCAGACTGAAAAATAAAAGAAAAAACAAAGACAGAAAATACCGGATGCAACATATCGGGAAAGCTAATTCCAATAAAGGCTGAAAGGAGTAGGGTAATCTTCCCCCGTATGTTTTTGTATTCTGCCACAAATCTTTGATAAGTACTAATAGCAGCATTTTCATGCTTAAGCATGAAAAGTGACTTGATGCAACAAGACAAGGCTGTTTCGTTCACCGGATCAATATTGAATTCCGCTTCAGCCAAGCTCATAGCTTCCGAATAATCCTGAGCCTCAAAAGCCTCTTTCATCAACTGTAAAACAGTACTTCCAGGCGGCACTCCACATCTTGCTTAAAACCGTCGAACAACGGATCGTCCATAAAGCCTACAAACTTGCCACGCCCCACGATATGCAGAAACTCTTGCCGACATTCCTCTATCCGGTTCTCGGTGACTATTGCCTTAAAACGCAAGTAGTCGCAATAAAAACCGGAGGACAGTGTGAAACGGAAACATCCTTTCTCGTAGACCAATTCTATACCGTCCAGTTCTTTCAGAATCTTGCGCAAGTGGTTGATGGCTACACCACGAGAGTTTTTCACCTTATCCTTCGGCTTGTCGGGCCATATCAGGTCACTCAATTGTCTGGAAGAAATTCCGTCGGCATCGCTATAACGCAAAATGAGACAGAATATCTGCTTGATACGCAAGGAAAACATATAGGAGATATTACGCCCGTTCCGGTCGAACACGGAGAAGTCACCGAATAAATACATCGAATTGGCAGCTCCCATATCTACCGCCATCTTCTCTGCCTTTGCATCAGAGACATCAGAAAGCTGTTCCTTGTCTTGTCGCACAGCTTTGCCATCCTTGCACTTACCGGAGTTTCGGCACCACTTGCACACTATCCACACGCCCCCGCCAGCTACAGCCACAACCGCGACTACCAGTAACAGCCACACATGTGAAGCATTTCCTCCACCGTTATTTGCAGTATATTTTTCAAGAGAAACCGATGGGAATAGCAACGAATAGACAGGAAAATTTGGAAGACACGTCGTCTCTTGTTTCCTGCACAGTCACAAAAAGCCTGCTTTGACGCTCGTTGTAATAAAGACGAGCGTTCGTCATGATTTTGTCGGAGTAAATGGGAATGGAATCACCCAATATATGACAACTGCCATCTTTTACAGAAAAGCGGTAAAGATGCAAAAATGAGTTGGACACACTCTCGGGATAACGCAAGACATAGAAACAAGAGTCATTCAGTATAACCATATCCTGCGCCGGAACCATATTAGGCTGTCCTTCTGAAATGTCCCAAAGCTTCTGCACACGCATTTCTTGCAAATCCACCTTATAAAAATCGTGAAAATAACGACGGCCTATCACCTGGTCGCCCGATTCATTGCCCATACCGCCGAAAATATAGACAGAATGATTACTGTCCAGATAACCAACCGAAGAGAAATAACGCGGACAAAGAAAATCGCCGGACAGAGAACCCAGCGTATCCCAACGTTCCTCCTCCGCATTGAACATATAGAACTTATTGCTGTAGTACATATTGCCGAAGCCGCCGAAGATGGTGTAACGTTTGCGAACTGCATCATAATAGGAACAGTGATGATGCAATTGCATACTCAGCCGACTGTAACTCTCCACCCTCCAGCCCAACGTATGCAAGTCCAAACTCGCTATCATAGGCTCTGAATCTCCATTCTCGGTATACACCTCGTAGGCATAGAGCCTTTCACTGCCACTATCGAAGAAACTGCCGGCAAGAAACAGCTTCACAGGGCACCGTTCGGCAAAAGCCTTGGCAGAAGTGCTTCCCGTCTCCATATTGTAGACGAACAACGAATCACGGTTGAAATAATAAATCTCGTTTCTGTCGGCATTGTAGCAAGAACCAGCTTCCGAAGCCGACGCAAAGCCACCCTCTTTCCTCCAGTGATAGGCCTCGTTAATCAACCATATCGGGTTCTCCACTTTTCCATAAAGAGTACCCTCTTGGTTACAGACAGATTCTCCGTCCGCCTCATCCAAGGGAAATGTGTAAGTATGCTCAGCATTCACAACCAGCTTGTCAACAGCTATCTCCGGAACGTCAATGATGTGGTCGCTCTTACCGAACACGATTTTCGGACTGAACTCATCAGAGAGCAACACCCCCTTACATACCTTTTCTTGATCGTGAATCTTGAGAGTAATCTCATCCTGCTTCAGATTGAAAGCTATCTTCACCTTAAACCAATGGGATTTCATAGCCCCGGCCTTACTGACTGGCAAGGCTATCAACACACACTTCCCCTCCTGGTTCAGACGGAACAAGATGTCATCACCACGAAAATCAAAGAAAAGATTGAAAATCTGTCCTTCGTCACCCCCCTTCACTCGCAACACATAACCGACACTTTCTGTAGAATACAGAGCCATATTGAATTCCAAGTCAAAGTAGTCTTTGAAAGAGGGACAACTGTGGGCAAACACATCATAGGATGTCCTTTCGTCGATAGGGCTGGCTGCGCCACGAAATCTCAATCCGTATGCGGAAACCATTTGGGTAGTGCAAAGACTGATTATTAAAATGATATATCTATATAAATGTACCATTAGGTTTTCATTTAAGGTTATGCAATGCCATCATAAAACATTAGCCAACATTTATTAAGAAATGATGGGAAGATTGAAATGCAAATATATAAAATATTAATGAACGAATAATATTTTGCTAAAATAAAGTAAGTTCCTATACAGCTATTATAAAAGACTAAAAGTCCGTATCATCCTCGCTCCTATAGAAGCGGAAGATGTACGGACTGGATGAGAAGTAGATACGGAGAGATTAGGAAAGCAGCATGGAAAAGTTATGACGTAGGTACTCCCGTCACAATTCCCCGGCCATGTGTCCCTATATAAACCCGCCCATATTCCTGCATATCACCGCAGATATGCAATACCAGGCCATATTGATGGGCATCATCGTTGATACGTACCCAAGAGTTCGCCGCATCGTCAGAACGGAAGAAACCATATTGCCCGTTGACTACGCCTATCAGGTAGATGGCAGGATAATCGATTGCCTGGGACTTTGCCTTGCCAAAACCAAAGCATAGATGGTACGTACCTTATCCAAAGCACGGAAATCAAATTTTTCTGAAGCAGCAGAGCGGTACAAACCATCATAAGCTGCAAGTCCACAAATCTTTTTCATGACCGGGAGTAGCGTAGATACGGTCTTGCCCTCCACGCGGATCTCCTCTTCGTATGGTAGCACCAGCATTACCGCATTGGACCCTTTAACCGTTAAATTCAATGTGTCAGCATGAAAAGTCATCCCACCATCCTCACTGCTATACAATATTTCGGCCACAGCATCTACAGCATAAAAACGTCGGGAGTCCACCTTATCTGCTATGACGCGGATATTCTTAGGCAAACCACAGCAAACTTGCCAAGAAGCCCCCTTATCACGGGTCAGATAAGCCTTCGAGCGTCGGGGGTTCAAATCCAAGAAGAACCGTCTACTGCCACGGCGATATGCCCATTACGAGACTTCTCCGTTGGAACGGTGGCACACATAGTCCAGCGTCTGCCCCCATCTTCTGAATATGAGATAGTCTTTGCATCCGGCTGATGGCCGAACAGTGTACCAACCCTGACTATCAAATCCTGCTTCAGCCAGGCGCCTGTCACTCCATTCGTATTTCCGAAATGAGGATTGGCATGGCTGCCCAACGGGTCGGGCCGATTGAGGTCGAAATGCGTAAAGCCACCATAATCACCGATACCGGAAATCAGACACGCCCCTTTTTCGGGAGCATAGAGTTCGAGAGGCACGGTCTCTTCGATACCGGCAGACATGATACTCCATTTCACCGGTTCCCCACGTTCCACGGCAGAGAGGTTGAAAGTTTCCCAACCGCCGAAACCGGTGGTAAACATGGCATGTTCAGCGTCGGCAGGATCTATCTCAATATCGAACATCCAGTGCAGAGGGGCTACTTTTGTATAGGGAGCCTTAGAATAATCATACTCATATCCCGTCTTGAAAATCGGTTTCCAGCTCTTGCCACCGTCAGTCGTACGGAACATCTCATCACTTTTATAACCGTGCTTACCCCCTAGACTGTGTGTACTGGCAATCAGATGCTTCGGATTACGAGAATCTACAGATACGGCTGCATAGCCAAATCCTGCCTTTTCGCCATCTGACAGTCTGACGGGAGAAATGTCTGTCCATTTGCCTTTACGGGTATCGTATTTCCATACGCCTCCATCCCCCATCTGGCTTGGACCGGGAGTATCTCCATACGTCAGGACTAATTGCCCGTCACCGGTCAAGACCATATGCGTGGGGCGATACTGCACCGGCTGCCCCCCGACCGGCCGCCAGCTTTCACCATAGTCGTGGCTCACGAACAGATTTTCCCTTCCCATCAATGAAGCCGCCACATAAATGTCACGGGTACCACGCCCATCGCGGGTGCCTTGTGCATCATAGGCAACACAGACGATGCCACTGCCGCGATTCCCCCATGCGGCACGGTCGGCGGGATTAAACTTCTCGGAGACATCCGGGAAAGACACCACCCGTGCCCAGCTCGCCCCTTATCCGTACTGCGCCACAAACCATGCAAACGGGTTCCCATATAAATGATATCACATTCTGCGGGTCTACCATCATCGTTCCCCATTACCACGCCCATTCTCGTTGCCACCCATCGTAAAAGGCACATCAACACGAGCAAAGGTTCTGCCACCATCATAAGAACAGAGTATGGCCCCATTAGAGCTACTGGTATACGTACCGCAGGCAATATACACGTTCTATGGATTCTGCGGGTCAATAGCAATGCTCTCCACCCCCTGCAGATTGCTTTCATCCAGACTTATCCAGTCCAACAAGGGCATCCACTGGCAGGAAACAGCATCCCACCGATAGGCTCCTTCCATATCGGTGCAGCAATAACGGATACCGGGAGTTTCTGGGTGAAAAACAATACCGTCCACAAAGTCTCCTCCCACTATCGGTACGCTCTTCCATTCGTAAGAAACGGAATTCACCGGAGATATATCTTGGGCAAGCATTGACATGCCCCCAGCATCAAACTTATTCCTACTAAAAACAACTGTCTTTTCATAAGCATCAGAGTTCTAAAACAAACGTTCTTGATATTTTCTTCAAAGATAGGAATATTTCATTGATATTTCAGGCTGAAACATTTGACACTTCGCATATACAATACTAATAAGCAACATATTAACAAAAACAAGAAACTAAATCAAGCCATAAAAAGATTAAAATAGTACCCATAAGAACTCTCCTCTCCAACAGCTTTTGTAACAACAATGCAACATATATGACACAAAAACACAACACGCATGTCCGAACTTTGCCGCCGACAAATCATTCGACAACAACAAATCATGAAGAAAAGCGTATTGACAGTACTGATTGCCCTGCTGCCACTGGCCGCAATTGCCCAGCCCCTCATCAACGAGGACGGGAAAAGATGGAAAAGGAAAGATGGAAACGAAAGACTACCTGCCGGAAGTCCACGGAACCATCCGCGCCAAATACCGAATATCAGACCACTATGGGTGCAGGACGTTTCGAGGTACGCAATGCACGTATCAGCGTAACGGGCAACGTACTGCCCATTGTTGCCTACAAAGCCGAGATAGACCTCTCCGACGAAGGCCAAATCAAGATGCTGGATGCCTACGCCCGGCTTTTCCCGACAAAAGGACTGACGGTCACCGCCGGACAAATGCGTGTTCCCTTCACCATCGATGCCCACCGCTCACCGCACCAGCAATACTTCCCCAACCGGTCGTTCATCGCCAAGCAAGTGGGCAATGTACGGGATGTAGGATTCACAGTAGGATATACCCTGCCCACCGATGTACCTATCACCGTGGAAGGAGGACTTTTCAACGGTTCCGGACTGACCAACCAGAAAGAATGGCACAAGGAAGTGAACTACTCCGCCAAAGCCCAGTTCCTCTTCACCAAAGGACTGAACCTGACACTGAGCGTGCAGAGCATCCAACCGGAAGAAGTACGTATGCAATCCTACGACATCGGTGCCTACTATGAAACCGGCCGTTTCCACATCGAAGGCGAATACTTGTACAAGCAATATTCCGACAATGCCTTCAAAGATGTACATGCCGTCAACACTTTCATCAACTACGATCTGCCGTTACGGAAAGTATTCAACAAAATGTCTTTCCTGCTACGCTATGACATGATGACCGACCAGAGCGACGCCAAAACCGCCGATGAGGAAACCGGCAGATTGACAGTGACCGACTACAAACGCCAACGCCTAACGGGCGGCATCACCTTCAGCCTCAGCAAGGCATTCCGCACAGACCTCCGGCTGAATTACGAGAAATACTTCTATGCCAAAAACAGCATAGCGAAGGAGTCGGAACAAGACAAAATAGTATTGGAATTGATGGTACGTTTCTGATATTTCTTGGCTTCCCCTTGTTTCTTTCATTCCAAAAATGTATATTTGGAATAAATTATTCCGAGCTATGGCAAATCCAATCATACCCGGTATACCGCAGACTGAACAAGACTTATTGTATAGTAAACTGAATGCATACAATCAAGGGAGAGCCTCTTATAAGGAAGTAGGCGCCTATCTTGTCGTACTGCCCCGGCCGGAACATCCCCAATATACTTTGTGGGTTTACTCTCCACTGCCCGGAAGACAGTCCATCTTCTACATTTGCGACCTTTCCACCGACATTCACGAAACGCTACGGATGGCAAGCACGCTATGCTTCTACTCGCCGCGCAGCCTGCTGCTTGTGGAGTATAATGCCAAAAGAATGCAGAGCAAAGGGGACGACATTATCTCCATAGGCAAATACCACGGCCACTTCCTGCACGAAATTCTCCGTATAGACCCTGCCTATCTCACGTGGATAGCCTTCAAATTCCAGCCTCGCATCCCCAAACAGGAACGTTTCGTACAGATTGCCAAGATTTACCATTCGGTCTACCTCGACATACAACGAAGAAAAACGTACCAAACCAACGGCGGACGTTTTCTGGGGAAGGAAGGGGAAAGAGTGGAGAACCTGACACTGACCGTACTCAGCGTACGACTGGAAGACAACCCCTACAAGACACAGCTCAAAGGAACCACTCCTTATTTCTACGTACGCCAAGTGTTGAAACTGAAAGACTCCGTCGGCAACTTCGTCAGCATCCGGATGAACGCACGCACGGCAAGCCGGAAATCATGCCAACTGCCTGCCGTGGAACATGCCTACCAAGTAGGGGAAATCATGGAAATAGCATCGGCACGCATAGCACGTACCTATATGATAGGAAGCAGCAAATATACCCGGCTGACACATGTGAAGTTACACGTCCCTACCGGGTAAAGGATTTTCTATCAGATACGAACCACACGCTGCATACGGCTGCTTTCCCAGGCTGCCTCTATCAAGCGGATGACTCCGATCACCTCGCGGGCATCGCTCTGCAAAGGTTCGCCGTGGCGGATATGCCGATAGATATTCTCGTAAAAAGCAGCATAATTACCGGGAAGGCTCGGATAGGACTCACGCACGACTTTGCCGTCCCTTTCAGTATGAAGCAGCCCCCAAGAGGACTCATCCTCCTCGCCCCAGTGCGGAGTGCCAGGCAATACACCCTCGGTCAAGGCCGCTTCCTGCGGGTCGAGGCCATATTTCACGTAAGACCCTTCCCTGCCGTGAAGGACGAAACGGGGTTCGTTCTCGCACATCAGATAGCTGGATTTCAGTGTTATCTTCACTTCAGGCGCTTTTGAGGGACACAACAAATGGATAATGAAATAATCATCCACCTTGCCGTCCTTGCGCAGCGTGGCAATATCTGCAAAAAGGGCTTCGGGCATCCCGAACAGTTGCACAGCCTGGTCTATGACGTGGGCGCCCAGGTTATAGGTCAAGCCGCCGCCATCTTGTCCGGTTTCCTTCCAAGTATTCGGCTTGATGAAATTACGATAACGGGGAAAGGTGGATTCAAACTCCACCAGATGTCCCAGCAAGCCCTTGGACAGTATTTGCTTGACTGTCAGGAAATCACAGTCCCACCGGCGGTTCTGGTAAACGCTCAAGGTCAGCCCCCGGCTTGCGGCAAGTGCCACAAGTTCCTCAGCTTCTGCTACGGTGGTGGTGAAAGGCTTCTCCACAACCACATGCTTACCTGCTTCGAGGGCGCGGCGGGCATACTCATAATGAGTGCTGTCCGGTGTGTTGATGACAACCAAATCCAACCCTTCAAGTCCGATAAGTTCCTCAAAACTCCGCACAATACAAGCGTCGGGATACTTCTCCCGGGAGAGTTCCTTACTGCGCTCCGTAACGGCAGTCAATCAAAATGAGGTTGGTGGAGATGAAGGGAGCATGAAAAACACGTCCCGACATTCCGTAAGCGGCTAATCCGGTTCTTATCTTGTCCATATCGTTCTTTTTAAGTTCACCCTTATTCCGTCACCAACGGACGCTTACGCCAATCGTCCTTCATATAGCTGTCGGGGTAGACCGTCTTATCAATGATTTCGCCACCTTTCAAACGAATCCAGGTGGTGAAAGTACGGGCACCTTTCCTTCATCACAATGACACGGGCACCGTTGGACAAATGGTTGTACTCGGTATTGCCACCGGTGAAACGGCCGTAAGCCAGCAGAATGCCTTTCCACATTACGGCATAATCGTTGTCATGGTCGTGTCCGACAAACATACCCATCACATCACCGGCCTCTTTCATGGCAGTGAACATGCCCGTATTCAGCTCCGGAGCGCAAGCCTTTTCCATGCGGGTACCTATCAGTATGGCGTTCTCATCGGAAGCGGCTTCGTTATATTCCGGCAGAGGGATGTGGAAGAATGCCAGTGCAGGCAAAGGTTGGCCACCGTTCTTTGCTTTATAAGCGGCACTCTGCCGACGGTACCAGTTCACCTGGTCGAAAGTGAGCCAGTCGTACCCCTTTACGTCGGGCAGTTTGGAGTAGGAATGGGAATCCATGCAGTAAAGCAGGGCTGCATCCTTCTTGCCATCCGAGGATTTCAATGTGAGGACATAGTCGGGAGATTCTACTCCGCCACGGTCGGGCTGGATATTGAAAGGCATGGAACGATAACGTCATAAAGCTACGGCACGTGTTTTTCCTGCTCGTTGTCATGGTGCCAAAGGTTACGACAAAAGGATCTTACGGTCCGTAGCATAGGAAAGCACCTTGCGCATGGCTGTATCGGCAGGTGCGGCATAGACCACATCGCCGGTAAAGACTACTAAATCGGGGCGCTCGGCATCGAGCACCTCGCCAATACGCTTCAAAGCAATATCCGAAGCCGGATTGCCATACTTGAAGTGGATGTCTGTAAACTGGACAATTTTAAACTCTCCGTTCTTGTTGAACCGTAAAGGCAATACTTGTGCCGGGCTGAACAAGAAGGATAAAAATGCCAGACAAAAGGTCAAGGAGATTTTCTTCATATAAGTGGATGATTAAAATTAGTCGGTATCATTTCAGCATAGTATTATTCTTTCACTATCAGCACAGTGGCATAGGCAGATATACCTTCTTCTCTGCCCGTAAAGCCGAGTTTCTCCGTGGTAGTGGCCTTGATGGAGATGTCGTCCTCGTCTATGCCCATCACAGTGGCAAGCGTGCGCTGCATTTCGGGAATATGTGCTTTCAGCTTAGGACGTTCGGCACAGACGGTGGCATCAATGTTGCTCACCGAATAACCTTTGGTAGCTATCAGTTCTATTGTTTTTTTCAGCAGAATCTTGCTGTCTATGTTCTTGAACTCACCGGCAGTATCGGGAAAATGATAGCCGATGTCGCGCATATTCGCCGCACCCAGCAATGCGTCACAGATAGTATGGATGAGCACATCCGCATCCGAATGCCCCAACAATCCCTTTTCATGTTCCAAGCGAATACCGCCTAGCCAAAGCTCGCGCCCTGCCACCAGTTGGTGGACGTCAAAGCCAAAACCTACACGTATCTTCATATCGTTGCTTCTTTAAGTTGACACGAAAGTACGGAAAAAAAGCGAGGTAACAAGAAAAAACAAGACGAAGATAATCAGCGGATATTGAAATCGAGCACTTTCTCCTCTCCAAGATAACCCTGCAAGTGCTGTCCGATGCTGACAGGGCCTACTCCCACAGGTGTACCCGTAAACAGCAAATCACCGATTTTCAAGGTCATGAAGCGGCTGACATAAGCAATGATTTCATCTACCCGGAACAGCATGTCCGCTGTATGACCGCGTTGCACCTCCTTATCATCAATCGTCAGATGGAAGTCCAGATTTTGCACGTCTCCACCCGCCTGCTCCAACGGGATGAAGGTGCCGATGGCTGCCGAATTGTCGAAACCTTTGCAAAGCTCCCACGGATTACCCGCCTCGCGGAACTTGCGTTGCAAGTCGCGTGCCGTGAAGTCGATGCCCACCGTCACCGCATCGTAATAGCGACGAGCAAAGCGGGGAGCAATATTCTTGCCTAAACGGCAGATGCGCACCACCACTTCCGTCTCATAATGCACCTCATCAGAAAAATCAGGGATAAAGAAAGGCTTGCCATCTTTCAGAATGGCCGAATCGGGTTTCAAGAAAATAACCGGTTCCTTATTCTCGTGTGTATGTCCCAGCTCTTTGTTGTGCAGAGCATAGTTCATTCCTACAGCAATAATCTTCATTACTTGATTTCGTTAAAGTTCAGTCTGTTAAACATCACGGCCAGATGGGCATAAAGGGAAGTGTTCTGCACGACAATGTTTTCGGGAACACGGATACGGAACGGGGTGAAATTCCATACGGCCTTGATACCGCCCTCTACCATGGAATCCGTTATCTGCTGGGCTATTTCGATAGGCACGTCAGCACGCCTATATTGACATCGTACTCCTGCATCTTCTGCTTGAACTCGTCCGAATGAT
>ENA-OQKJ01000351-OQKJ01000351.1-human-gut-metagenome-genome-assembly--contig:-NODE-351-length-11103-cov-2.037536_pt1 | contig 11103 bp, 15 predicted proteins | sample MGYA00242647_ERZ504795 | MGnify/ENA primary metagenome ERZ504795 (study PRJEB26092, sample SAMD00036398) | human gut metagenome | host: Homo sapiens | study: EMG produced TPA metagenomics assembly of...
GCGCACCAGCGGGCGCTCGCCCTGACTGATGAGCTGGATGCACTCGGCAGCAGAAGCTGCGCGCTGGTCGAACTGACCGGGCAGATACTCCACGGCAAAAGACACGCCCTCTGCAGCGGGCAGCTCTGCGTAGGTGTTATCCACCGGCGGCTCGCTGAACACGGTGCTGACGCACTGGTTGAACAGTGCCTCGTCGATGCCTTCCACATCGTAGCGGTTCAGCAGGCGCAGACCGGTCAGATCCTTGATGCCCAGCAGGCTGGTGAGTTCGTTTTTCAGACCGTTTGCCTCGACATCAAAGCCGGGCTTTTTTTCCACATAAATACGATAGACCATTGGGTAGGTTCCCCCTTATGATTCAATTCTTCTGAAGGCGCGCCCTCATCCGGCTCGCCTGCGGCGACTGATGAGGGTGCTTTTCCTAATTACTGCTTCTCTGCCAGCGCTTTCAGGGCACGCAGGCCGATATCGCTGCGCTTGTGCAGCTTTTCAAAGCTGATTTTTTCGGCTGCTTCATAGGCGTGGCTCAGGGCATTGGTCAGGCGCGGGCCGGTGGCGGTAACGCCCAGCACGCGGCCACCGTTGGTCACAAGCTGGCCGTCCTCGGTGATGGCAGTGCCGGAGTGGTACACCGTCACGTTCTCCTCGTCGGGCAGCTGACCGTCCACAAGGCCGGAGATGGGCTTGCCCTTCTCGTAGGCCACAGGGTAGCCGCCGGAGGCCAGAATCACACAGGCCGCAGCACCATCGGAGAATTTGACCTCCTGCTCTGCCAGCGTGCCGTCGGTGCAGGCCTGCATGATGTGCAGCAGGTCGCTTTCCAGCAGCGGCAGAACCACCTGCGTTTCGGGGTCGCCGAAGCGGCAGTTATACTCGATGACCTTGGGGCCGTCCGGGGTGAGCATAAGACCGAAGTACAGGCAGCCCTTGAAGGGGCAGCCCTCGGCGTTCATGGCGTGGATGGTGGGCAGGAAGATCTTTTCCATGCACTCCGCAGCCACTTCCGGGGTGTAGTAGGGTTGGGGGCAATGGTGCCCATGCCGCCGGTGTTCAGGCCGGTGTCGTGGTCGTTGGCGCGCTTATGGTCCATGCTGGAGACCATGGGCTTGACCACCTTGCCGTCCGTAAAGCTCAGCACGCTGACCTCCGGCCCGGTGAGGAACTCTTCCACCACCACATGGTTGCCGGATGCGCCGAACTTTTTGTCCAGCATGATCTCCTTGACGCCGTCAGCGGCCTGCTGCTCGTTCTCACAGATCAGCACGCCCTTGCCCAGTGCAAGGCCGTCTGCCTTGATGACCACCGGGTACTTGCCCTCGGCGCGGATGTAATCCATGACCTTTGCGGGGTCATCGAAAGGTCTCGTACTTTGCGGTGGGGATGCCGTATTTCTTCATCAGGTCCTTGGAGAACACCTTGGAGGCCTCGATGCGGGCAGCGGCCTTGTCCGGGCCAAAGGCAGGGATGCCCACTGCAGCCAGCGCGTCCACCATGCCCAGCGCCAGCGGGTCATCCTGCGCCACGACCACATAATCAAACTTTTCCTCGGCAGCAAAGGCCACCATGGTCTCTACGTCCGTAGCCTTGATGTTCTTGCATTTGGCATCATAGCTGATGCCGCCGTTGCCCGGAGCGCACCAGATCTCGCCGCAGTCCGGGCTCTTCTTCAGCGCCTTGATGATGGCGTGCTCGCGGCCGCCGCCGCCGACGACTAATATCTTTTTAGCCATTCTAACATCTCCTAAAATATTCGTTTCTGCTTCTCTGTCAGCGTCCTCACCCTCTCAGGCGCTTCGCGCCAGCTCTCCCAAAGGGAGAGCCAAGACTGGCACTAACACCAGCAGCTACTAACGGGATGCTGCCAAAGGCTCCCCTTTGGGGGAGCTGGCAAAGCCGACAGGCTTTGACTGAGAGGGCGAACCAGTTTCCTTTTAGTGATGGAACAGCCGGATGCCGCAGAAGGCCATGGCAATGCCGTACTTATTGCAGGTGTCAATGACCTGCTGGTCGCGGATAGAGCCGCCGGGCTGGACAATGGCGGTCACGCCGGAACGGCGGGCACGCTCGATGTTGTCGCCAAAGGGGAAGAAGGCATCGGAACCCAGGCAGACACCGGTAACATGGCTCAGGTACTCTTTCTTTTCCTCAGCGGTCAGGGGTGCGGGCTGCTCGGTGAAGGTCTCGGCCCAGACATCGTCGCCGATGACATCCTCGGGGGTGTCACCGATGTAAACATCAATGGCATTGTCGCGGTTGGGCTTGGCAATATCGTCACGGAAGGGCAGGTTCAGCACCTTGTCCATGTGGCGCAGCTGCCAGTTATCGGCCTTCTGACCGGCCAGACGGGTGCAGTGGATGCGGCTCTGCTGGCCGGCACCCACACCGATGGTCTGGCCATTGTAGGTGTAGCACACGCTGTTGGACTGGGTGTACTTCAGGGTGATGAGGGCAATAATGAGGTCGCGCTTCTGCTCCTCGGTCACATCCTTGTTCTCGGTGACCCAGTTGTTCAGCATGGTGTCTGCGTTGATGACCAGCTCGTTGCGGCCCTGCTCGAAGGTGATGCCGTACACCTGCTTGTGCTCGATGGGCGCGGGCTGATAGGCGGGGTCGATGGCGACCACGTTGTAGTTGCCCTTCTTTTTGCCGGACAGGATGGCCAGTGCCTCCGGCTCGTAGCCCGGGGCGATGATACCGTCAGAGACCTCGTGCTGGATCAGCTTTGCGGTGGGCACATCGCAGATGTCGGACAGGGCGATCCAGTCGCCGAAGGAGGACATCCGGTCTGCGCCGCGGGCGCGGGCGTAGGCACAGGCCAGCGGAGAAAGCTCGGTCTCCGGGGCAATGTGGTACATCCGGCGCTCCACCTCGGTCAGGGGCAGACCCAGTGCTGCGCCCGCCGGGGAAACGTGCTTGAAGGAAGCCGCTGCGGGCAGACCGCAGGCAGTCTTTAACTCCTTGACCAGCTGGATGGAGTTGAGGGCATCCAGAAAGTTGATGTAGCCGGGCTTGCCGTTCAGCACGGTAACGGGCAGGTCGGAGCCATCTTCCATATAAATGCGGCTGGGCTTCTGGTTGGGGTTGCAGCCGTACTTCAGTGCGAGTTCATTCATTGGTGCATCCTCCTTATATCCTAAGGTTTACTCTTATTTTTCCTCGGCGTCAAGCTTTTTGAGCAGTTCCAGCTCCTCGGGCAGCAGCTCCGGCTCCTCAGGGTCGTCAAGATCGCTGCAAACGGAGTCGTACTTGTTGTAGATCATATCGCCGCTCTCGCCGGTGTCCAGATCGATGACCCGGGCAAACAGGCTCACCTTGTTGTCCAGATTCAGGCTGCTCCACATATCGTGGGCAAAATCGCCGATGGTGCGGGGGCAGGCAAAGCGCAGGGGCTCGCCCTCAAAGCTGGGGATGGGGTTGCCGTTGTGCTTGTAGGTGCTGATGAAGTGACCCTCGCCAGCAACGGGCTGGGGGTAATCAAAGAAATAGCGCTGCACGCTGTCACCGTTGCCGTCGGCAGACTTGAGGATGCTCATCTGATAGCTGCCGTCGGCATACACCACAGCGGAGATGCGGGGGGTGTAGTTGGGGCCGTCCGGCTCAAAGGTGCGGGTGCGCAGGGCGTCGGCAAAGCTCTTGCCTTGACTCATCAGGTCGTAGATGGTATCGGTCTGGTCGCCGTTGGTCACAATGTGGGTCTTGCCAAGGGTCAGCACCGGGTTATAAATGATCAGGCTGGGATCTTCCAGCTTTGCGGGGTCGGCCGCCACGGTGCAGATGCCGCCGCGCTCAGGCACAGGGTCAAACACGCGGTTGCGGCTGTTCTCGCTGCGGCCCATGATAAAGTAGCCGATAAACATCTGCCGTCCGTCCGGTGCCATTGCCACAGCAATGCCGCGGCCGGGGTACTCGTTGGAGGCCAGATACTCGTTCAGGTTGATCTTTTCCATTGTTGTTCTCCTTCTACAGGCATTTCCTGCTAAAGGCTTCCCCCGGTCGGGGGAAGCTGTCACCGCAGGTGACTGATGAGGGCGCATCATGTGGTTGCTCTCCCCTCATCCGGCCCTTCGGGCCACCTTCCCCCCAAGGGGTGAAGGCTTCCGATGTTCCTGCTCTTTATTGAATCTCACCGTTACAGATCATAGCCACAGCCTTGGGCAGCAGCTTCCACTCCGCCTGCTCCATCACCCGCTTCTGCAGCACCTCGGGGGTGTCGCCGGGCAGGATGTCCACGGCCTTCTGCAGCAGGATAGGCCCGCCGTCGCACTCCTCATTGACAAAGTGGACAGTAGCGCCGGTCACCTTGCAGCCCCGGGCCAGTGCGGCCTCGTGGGGGCGCAGGCCGTACATTCCCGGCCCGCAGAAGGAAGGAATCAGCGCCGGGTGCACGTTCAGGATGCGGCGCGGATAAGCCGCGATGACGCTGGGGCCCAGCACGGACAGAAAGCCCGCCAGCGACCACCAGATCGATCTTGTGCGCCCGCAGCGTTTCCAGCAGCGCAGCGTCAAATTCCTCGCTGGTGGCGTAGTCCTTGCGGCGCACCACGCAGCCTTCCACACCCGCCTTTGCGGCGCGTTCCAGCGCAAAGACGCCGGGCTTGGAGGCCACTACCAGCGTAATTTTACCATTGGGGTTCTCGCCCCGGGCCTCGCTGTCCAGCAGCGCCTGCAGATTGGTGCCGCCGCCGGACACTAACACGGCAATGTTCAGCACAGCTCCACGCCCTCACCTTCTGCGATGACGCCCAGACGGTAGGCCTCCGGCTCGCCGTTGGCGTGCAGGATCTCCAGTGCCTTATCGGCCTGCTCGGCGGGCACGGTGAGCACCATGCCCACGCCCATGTTGAAGGTGTTGAACATATCGTGCTCGGAGATGCCGCCCACCTTCTGCATCAGGTGGAACAGGGCGGGGGTGCGCACATCTGCCTTGTTGATGCGGGCGCAGCAGCCCTTTTTCAGGCTGCGGGGGATATTCTCGTAGAAGCCGCCGCCGGTGATGTGGGAGATGCCCTTGACCTGCACCTCTTCCAGCACCTTCAGCACGGGCTTGACGTAGATCTTGGTGGGAGCCAGCAGCGCCTCGCCAAGGGTCTTGCCGCCCAGCTCGGCGGGGGTGAGAACAGCACATCGGGGTCGGCGTCGATGTTGAACACCTTGCGCACCAGCGAGAAGCCGTTGGAGTGCACACCGGTGGAGGGCAGGGCGAGGATCACGTCACCGGCTGCCATGGTCTCGTTGTTCAGGATCTTCTCCTTATCCACAACGCCCACGGTAAAGCCGGCCAGATCGTACTCGTCCTCCGGCATCATGCCCGGGTGCTCGGCAGTCTCGCCGCCCACCAGAGCACAGTCGGCCTGCACGCAGCCCTCGGCCACGCCCTTGACGATGTTGGCGATCTTTTCCGGCACGTTGCGACCGCAGGCGATGTAATCCAAAAATACCAACGGCTTTGCACCGGCGCAGATGACATCGTTGACGCACATAGCCACGCAGTCGATACCAATGGTATCGTGCTTGTCCATGATCATGGCCACCTTCAGCTTGGTGCCCACACCATCGGTGCCGGAGATCAGCACCGGGTGCTTGTAACCGGTGCAGTCCAGCTCAAACAGGCCGCCAAAGCCGCCCAGACCGCCGATGCAGTGCTCGTTCATGGTACGGGCGACATACTGCTTCATCAGCTCCACAGAGCGGTAACCGGCGGTAATGTCCACGCCTGCTGCGGCGTAGCTTTCAGAATAGCTCTTTTCCATCTTCTTACTCTCCTAACTTTTTGGCGTCCTTGGGACGGTCGTTCAGGTGACGGTCGTGAATATCGGTAGAAAGCACACTTTCCGGCTCTACGGCATACTCGCCGGTAAAGCAGGCGGTGCAGAAACCGCATTTTGCGTTTTTGGCAAGCTGGACAACGTGCTCGTTGGACAAATAGCCCAGCGTATCGGCGCCGATGACCTCGTTGATCTGCTCCAGCGTGCGGCCGGTGGCCACCAGCAGCTTCTGGTCCGGGATATCGGTGCCGAAGTAGCACGGATACTTAAAGGGAGGCGCAGAGACCATAAAGTGCACCTCGGCAGCACCGGCATCCCGCAGCAGCTTGATGATGCGGGCAGAGGTGGTGCCGCGCACGATGGAGTCATCCACCAGCACCACGCGCTTGCCCTTGACGGTGCTGGACACCACGTTCAGCTTGATGCGCACGCTGTTCTCACGCTGCTTCTGGCTGCCCTGAATGAAGGTGCGGCCGATGTATTTGTTTTGATAAAGCCGATGCCGTAGGGGATGCCGCTCTCCTGCGAGTACGCCCAGCGCTGCATCCAGACCGGAATCCGGCACGCCGATGACCACATCGGCCTCCACAGGATGCTCCTGCGCCAGGAACCGGCCTGCCTGCTTGCGGGCCTCATGCACCGAGCTGCCCTCGATGATGCTGTCCGGGCGGGAGAAATAGATGAACTCGAACACGCACATCTGGGTGTCCGGGCGGCCGCAGTGATCCTTGATGCTGCGCAGTTCGCCGGTCTTGGTATCCACCACTACGATCTCGCCGGGCTCCACATCCCGCAGCAGAGAAGCGCCGGTGGCATCCAGTGCGCAGCTCTCGCTGGCAAAGACGTAGCCGCCGCCGGGCAGGGTGCCGATGCACAGGGGACGGTAGCCCCGGGGGTCGCGCACCGCAATGAGCTTGGTGGCGGACATGATCACCAGACTGTATGCACCCTCCAGCACATCCATCGTCTTGCTGATGGCAGTCTCAATGCTGCCCATCCGCAGGCGGTTGCGGGTGATGAGGTAGCAGATGACCTCGGTATCGGAGGAGCCGTGGAAGATGGCACCTTCATTTTCCAGCTGGCGGCGCAGCTCGATGGCGTTGGTCAGGTTGCCGTTGTGGCACAGTGCCATGGTGCCGCGGCCATGCCGGACGATCATGGGCTGGGCATTGGCGCGGACGCGGGTGCCGGCGGTGGCGTAGCGCACATGACCGGTGGCCATGTGTGCCGTGGTAGTGGACAGGCTTGCCAGCACCTCCGGGGTGAACACCTCGTTCACAAGGCCCAGATCTCGGTGGCCGGTGATCACGCCGTCATCGTTGACGGCAATGCCGCAGCTCTCCTGCCCGCGGTGCTGCAGCGCATACAGGGCCGAATAAGCCGCTGCGGCCACATCCTCGGTACCGGCACGGTCGTAGATGCCGAAAACGCCGCACTCCTCATGCAGCGGATATGCAAAATCAGACATTGGTTCTCCTTTACAGCTCGTTCAGTTCGTTCTGCAGCTTTTCTTCCTTGGCTGCGATCTGCTGTGCCATGGCTACGCGCTCAGCCTCCAGCTTTTCCGCCAGTGCGTCATCGTTCAGCGCCAGGATCTCAGCAGCCAGCCATGCGGCGTTCTTGGCACCGTTCAGCGCCACGGTTGCCACCGGGATGCCGCTGGGCATCTGCACGGTAGCCAGCAGCGCGTCCAGACCATCCATCGCACCGCCCTTCATGGGGATGCCGATGACCGGCAGGGTGGTGTTGGCGGCAAAAGCGCCTGCCAGATGGGCTGCCATGCCTGCTGCGCACAGGATGACGCCAAAGCCGTTGGCCTTTGCGCTTTTCGCAAAGGCTGCTGCCTCGGCGGGGGTGCGGTGCGCCGAAAGGATGTGCGCCTCAAAGGGGATGTCCAGCGCCTTCAGCTGGGCGCAGGCACCCTTGACCACCGGCCAATCGCTGTCCGAACCCATGATCACTGCCACTTTACGAACCATTTTCCAAAGCCTCTCTTTCTCAACTGTCCAACAAGACCGACAAACAAAAAAGGCTGCGGTACACCTGTACCACGGCCTTTATTTCCTGTTTTTCTGTCCGCGCATTTTGCACAAGGTTGCACCATGCCCCTGATTGCAGTGAATGTGACCCCATTCCATGCGACCCGGCACCAGCAGCATCATTGAAGTTTCCCTCCGCAGTTTCCTGTGCAAGCGTTTTTTCAGGCGGCGATGCAAGCCCGTTTTTTGGGGCATCGTCCCTGTACTAGATACAGTTTACGGCAAAAAAACCGCTTTGCAAAGAGCGTTTGGGCAAATTCTCCCTTGTGTTCCCATGCCGTCAAAAAACTTTCGAAAGTTTTGTGCAGTTTCGCCATCCTTTTTCTTTTTAAGTATGACTTATGCGGCAGGTATATTTTATGTAAAGGCTGTGTTGATGTATCCCAGATATCGCGCCGGATTTTTAAAAAAATGATCTTTGCGGTGGCGGCGCGTGCAGCGCGAATCAGATCCGCCGGGGCGCAGCACACCTGTGTGCCGATGCGCCCGCCGGAAACGTAGACCTTCTGCTGGGTCAGCACGCTTTCGTCAAAGACGGTGCGGTACTGCTTTTTCATGCCCACCGGGCTGCAGCCGCCCCGCACATAGCCGGTCACCTTATTGATATCCGCCACATGGATCATTGCCACGCTCTTTTCGCCCACGCTGCGGGCAGCGGCCTTTAAGTCCAGCTCTGCCGCCACCGGAATGACGAACACAAAGTAGTTTTTGCTGCTGCCCTGCGTTACCAGCGTCTTGTAAACGCAGGCGGGGTCCTCACCTATGCTGGCGGCTACGGTCACGCCGTCCACCGCCACCCCCTCCTCGTGGGGGTACTCGTGGGCGGTATAGGCCACCTTTTCCCGTTCCAGAATGCGCATTGCGTTGGTTTTAGCTTCTTTTCCCATTGTTATTCCCTCTTTGATTCTATTGAACCCTCTCAGGCCGCTTCGCGTCCAGCTCCCCCGAAAGGGGGAGCTTATGCGCGGTAACCGGCAGATTCTCTTTCCCCGGGAAGTAATACCCCATGGAAAGCAGTAAAAAGCTCGACCTTTGGGTGCGCAGTCATTGCACAACAATGACTGCGCGGGTTCTTTTCTTTTTTATTCTACCACTTTTTTGGAAAAAATTCAAAATTTCTCTTGACTTCAGTTTCATGAAGTGATATCATAGCGTCACGCACTTCAGAGTACTGAAGTTTGACACTGCAAGCTGCGGCAAAGGAGCCGGTCTCCCTCGCCGTTTCACAGGATAGAAAAAGGCAAAGGAGACAAAACACTATGATCATCGTACTCAAACAGGATGCCCCCGACGTACAGGTGCGCGAGTTCTGCCACGAGCTGGAGGATATGGGTCTGCAGATCAACGATTCCAAGGGCAGCGACACCCATATTCTGGGTCTGATCGGCGACACCAAGGCCATTGCCGAGAGCTGGGTGCTGGCAAACCCGGTGGTAGAGACCTGCCGCCGCGTGTCCGAGCCTTACAAAAAGGCCAACCGCAAGTTCCACCCGGACGACAGCGTTATCGACGTGGAGGGCGTCAAGATCGGCGGCGGCAACTTTGCAGTCATCGCCGGGCCCTGCAGCATCGAGAGCGAGGAGCAGATCACCTACTGCGCGCAGCGGGTAAAGGCGGCGGGTGCTTCCCTGCTGCGCGGCGGTGCATTCAAGCCCCGCACCTCTCCCTACTCCTTTCAGGGTATGCGCAGCGAGGGTCTGGACCTGCTCAAGCTGGCGCGCCGCGCCACCGGTTCGCCCATTGTGACCGAGATCATGAACACCGAGCACCTGCCCCTGTTTGAAAACGTGGACCTCATTCAGGTAGGTGCCCGCAATATGCAGAACTTTGAGCTGCTTAAGGCCGTTGGCCGCCAGAAAAAGCCGGTACTGCTCAAGCGCGGCCTTGCCAACACGCTGGAAGAGTTCGTGATGAGCGCCGAGTACATCATGGCCGAGGGCAACGAGAACGTCATCCTGTGCGAGCGCGGCATCCGCACCTTTGAGACCAGTATGCGCAACACGCTGGACCTTGCCGGTGTGGTCATGCTACACAAGATGACCCATCTGCCGGTGGTGGTAGACCCCAGCCACGCCTGCGGCCACGCATGGATGGTGCCGGAGCTGGCGAAAGCCGCGGTCGCTGCTGGTGCCGATGGTCTGATGATCGAGGTGCACAACAACCCCGCCAAGGCCAAGTGCGACGGCGCGCAGAGCTTGACCCCCGACCAGTTCGATGAGCTGATGGGCTTCATCCGTAAGGAAGTGGAGTTCTTCGGCAAGAAGATGAACTAAGTTACGCTTTCAGCGTTGACAATTCACGCTGAAACGATTATACTACAAATAAAGAAGGCACTGTCCAGCAAATGGTCAGCGCTCTTCCGGCGTTAAGTCAAAAAGAATGACCGCTTGCTTTCTGAGGGCAGAGGCGGTCATTTCTTTTTGTTGTTAAAAATGGTCCAGCTGATCTCAAAGGTAATGTAGATCGCCCCGCCGAGAAGCGTGAGCAACAATACGACCTGTTCAAACGTCATGGAACATCCCCCCTTTCGCTCTCGCGTCAGGGGAAGCAAAAAGATATTCGTCTCCACTGGCGCTTCGCCGGAGGAGCGTGACCACCTGCATTTGCAGACAGTGCCTGCCGCCTTTTCTGACGGCAGTTTCAGAATATCACAACTTTTGACAAAATACAATAGCTTCTTTCTTGTTCGACTGCTGCCCGCTTTGCAAAAAGGGTCGGCAGTCGTTTTCTTTTCCTGTTATCTGTGCTATACTATAGTGTATTTCAAAAAACTTCACTCTGAAAGAAAGAGGTTCACACTATGAAAGCACATATCGCACGCAACCAGAACGCCGGCGTCCCGCTGGCGCTGGGCTGGAACCTGTCCGCCGCCGACCGGGGCATCCTCGAGGGGATGGCTCCCGCCTTCGGCATGAAGCTGCTTCCCGTCTCCCCTGCCGACGCGGGCAAGACCGTCGCCCAGCTGCTGGGCGAGGTAGAGACGAAAGCCTCCCGCACCCTCGTGCTGGAACCGGGCGCTTACCCTCCCGCACTGGTGCTGGCAAACTTCAGGGAGAAAGACCTCGACACCCTGCTGGACCTCATGAAGCAGGCACAGGTGAACATCCCCCTCAAGGCCGTGGTCACCCCGTCCAACAAGAACTGGGTCTTCGGCGACCTGCTGGCCCACCTGTCGGAAGAGCATGCCACCTTCACCGCTGCGGCAAAGGAGCAGGCATGAGCATCAAGCGTTTCGTTTCCGCTCTGCTGACCGGGGCGCTCTGCCTCGGTGTCCTCACCGCCTGCGGCTCGGCCCAGAA
>ENA-OQKJ01000353-OQKJ01000353.1-human-gut-metagenome-genome-assembly--contig:-NODE-353-length-11093-cov-2.448751_pt1 | contig 11093 bp, 9 predicted proteins | sample MGYA00242647_ERZ504795 | MGnify/ENA primary metagenome ERZ504795 (study PRJEB26092, sample SAMD00036398) | human gut metagenome | host: Homo sapiens | study: EMG produced TPA metagenomics assembly of...
GAGGAGACCCGGGCGCTGCTGGCACTGCCGCAGCGGCCCACCTGCATCATCTTCCCGGATGACTTTTCCGCACTGGGCGGCTACAACGCCCTGACCGAAGCGGGGTTGAGCATCCCGGAGGACATCTCGGTGATGGGATACGATGGCATCTATCTCTCCCGGGTAGTCAAACCCTCGCTGGTGACCTACCAGCAGAACACAAAATCCCTTGGCAGGCTGGCAGCGGATAAGCTGATCGAGCTGATCGAGCATCCGCGTGTGACTCTGCCGGAGCAGATCCGGGTGTCCGGCAAACTGCTGGACGGCGGCTCCGTCCGCATCCTTTAACAAAGACCCATGACTCCCAGCGCGGAGTTTTTGAGAATGAATTTTTTAATTGGAAAACCATGAAGGAGGTTTACCCTTATGAAAAAGATCTCTCGTCGTAATTTCCTGCTCGCTTCCGGTGTCGTGACTGTTGGTGCTGCTCTGGCAGCCTGCGGCGGCGGTTCTTCCAGCAGCACTGCTGCTTCCTCTGCCGCTCCTGCATCCTCTGCAGCTGCTTCTGCTCCGGCTGCTGCCGAGGGCAAGGTGCTGAACATCTGGTGCTGGAATGATGAGTTCCAGAGCCGCTTCAACGACTACTATCCCGAGGTCAAGGAGATCGCAGCCGACAAGTCCACCACCACCCTGAAGGACGGCACCACCGTGAAGTGGACCATCAACGCCAACGAGAACAACAACTACCAGAACAAGCTGGACGAGGCTCTGCTGAATCAGGACTCCGCTGCCGATGACGACAAGATCGACATTTTCCTGATCGAGGCTGACTACGCTCTGAAGTATGTGGATTCCGACTACGTTCTGGATGTCAAGAAGGATATCGGCCTGACCGATTCCGATCTGGCCGGCCAGTACCAGTACACCAAGGACATCGTTTCTGTGGACGGCAGCCAGCGCGGCACCACTTGGCAGGCTACCCCGGGTCTGTTCGCATACCGCCGCAGCATTGCCAAGGATGTGCTGGGCACCGATGACCCCGCCGAAGTGCAGACCTACCTGTCCGACTGGGATAAGTTCAACGATGTAGCTGCCAAGGCTGCTGCCAAGGGCTACAAGATGCTGTCCGGCTTTGACGATGCATACCGCACCTTCTCCAACAACGTCTCCGCACCCTGGGTCACCGGCACCACCGTTACCGTGGACGAGAACCTGATGAAGTGGGTGGACCAGACCAAGGAGTACACCGACAAGGGCTACAACAACAAGTCCAGCCTGTGGGACAGCCAGTGGGCTTCCGATCAGGGCCCCACCGGTAAGGTGTTCGGCTTCTTCTACTCCACTTGGGGCATCAACTTCACCCTGCTGGGCAACTCTCTGGCAACTCCTACCGCTGAGGGCGGCAAGGAAGAGGTTGGCAACGGCATCTACGGCGACTACGCTGTGTGCGAAGGCCCTCAGCCCTACTACTGGGGCGGCACTTGGATCTGCGGTGCAGCCGGCAGCGACAACCTTGAGACCATCAAGGACGTTATGCTGAAGCTGACCTGCGATGAAGCCATCATGAAGCAGATCACCATGGATACGCAGGACTACACCAACAACGAGAAGGCCATGAACGAGATCGCCAAGAGCGATTACAAGTCCGACTTCCTCGGCGGCCAGAACCACATCGCTCTGTTTGCAGAAGCTGCAACCAAGATCGATATGTCCAACGCCGGCCCGTACGATCAGGGCCTGAACGAGAGCTTCCAGAACGCTTTCAAGGATTACTTCACCGGCAACGTGGAGGAGGATGCCGCCAAGGCAAACTTCGAGACCGCCATCAAGGAGAAGTACCCCGAGCTGACCGATGTGGTCTGGCCCGCATAAGCGGTTTTACTCCGAACTGAAAATTGAAGCAAAGGGGCGGGCGGCGTATCTCGCCCGCCCCTTTGGTTTTGCTGTGACCCGGCAGGAGGGAGATCTCATGGGAGAAAAAACAAAGAAGAAAGGGTCGATCAGCTACGCGAAATGGGGCTATATCTTCATTGCACCGTTCTTTATCATCTTCGCGGTATTCCAGCTGATCCCTCTGGCATCCACCATCTATTACAGCTTTTTTGAGTATTACCGCAGCGGTCTGAAGATCATCGGACCCAGCTTTGTGGGTCTGAAAAACTACATCACCCTGTTCGCGACCGATCTGCCCAAGTATTTCAGCAACACGCTGATCCTCTGGATCATCGGTTTTATCCCGCAGATCATCGTCTCGCTGCTGCTGGCGGCATGGTTCACCGACCTGCGGCTGAAGCTGAAAGGACAGACTTTCTTCAAGACGGTCATCTACATGCCCAACCTGATCATGGCCTCGGCTTTTGCCATGCTGTTCTTCGCCCTGTTCTCGGATAACGGCCCGGTGAACGCAGTGCTGCTGAGCATGGGCTGGATCAAGACCCCCATCAGCTTTTTGAATACTGTGTGGGGCAACCGTGGTCTGGTGGGCCTGATGAACTTCCTGATGTGGTTCGGCAACACCACCATCATGCTGATGGCAGCCATTATGGGCGTGGATCCCACCCTGTACGAGGCTGCAGAGCTGGACGGCTGCACCCCGAACCAGATGTTCTGGAAGATCACCCTGCCCCTGATCCGCCCCATTCTGGTCTATGTGATGATCACCTCCATGATCGGCGGCCTGCAGATGTTCGATGTGCCGCAGATCCTGACCAACGGCAAGGGCGGCCCCGACCGTACCTCCACCACCATGATCATGTACCTGAACAACCACTTGTTCAGCAAGAACTACGGCATGGCCGGTGCAGTATCTGTGGTGCTGTTCCTTGTGTGTGCAGTGCTGTGCGTCGTCGTGTACTTCTCGCTGACCAAGGAGGATGACGGCCTGACCAAGGCTCAGCGCAAGGAACTGAAAGCAGCCAAGAAGGCTGCTGCCAAAGGAGGGAAATAAGTATGGCACATACGCCTAAAAACCAGTCCGAAAAGGCGATCCTGACCGCCCGCCGTGCGTGGTGCTATCTGGTGCTGGTGCTGATCAGCTTTCTGTGCCTGTTCTTCTTCTATGTGCTGATCATCAACTCCACCCGCACCCACTTCGAGATTCAGAAGGGCTTCTCGCTGATGCCGGGCAAGTCCATCATCACAAACTTCCGCAACGTGCTTACGGATGCCAACATCCCCGTGATGAGCGGCATCCGCAACAGCCTGCTGGTGTCTGCCTGCTCGGCAGCGCTCAGCGTCTACTTCTCGGCACTGACGGCCTACGGCATCTACGCCTATAACTTCAAATTCAAAAAGGCTGCCTTTGCCCTGATCCTGCTCATCATGACCATGCCCACACAGGTGTCCGCACTGGGCTTTCTGCAGCTGATCTCCAAGATGGGGCTGAAAAACAGCTTCATCCCGCTGATCATCCCCAGCATTGCAGCACCCACCGTGTTCTTCTTCATGAAGCAGTATCTGGACGCCTCCCTTCCCATGGAGATCGTGGAGGCCGCCCGCATTGACGGTGCAGGCGAGTTCTATACCTTTAATAAGATCGTGCTGCCCATCATGAAGCCGGCTCTGGCTGTGCAGGCCATCTTCTCCTTCGTGGCCAGCTGGAACAACTACTTCATCCCGGCTCTGGTGTTGGACACTGCCGACAAAAAGACCCTGCCGATCCTGATCGCTCAGCTGCGCAGCGCGGACTTCCTGAAGTTCGATATGGGCAAGGTGTACATGATGGTGGCCATCGCCATTCTGCCGGTCATCGTCGTCTACCTGCTGCTGTCCAAGTTCATCGTCCGTGGCGTTGCGCTTGGTGGCGTTAAAGGCTAAAATTGCGACATCTCTGTTACAGCATAGCAAAGCCCCCGGGGGTCACACCCTCGGGGGCTTTTGTGCGTGGTAAAAAACTTAAATCAAGATCCCATCGCAATGGTCGATCTCGTGCTGGATGATCTGCGCCGTCCAGCCGGTAAAGGTCTTGATGCGCAGCTTGCCGTCATGGTCTGGTACTGCACCTTGATGCTCTGCCAGCGCTTTGTTTTCCGCACACCTTCCAGCGAAAGACAGCCCTCTTCGGCTTCGTACTGGCCGGACTTTTTCAGGATGACCGGGTTGAACAGCACTAAATACCCGTCCTCAGCTTCCACCGCGATGATGCGCTTGCGCACGCCGATCATGTTGGCTGCCATGCCCACACAGCCGTCGGCGTGGGCGGTCAGTGTATCCAGTAAGTCCCGTGCAATGGGCGCATCCTCCGGGGTGGCAGGGGCAGACTTCTGCGCCAGAAACAACGGGTCGTGCATGATAGGCTGGATCATAGTAAAATCTCCTTTATTTTTCTGTACAGCTCAAAAGGATGCCTGCCAGCAGCCCGACGACCGCCGGGAACACCCAGCCAAAACCCAGTGCTGCCAGCGGCAGAGCGTTGGCAAGGGCAGAAAGTGCGCCAAGCGGTAGCGCAGCGGCAATGCTCTGCACGGCGGTACAGCCGATACACAGCGGGTAGACTCGGTGGCGCTGTCCCAACCCGGGCACGAAGGAAAGCGTAATCAGCACAATGGCTACCGGGTACAGGGCGTTGAGCACCGGGACGGATAACCGCAGGATCTCTGCCAGCCCCAGATTGGAGAACAGCATACTGGCAGCGGCAAAAAACGCGGCAAGAACAGAGTAGGGGATGCGGGGCAGCAGGGTGTGGAAATACTCTCCCACACAGGCGATCAGCCCTACACAGGTGTTGAAGCAGGCCAGCATAAAGATGGCCGCAAGGAGCACCAGCCCTGCCTTGCCGAACAGCCGCTCGGCCAGTACGGTCAGCACCTCGGCACCGGTGGCAAGGCCGGGTACGGCGGCACCGGTCAGCGCTCCGGCGTGCCCCAGCATGGCGTAGACCGCCAGCAGCAGCCCGCCCGCCACAAGTCCTGCACGGATGGCACTGCGCTGCACGTCCTGCTCCCGGTCAACGCCTTGCGCCCGGATGTTCATGGCAATGACCGCGCCAAAGTTCAGCGCCGCAAGGGCGTCCATGGTCTGGTAGCCGTACAATACGCCCTGTAACACGACCGTGGAACGATACGTCTCGGTGGGCGCAGCGTACTGCGCCGCCAGCGGGTGCAGCAGACAGCCGCCGAACAGGATCAGAATCAGAACCAGCAGGCAGGGGCAGAGCAGCCTGCCCAGCCAGCGGGTGAGCCTGTCCGGGTGCAGCGCCACCAGAAAGGCTGCCCCAAAGAATAGCACGGAGTACCCCAGCTGCAACCCGGCGCTGCTGCCCAGCAGCGGGGTAAGCATGGCAAAGGAGGTACTTGCGGTGCGCGGAATAGCCAGACACGGCCCGATGGACAGGTAGATCAAGATCATGAATACCTGTGCGAATACCGGGTGCACCCGCCCGGCCAACTTGTCCAGACCGTCTGCCCGTGCCACCGCGATGACCCCTGCCACGGGCAGACCCACGGCACTGATGGCAAGCCCCAGAAAGGCGGGCCAGAAGTTTGTCCCTGCCTTTGCGCCAAGATCGGGCGGGAAGATCAGGTTGCCTGCCCCGAAAAACATGGAAAACAACGTAAAACCGACGAGCAACAGCTTGCGGCCCTTGAGCGCTTGTGTCAATACCATCCCCCTCTTTTCTGCGCCGGTGCCAAAGTTGCACCACATATTGTATCCCAGTTTACACTGGATGTAAATTCATGTCAAGCATACAACGGTTGAATAAAAGTATATACATTGAAAGCCGACCCGCCGCAGGTGGTGCACAGGTCATTCCCCTTTGCGGGGCGGTATGGTATACTATACCTTATAATGGGTAGGGGAAGAGGGCAGTTTATGAAGCAGAACAAGCAATTTTTTCGCCGTTTGCTGGCGGTGGCGTTCTGGCTGGCGGTCTGGCAGGCCGCAGCTATGGCCATCGGGCAGGAGGTGTTTCTGGTATCGCCGGTGCAGGCGCTGCGCACTTTGGTGCAGCTGCTGCCAAGGGTGGACTTCTGGCAGCGGGTGGGCTTCAGCTCCGGGCGCATTCTGCTGGGCTTTGTGCTGGGCGCAGTGGTCAGCGTGGTGCTGGCGGTATGCGCTGCCCGGTGGAGCGCCGCCGATGCATTGCTGGCTCCGGTGATGCAGCTGGTCAAGGCCACGCCGGTAGCAAGCTTTATCATTCTGGCGCTGGTCTGGGTGCGGGGCAGTGCCCTTTCGGTGCTTATCAGCTTTCTGATGGTGTTGCCGGTGCTGTACGGCGCGGTGCGCACCGGCATTGCCGGGGCAGATGTGCAGCTGCTGGAAATGGCGGCAGTGTTCCGTCTGCCGCCGGGTCGCCGCCTGCGTGCGGTCTGGCTGCCGGCGGTACTGCCGGCCTTCCGGCAGGGGTGCAGCGTAGCGCTGGGCATCTGCTGGAAAAGCGGCGTGGCGGCCGAGGTCATCGGTCTGCCCAACGGCAGCATCGGCGATGCGCTGTATCGCGCCAAGATCACCCTTTCCACCGGGGAACTGTTTGCGTGGACCTTTGTCATCATTCTGCTGAGCGCAGGCTTTGAAAAGCTGTTCCTGTTGCACTGGATAAAGCCGTTGGCGCAGTGCTGGGAGAGAGGGGCAAAATGCTGAAGCTTCAACACCTGACAAAGTGGTTCGGCACAGCGCCGCTCTTCACAGACCTGTGCATGGAGGTGGACGCCCCTGTGGTGCTGTGGGCACCAAGCGGCTGGGGCAAGACCACCCTGCTGCGCATCCTGATGGGGCTGGAACGCCCCACCACCGGCAGTGTGGAGGGCGTGGGCCGGGTGGCGGCGGTCTTTCAGGAGGACCGTCTTTGCCCCCAGCTGAATGCGGTGCAGAACGTCACTTTGGTGCTGCCGGGGGTGAAAAATCAGTACAAAGAGCAAATTATAAGTGATTTTCAACAGCTTGGAATGAGTGCTGCGGCCTTGCAGCTGCCCGCCCGCAGACTTTCCGGCGGGCAAAAGCGGCGGGTGGCGCTGCTGCGGGCGCTGTGGGCACCCAGCGACACCCTGCTGTTGGACGAGCCCTTTACCGGCATGGACCCGGACACCCTGCAGCGGGCGGCGGCGCTGCTGCGGCAACGCTGCGCGGGCAAGCCGGTGCTGCTGGCCACCCACGATGAAAGCGCCATCCGCGCCCTCGGCTGGCCGGTGGTGGAATTGGAAAAGCTGGGACGTTCTTGAATGCCCTCCGCTTCGCTCTGGGCATGATTTAAGGAAATTTTGTTTTTCAAATATGGCGTTTGTTTTAAAATCACCTAAAAAGCAAGGACGTGCAGCCCGCAGGCTGCACGTCCTTGCTTATAGAATATTCTTTACCCCGAACAGGGCTTTTTGGTGTTGTGAGAGTATACAGACAGGACTAAACCCGACGCAGATATACAGCATAAGCACCGAGCTGCCGCCGGCGGAGTAGAAGGGCAGGGTGACACCGATGACCGGCAGCACCCGCAGGTTCATGCCCACGTTTACCGCGATCTGCGCCATCAGCGCACCGCCGATACCGGCGCAGATGTAGCTGCCCAGCAGATCTTCGCTGCGGGCACCGGTGGCAAAGGTCTTGATCACCAGCGCCAGCAGAACGCCCAGCACCACGCAGCAGCCCACAAAGCCCGCCACGTTGCCGATCCAGCTGAGGATGAAGTCATTGTGGGCGTTGGGCACACTGTAATACCGGCCGGTGAATAGACCGTTGCCAAAGATGCCGCCGGAACCCAGCGCGATCTCGCCGCGCTGCTGCTGGTAGATGATGTTCTTCCATATCGTCTCGCTGGGTGCCCAGCCGGTGGTGTTTTCCGGGTCCAGCACCGCCAGAATGCGGTACCATTGGTATCCTTTGCCGATCTTATCGCTGAAAAAGGCAAAGGCCACCGCCACGGCAGCGCCCGCCGCCGCAAAGGCTGCAAAGATATACTTCCAGCTCAACCCCGCCGCAAACATCATGCAGCAGCCGATGATGCCGTAGATGATGGCGGTGCCGTCATCGCCCTGCACATGGATGATGGCAATGGGCACCAGCAGATGCAGCAGCAGCTTTGCCAGCTCCTTTGGCTCGTTGATGCGGCTGCGCACATTGTTCAGGTGCATGGCAAAGGTCAGGATAAAGCTGATCTTTGCCAGCTCTGTGGGCTGAAAGGTAAAGCCGCCCAGCTTGTACCAGGAGTAGTTGTCGGTATCGCCGGCGTTGTAGCCGATGGTCAGCGGGCCGATGGATACGTTGCGGATGACCAGCGTGGGCAGCACCAGACCCCACGTCAGCACAACGTGCACCGGCCACACCTTTACAAGGCTGCGGTAGTCCACGCAGGAGAGCAGCAACGCAATCACGATGCCAATGACGGAAGCGCCCGCCTGCACCAGCGCCCGGCGGTAGTCGCCAATGCCGATGATGGCACCGGTCACCTCGTCGGTGGCAAAGCCGTTGCCCTGCTTGGCTGCCCACGAGGACAGCGCCAGCACCGCCATAACGCTGCTGAAAATGCACAGCAGCAGATAGATCTTATCGCTGCGCTTAAAATATTGTCGAATGCTATCCAAGGAAAGCACCGCCTTTCATCAGAACAGTCTGCCGGGGTGTACCTGTGTACAGGCGATAAAAACCCAGCATATCGCTATTATACACAAATCCTTACGCCAAATGCAATGCGCCGGGTGTGACGGAATGGTAAAACATTGCCGGGGTGCTTGACAAAGCCCCGGTTGCATCCTACAATGAACCTGTGGGCGCAGCCTTGCGCACAACAGCCCCGGCAGTGTGCCGGGGGAGAGGAACGGAAAAGAAGAAATGGAACATACAGTTTATCGCCGCCTGCTCAGTGCAGTGTGTGCCATCGCACTGGCCTTTACGGCAGTGTGCCCGGCAGTGGCCGCTGCACCGGAGGAGACCACCGGCACCCCCCAGACCCTGACTGCCTCTGAGGTAAAGGAGATGCAGCAGACAGATGCCGCTGTCACCGCCCTGACCGACAGCGCTGCCTATGCGGGAATGTCGGAGGAAGCGCGTCAGACTGCTGCGCTGGCGCAGCTGGACGAGCTGGCGGCACAGGGGCTTATAAAAAAGGACAGCATCTATGTGGATGCGAAAAACGGCATGATAAGCTTTACTTACAGCTGCGGCGCACTGGGCGGTATTCTGCTCACCGATACCGAGAGTGAGACAGACGCCGCCCTGCCCGGGCCGGAGATGGAGGATGCGCCCGCCCTGCTCGCTGCCGAGAACGGCACCGTGGGCAATGCGGTCATCTACTATGCCTTTGATAACGGGGTAAACAGCAACCGCTACCCCTACTATTCTTATATGAAGGACTACTGGAACGGCTACGGGCTGGACACCCATCTGGACATGATGGTGACCGTTTCCGACCTGAAGCGGATGGCAGACTACGACCTTGCCATCCTTAGCGCCCACGGCGCGTATTATACCTATGAGTATGGCTGGCTGTGGAAAAAGCAGGCCACTGCGCCCATCATCCTGCTGCTGGAAAAATCGGATTTCTGGAACGACCTGCGCTACGGCATGGATCTGCTCAGCCACCGGGTCATCAAGGTGAACGGCTGCTACGCCGTCACCGGAGGCTTTTTCAGCAATGCCTACCGGGGCGGAAAGCTGAACGGCACCATCGTGCTTTCGGAGACCTGCGAGTTCTACGGACGCAGCGGCCATGTGGACACTGCTCTTTCGGATGGGCTGCTCTCCGGCGGGGCAAAGGCTGTGGCGGGCTTTGTGAACAACGTATACAGCGTGTACTCCCGCAGTATGCTGTGGGCGACCGTGAACCGCCTGATCGAGGGTGAGACCTTACAGCAGGCCATTGATTACGGCCTTGAGGTCTACGGCGAAAACGACATCGTGTGGTATCTCAACCAGCACACCGGACGGCGTCCCCACTCGGCGGCGTCCTATCCCATCATTCAGGGCGACGGCACCGCTCGGCTCACCGCGCCCGGCACGGCAACGAACAGTGCCGCAGAGCAGCAGACCCCTGCCGCCGCCTGACCATTGCACTTTTGCACGTTTTATATTATACTTAGGGATGGCAGAGTGTCTGCCATCCCTTTTTAAACGATGAGGTAACCTTCATGTCAGAATATATCACCCATTCCCGCGCCGAAACGGTGGCGCTGGGCAAGCGGATGGCCGCTGTGCTGGCCCCCGGGGCGCTGATCGCCTTTACCGGCGGTCTGGGCGCGGGCAAGACCGCCTTTACCGAGGGTCTTGCCGAGGGTTTGGGCTGCACCGACCCGGTGACCAGCCCCACCTTTGCCATCGTGAACTACTACCGGGGCCCGCGCCCGCTGGCGCACTTTGACCTGTACCGCATTTCTACCGAGAATGATCTGTGCGCGGCAGGCTTCTACGATTATCTGGATCAGGGCGCTGTGGTGGCGGCAGAGTGGAGCGAAAACTTTGCCGACCTGCTGGCACTGGAAAACCCCATCCGGGTGAACATCGAACGTCTGGACGATACCACCCGCAAGATCACCATTGAGGGGGTGACAGTATGAATATTCTGGCCGTGGATACGGCGGGCAAGACCGCCGGTGTGGCTTTGCTGCAGGACGATCGCCTGCTGTACGAGGTATATCTGGACGGCGGCATGACCCACAGCGAAACGCTGATGCCCATGATCGACACCTGCTTAAAGCTGTGCGGGCTGACCTGTGCGGACATCGACCTGTACGCCGTCAATGCAGGCCCGGGCAGCTTTACCGGCCTGCGCATCGGGCTGGCCGCCGTCAAGGGGCTGGCCTTCCCGCGCGAGACATTGTGCGCCCCGGTGTCTACCTTGGAAGCGCTGGCTGCTGCCCACACCGGCGAGGGCACGGTGCTCTGCGCACTGGACGCCCGCCGCGCACAGGTATACAGTGCAGCATTTGACCTTGCCACCCACGCCCGCCTGCTGGACGATGACGCCCGGGCGGTGACAGATCTGGCTGATTTTGTAGAAAATTGCAAAAAGCCCCTGTTTTTTGTTGGTGATGGCGCGGGTCTGTGCTATAATAAATACAGCGATGTGCCGGGTGTGCTGCAAACACCCCCGGCGCTGCGGGGCGGCCGTGCCGCTGCCGTAGCACTTGTGGCAAAGCAGATGGCCGCAGCCGGGCAAGCTGTGCTGCCGGAGGCGCTGCTGCCGGACTACC
>ENA-OQKJ01000354-OQKJ01000354.1-human-gut-metagenome-genome-assembly--contig:-NODE-354-length-11067-cov-2.033181_pt1 | contig 11067 bp, 14 predicted proteins | sample MGYA00242647_ERZ504795 | MGnify/ENA primary metagenome ERZ504795 (study PRJEB26092, sample SAMD00036398) | human gut metagenome | host: Homo sapiens | study: EMG produced TPA metagenomics assembly of...
ATAAAGATATCGCCGAAGGTCTTGAACAGCTCCTTGACCCTTGCTCTGCTTCTGGCCGGTCCTTGACTGCGGCCTTGTTGGTCTGCCAGTCGTTGGCGGTGGAAGCGGCGGCGTCCGCCGGGATGCCCATGTCGCGGCAGATATCTGCGCACTTGCGGCACTTGCCGGGGCCGACCACGATCTCCACATAGCCGGTACGGTCATGCACGATGCCCATCACGCCCTCGATGGCCTTCAGGCCCTCGTCGTCGATCTTGGCGTCATCTTTAACGCGCACCCGCAGACGGGTCATGCAGTTGGTTGCGGTGAGAACGTTGCTCTTTCCGCCGACCTTCTCCAGCGCCGCGCGGACCAGTTCTTCATTCGTCATAAGTGGGTCCTCCTTTAAAACAGGTGTATATCCGATGCGGCCTTTGCCGCTAAGGAACTTAGAGATATCTTACAGCACTTCCAGCCGGATGGCCTCCCGCACATGGCCGCGGGCCTTTTCCAGCCGCCGGGCGGCTTCTGCGGCATCGCAGTCTGCCAGCAGCATGGTGATGGCAGTCTTTACGCTGCCGCCTGCTGCATCAATGGCGGCGCGGGCTTTCTCCCGCTCCACGCCGGTGGCGTCAATGACGATATTCTCGGCGCGGGTGTGCAGCTTTTCGTTGGTCTGCTGCACGTCCACCATCAGGTTCTGGTAGGCCTTGCCGGTGCGCACCATAGAGCCGGTGGAGATCATGTTCAAAATCAGCTTCTGTGCTGTGCCGGACTTGAGCCGGGTGGAACCGGTCAATACCTCGGGGCCGCAATTCACCTCAATGGCAAGCTCTGCGGCCTTGCCGATGGCGCTGCCGATATTGCAGGCAATGGCGGCAGTGTGGCAGCCCACGCTCTTGGCGTAGTCCAGACCGCCCAGCACATAGGGCGTGCGGCCGGAAGCGGCAATGCCCACCACAAAATCGTCTGCGGTCAGGCCGTGGGCTTTCAGGTCCTCAACAGCCAGCTCCCGGCTGTCCTCTGCGCCCTCCACGGCCTCGATAAAGGCTTTTTCGCCGCCGGCGATGAGCCCTACCACCATCTCCTTCGGCACACCGAAGGTTGGCGGGCACTCGGCGGCATCCAGCACGCCCAGGCGGCCGGAGGTACCGGCGCCCATATAGAACAGCCGTCCGCCTTTTTCAAAGGATTCTGCCGCCCATGTCACCGCCTGCGCGATCTGCGGCAGGCACTTGGCAATGGCCAGCGGTACCCGGGCGTCCTCCTCGTTCATGACAGTCACGATCTCCAGCGGGGACATCTGGTCCAGCTGCATCGTGCGCGGGTTGCGGGTCTCGGTGGTCATCCCACTCAGATTCAAACCCATATCCTGCACCTCCAGTTTCCGCCGCACCCCTTGCGGCGTGATTGTGACCAAAGTATAAACTTTTTCAAACAAAATGTCCACAAAAAGACTATTTTGTGGTACAATGTTTTATGCAAGCATTATTTTTGAAATTTTTGCTTACAAGTACGACTTTTTTGTGCAGCTTGTTCAATCCATCCTGAAATACAACAGAGGTATCTATATGCAGAACGTTCTTTTACGCCTGCGGGAGGTGCAGCCCTCCCTCAGCAGCACCGAGCGGCAGATCGCGCAGTTCATTCTGGAAAACCCGGACGAGACCACCACCCTTACCATCCGGGATCTGGCGCGGCGCTCCTTCTCCTCCCCTTCCAGCGTGGTGCGCATCTGCCGGGTCATCGGCTTTCAGGGCTACAAAGAACTGCGCCACGCCCTGACGCTGGAGCTTGCCACCCTTGGCGAGAACGGCAGCCACCGGGAAAAGGACATCACCCCGCAGGACAGCCTGCAGGAGATCGTGGACAAGGTGACCCACAAGAACATCCAGAGCCTGCTGGACACCCAGCGGCTGCTTTTGCTGGACGAGCTGGAGCAGTGCGTGGAGCTGATCGCCAACGCCCGCACGGTACTGTTGTTCGGCATTGGTTCCTCGCTGTGCGTGGCAAAAGACACCTACCTAAAATTCCTGCGGCTGGACAAGCCCTGCGTGGTCAACGAGGACTCCCACTCGCAGCTTTTGCAGGCGCGCAACGCCACCGCGCAGGATGTGGGCATCGTGTTCTCCTACTCCGGGCAGACCATGGAGATGATCCAGTGCATCAAGGAGATGAAGGCGGGCGGCGCACCGGTGATCGCAGTGACCCGCTACTACCCCTCCGAGGTGGCACAGCTGGCCGACCATGTGCTGTATGTGGCCGCCAACGAGAGCCTGTTCCGCAACGGCGCCATGTCCTCCCGCCTTTCCCAGCTAAACGTAATGGATATCCTGTACACCGCCTACGCCAGCCGCAACCACGAGGACACCATGCGCCGTCTGGCCAAGACTCATATCTATAAGCCCGGTGACCCGGAGGTGCTCACCCAGCCGTAAAGCGGAAGCCGCGCCGCAGGGTGCAATAACCAAAGCCCCCGGCCTGACAGAGCAGGCCGGGGCAAGGAAGTATCTCCGGGAATATCACATGGTAAACTGGATGGCGCAGAAGGCGGCGTAGATGCACAGCAGGATAATGCCCTGCGCACGGGACAGCTTGCCGCGCTTCAGTGCGGGAAGGGTCATGATCATCATGACAGCCAGCATGACCGGGATCTCCAGCACAAGGCTGGAATTGATGCCGAACAGGGTGGAACTCTGCGGCACGGTGAAGGGTGCCAGCGTGACGGACACGCCGCTGACCAGCACCAGATTGAACACGTTTGCGCCCACGATGTTGCCAAGGGACAGATCGCTGCAGCCCTTGACCAACGAGGTGATGGCGGTGACCAGCTCCGGCAGAGAGGTGCCCAGCGCCACAAAGGTCAGCGCGATGACCGACTCCGGCACGCCCAGCGCCTGCGCGATGAGGGTGCCGTTGTCCACCAGCAGGTCAGCGCCCACAGCAATGAGCACTGCGCCGATGACCAGCAGACCCAACTCCTTGGCAAAGGGGCCTTCCTCAGCCTGCTCCTCCTCTTCCGGGGCGGGGGTGTTTTTCATAGCCAGCACGTTGCACACGATGTAAGCCACGAACATGGCCAGCAGGATCAGACCTACCGGGCGGGTGAAGGAGCCGGTGGTGTAGGCCACACCGGCATAGAAAGCGGCAGCCACAAAGAAGAAGGCCACCGGGGTGCGCAGGCTCTTGGGGTCAACCTTGCCCGGGCGCACCGCAATGGTGATGGCGGCGATCAGTGCAGAATTGCAGATGACCGAGCCGATGGCGTTGCCGTAGGCGATCTCGCCGTGACCGGTGAGGGGCAGAGGTGGTGGACACCATGACCTCCGGCAGGGTGGTACCGATGGACACCACCGTGGCACCAATGAGCAGCTCCGGCACATGGAAGCGGCGGGCGATGCCGGTGGCACCGTCCACAAACCAGTCGCCGCCCTTGATCAGGCACAGCAGACCCACGATAAACAACAGAACAGGGATCAGCATAATATCTCTCCTTTTTTAAATGATGGCGGCAGAGGCACAAAAAAAGACCCTTATCACATCCTGCCCAAAATGGGAAAATGTGATAAAAGTCTCAAGCATCCGGTACTGCATCGGGCATTTCTGCCGGGACTGTCGCTACAGCACAGCGCACCGGTTTTCAACCAAGGTACGCCCCTTACTCCCTTTTATCCAGAGAATATTATACCTGTTTTCCGGCAAAAGCGCAAGGGGAAATATGGGATTTATTCTGCCTTGATCACTTTTTTGGCGTTGGGGTAAATGCGCTCCATGCGGGCGTTGTCGAAATGCTCATCAAGGAACACTTCCAGCTGTCCGTTGGGCGCTTCGCCGCTGGTGCGGGCATCGTACCGCGCCAATGCCAGCGCGCTGGTAAGCATATTCACCGCCATGAACACCGCCAGCATTGCTGTCATCCACGGACGGATATGGCTGCGCACCTTTTTCATTAGCTTCAGCACCAGCGGATAGCCGTAGCGCATCCATAGCACCGCCGCAATGCCCCAGAAAAAGCAGTACAGCAGGTTGATGCGCCCGCCCAGATTGAACTTGAACTTGCTGTAATCCCAGAACACGGTGCCGAACAGCAGCTCGGTAACGGCGCTGCACACATATTCATATACGCCGCCCAGCACCGTGCCGAAGGCAAAGAGATAGCGGTCGCTTTTATCCTGATTTTGCCGCAGCAGCACGGTAGCCATGGCCAGCGCCAGCCCCCACACCACGCTGAAAGGCCCCCACACCAGACTGGAACGGCTCATCCACACCCCGGCGGTCAGGCGGCAGAACACGGTCTCCACCATGTCGCCCAGAAACGCCCCGATGACGAACAGCCACAGCAGGTCTGCCGCGCTGAGGAAGTCGGCTTTTCCCTTCTGCACTGCCGTGGGCTGCTGCCGGGCGGCCTCTGGGTAGGCGCGCTGGATGCGCTTTTCCACATACACGGCAATGCGGCGGCGCAGGGTATCGGAGCGCTCTTCCAGTTTCTGGTTCAGTTGTTCCAGCACCGGGTGCTGCGCCGCATACCGCCCCACCAGAACCGCCGAGCCCAGCTGGTCCAGCGCCGCGATGCCCAGCGCAGCCCACACCAGCGGATGCAGCAGCCAGTCCGGCACAAGGGCGCACAGACGCAACAGCAGCCCGTTGCCCCAAAGCACGGTCACCATGCCCAGCGCGCCCCACAGCACCGAGTACTGCAGGCAGACGTAGCCATTCAGGTTGAACTTTTTATCGGAGTAATCCCACCATTTGCGGTTGTGCAGCCCGCTCCAGCAGCTTTGCCGTGAGCCACTCCACCACGGTAGCCGTGAGCATACAGGCCACGAACAGCACCACCGGCTTTGTGCGCATATCTGCAAAGCCCACTGCCATCAGGATGGCCGTTGTGCCATACACAAAGCAGAACGGCCCCGCCGCCATGCCGCGGTTTGCAAACCGCTTGCCCCGGACGGTGGCCACCACGGTCTCCCCTACCCACCCAAGGAAGGAATAGACCAGATACAGCACGCCCAGCGTGTAGAAATTCAGTGTCATCGCGCTTTCCTCGCCTTCTGTTTTTATGTTTTGATTGTACTCGCTTGCGCCGGTTATACAAGAGGACGAGCGGAAAAATAGTTACAATTGGCGCGGGATTTCATTTACGTAACGCATCATTCCGCTAAAAAAGACCGCTGCACAAACACGGTGCAGCGGCTCTCAGGGTCATTTTTTACAGCTTACAGCTGACTCTTGTACAGCTCCACAATCTCCTCCACGCTGGTGTCGCGGGGTTACCGGGGCGGCAGGCATCTGCATAAGCAGACTCAGCGAGGAACTGGATGTCCTCTTCCTTCAGGATGCCATTCAGGTTAGTGGGGATGCCAACGTCAGCAGACAGCTGCTTGACAGCAGCGATGGTAGCATCAGCGGCTTCCACATCGTTCATCTCGTCAATGCCCATAACGCCCATGGCCTTACCCACGGCGCGGTAGCGTTCGCCGGCAACGCTCTTGTTGTACTCCAGACCCACCGGCAGCAGGATGGCGCAGGCCACACCGTGGGGGGTGTCATACAGGGCAGACAGGCCGTGTGCCATGGAGTGGACAATGCCCAGACCCACGTTGGAGAAGCCCATACCGGCGATGTACTGGCCCAGAGCCATGCCCTCGCGGCCCTCCGGGGTGTTCTGCACAGCGCCGCGCAGGCTCTGGCTGATGAGCTTGATGGCTTCCAGATGGAACATATCGGAGATGACGCAGTGGCCCTTGGTGATGTAGCCCTCGATGGCGTGGGTCAGCGCATCCATACCGGTGGCGGCGGTCAGACCCTTGGGCATGGAGGACATCATATCGGGGTCAACCACAGCGATCTCGGGGATATCGTTGGTATCCACACAGACGAACTTGCGCTTTTTCTCCACATCGGTGATGACGTAGTTGATGGTGACCTCGGCAGCAGTACCGGCGGTGGTGGGCACTGCGATGGTGAACACCGCGTGCTTCTTGGTGGGGGCAACGCCTTCCAGAGAGCGGACGTCCGCAAACTCGGGGTTATTGATGATGATGCCGATGGCCTTTGCGGTATCCATGGAGGAGCCGCCGCCAATGGTCACGATGCAGTCAGCCTCGGCAGCCTTGAAGGCAGCCACGCCGTCCTGTACGTTGGCGATGGTGGGGTTGGGCTTGATCTCGCTGTAAACAGCGTAGGCAAAGTTTGCGGCATCCAGCAGGTCGGTGACCTTTTTGGTAACGCCAAACTTGATCAGGTCGGGGTCGGAGCAGACGAAAGCCTTCTTGTAGCCGCGGGCGGTCAGCTCGGGAACGATGTTCTCGATAGCACCGTGGCCGTGGTAGGAGATGGTATTCAGAACAATGCGGTCAGCCATAATACAAATCCTCCAAATCTGTTTGCAGCCGCCTTTCCGGCGGCGTTCCTCTACGTTTCAGCATAGCACATCGTCAAAAAATTTGCAATGCAAAATTGTTAAATTTGTAGTATATTTTTATACTTGTGTATTATTTTCTATCATCTTCGTCTGTTTTCCGGCATTATTATCCCCTGCAAAAAAACAATCCTTGCCAAATTGCCGTGCCTGTGTTATACTATTTTAGCAACCTTTGCTGGTGTGGCGCAATGGCAGCGCAACTGATTTGTTAATCAGTGGGTTTGCAGGTTCAACTCCTGTCACCCAGCTCCAAGAAAAATCCTGCGATATACCGTTAAAACAACGGCGTGTATCGTGGGATTTTTGCTTTTATATGTGTTGTGAAATGCCCGAAATTATGTCATAATCCAACAAACAAGCTAACAAATCCGTATTTTATCTTCTTTATATCACACTTTTTAACACACTTCTGCGTCACTCGCGTTGTCAGGTACTGCCCGGGGCAACGATCAGCAGCGCTAAAAGGCGTTTAAGGTGTTCCCCCGCAGACAGTTTTGGTGTATAATGGTAAAAACGCACCCATATCAAAGGAGGAACCAAGCATGATCCAATTCGGTCTACGTCTGCACGACGCAGAAAAGCTGCCCATTGAACAGGTGCTGCCGCTGGTACGCCAGAAGGGCTTTTCCTGCGTGCATCTGGCACTGAGCAAATCCCTGAAGGAGGTGCCCAACACCCCTTCTGCCCTTACCCCCGGCTACGCGGCCTATCTGCGCCGTCTGTTTGCAAAAAAATGAGCTGGACATTGCGGTGCTGGGCAACTACCTGAATCTGGCGCACCCGGATGCGTCTGCCCTGCACGCCATTCAGGAAAAGTACTATGCGCATATCCGCTTTGCCAGCCTGCTGGGCTGCGGCATGGTGGGCACCGAGACCGGTGCACCCAACGCGGAGTACAAGTTCTGCCCGGAGTGCCGCAGCGATGCCGCCCTTGCTACCTTTATCAAGAACTTCAAGCCGGTGGTGCGCTGCGCCGAGCAATACGGCGTGACCATTGCCATTGAGCCGGTGGTCAGACACATTGTGTATGACGCCCGCCGCGCCCGCACCGTGCTGGACGAGATCGGCAGCCCCAATCTGCAGATTCTGCTCGACCCGGTGAACCTTTTGAACATGGAAAACGTAGACCAGCGGGAGGAAGTGTTCGCCGAGACCATTGAGCTGCTGGGCAAGGATGTGGCCATGATCCACTTCAAGGACTTTTTGCTGCAGGACGCCGACGGGCAGCTGGCTGCCACCGGTGCCGGACAGGGCGGTATGGGCGACTACCGCACCATTCTGCGGTTTGCCAAGGAACAGAAGCCCTATGTGTTCGCCACCTTGGAGAACACCACCCCGGAAAACGCAGTCCAGTGCCTGCAATATCTGCAAAAACAGTACGACGAGTGCTGATAACAAATTGAACTGCACGCTGCTATCCGTAGCAGCTGGTGTTTTCATAGTATGAAAAAAGTCTGAACCGGTGGCTCATGCCTCAGTTCAGACTTTTTTGTTATTCTATGCCTTTATCTGCCAGCGGCAAAGGCTCAGGCCTTCACAGCCTGAAAGCTGATCTGCTCAATGGCCTCGTTGAGAATACTAAAATTGAGAATTATTTTGTCAATTTTCGGAAGGTGCGGAGTAGTCACCCCTGCCCCCCTAATGAAAGCAAACCGGCCTGAGCCCTGTACCATACAGGATCCAGACCGTTCCGATTGCTTTACTTCTGCTCTTTGTCCACTACCTGGATCTTGCCCTTCTTCCACAGCACATAGGAAGTCAGGATGCCGATGGGCAGCATCACGATGATAAAGATGCCCACAAGTCCGCCCAGCACGGAGCCATAGCCTGCAAGGCGTGCGGCGAGGGAGAGCACCGTCATGATGATCAGCACCGGAAGCACCCCCTTGATGCCGCCCTTGACCACCTTGCTGCCGCTGGACGAGCTGGCGAACAGACCCAGCGCCATGGAGCCGAACAGGGCCGGCAGCAGGTAGCCGGAGGCCGTCTTGACGGCGGGCAGCTCGAATACCGGGCTGATGAAGGAGGCGCACACCGCTGCCAGCGTCAGGATGGCAACCGTCATCAGGGAGGAGACCGCAACAGCCACCGAGGCAATGGCCTCACCCTCCGGGGTGTTGGGCTGCTTTTTGGTCAGGTTCATGGCGTTTGCCGCCACCGGGAGCTTCAGGTTCATAATGTTGCCGGTGATGAAGGACAGATAGGCCGAGCAGCCCAGAATGGGGGTGTAGCTCAGTGCTTCCGAAAAGCCCACCGGGATGTAGATGAGCAGGATGGAAAAGGTGTTCACGTTGAACACCTCGCCCAGAGACGGGATGCTGTCGTAGGCAGCCAGCACCACAAAGGGCAGCGCCACCATGTAAATGAGGGCGATCAGGGTACCCACACGGCCCCAGCGGTGCGCCCAGCTCTGGAAGGAGTCCATTTTGGTTTCAGTCTTTGCTTTGCTCATGTCCGTTTTCCTCCTCAACCGAAAATCCGTACCCACGCCAGCGACGAGATCAGACCGCCCAGCATGGAGAATGCCATCACGAAGTTATTGAGCCATGCAAGCCCCGGGCGCTTTGCCAGCACGCCCACACCAATGGCGATCACAAGACCGGTGATCATAACGGCAGCCTGCACATTGTCAGTGAACAGCAGAATGGGAATGTATACCGAGAACATCACAAGCATGAACACGCCGGACAGCACGTTTTTCCAGGTGCTGCCGCCGTTTTCGGCTGCAGAGCGGTCCACGCTCTTGCACAGCTTTTTGCCGAGGGGCAGCAGGATCAGGAACCGCTCAGCATACCCACGCTCATCAGGATCATCACCACGCCGAACTGCCGTCCGGTGGCGCTTTCCAGCATTTCCGCAGAGGATGCGTAGCCCAGCACCTGCGCAATGGAACTGGAGATCATAGTCTCGTAGGACAGAGAACCGATGACCGACAGCCGCCACCATGCCCACACGCTGCCCAGCACCGCAATGAGCACGAACAGACCCACCACGATGGAAAGGCTGGGCACGACGGAAAATATAAGGCTGGATTTGATCACGTTGCTCAGTTCCTTGCGGGTGATGCCCAACTCCAAACAGTGGTCGTAGGCCTTTTTGAAGTAGACCAGCGAGAATGCGGAAATGTACAAAAGACCGCCGATGACCAGCGCCAGCAGCAGCGGGCTCTGGATGATATCTTTCATGGTTGCCATAGATTGTCCTTCCTATAAATACAGAATAAACGAAAAAAAGCGGGTATTTTCTGCCCGCCGTCCTCGTGATACGGACAGGATACCGAAAAAGCAGTTTCTGTCAAATGAGTATGACTAAAGCGCGAACAGCTTTTGGATACATTTCCGACAGGAGACGCCGCAAAAGCCTTTACCGTGTTAAAATAATAAAGTGCTGACTGCAGGTCACTTTGCTTCCGTTGAAAATTGCACAAATTTTAAAGAAAATTTCTGTCGTTCTGCCGAAAGCAGCAGACCTAGGCAAGGTGTTTTTCTGCCTTGTCCTTGTCGGTGTATCAGGTCTTTTTTCGTGAAACACAAAGCAAAAAAGGGAGTTCTGTCCCGGACCAATGTCCGGGCAGAGCTCCCTTTTGCGTTTATCGTATTGTGCCTTGGCCGCCTTCCGGCTTCTGCAAGTTCCGCTTGATGGCGGTGTGGCTGTTGCCCTCCCTGTTCAGGACAGCTTGATCTTCAAATCAGCCAGCAGATTTACCGCCTCCGGCAGCGAGAACTTGGCATCTTTCAGGCGGCTGCCCAGAATATCCACCTTATAGCCCGTGGCGTCCCGGAAATCCGCTTTGCGCAGATCGCACTGGTAGAACTCCGTTTCGTGCAGCTCTGTGCCCTTGAAACTTGCCAGTTGCATCTCGCACTTGGCAAACATGGAGCCTACGATCTCGTTTCCGTTTGAAAAATCGAAGCGGTTGAAGTTCATTTCGGTAAAGGTGTTGTATTTCAGGCTGCAGTCCTTCATCGTGTGGATGGGGTCCGGGAAGGCCCCGTTTGACAGCAACGGCGCCCACTCGATCTCCTGCAGGCGGCAGTCCTCAAAATCCAGCGACTGCACTGAGGAGGACACGCTCCGCAGCCCGGTGATCTCGCACCGCACGAACCGACACTCGTTCAGGGTGGTGTGGTCCAGCTCACATTTTGAAAAAGAGCAGTCCACAAATACGCAGTCCGCAAAATCGCAGCTTTCAAAGGCTTCCCCTGCAAATGACAGGCCGGTAAACCGTTCACCTTCGCAATAACGTTCTGTCATAGCCTTCCCCTTTTTTATCGCAGTTCTTCCAGCAGGGCGGTGCAACCCTCCAGCACATCCTGCCATGTAGCTTCAAAGTCCCCGGTGTACCACGGGTCTGCCACATCGCCGGGGCGGCGGGTGTGATCCATCAGCAAGGACACCTTGTGCTCTGGGTCACCCCCCACAAACCGTGCCATGTTCCGCAGGTTGTTGTGATCCATGGCGATAAGATAATCGTAAGTCTCGTAGTCCCGCCGGGTCATCTGCCGGGCGGTCTTACCCGCGCAGGAGATGCCGTGCTCCGCCAGCTTGCGCCGGGCAGGCGGATAGACCGGGTTGCCGATCTCCTCGGTGCTTGTGGCAGCCGAGGCAATTTCAAACTGCGCGGAAAGCCCAGCCTTTTCCACTAAGTCCTTCATCACAAATTC
>ENA-OQKJ01000355-OQKJ01000355.1-human-gut-metagenome-genome-assembly--contig:-NODE-355-length-11036-cov-2.179851_pt1 | contig 11036 bp, 14 predicted proteins | sample MGYA00242647_ERZ504795 | MGnify/ENA primary metagenome ERZ504795 (study PRJEB26092, sample SAMD00036398) | human gut metagenome | host: Homo sapiens | study: EMG produced TPA metagenomics assembly of...
ATGCCAAGGTTCAGAAGGTTCGGCAGAATGCTGTTCAGCACATCCTGCAGCACCAGACCGGTGCTTGCGAAGGTGATGGGGGTGGTCAGACCCACCATGCTTGCCACCATGGCACCAATGACCATCAGGCCTACGATGCCGCAGACGTACATCAGCTTATCCATCATGCCGCCGTTGAGCTTGGTCAGGTACTTGCTGCCCATGGTGTAGCCCAGCTTACCGGCAAACCATGTAATCAGCACCGAGGGGACGATGGAGATGATCATAGCCAGAATGGGGCCCAGAACGCTGCCCTGCTGTGCCAGAGAGATGCCCAGACCAAAAGCGATCAGGCGGACAGTGCCCTGGAAGAAGGAGTCGCCCACACCGGACAGGGGGCCCATCAGCGAGGTCTTGACGGCGTTGATGGTCTCCGGGTTGAAGTTCTCACGGTCGGCGGCGTACTGCTCTTCCATGGAGGCAGCCAGACCCAGCGTAAAGGCACTGGTCTGCGGGGTGCAGTTGTAGAACGCCATCTCGCGCTCGTGGGCTTCCTTTTTGTGCGCCAGCTGCTCGGGGTCGTTCTCGTTGGGGTACAGCTCGTCCAGCGTGGGAGCGATGCCGTACAAAAAGCCATGTTCATCTGACGTTCGTAGTTCCAGGAGGCCTGAATGTTCAGGGAGCGCCACATGAACTGGAAGTATTTCTTGAAGTCGCTGCGCTTTGCAGTCTTGGTTGCGTTGCTCATTTCAGCTTCCTCCTATCAAAGATCATCGTCATCTTCCAGCGGGTCGTAGTCCGCATTGGCAGCAGCTGCACCGGCAGCGGCTGCGGCGGGTGCGCCCTTGCCATACTTCAGGCCGGTCAGGATCACAGCCAGAATTGCGGCGAAGATGGCCACAGCGGTGACATCCAGACCCAGATAGCCCACAAAGAAGAAGCCCAGCAGGAAGTAAACGGTCAGATCACGATTGAGCATGGTGGACAGCAGCAGGGCAATACCGTAAGCGGTAAGGAACTTACTGCCAAGGTTCAGGCCATCGGTCAGCCATGCGGGGATGAAGGCCACGATCTTCTGCACCAGATCCGTGCCGAAGTAGACGGACAGGAAGATGGGGATGAAGTACATCAGGCTGTACAGCAGTGTGCCCCAGACGATGTGCATGCTCCATGCCTTGCGGAACTTGCCTTCTGCAATGGCGTGGTCGGCAACGTGGGTCAGGTTGGACAGGATGGTGCGCATCAGCACGCCCAGCATCTGGCCCAGAACAGCGATGGGGATGGCCAGCGCCAGTGCAGTCTCGGCAGAAGCATCGGTCAGGATGGCAAAAGCTGCGCAGATGATGGCAGCCATGTTCATGTCCGGGGGTGCTGCTGCGCCGATGTTCACGATGCCAAGGCTCATCAGCTCGATGGATGCGCCAAGGGTCAGGCCGGTCTGCAGATCACCCAGCAGCGCACCGACGATGGTGCAGGTGATAAGCGGACGCTCGAAGTTCATGCGGCCCAGAATGCGCGAGTCCAGAATACAGAACACGCCAACCAGACCCAGAAGCAGTGCGGTAACAAACATGGGTCAATTCCTCCTTCTTATCTCCTTACGATCAGGTGTGATCGATGGGTACTACCTTAAAGGTGGGGGTCTGCTGGCTGTAGATCTTAATGCCCATATCCAGCAGCTTCTGGGTGTCGGCCTGCTCCTCCGGGGTCAGGAACACCGACTGGTCAAACGCCACGGAGCCGGGCTTGTTTGCCACAGCGCCGTAGTTGATCTCTTTGATCTTGGGATATGCCTGGCAGAACTTGAGCAGGGCAGCGGTGTTGCCGAAGATCATCATGATCTTCTCGTCCAGCTGCTCCACCTTGGGCATCTTGGCGATGGCTTTGTCCACCGTGAAGATGTTCACCCGGACACCGGCGGGCTTGCTCAGCAGCAGGGCGGACTTTTTCATCTCGTCGTTGGCGGCGTCATCGTCCACCACGATGATGCGCTGTGCGCCCACATGGCCGGTCCACGAGAATACCACCTGACCGTGCAGCAGGCGGTAGTCCAGACGTACTAATTTGATCATAGGTCATCCTCCTCATCTTGGGCTGCGTTTTTCAGCAGCAGGTTGCAATCAATGATCTGCGCCTTGGCATCTGCAATGCACTCGGCCAGTTCGTCCTGTGTCAGGGCTTCGTCGTTGGAAGCAAGGGTCAGCACCAGAGAAGCGTTCATGCCGCAGATCAGGTGCACCGCCGGATACTCCGGCAACAGGGTCAGCATCTCGTTGTTCACGCTGCCGCCCATCACATCGGTCACGATGTACACAGCATCCTCTGCCGCAAAGCCATCCAGCAGCCGGCGTGCCGCCACCGTGATAGGCTCGGTCTCATCCCGCAGGGTAGCAAGGGCATAAAGGTTCGGCAGCTCGCCAAGGATCATCTGCACGGTGTCCTTCATTCCGGCAGACAGCCCTCCGTGCGAAGCAAGAATGATTCGGTTCATACGCACCCACGACCTTTCTTGTGTTTCCTTCATCTCTTCGGCGTCTGTATCGTTCTATTCGTTATAGACGTCATAATCGTCATGTACATATTACCACATTTCACACAGACGTCAAGAGGTTTTGTCAAAATAATCTCAGCTTTGGTAACGTGCACAAAGCTGCGCCGTCATATTTTTGCAGTTTCACCAATAACCTTCCGTAGAACGACAAAAAGAGCGCCTCTTCCGCACGGAAGAGACGCTCTTTTTGAGAGAATTGATCTGCGCTTAAAACTCAAACATATACCGGCTTCCAATGTAATACTGCCGCCCGATGCACAGCGGGTGGTCATATTGGTCATGGAAGTAGGCGTTCAGATACAGCAGCGGCTCGCCCAGCGAAAGGTTGAGCAGCTGTGCCTGTTCTGCCGAAGCCCGTACCGCCTCGATACGCTGGCAGGAGGTCGTCGCAGGGCGCAGCCCGGAGATGCGCTCAATGGTGTCAAACATGGAAACATCATTGAGGTTCTCGCTCATCAGGCTCTTGTAGGGCTCGTAGGGCAGGAACAGGTTCTCCAGAAATACCGGCTGGCCATCGGCGGTGCGCAGACGCTGGATATAGATGAGCAGGGCATCCGGGCCCACATGGAAGAAGGCTTCTTCATCCTTGCGCACCGGCACGATCTGACGGTTCAGCAGCCGGGCGCCCGGCACCATGCCGTACTCCTTGCAGGTCTCCGTAAAGCTGGCAGTTCCTCTGCCGCTGGTAAACTTGCGGTGGATGCGGGGCTTGCTAACAAAGGTGCCGCGCCCCTGCATTTTGATCAGATACCCTTCGGCGCACAATTCTTCCACGGCACGACGCACCGTGATGCGGCTGACAGAGTACTCCGCACTCAGTTCCGGCTCCGGGGGGATCTTCTCATTGGTTTTGTATTTGCCGCTCTCGATCGCGGCACGAATGTCATCCTTTACCTGCTGGTAAAGTGGGACGACAGCACTATCATTGATCGCCATGAAATACCTCACTCTCAAATTGAGTATATCGTTATAAACATTATATTCATCTCATGGCTATGATAGTGCATATTCCGCGAATTGTCAAGTAAAACCTGCGAGCTGTTTTTAGTGCGAGGTGACAAATGCACCCCGTTCTGCGCAGGGCACCCCATTTTCCAGTGCCCTGCCGGGAAGAATCCAAAGGCAACACCGCGCAATGCCATAAAAGAAGTATTCAATCAGCTTCATAAGTCCTACTATCACCGCTTTACCGCAATAAAATTTGCAAAACCATCTTGACGCTCGCCGCATTCCGTGATACCCTTTATCGCAAATCCCACCAAATTTGTAGAAAAATACAGAGCGGCGAGGATTTGTTCCTTATGAAGATTTTTTACCGCCCCGCAACACACCCGATCAATTTTGCCGCCGATTCACCCGACAAAATCATCGCTGCGCTGCGTGGGCGGTATTTTTCTTTTTACAAATAAAATCTTATGTAGTTATACAAATCTCCAAAATTCATTTTCGGTTGTTGACTGCACAACCGCAAAGTGTTATTCTTATGCTTGAAAGAAGCAGGTTGTAGTGTCCGCACTGCGTCCGGCTTTCTTCATACTGTACCTTGAATCTTACATAAGCCGTCTGAACGAGATACTGCGCCATGACCTCACACTTTCTGTGGGCGAGCCGGACAACGCCGCTGCAAAACAGGGGTAGGAACTGCGTTCGGTGGGAACGGTGACCATGAGCAGGGGCTTTGCCTTTTCAAACGTTTTGCTCTGCAAAATCTTCAACGTGCATTGCGGTTCGACTTCTGAAATTTTCAGTGTTGCATGGAAAGGGCGAAAGCAAGTATTGACCTGTGGCCACAAATTTTCAATGCTTGAAAATGTTCTGTCACATGGTCTGCCACTTGTTGGGGCGTGCCTGCCCCAAACCCTGCTCCAGCTTCGCACCATTGGTGCGAATGCGGCGTGTCTTATACATAGCCCCTTCCATTCGGGATGAGGGCGTTTTCTATTTTCACAGGAGGTCGAATATGACTGAAATGAAAAGTCCGAACGTACACGCAAAGAAGAACCGCAATGACACGCCGCGAAAACGAAAGACACACATCATCAAAGTCAGGGTGACCGCAGAAGAAAAACTGCGGATCGCATACGCCTGCAAAGAACTCCACCTCACCCAATCCGAACTCGTCCGCCGCGTCCTGTACGGCGTGAACGTCAAGCACACCGTTGTGGTGGCGCAGGGCGGCGAGGATGCACTGGCGGCGCTTGCCGCCTTGTCTGCCCAGTGCAGCAAGGTAGGCAGCAACCTCAACCAGCTTGCACGGCACTTCAACTCCGGCGGCAAAGACACCGAGCAGCTCCGGGCGCAAATTCTGGAGGAACTGTCCGCGCTCACGAACTTTCGGCTGAAAGCCGAAGAAACGGTTGGTGAACTGTATGGCAACCATCAAGCATTTAAGCTCGAAGAACTCTAACTATGCCGCCGCCGAAAGCTATCTCACCTTTCAGCACAACGAGTACACCGGTCTGCCCATTCTGGACGAGAAGGGCAGACCCAAGCTGCGGGATTCGTACCTGCTCGACACCCTTGAGTGCGGCGAATCTTCGTTTGCTATGGCCTGCCTGATTGCCAACCGCAAGTACGGCAAGAACGGCGGGCGGGAGGACGTGAAGACCCACCATTATATCATCAGCTTCGACCCGAAGGACGCAGTAGAGAACGGCCTGACCATGGAGCGGGCGCAAGCCCTTGGCTTGCAGTTCTGCAAGGACAACTTCCCCGGTCATCCCGCCATCGTCTGCACCCACCCGGACGGTCACAACAGTGCAGGGAACATCCACGTCCACATCGTCATCGGCAGCTTGCGCGTCCGCACCGTGGAACGGCAGCCCTTCATGGACAAGCCGTGCGACTGGGAAGCGGGCAAGAAGCACCGCTGCACCTCTGCCATGCTCCGGCACCTCCGTGTCGCTGTCATGGAGATGTGCGAGCAAGCCGACCTGAACCAAATCGATCTGCTGGAAGCCCAAGGCGACCATGTTTCGGAGCGCGAGTATTGGGCGCAGCGGCGCGGACAACGCCGCCTCGACCATGCCAACGCCAACTTGCCGCCGAAGGGCAGCAGCCCACCCAGACCGTCTACCAGACCGAGCTGGACAAGCTGCGAAAGCAGATCTACTCCGTGCTGAACAGAGCCACCACCTTCGAGGAATTTTCTGCATTGCTCATGCAGGAACACGGCATCGCCGTGAAGGAGAGCCGAGGGCGGTTGAGCTACTGCCCGCCCGGTCGGACAAAGTTCATCACCGCCAAGAAACTGAGCAAGAAGTTGGAAAAAGAGCAGGTGCTGACCGCCCTCTCCCAGAACATCCAGCTTGCCGCCATCATCCAGCCCAGCAGCGAGAAGAAGCCGGATAAGATCAGGAAACTGGTTGACATTCAGGCGAACGTTGCTGCGGGCAAGGGCATCGGCTACGAGCGTTGGGCGAAAAAGTTCAACCTCAAACGTTTGGTCGCAGACCTTATGTCTCCTGCAGGAGAAAAAGCTGCTCAGCGAAGATGCCCTGCACCAGCGCATTGTCGAACTAAAAACCCAGCACGACGATGCACTGGCGGTGGTCAAAGACTTGGATGCCCGCATGGTCTCCCTCAAGGAGTTGCGCGGGCATCTTGTGGTCTATCGGCAGTACAAGCCTCTTGCACAGAAGCTCCAGACTGTGCGGAACCCCGCCAAGTTCAAGGAGCAGCATCGTGCAGAGTTTGCTGTGTACGAGGCCGCTTGCGCCTATTTCAAGGCCAACGGGCTCAGGACACTGCCGGACCTCAAAAAGCTGGATGCCGAATATCAGACCCTTTCCTCGGAGAAAAACGGGTTCTACACCCGCTACAAGAAAGCGCAGATCGAGCTGCGTGAACTCCGCACCGCACAACAGAATGTGGAAGCCTTCTTCCGCAAGGAAGAGCGTAGCCACGCCGTACCGCAGCAGGAGGTCAAATGAACAACACTCTGACGGATCGATGTGTGAATAAACCCAACCTCACCCACGCCCCTCACCGGGCTTCGTCCTTTCGCCTGTACCCCACCCATTGGGACGGAGGGTAGCACCTCTGTCTTTTCGGACGTAAAAAGCGCCATCTCGACCCGGCAGGCGGCGGAGCTGTACGGCTTCGCCGTAAACCGGAACGGTATGATGTGCTGTCCCTTCCACGGGGATAAACACCCCAGCATGAAGGTGGACAGCCGTTTTCACTGTTTCGCCTGTCAGGCGGATGGCGATGTGATCGATTTTGTCGGCAGACTTTTTCAACTTTCTCCCTATAAGGCTGTGGAAAAGTTGAAGAACGATTTCGGCATGGCACTTGCCGACGGCAAGGTGCGGCTTGCTCCCCGCAGACCGCCCACCGTCCGGCAGCAGCTGCTGGACTATTACCGCTGTCTGCAGCGTTGGCGGGTCCGATACGCACCGCAGTCACCCACAGAAGGACTTCACCCCTGCTTCCTTGAAGCAATAAAGAACCTTGACATCGTTGAATATTATCTGGACTGTTCGGTGCTCCCGGACCCGCAGACCGAAAACGAGCTACGGAAGTATTGGGAGGGATTGCATGAGCGACTGGAAAAAGAGGAACGAAGATTGGCGTGATGAGGACGAACTGGAAGAAGAGGAAGAATGCGAATGCCCTTGGGTAGACAGCAAGGGCAAAGTGCGTGAAACCGCTTACTGCCAGTACCTTTTAGAGAAACACCCCATGATGTGCCTGAAACAGAAGCTGTTCGACCAGAACGGCGAGGTAGACGAGGACGCACTGCTCTACGAAGTCCACAGCGACCTCCGTGACTTTGTGCTCGACAACCTTGCCAAGAAGGAGAAGCAGGTTCTGGACGCACTCCGTATCGAAACCTATACCCCTGAATGGAAACCCCAGCTTGACCGCATCCATCTCCAGAACGGAACCTACTTTCTGGACGAGCGGGGCTTTATGCCGGAAAAGGAACTCTGCCTGAACCGGCTCCCCGTGGAATACCAGCCCGATCGCCCCCGCACCGACCAAGTGGCTGGAATTTCTGGACGGTCTGCTCATCCCGGAGGACATTCTGACCTTGCAGGAATACCTTGGCTATCTCCTGATCCCGTCTACCAAGGCGCAGAAGATGCTGGTCATGACCGGCAAGGGCGGCGAGGGAAAATCCCGCATCGGCTTGCTGCTGAAGAAGCTGTTCGGGGAAGCCTCTCACTCTGAATCCATCCTCCGCATCGAAACGAACCGCTTTGCCAGTGCAAATCTGGAGTACAAGCTGGTCATGGTCGATGACGACCTGAACATGGTGGCTTTGCCCGAAACCCGGAACATCAAGTCCATTGTCACCGCCGAGGACCGTTTGTGCATCGAGCGGAAGAACAAGCAGGCTGTCCAAGGTCTGCTGTACGTTCGTTTCATCTGCTTCGGCAATGGCAACCTTGTGGCTGCTCACGATGACAGCGACGGCTTCTGGCGCAGACAGATCCTCATCACGGTGAAAGACCGTGACCCTGCCCGGGTGGATAACCCCTTCCTCATCGAAGAGCTGTCCGAGGAGCGTCCCGGCATCCTGCTGTGGATGCTGGAGGGGCTGCACCGTCTGCTGGCGAACCGCTATCAGTTTACCATCAGCGAGCGCTCCATCCAGAACCTCGAAGCAGCCATGGCGGACAGCGACAACCTGACCCAGTTCATGCAGGCAACGGCGTATGTTCGCTTCAAGCCCGACACCGAGGAACGCTCCACCTATCTCTACCGCGCCTACACCAAGTGGTGCGAGGATAATCTGGAATCACCTGTTCCGCAAAAGAAGTTCAGCCAGTTCCTGCTGAAAAATGCGGGGAAGTATGGCCTGACCTTCTCCAAGCACATCGAGGGAAAGTACCGCGGCTTCCGGGGCGTATGCGTCCACCCCGCTTTTGCTGCGGCATAAAACACACGAAAAGTGAAAATCTCCCGCCCTACGCGCCCCAAAGTAGTGGTTTCGACTTGTTATCGCTGTTTTCTTCGGGTGTGTATCCGCCCCTTTCGGGCGGATACAGGGCGGCAACACGCCCTTCGGGGCGGGAGAGAAACCAGGATGCGCCCCAAGAGGGCGCGTTCATCCCAGCCATGCGCCCTATAAAATCAACACAGGAAGGTACTTTTGTGTGGTTTGGGGCGCGTAGGGCGCGTAAATTCAAGTTCTCGCACTTTTTTGGGCTGCTGCTTCGGGTCAGGAGCGGCAGGCCCTTACATATTTACCGGCCCACAAGGGTGCAGCTCAACCGGAGCTGCGCCGGGTCTGGAGAAGTGCAAAGGAGACATGCCTATGACGAATGTCCGCAAAAATTCCGCCAAACTGACCCGTGAGGACTTGAAAATCGCGCCCGAATCCCCTACAATGAAATTGTCCGAAACCCCTGCCGTAGAACCTTCTGACCAGACCAGCAAAACCGTCCGACACGCCCCGCTTGTCTACCGGGTGGAGGAGATCGCCCAGCTTTTGGCGATCTCCAACCGTGCTGCGTACAATCTGTGCAACACCACGAAAGACTTCAAGGTGATCCGCCTCGGTACCAGCATCCGGGTAAGCAAGCAGAGCTTTGACGATTGGTTTGCTGCGGTCTGAGGGAGGGAACATCTATGGCATCTATTCTCAGGCGCGGAGATTCCTACTCCGTTCGTTTCAAATACAAAGACCATGCTGGCCGGATCTGTGAAGGCTGGGAGAGCTTCAAAACCAAGAAGGAAGCGCAAGACCGCAAGATCTCGGTAGAGAAAGAACTCTTGGACGGTACGTTCCTCATACCCGATGCAATGACGGTAGCGGAAATGCTGTACAAGTGGCTCCCCATCCAGTCCAGCAAGCACAAGTGGGCACCCAAAACCTACACCCACACGGTAGCCATGATTCAGAATCTTGTCGTGCCTTATCTCGGCAAGAAGCAGATTCAGAAGGTTCAGACGTATGACCTTGAACAGTTCTACGCCACCCTGAGCCGGACACCGCGCGGACTGTATAAGCAGGGTGTCAAGCAAACGCTCACCGACAAACAGAAGCGGCAGTTTCTGACGGGTGCTTCCATCCGGGAAGTCCACGCCATGCTCAAGACTGCTTTTTCCTATGCCGTTGAGTGGGGTCTGCTCCTCAAGTCACCGATTCCGAGAGAAGCCCCGAAATCGACCTCGGAAGAACGTGCCATCTGGGACGAAAAGACCATGCTTGCTGCGTTGCAGACCATGACCGATCCAACGCTCCACCTTGCTGTTCATCTGAGCATGATTCTCTCGCTGCGTGTCGGAGAGATCCTTGGCTTGCAGCCGGGAGACATCGACTTCGATGCAGCGGATGGACGTGGGACCATCACGGTCGGCAGGAGCTTACAGCGCACCGAAAAGGCTGCACTGGAAAAGACCGACCCGAATCAGATCTACCACATCTTCCCCGACCAGCGTGAGGGCAGCAGCTCCGCACTGGTGCTGAAGAAGCCGAAAACCAAGAAATCCAGCCGCACCCTTTATCTGACGAGACCCTTGAAAGAGGAACTGCTGGCTTGGCTGGAAAAGCTCCGTCAGGACGAGCTTGCCATGGATGGCAGATATCGCAACTGTGGCCAGCTCTTCCGCCTGCCCAACGGCATGCCTGTTGCCCCGGAAGCCCTTTCTAAATGGTACCGCACTTGGCGTGCAGAGCACCCGGAGTTTGAGAAGATCGTGTTCCACGGTCTGCGCCACTCCAGTGCCACTTACCAGTTGATCGAATCCGGCGGCAACATTAAAGCCGTGCAGGGCAACACCGGTCACGCCACCACCGGCATCCTGATGGACACCTACGCCCACACGCAGGACAAGCCCCGGTTGGAATTGGCCGAGAAGCTGGAAGCAGACTTCTATTCACAGGACATCGGTTCCCCCAAATCCGGCTCTGTGCCGGTAAAAGAAATCTGCCGGACAGCATCCAGAACACCCCGGAAGGGATGCTGAAAGTTGTCCGACAGATGAACCCCGAGCAGCGGCGTGAGTTCACCCGCCTGCTGTTCGCCTGAAAAAAGTATGGAAAAAACGCTCACGATGCACAGAATGCAGACAATGCAAGGAAAAACACGGCTTTCCCGCCGGTGTGCAAAAAGTGTGCAAAAAGTGTGCAGAGCCCCAGAAAATGGAAAATCCCACGAGGAATCTTACGATTCTTCGTGGGATTTTGGTGCGCTCGAGGGAACTCGAATCCCTGGCCCTCTGATTAAAAGTCAGATGCTCTACCGGCTGAGCTACGAGCGCATACATTATAAAGCGCAGTATAACACGATACTGCCGAATAATATTACCATACTCCCGGGCAAAAAGCAAGCTTTCTGCACAAAAAACTTTCCCAAAGCCGTCATCGGGCAGATTTTGCCACGAACTGCCCCTTTACAAACCGGGCAAGAACCAGTAACAATCAAAGCAGTTCATTGCAAAACTGCAACCGACCTGCCGTAGTCGCACTTCCGCGCCGGGCAAGCCGATCCGATAGGAGGGCTTTTCCATGAAAATTTCTTCGACGGTCCGTACTTCGCTATTCCGGGCTGAC
>ENA-OQKJ01000356-OQKJ01000356.1-human-gut-metagenome-genome-assembly--contig:-NODE-356-length-10913-cov-2.542184_pt1 | contig 10913 bp, 10 predicted proteins | sample MGYA00242647_ERZ504795 | MGnify/ENA primary metagenome ERZ504795 (study PRJEB26092, sample SAMD00036398) | human gut metagenome | host: Homo sapiens | study: EMG produced TPA metagenomics assembly of...
CGATACCGAAACCTATTTTAGGAACTCGTACCTGGATTCCTGGTTCGAGGACCCCCTGGCAGCGCAGATGATTAAAAGTGTTGACGGTTCAGAGCTCATCGGCCCCCACAACATCGTAAGCAAGCAGCTGGGCTCAATCACTCCACTCGAACTGTCCGGCGGCGTTAAGACGCTGCTGCTGGTGCGCAATCTCCCAAACATGGTGTTCAATGCATCCACTTGCGGAGATAACTGCGCCCGCTGGCTGCTCAAAATTGGCAAAGAGCAGGATGTACTGGTAACCCTTTACCACATCATGAAGTTCCCCTGGAAGCGTTTTGAGATTCGCATCAATAACGATGACCGCATCGTCAGAAACATGCAGGAGTTTGTCGGCGCCACGAATGACTTTTTGGATGTTGATGAGTAATGAAGGGAACGCACACCGTTGTCGTAGAGCGCGCAAAGGTCAAATACACACTCACGTTTAAGCGCAATATTTCCTTCATCCGCGGCAACAGCGGCACGGGCAAAACGACACTCATCTCGATGATCCGCGACTACAACGATCGTGGACCGGAGAGCGGCGTCACGCTCAGTTGTGACGTTCCCTGTGAAACGCTATCTGGCAGGCGTTGGGAGCGCGAGCTGTCGATCATCGAAGATTCGATCGTCTTTCTAGATGAGGGCAACGAGTTTATCTACTCAAAGGACTTCGCCAAAGCCATCAACGGATCGTCCAACTATTTTGTTCTGATATCTCATCGCGACGCCAACGAACTCCCCTACAGCGTCGACGAGATCCTAAAGCTAGTCAACACCACAAGCAAGACGATTAATGGCCGCAAGAGCGACAGACGCTTCTACTCGATGACCAAGCCGCTATATGACCACACGGCAAGCATGCTGTATCAGGATCTAAACGTTGGATTCGAGGTACCCGACGCCGTAGTTGTCGAGGATAGCAAATCTGGCTATCAATTCTACAACGCTCTTTGCAACCGACTCGGGATTTCCTGCTATACCGCCACCGGCGTTGCGAATCTAAAACGAACAATTCACGAGTGCCCCGAGCAAAACATTCTTGCCATAGGAGACGGCGCAGCGTTTGGTCCCTACATCGAAAAGGCTCTCGGGCAGCGCGTTTACAAGAACGTTCGCTTGTTCCTCCCCGAATCGTTCGAGTGGACACTCCTGCGCTCCGGGCTCATACCCAGCAGCGACATTCCCAAGATCCTCGAGGATCCCTCAAGCTATATCGAAAGCCGCGACTACCTGAGCTGGGAGCGGTTCTTCACCGACGTATTGATCAAGTACTCGGCAGACACTCGCTACGTCTACAGAAAGGCACGGCTCAACGAGCAGTACCTAAAGCCGCAGGCGATGGATGCAGTTGCAAGCGTCTTGCCCGAGTGTCTGAAGGCATAATGGCAGTGGGGAGGACCAACTTGGTCCTCCACACTTTTAATTACGCCTTCCTGATCACGTATGCCAGGCCGATATCGCAGGCGCAACGCACGATTGATGCAAAGAGCCACGATGTTGGCAGCGTCATAAGTAGAGGCATGGTCTGCCAGGGGATAAACCAATCGACCGCGTGGATTGCAAAGATCGCCAGACTGGCTTGTCCGCAAAACACGAGTCCTCGCTCAAAGGACCCCAAAACCGGCACGTCTTTCAACTTCTCCAACGCCATCGAAACCCAACAGACGCAGTAGCTACCCGCAACAGCAGCAACCGTCGCAACAACAAATCCATCCACGCGGCGGCTCGAAAGCTCAAGCCCACTCAGCGCGGCAAGGACGAGCCAAGCAACACCGGCTCCAATAAACAGCAGAGGCTTGCTCACGCTCGGCTCCAGCCCCCTTTGACGCGCCGTATAACCAATCCACATCAGCAAGACGATATAGCAGCTCAAATCCAAATCGAGCGGCAGGTAAGCACCAAAATAGCGAGACACGCTCAAACCGCAAAAGGCAATCGCGGCACAGACAACGCCCTGCCAAACAACCCCAATCCTGCGGCGATCAAACAGCCGCACGAGCGCATTAAACAGCAGGCGCGACGTAAACAGCGCCGCCAAAAACCATGCCATGCCAACGGCGGTAACGCCAAACCCAGGCACATCAACGCCCGAGGCAAACACAAGCGTCTTAAGCCCCGCAACCAGCGTACCGCTTGTCAAAGGAGCGCCGCTCATTAAGAACGTCGGCACCTGCCACGCCAGTGCAAGAACCACATACGGCACCAGCAGGCGCGACACCGAACCACTCAGCAGCTCGCGCCACGGCTTCGGCCTAAACGTATACCCGGCAAGAATAAAGAACACCGGCATGTGAAACGAGAAGATCGCGTGCCGCAAGGGAGAGGGATTTGGAACGGTGTGCCCCACAATGACCAGAATAATTGCGATCCCCTTTGCAATATCAATCCAGTCGAGCCTTTTGCTTCCCATTGCGAACCCTTCAAAACCGCAGCACACAAGATGAAAAAAGCCCAGACCACCTAGCGGTCCGGGCTTAATAAACGATGGTGCTCCATGGCGGATTCGAACCGTCGACCTTGGGATTAGAAGTCCCCTGCTCTATCCAACTGAGCTAATGGAGCAAATAACCGCACGCCCAAGCAAGCGCAAGCCTGTCAGGCGCAAGTAATTATAACCTAGTTGAACTGCTCGCGATATGCCTTGCAGACCTCATCGACCGGGCCGTCCATGCGAAGGTCACCCTTCTCGATCCAAACGGCACGCTGGCAGATGCGCTCAACCTGCTCCATGGAGTGCGAAACGAACAGAACCGTCACGTCACCGCTCTGGATAAAGTGCTGGATGCGGGCCTCGCACTTCTGCTGGAAGAACACATCACCGACGGACAGCGTCTCGTCAACGATCAGAATATCGGGCTCGGTAATCGTCGCGATTGCAAAGGCGATACGCGCCACCATGCCCGAGGAGAAGTTCTTAAGCGGCATATCGACAAAGTTCTGCAGCTCAGCGAACTCGATAATGCCGTCAAAGTTGGCGTCGATGAACTCCTTGGTATAGCCGAGCAGGGCACCGTTCAGATAGATGTTCTCGCGGGCGGTCAGCTCGGGGTCAAAGCCGGCGCCGAGCTCAATCAGCGGTGCGATGTTGCCATGGACCTTAACGCTGCCCTCGCTAGGCTCAAGCACGCCAGCGATAATCTTGAGCATCGTAGACTTACCGGAACCATTGGTGCCGACCAGACCCACGACCTCGCCGCGATGAATATCGAACGAGATATGCTTGAGCGCCCTAAACTCCTCAAAGAAAAGCTCATGCTTGGCAAGCTTGATGAAATACTCCTTGAGATTGGTCAGCGACTCGGACGCCATGTTAAAGATCATGGTGACATCGTCGACCTCGACAGCCAGAGGCTGCTCGCTGTAATCAACAACAGATTCAGTCATCACAGCACTCCTTAGATGTAGAGGATGAACTTGCGCTCGGACTTATGGAACACGGTGTAGCCAATAACAAGCGCAAGGACCGCCCAAGCGACGCACATACCAAACGTCAAAAGCGAGGGCGTAGTCTGGAACAGGAAGATATCACGCATAAACTGCAGGTAGTTGTACATGGGGTTCGCATACACCAAGATCCGAACGATATGCGGCATCTGAGCAACAAAGTCGGTCGTCCAGAAAATAGGCGTGATATAGGTCCAAGCCGTGATGACAACACTCCACAGATGCATAACGTCGCGGAAAAAGACCGTGAGGGCCGAGAGCATCATACCCAGGCCCATGCAGAAGCACATAAGCAGCAGCAGGCAGACCGGCAGCAGAATCAGGTGCCAAGAAGGCATAACACGGAACCACAGCATAACGATGGCAACGGCGACCAGCGAGAAGGCAAAGTTAACCAACGAGAAGAGCACCTTCTGCACTGGGAAGACCCAGCGGTGCACCTTAACCTTCTTGAGCAGCGGAGCCGCACCCACGATCGACGTCAGGGCCTGGTTCGTGGACTCGGACATGACGGCAAAGGTGACGTTACCCACGATCAAATACAGCGGGTACATCTCGGGCGTAATCGAGCCGTTGCGGCCCTGGGCAAAAATCGTCGAGAACACGATGGCCATGACGATCATCATCAGCAGCGGGTTGAGCACCGACCATGCGACGCCCAGAACGCTACGGCGATACTTGATCTTAAAATCCTTGGTAACCAGCTGACGAAGGATAAACGCGTCCTTCTCAAATTCGTTCTTAGCAAACGTCGCAGGCAGACTGCGAGTTTCTTGTTGCTTTGTCTGATCCGACACGGATGCAACTCCTTTACTCGTAATCGTTGACAAACGAACAGTATAGACCCGCCTCAACGCCATAAGGCGGCGTTGCGAAACTGGAGAACTATCTCACAACATCGTTTTCGGAACGTCTTTCACCAGACAGCATGCCGCGAGCGACAACCACAAGCACGGCAGGAAGACCAAATTGAGCAGCCACGATATAACGAGGCCAATACCAAATAGGACTCGCAATAAAGAGCGTTCCGTACAACAGCAAAAAAGGCAAAAGCGGCAATGCGAAACGCGAACGCCCACGCGATACCAAAAGAACTGCCGAAAACATAAGCAACCAAAAGACAACGGCGACCAGAAATAGACCAAGCGCTCAGTCCAATCGCCACATCGACACCATCGCCGAGAGGTGCAAGCAAGTTGCGAAATGTAACTCCCGTAGAAGCCTTTGCGTCGGCCACAAGGTTATACGGAACGCCCATGAGAAAGTTTTCAGGCAGACCGTCAGCGCCCTTTACATTTGGGGCCCAAAAACCAAACGTCTGCAGTTCCCACGCCTCAAAGTATATCGAAGGGTTACGCGAAAGCATCGAGGCCCAATGGGTCCAAAATTCATCCTTTAGACGCTCCGCATTAAAGCCTTCATTCCATTTAAGCGAATCGATACAACTGGGAAGATACACCTCTTTGTAACGATCAAGCGGAAGCAGCTCGTTCATATAAGAACGATCGGACTCGGACATACCTCCATCGAGTGCGGCAACGCGAGCCATCTGAGCAAGCGGAATACCCACTGCCTCAACATCCTCCGATGGAACAACGCCCATAGCCGAGTACACGGGCCCCGTAATAGCCAAACATGCAGCAATTGCAATTCCAAGAGGAATAGCCAAACGGGAACCCGACCCCATCGGGCCAATACGGCCGAGTCGGCCCAAAACTGCAATTATCGCAAGCACCACGAATAGCGTGGCGCAAATATACAAACCGTTATTCCGCAGAAGCATAGCGTCCAACGCCAGGGCCCCAAAAACGAGCAAACGCAACGCGCTCGACCAGGAATCCTTTCCCATGACGGCATCGGCAAGCATGGTCACCATCAAGACAAGACAGCAGGAAAACAACGGATCTTTCCAGAGCGCCACAGAATATAGAGCGCAATACCGAGACAAGCCAAAATAAACTACGAGCAGCCAAGACCAGCGAGAGGAGACCCCCAAGCGGGAAGTCACCCAAATTGAAAGATAGCCAAACGCGCTGGCAACACAGGCCATCTGAAGCACCGTTAGCAAGGCAACGCCCACCGAAGGGCTCATCCCCATGACGGCCTGCAATTTTGATACAAGCAGCCATCATCATGGTGAATACAACCGGATGATGGTTGCTCAAAGGGTTCCACCCATAATCTGAGCAAACGATGAGAAGGTATCCCCAAAAAAACAAGGCCAGGAAAATACCTCAGGAAGAACGGCAGATATAAAAGAAATATCACTAGAGCACGGACCGCAACAGATAGGAATCGAATGGACGAGTCACCATCATTCGCCCGCGGCGAGTCTTCGCAGAAAACACAGCAGCGGCAACGACAAGACAGCTGAACAAGCACCGACAAGACCCAAAAGACCAGCGCCGACATCACCCAAAAAGCAACACAATCAATCGCGGAATACGGCTCAATATAGTTCTCGTAAATCCCGCCGGCAATCACCGGTTCTGTCACGCGAATATGCGCTCCCAGCACAAGAACAAACGAAAATACAAGGGAAATCACTAAGCAGCAAGCTCTACCAACAACAGACGGAAATGCAAAATCCCTGCACGTAAACTTATTGAAATTAACCAATGATGCGATTATCGCAACACATGCCAAGACAGATGGAAACAGGTCGAAGGAACCACTACAATACGTCACCGTAGTGATGCTTGCTGCAAACAGCAAAACAGCACGTGTCACATCTAATAACCTGAACTCTCGAATCAATGCGCCCATCCTAACCACGAAACAAACGATTCGATTGTACGCGACCAAAGGAACCTTCATGGCCGAGCAAACGATTGCCGTTATTATCCCCTGTTACAACGAGGCAATCACCATCGGAAAAGTCATCGACGACTTTCACCGCGAGCTTCCGCAAGCGACGGTCTATGTCTATGACAACAACTCGTCGGACGATACCTCACGCATCGCCACCGAGCACGGCGCCACGGTCCGCTTTGAGCCCCGTCAGGGAAAGGGCAACGTGTGCCGCCAGATGTTTCGCGATATCGACGCCGATTGCTACCTGATGGTCGACGGCGACGACACCTACCCCGCCGAGGCGGCAAAGGCCCTCTGCGAGCCTATCCTCAACGGCGCGGCCGATATGACCGTAGGCGACCGCCTTTCCAACGGCACCTACGCCGAGGAAAACAAGCGTGCTTTCCACGGCTTTGGCAACAATCTGGTCCGCGCCATGATCAAGTGGATCTATGGCTACAGCTTCGATGATGTCATGACCGGCTACCGCGCCATGAGCCGCCCGTTCGTTAAAACCTTCCCTGTGCTTTCCGAGGGCTTCCAGATCGAAACCGAGCTCTCGATCCACGCCGTCGACCACCGCTGGCGCATCAAAGATGTGCCCATCGAGTACCGCGACCGTCCGGAAGGCTCCGAGTCCAAGCTCAATACCGTGAGCGACGGCATTAAAGTCGTCGCGATGATCGGCACGCTGTTCAAGGACTACCGCCCGCTGAAGTTCTTCAGCCTCGTCGCGCTTCTGTTTGCGGTGATCGGCCTCGCCCTGGGCATGCCCATCGTTGTCGAGTATTTCCAGACCGGCCTCGTTCCGCGCTTCCCCACCGCAATGCTCGCCGCATCTTTCATGTTCCTTTGTGGCCTGAGTCTCGCGACGGGGCTTATCCTTGATTCCGTTGCAAAGGTTGAGCGTAAACAGTGGGAGGTCAACGTGTATAACACATATGGCTGCAGCATTCCCTCCAGCGCAAATAAAAACGAGAGGTAAGTCGCATGCCGCTCATTTCCATTGTCGTGCCGTGCTACAACGAGCAAAGAATCGACTTCCGATCTTTCTTAAAGAGTTCGACAACGTCGTTCGTACCATGACGCAGCAAGACCCCGGCATCTCCTTTGAAGGCAGTCCTCATCGACGATGGGCTCGGCAGACAAAACGCTCGCCGTCACTGAAAGCAGAAGCCGCGGCGGCGCATCCATACGCCATCCGCTGGCACTCTTTCTCGCGCAACTTTGGCAAGGAGGCGGCGCTACTCGCCGGACTCCAGCACGCAAAGGGCGACTATGTCGCCACCATGGACGCCGACATGCAGGACCCGCCCTCGCTCCTGCCGCAGATGTACGAGATCCTGCAGACCGAAAACTACGATAACGTCGCCACACGCAGGACCACCCGCGAAGGCGAGCCTCCCATCAGGTCGTTCTGCGCCCGTATGTTCTACAAGATCATCAACCGCATTTCCAAGGCCGACATCGTCGACGGAGCACGCGATTTTAGGCTCATGAAGCGACCTATGGTCAACGCCATCATCTCTATGGGCGAATACAACCGATTCTCCAAGGGCATTTACGGCTGGGTTGGCTTCAAGACCAAATGGCTCCCCTACGTAAACGTCAACCGCGTGGCCGGCGAGACCAAATGGAGCTTTTGGTCGCTGCTCCTCTATTCCATCGACGGCATCGTCGCGTTTTCCACGGCGCCGCTCTCCCTCGCCGCCCTCACGGGTATCGTTTTTTCTGTCTCATCGCCATCCTGGGATTCGTCGTCATCCTAGTAAAGACGCTTGTCTGGGGCGATCCCGTCGGCGGATGGCCGTCGCTCGCCTGCCTCATAACGCTGTTTGGTGGCATGCAGCTCCTGTGCCTAGGAATCATTGGCGAGTACTTGGCAAAAGCCTACTTGGAGGCCAAGCGCCGCCCCATCTATATCATTCGAGAATCCAACGAGGAATCTGATGACACGGCCCAATAACAGCACGCTCAAGAATGTGGCGTTCTACGCCGCCTGCTTCGCATTTTCCGTCGCACTCTTTGTCGCACTTGCAGTGGCAGGGCATGTCTACCCCTTTGGCGACAACTCGTTTCTCACCAACGATCTCAAATACCAATACATCGACTTCTTTGCCTGGTTCCGGCGCGTCCTTTTTAGGCGAGGCAAGCCTTCGCTATTCCTTCTCGCAGGGACTCGGCATGAACACATGGGGGGCTCTATAGCTACTACCTCGCCAGCCCCTTCAACCTGCTCTGCGCGCTGTTTCCCGCAGACAAGCTGACGCTCTTCGTGTTTGTTATCTCCGCGCTCAAACTGGGCTGCATCCACATCAGCAGCGCTTGGTATGTGCAAAAGCGCTTTGACCTACCCAAGCCCGCAGCATTCCTGCTTTCCCTCTCATTCACGTTTTGCAGCTGGACCATCAGCAACCTACGCAACCCGCTCTGGATCGATTGCCTCATCCTGCTGCCCATCTGCGCCTACGGATGCTACGAGCTCATCCGCAAGCAGCGCATGATCCGCCTCGTCATCGCAACGGCGCTCAATGTCATGTTCTGCTGGTATACGGCCTACATCAGCATCCTGTTCCTCTGCATCTTCGTATTGGTCGAATTTGTCGATTATGTTGCAGAAGAAGGTTTTAGCTGGAAGCTCATGCTCGATCGGGCCCTGCGATTCGCCGGGGCTATCGTGCTTGGACTGCTTCTGTCCGCCTGGACCTTTTTGCCGACCATCCTTGCCATGTCCAAGGGCGGTCCCGTTCTAGCACTCGGCCCCCTACTTAAAACCAACCTCAAGTCGCTCATCAGGGGCTTTCTTCCCTGCATGTGGGTAAGCAACGAAAGCACACCGCAGTTCTATTGCGGCATCGTCATGATGCTGCTTGCGGTGAGCCTGCTGGTTAACCGCACGGTTTCGATCAAGACGCGCATCGCAACACTCGTCGTCACGATAATCCTGGTCGCAAGCTCCGCTTTGAGCCCACTCGAGTACATCTGGTGCGGCATGCGCGTTCCCAACGGCTTCTACTCGCGCACGGCTTTTTTGCTGAGCTTCTTTGCGCTGTGGGCCGCAGGACACGCGCTGCAGGCGCTCAAAAACCAGCCCAAATTGCGTCAAGCCTATCGTCCCGTCGTCATCATGCCCCTCCTGGCACTAACCGCCATTGAGTTGTTTGCCAACGCCCATGTTATGTGGAACCAGCTGTACACAGGCTATTCCGAAAAAGCTAACAGCGCCTATGTCGCCACCGCAACCGACACTATCACGACCATTCAAGACCAGACTTCGGCGTCGTTCTATCGCATTGACCGCACAACCACACGCGTCGACAGCGCCGCCCTCAACGAAGGCCTGGCGCTTGGGTACAACCAGTTGTCTTCGTATTCGTCTGCCAACAACCCGCAGGCCATCGCACTGCTCAACTCCCTTGGATACAGCAGCGTCGGCGAATTCTCGACCCGTTATGCCGAGCCCATTCTCGCCGTCGATGCCCTACTGGGAGTCAAGTATGCCATTCCTGAGAACGCACCTGCGGGATACGTTTCGGCCAAGATGAATCAGGCCAACTCCACAAGCGCGGTGTACGAGAACCCCTATGCGCTCAGCATTGGCGTCGCAGCCTCAAGCGATATCCAAAACAGCACGCTGAAAAACGAGAACCCCTTCGAAAAGCAGAACGACCTCTACAGCAAAATCCTAGGCCGCGAGGTCAATCTCTATACCAAGATCGAGGCCGCGAGCACGGAGAATAGCGATAGCTTAAAGCAATGGAGCGTTACTGTTCCGGCAAGCTCCATCGGGTATCTCTACATCAACAAAGATGCGACCGCCGGCAGTTATTGGCCCGTCGCCCTCACCATCGACCAGCGAACAATCAAAAACGAGGCTTGGAGATTCGACAACAATATCCGACAGATTGCAGGCGCATCGGACACCCCGAGCCAGCATACGGTGGCAATCGGAGTCGCAGAGGGCTATACAGACATGCCCCAAGACAATGAGCCGGTCTTTTACGCCCTCAATCTGGACGTTTTCGAGCAGATTATTAGCGAGCTTAAGACGAGCGAGTTTATTTCGACGGTTTTTAAGGACGGAAGGATCGAAGGCGAGTATACCGCCAAGGATGACGGCAACCTGCTGCTGAGCGTTCCGTACGATGAGGGCTGGAACGTAACGGTAAACGGAACGGCCGCAGAACTAACGCCCGCCGCCGATAAGGGCTTGTCGTCCCTGAACATACAGAAAGGCGCGAATAGGATCGTGATGACCTACAAGACCCCGGGCGCCTTTACGGGGCTTGCAGTGAGTCTGGCGACCGCCACCGCCCTTGTTGCAGCGGGGCTATACGCCAGGCATAAGAAAAGCCGCCGTTAAAGAACGGCGGCTTTTACTCTCGAAAAGTTAATAGCGGCTAGAGCGTCTTGAGGTACTCCCCCAGCTCTTCCTCCCAGTCGGGGGTGTGGAAGCCAACCGACTCGAGCCTGGACAGGTCGAGCGCGGAGTGGACCGGGCGCGGGGCGATAGGGCCCTCGGCGCTCGCGTAGTAGTCGGCGGTGCTGACGGGGACCACTTTGTCACCGTTGCCGTTGACGGCCTCGAAGACGTCGCGGGCGATGTCCGCCCAGGACTTCACGGCACCGGAGCCGGTGCAGTTATAGGTACC
>ENA-OQKJ01000359-OQKJ01000359.1-human-gut-metagenome-genome-assembly--contig:-NODE-359-length-10856-cov-2.405257_pt1 | contig 10856 bp, 14 predicted proteins | sample MGYA00242647_ERZ504795 | MGnify/ENA primary metagenome ERZ504795 (study PRJEB26092, sample SAMD00036398) | human gut metagenome | host: Homo sapiens | study: EMG produced TPA metagenomics assembly of...
CAGCATCAGGGTGCAGATGTGAGAACCATCGACATCGGCATCGGCCATGATGAACACTTTATCATACCGCAGCTTGGAGATATCGAATTCCTCGCCGATGCCGCAGCCCAGAGCCAGCACCACGGGCATCAGCTTATCGTTGCCGTAGATGCGGTCCGCGCGGGCTTTTTCCACGTTCAGCATCTTGCCCCACAGCGGCAGGATGGCCTGAATGGCGGAGTCACGGCCCATCTTGGCGGAGCCGCCTGCAGAGTCACCCTCGACGATGAAGATCTCGGTGCGGTGGGGCTTTTTCACGGCAGTCGGCCAGCTTGCCGGGCATCCGGCTGGTCTCCAGCGCGCTCTTGCGGCGCACCAGCTCCCGGGCCTTTTTGGCAGCGGCGCGGGCGCGGGCTGCCTGGGTGGCCTTTTCAAAAATGGCCTTTGCCACGCCGGGGTTCTCCTCAAAGAACTCCATCAGCTTGGTGTACACCATGTTGGAAACAAGGGTACGGATCTCGGTATTGCCCAGCTTTGCCTTGGTCTGACCCTCGAACTCCGCCTCCTGCAGCTTGACGGAAATGACACAGATGAGGCCCTCGCGGACATCGGAGCCGGAAAGGTTCTCGTCCTTATCCTTCAGCAGGCCGTGGCTGCGGCCGTAATCGTTGAACACACGGGTCAGGCTGGTGCGGAAGCCCTCTTCATGGGTGCCGCCGTCCGGGGTGTTGACGTTGTTGGCAAAGCTCAGCAGCAGCTCGTTGTAGCTGGAATTATACTGCAGCGCGATCTCAGCCATGCCCCGCTCGGTCTGGCCCTTGAGGTAGATGACATTGGGGTGGAGCACCTCCAGATTGCGCTTTTCGCCCAGATAGGTGACAAAGCTCTTGATGCCGCCCTCGTAGCACATGACCTCGGAGCGGTAGCAGGGGTCGCCCTCCTGCCCATCCTCCAGCACGGGGGTGTACAGCTGACGCTCATCGGTCAGGGTGATCTTGACACCGGCGTTCAGGAAGCTTTCCTCCCGCAGGCGCTTTTCCAGCGTGTCGAAGTCGTAGACGGTGGTATCCTTGAACATCTCCGGGTCGGGTTTGAAGGTGACCCGGGTGCCGGTGACGCCCTCGGCTACCGTGCCGATGCACTTGAGGTCGCCGTCCGGGTCGCCGCGCCGGAAGGTCTGCTCGTACTCCTTGCCGTCACGGCGCACATTGACAGTGAGCCACTCGGAGCAGGCGTTGACCACCGAAGCGCCCACGCCGTGCAGACCGCCGGCCACCTTGTAGCCGGAATTCTCGCCGCCGAACTTGCCGCCGGCGTGCAGGATGGTGTACACCACGGTGACGGCGGGCAGACCGGTATCGGCCTGAATGTCCACGGGGATGCCGCGTCCGTTATCGGTGACCTGAATGATGTTATCCTTCAGGATCTTGACCTCGATGTGGTCGCAGTAACCCGCCAGCGCCTCATCAATGGCGTTGTCCACGATCTCGTACACCAGATGATGCAGACCGCGCTCACCGGTGGAGCCGATATACATACCCGGGCGCTTGCGCACCGCCTCCAGACCCTTCAGCACCTGGATTTCGCTGGCGTTATACTCGTGGTCGGTTACGGTATCGGCATTTGTACTGGTAATGATTTCTTCTGCCATATCCTTTCTCCCTTTTGTTCATTTTTGCGTTTGTTTTTTCAAATTATAGCAAAGCGGGAACCGGTACACCATGGTGTACTTTTTTCTCGCCGTTTTGTTGTGTTTTCACGCGCTGCCCGCAGCGGGCATTCCGGCTGGCACGGTGCGGCTTTCCGGGCAGTTCCGGGGCTTTCCCATCCCTCTTTTTTCTGTGGATCTTCCGCCCGTTTTCCGCAAATTTCACTCCACCATCTTTTGCGCTCTGCGGCGCATGGCGGCGCTGGACAGCTCCGAAAGATACACCGCATCCACCAGCCCTCCGTCTGCCAGCACATAGCACTGGGGCAGCTCGTCCGAAAGGCTGACCACCGCACCATTCTTCTGGGCGTAGTTCAAAAACTCCCGCCCCCGGGGGGAGATGGTGGTGGTCTCCAGATCAAAGATACCAATGATGTCACGGTCGTTCAGGACATAGTCCCGCCCCAGATGAATATACATACTGTATTTTCTCCCGTGTCTTTTGTTTGCATAAAGCCCACGAAAATGCAGCTTTTATGCAGTATTGCTTACAACATTTATCCATGCTGTCAAACCCGGTTCAGCACCCCGCCGTCCATGCGGTACACCTCGCCGTCGGTCTTTAAAAAGTCCGTGTCATCGCAGCTGGTCACAAAGGTCTGCTTTTCCTTCATGCAGGTGAGCAGATACTGCTTGCGCCCTTCGTCCAGCTCGCTCAGCACATCATCCAGCAGCAGTACCGGGTGCTCCCCGGTGATCTGCGCCGCCGCCGCGGCTTCGGCCATTTTCAGGCTCAGCACCACGCTGCGCTGCTGTCCCTGACTGGCATACACCCGGGCGGGCTGGTCGTCCAGCAGCAGCTCCAAGTCCTCGCGGTGGATGCCGCACAGGCTCTGCCCGGCGCGCAGCTCCTCCTCCTGCCGCTGACGCAGCAGGTCGGCAAGCCCGCCGGCGCAAACTGGGCGGCGTAGCGGACGCTCATTCGCTCTGCCCCGTGGGAAAGCTCCGCGTAGTTGGCACAGGCGCGGGGAGCAAGCAGTTCCAGATACTCCCGCCGCCGCTGCTGCAAGGCTTCGCCCTGCGCGGCAAGTTCGGTGTTGAGCACCTCCAGCAGGGTGCGCTTTTCCGCGTAGGGGCGCTCCTGCCCGGTTGCAGAGTGGCGCAGCAGCGCATTTTTTTGCTGCAAAACCCGCACATAGCGGCGGTAACTGGCCAGATACCCGGGGTACAGCTGGCACAGTGCAGCGTCCAGAAATTTGCGCCGCCCCTCCGGAGCCCCCTTGACAAGGCTCAGGTGGCCGGGGTCGAACACCACCGCCGGAAAGCTGCCCGCCAGTGCCGCCGCCCGCTTGGGCGCTGCGCCGTTCACCCGCCGCATAGCGGCCGGGCTTTGCGGCCTCCGGGGTGCCCACGGTCATGCGGATGTGGGCAGGCTCGGCGGGCTCACAGCCTTCTGGCCTATCCCGCTGGGTATCGGCTTCCAGCACCGCGAATGCTTCTCCCCGGCGCACAAGCTCGGCATCCTTGCCGCCCCGGAAGCTTTTGCCGCCGGTCAGCAGCCAGATAGCTTCCAGAAGGTTCGTCTTGCCCTGCCCGTTGTTGCCGCAGATGACGGTAAGCTCCCGGCCGGGCTCCAGCCGTGCCGCACAAATATTGCGATAGTTCTGTACTTCCAGCGAAAGCAGACGCATTTACTGACCCTGCCCGATCTCTACGCTCTGCCCGTCCAGCTCGATGACGTCCCCGGCGCGGCACTTTTTGCCCCGCATGGTGCACACCTCGCCGTTCACCTTCACAGCACCGCCCTGCACCAGCTCCTTGGCTTCGCCGCCGGTCTCACACAGACCGGCAAATTTGAGCAGGGCATCCAGCTTGATAAACTCGGTATGAATAAGAATCTTCTGCATAAAACGCGCTCCTTAGTCGTTTTTAAAGCGTACCGGCAGTACCAGATACAAAAAGTCGTTGCCCTCTACCGGCAGCACCTTCACCGGGCTCAACGGGCCGCTGATCTCCATGCGCACCTGCTCGGTGCGGGCGTTGCGCAGCGCATCCAGCAGATAGCGGTTATTGAAGCCGATCTCCACCTCGTCGCCCTCGCAGGCAGCGCTGAACTCGTCCACCACGCGGCCGAGGTTTGTCTGGCAGCGCACCACAACTTTACCCTCTGTAAAGGAGATGCGGAGGGGATTTTTTAAACGCTCTGTAATAATCAGAGAGGCACGCTCGATGGTGGAGATAAAGTCCTTGGTATCGATGGTCACCCGGGTGCGGCTTCCGGCGGGGATGACGTTGCGGTAATTCAGGAATTCGCCCTCGATCAGGCGGCTCATGATGGTGTAACCGGCGGTGGTGAACACCACATAGCGGCGGTTGGCAGAGATGTGCACGGTCTCCTCGTCGTCGTTGGCCAGCAGGTGGGAGACCTCGTTCATGGTCTTGCTGGGCACGATGATGCGGATCTCCTTTATGGCTTCCACCGGCCGTTCCACAATGGCCAGACGGTAGCCGTCCAAGGCAACGATGGTCATTTTATCCGGCTCTATCTCAAAAAGTTCACCGGTATGCGTCAGGTTTTTTTCTCATCCTGGCTGACGGCGTAGAGGGTGCGGTCGATCATATCTCGGAGCACGCCGGTCTTGATGGTCAGGGTCTCCTCGGCGCCGGTGTTGGGCAGCTCGGGGAAATCGGTGGCCGACATGGACTGGATCTCGAACTGCGCCACGCCGCTCTGGATGGTGGTTTTGCCATTATCGGCAGACTGGATGGTGATCTGGCCTGCCGGCATCCGGCTGATCATGCTGCTGAGGAGCTTGGCGTTCAGCACGATCTCACCGGGTTCTTTGACATTGGCTTCGATGGTGGTCACGATGCCCATTTCCAGATCGTAGCCGGTCAGGGTTAGCTGAAAGCCCTCGGCCTTCAGCAGAATACCCTCCAGCACCGGGATGGACGAGCGCATGGTGACAGCTTTGGAAACGCCGTCGATGGCTGCACTGAGCAGTGTTTTATCGCAGACGATGTTCAAAACAGTATCTCTCCTTTTTTCACACTTCCGGCGGGATCCCTGCCCTTTGGGCTGCTGCCGGAAGGCAGTAATATATTGAACTTGTTGTAGTAACCGTAGTAGGGGGTGGGGAAGATGTTGAAAACCCGGAAATGTCTTGCCAGGAAGTGGGGCTTTGGCTTTCCACCGGGTTGTGGAAGACTCGTGAAGGAAATGTTGAAAGGTGGGGAACGGTGTTTCTTTCCACAGCCGATGTGAAGAACTGATGTTAAATGTTGAAAACTAAGTGGAAAGTGTGGAAAGCTTCGCCTTTTTGCCACAAGATAATAGGCTTATTTTCCCCTTTTTGTTCCGTTTTCTCCCCATATTTTGGGGTCACACCCTGAAATGAGTATGACTTTTGCCCGGTTTTCCCCGATTTAGGCCTTCACGTTCTTGATGATATCGCTTACGGTCTCCCGCAGATGCTGGTCGTTCTTCATGTCTCGCTCCATGGTCTTGAGGGAGTAGACGATGGTGGAGTGGTCGCGGCCGGAGAATTCCCGCCCGATCTCCTCCATGCTCATGCCGGTGACCTCCCGCAGGATATAGATGGCAACGCGCCGGGCGGAAGCCACGTTGGCGTTGCGCTTGGTGCCCCGGATGTCGGCAGGGGACACGTTGAAGGTGCGGGACACCTCGCCAATGATCTTTTCGATGGTCACCGGCACCGGCTGGGTCTCGTTGAGGATATCCTTGATGGCGTTCTGCGCCACGCTGATCACCGGCTGGATGCCCTCCAGCATATAATAGGCGTTCAGCTTTTTCACTGCGCCTTCCAGCTGGCGGATGTTGTTTTTCAGGTGGTTGGCAATGAACTCTGCCACGTCCTCGGGCAGATCCAGATGCAGCAGCTCTGCCTTGCGCTTCACGATGGCAACCCGGGTCTCAAAATCCGGCGGCTGCACGTCGGCGGTCAGACCCCACTCAAAGCGGGTGCGCAGCCGCTCCTCGAGGCTCTTGATCTCCTTGGCGGGGCGATCGGAGGCGATGACGATCTGCTTGTGGGCGTCGTGCAGGGAGTTGAAGGTGTGGAAGAACTCTTCCTGCGTGGACTCCTTGCCTGCGATGAACTGGATATCGTCCACCAGCAAAAGGTCTGCTACGCGGTACTTCATGCGGAAGTCCTCGGTGCTGCCGGCGCGGATGGCGGCGATCAGCTCGTTGGTGAACTGCTCACAGGTGACATACATGATGACGAAATCGGGGTGGGTGCGCTTGATCTCGGTCTGAATGGCGGTCAGCAGATGGGTCTTGCCAAGGCCGGAGCCGCCGTAGATGAACAGGGGATTATAGGCCCCGGAGGGGTTTGCCGCCACAGCCTGCGCAGCAGCAAAACGCAAACTGGTTGGACGGCCCCTTGATGAAGTTTTCAAAGGTGAACTCGTAGTTGCCCTGCGGGGAGGCGGGGTTTGCCTCGTACTGCTGGGCCAGCACTACCTCGTGGGGCGGGGTGCTGGGCACCACAAGGGTGATGTCCACATCAAAGCCCAGCACGGACTTGAAGGCCTCCTTGAGCAGGCCGAGGTACCGGTCGGTGACGATCTTGCAGATAAAATCGTTGCGCACCGACAGGGTGATATGGCTGGAGTCCTCAAAGCTGATGGGCTCCAACCCGTCGATATAGAGATTGTACGTTGGCTCGGCCATCTGCGCCTTGCAGTACATCTGGGCCGCTTCTAAAACGTCCTTGAAAGAATCCATAAAACATCCACTCCATTGAATCGGTCGAAGTTTTCAACAATGCTGCTGATACCATGTTAGTATACCACAAAAATCTCCCTGCGTCTATATTACTATAATGTAATTTATAATACATAAGATAAGCCCCCGCAGCGCCCTTGTGGAAACACGCCAAAAAGACCACAATATCTGGTAGAAAAAAGTTTTCCACAGCAAAATGGTGAAAAAGTTGAAAAGCTTTTAACAGAAAAATCAGAAAAAAGTTTGCAGAAAACTGAAAAAAATGCTTGACAGAACGTCATACTATGCGATATACTGTTGAATTGCAAGCCTGTCCCCAATCTGGGACCGATCAAGACCCCATACCGGGGATAAGTTTTTACGGAGGATACAACCATGAAGAGAACTTTTCAGCCCAAGAAGCGTCAGCGCAAGGAAGTTCATGGCTTTCTGACCCGCATGAGCACCAAGAACGGCCGTAAGGTCATCAATGCTCGCCGTGCAAAGGGCCGCAAGAGCCTGACTGTCTGATCTCTGCCTTGCAGGTGAGATCCGGCGCAGAAATGAATATGCGCACAAAAGACCGCTGATATCCCATTGGCGGTCTTATTTTTTTACCCGTCAAAAGTTTTTTCGTAAAAATGCCCGGATGGGCTTTTAAACTGCAAAAATTTTTGATATACTGGCTAAAGAGTGCACCTATGTGCACCCGGACGAAAGGAGGTGCCGATGTTATGCGTTATCGTCCGATCCGCCGCAACAGCGAGTTTGGCCGTGTGTACGCCCGCGGCAAGTCCTATGTGAACCCGGCACTGGTACTGTATGTGCTCAAGACCCGGGGCCGCAACACCCGGGTGGGTCTGACCGCCACCAAAAAGATCGGCCACGCCGTGCAGCGCAACCGCGCCCGCCGCGTGATGAAAGCTGCGATTGACGAGCATCTGGATTACAATATCGGCGGCTACGATCTGATCTTCGTGGCCCGGGGCATGACCCCCAAACTGAAAAGCTGGCAGCTGAGCAGCGTTGTGGCAAAGCTGTTTGCACAGGCCGGTCTGCCGGATAAGGCCAAACGGCCGGATGCGCCGCCCCCTGCCACCGTGCCCCCGACACGCAGGGCACAGGCGGAAAAGCCGGACGCATGAACCGCCTGCAGTACATCTGCCGCCGCGCGCTGTGCGTGCCCATCCGGGCCTACCAGTACACTCTCAGCCCATGGATCGGCCGCAGCTGCCGTTTTACGCCCAGCTGCAGCAACTACACCATGCAGGCCATTCTGACCCACGGCTGTGTAAAAGGCATTCTGCTGGGCGCATGGCGCATTGCCCGGTGCAATCCGCTGGGCAAATGGGGCTACGACCCCGTGCCGCCGCCCGGCCGCTGGCAAAGCCCCGCCCGGAATTTACAGCCCGCAAGGCTGTTTGAAAAGCGGCATAGGGGATAAAATTTTCGCTTCTTGTGACGCGCTGCACTGTGGGCGGCGTGTCCTACGATAAAAAAATAATGCGTCCCGGGCCACAGCCGGGGCAGAATGGACAAAGGTATGAACTTTATTTACATCCTGAGCGGTCCTCTCGGCTATGTCATGGAGTGGATCTACAAGCTGCTGCCGAGCTACGGCTGGGACATCATCCTCTTCACCCTGCTCATCAACATCGTCAAGATCCCCCTGCAGACCAGCCAGCAGAAGAGCATGGCAAAAATGTCCGCCTTCCAGCCCATGATCGCGGAGATCCAGACCAAGTACAAGGACAAGCCCGAAAAGCAGCAGGAAGAGCTGATGAAGCTGCAGCAGGACTTTGGCTATAAGCCCACGGCCGGCTGCCTGCCCATGCTGCTGAATTTCCTTGTCATGTTCGGCGTTATCGGCGTGGTGTATAACCCGCTGGAGCGCATCTTCCACATCAGCGCCGCCGCACTGGCCAGCGCTGGCGAGGCGCTGACCACGCTCGGCATCGCCTTTAACCCCATCACCCGCGATACCAACATCATTGCACAGGTGGTTGCAGGCAACAGCGCCGTGCTGGGCTGCTTCAGCGCCGAGCAGATCACTACCATCACCGAGTTCAGCCAGCACATGAACTTCCTGGGCATCGACCTGACCCGCATCCCGCAGATCGGCCTGTCTCTGGACATCGTGCTGCCGCTGCTGTCGGTCCTTACCATGTTCTGGTCCACCCACGTCAGCATGAAGGCCTCCGGCCAGCAGATGCAGGGCAGCATGAAGCTGACCATGTACCTGATGCCGCTGATGTACCTGTTCTTCTGCTTTACCTACCCGCTGGCATTCTCTCTGTACTACGTCATTTCCAACATCGTCATGACCGCACAGACCCAGGTCATGCGCAAGTTCTACGACCCCGAGAAGATGCGCAAGGAAGTGGAAGCGGAGATCGCCGCCAAGCGCAAGCAGGAAAAGCGCGGTGTGAAGAACACCACCGTCACGGTGACCGACCCCAAGACCGGCAAGACCGTGGAAAAGAACCTTTCCGCCAGCGAGATGAACAAGCGCCGGCTGGAGTATGCCCGTCAGCTGGACGCCGAGCGCTACAAGGACGAGCGCACCGTGCCGCTGAGCGAGCTTGACAAGCAGGATAAACAGTAACAAGGGAGGTAAACGGTTATGATCCGTACACAGGAATCCACCGGCAAGACGGTGGACGAAGCCTTTGCCAAGGCCTGCGCCCTGCTGGGTGTTCAGGCTGAGGATGAGAATGTCAGCCGTGAAGTGCTGGAATATCCCCAGAAGACTGGTTTTCTGGGTTTAAAGACCACCCCCGCCAAGGTGCGCGTGAGCGTGGAACTGCCGGATGCCCCCGCCGCTGCACCCGCAAAGCCGGTAGAGCCGGTGGCAGAGCAGCCTGTTGAGACTGCCGCCCCCGTGCAGGAGACTGCTCCTGTGGCAGAGGAAGTTCCCGCTGCTGTGGCAGAGCCTGCCGCTCCCGCCGCAGAGCAGACCCCCGCTGCCCAGCAGCCCTCCGAAGCTGCCGAGGAGGCAGAAGAGGTGGAAGTGCCCATCGTCATCGACGAGAACGCCAAGGTGAAGGCCGCTGTGGACTATCTGCGGGAGGTCATCACCCTGATGGGCGTGGAGAACGTGACCTTCAGCGCCGTGCAGAAGGGCGAAGCCACCATCATCCGTCTGGACGGTGAAAAGCTGGGTGCCCTCATCGGCCGCCGTGGCGAGACCATGGAGAGCCTGTCCTATCTGGCAAGCCTTGTGGCAAACCGTCTGGAGGGCGATTACATCAAGCTGGGTCTGGACGTTGCAGGTTACCGCGACAAGCGCGAGAGCGACCTGACCGCACTGGCACAGCGCATTGGCGCCAAGGTGCGCAAGACCGGCCGCAGCTTTGCCATGGAGCCCATGAACCCCTACGAGCGCCGCATCATCCACTCTGCCATCAGCAAGATGGAGGGTGTGCGCAGCGAGAGCAAAGGGCGAGGGCCGTGACCGCCGCGTGGTCATCTACTCCACCGCACCGGATGCTCAGACTGAGAATACCTACGGCGAGCGCCGTGGCCGTGGCGGCAACCGGAATGGCCGCCGTCCCGGCGGCAACCGCAACGGCGGTTATCGCGGTGAGCGCCGCAGCAATGGCGGCTACCGTGGCAGCCGCAGCGGTGCACCCCGCGGCCCGCGTCCGTCCAGTGTGCCGGAGCGCACCTACGCCCCCCGCGACGCCGAGAGCGCAGCACCCGTAGCACCCAAGCGCACCGAGCGCGTGGACGATTTTGCAGATTTCAGCTTCGGCAAGATCGAGCTGTAATAGCGAAAATATTTTTGAAGCAACAGGACCGGACAGCCCGCAGGCTGTCCGGTCCTGTGTTTTTAAAGTCATTCTTCTCAAAATTTGGAGAAACTGCCTGTTTTTTGCCGAAATCTTTCTCTCAAATGGCAATTGTAAAACAATTGGTCAAGGATTTATACTGTAGTCAAGAGCGTTCTGTTCGTGAAGAACAGACAGAATGATGAAAAGGGAGGTAATCGACTATGTCCCAGAACAAGATTTCCCGCCGCAGCTTCCTGCGTGGTGCAGGGGCATCCGCGACCATCGCAGCCGCCAGCTGCATGGCACCCTCTGCAGCCGCCTGTGACATCAAGTCCCTGTGGAGCATGGATCTGCAGATCCTTGCCACCAGCGACACCCACGGCAAGTTCGACCCCTGGGATTACGCCGCCAACAAGGCAGATGCTTCCGGCAGCGTGGCCCAGCAAGCGACCGCCATCAAGCAGTGCCGCACCCGGAACACGCTGGTGGTGGATGCAGGCGATACCATTCAGGCCAACTCCGCAGAGCTGTTCCTGAACGATGACCTGCACCCCATGATCGCTGCCATGAATGCCATCGGCTATGATATCTGGACCACCGGCAACCATGAGTACAACTACGGCATGGATGTGCTGAAAAAGGTCATGGGACAGCAGAAGGCCAAGGTGCTCACCGGCAACGTTTACGCACCGGACGGCACCCCGCTGGCCGACGGCTACACCATCAT
>ENA-OQKJ01000360-OQKJ01000360.1-human-gut-metagenome-genome-assembly--contig:-NODE-360-length-10844-cov-2.276850_pt1 | contig 10844 bp, 9 predicted proteins | sample MGYA00242647_ERZ504795 | MGnify/ENA primary metagenome ERZ504795 (study PRJEB26092, sample SAMD00036398) | human gut metagenome | host: Homo sapiens | study: EMG produced TPA metagenomics assembly of...
ATGACTGGGGGTATGTGGATAATTTTGGAAACGACCAGATAGAAGGCGGCAGTACGGTAGATGGAAGCGGGCGAAAGGAACGGTTTCAAAAATTTCCAATGCCATCCATGCCGATGGAACGGAAGCCAATCTGCAATATATTGATTTTATCAAAGTGCAATGCGGTGTCTTGGCCAAAAGCGGCTGGTTGGGCGAAGTTTCAACGGAAGTATTTTCTTTTGAGGATTTAACAAAATAACAATAAATACAAGTATGAAAAATTATTTTCTTCCCATGCTCCTATCCTTGTTCTTTTTGGGAGCATGTGACAAAAACGATGAAATTATACCTGAAGATGCAGATGAGAATTTCATCACGTCAGTTGTGATGACTGTGGACGGAAAATCGTACACGGCCGATATTACGGACAATACAGTAACGATAACCGTTCCTTATACGGTATCGTTGAACAATGCCGAAGTGGAATTCAAGTACACCACTTCTGCAACAATCATACCTAATCCAAAAACGGTAACGGACTGGGATAACGAACGGACCTTCCGGGTGACATCCTATAACGGAGATGCCCGCGAATATGCCTATAAGGTGGTGAAAAGCGAAATAGAATCTGATGGAGATGTAGAGTTGAAGACCACCGAGGAGGTAGCTTCTTTTGCCGCAACCAAAACAACCGTTGTCAAAGGGAACCTGATTATCGGTTCTGATGCGGAAGAGGCAGAAAAAATCACTGACATATCTGCATTGGCATCTTTGAAAGAGGTTACAGGCAACATTGTCATTCGTAACAGTTACAACGGTGCAGACTTGACAGGGTTGGATAATATCGTTTCAGCCGGAGGTTTGCAGTTAGGTTCGGTCGATGTCGCCTCGAAAGCTACGGAGCTTCACATGATTTCCATGAAAGCTCTGGAAATGCTCTCCGGAGACATATCGGTATATAACGACCAAGTGACTTATGTCCTATTCGAGAAACTGGCAACTATTGAAGGAAGCGTGATGTTCAATGCGTCGTCGTTACAGAGTTTTGAGTTTCCGGTTCTGACTACTGTAGGTCAGGATCTGAATCTTCAAGGACTCAATGAAGAGAACACAGCAGCCGGTTCGATTGCGTCTTTGGAAATACCGGAACTGACAAGTGTCGGAGGGGTCTTGTCCGTAAACAATCTTGCCAAGCTGACTTCCATGAGCTTCCTTAAGCTGAAAGAGACCGGTGGCCTTGATTTCCATACCGTCCCCGTGATGTTGGAAACCATCAACCTTCCGGAAATCGAAACAGTAAACGGAAGTATTATTATGGAAGCCAATATGGAAGCTCCTCCTACCGGTAGTTTTGTTCCCCAACGAAATGACGTGCTTCAGGCTTTCGGTGGAATGGACAAACTGACAACGGTGAAGGGGCAGATAAAGATAAAAAATTTCACGGCGCTCAAGCAGCTTCCTGACTGGAGTAAAATCACCACACTTGGAAGCATTACGTTGGATTATCTTGAAGACGTGAGCGGAACACTGATGTTGCCGAACGCCCGATTTGAAACCTTCGGAGAAACAGCTCCCCAGATTGAAATTATAAACAAGGTGCAGCTCTCCAAAATTGAAACAGCCGAAGATTTGTCAAATGTAAATTTTGTCATCACCAGTCTTACGAATAACAAGTTCCCTGAAATCATGTTCAAGAATATCAAAGACTTCACTTGTAAGCCAACCACTAACAATCCCGATTATACCATATCGACAATTCAACATGTACATGGAAATCTGTATGTGACAGGCCAAATGCGAAGCAAGGCAAAATTCCCTGACTTGGAAATCGTAGACGGATATGGATACATCCAAATGCCTATGATGGGGACTGTTTCAATGCCTGTATTGAAAGAGGTGGGTGGACTAATTTTATTTGTCCGGCAATCTAACCAGTTGTGAGTTGCCTTTGTTATCCAAAATCTGTTGCTCAGCCTCTCCTGTATATTATAAAGAGGAAAAGGTTCTTTAGCAATAACTTTAACAAAGTAAATCACTGAATCTTCCGGAATTGCTTCACGTAGGAGGTGAAGGGTTGTTCGTTAATCAAGCAACAGGTATTACTTGTGCTAAGTTACAGACAATAGATGGTACGTTACAGATAAAACAAGCGAAATCTCTTTCTCAGGAAACATTTTCCATGGAGAAGTTGAAGACCTTGCATGGGGTTGTTTTTGACGGTTTGACAAAATTCACCGACTACACTTTCTTCGGTAAGTTCATAGAAAACGGAATGATTACGGAGGAAAGCTGGAGTGTGACGAAATGTGGGTATAACCCAACCTTCCAAAAAATGAGGGACAAACAATATACGCAGCAGGATTAAACCTTATACCTTAACCAGAGTACCCGTAATGATTCGGGTACTCTTTTTTTATCTGAATGACAATGAGCAGAACAATACAACGGATTTGCCTTTTTCTTTTCTGCCTGCCAGTTTTCGGCAGTTGCATGAAATGGGATTATGGGGAGATGGAGAATTTCTCGGCATCGGCTTCCGGTCTTTTCATCACCAACGAGGGAAATTTCCAGTACGGCAATGCCTCGCTTTCCTACTATGATCCTGCCACGTGCGAAGTGGAGAATGAAGTGTTTTACCGTGCCAACGGGTTCAAGTTGGGCGATGTGGCCCAATCTATGGTTATCCGGGACGGTATAGGCTGGGTCGTGGTGAACAACTCGCATGTGATTTTCGCCATCGACATCAATACTTTCAAGGAAGTGGGCCGTATCACAGGTTTCACCTCACCCCGGTATATCCATTTCCTGTCGGATGAGAAAGCCTATGTGACGCAAATATGGGACTACCGCATCTTCATCATCAACCCCAAGACATACGAGATTACCGGCTATATCGAATGTCCAGACATGGACATGGAATCGGGTTCCACCGAACAAATGGTGCAATACGGCAAGTACGTCTATGTGAACTGCTGGTCGTACCAGAACCGCATCCTGAAAATCGACACGGAGACGGACAAGGTCGTGGACGAACTGACCATCGGCATACAGCCTACTTCGCTGGTCATGGACAAATACAACAAGATGTGGACCATCACGGATGGCGGTTACGAGGGCAGCCCATACGGTTACGAGGCACCGTCTCTCTATCGTATAGACGCCGAGACTTTCACCGTAGAGAAACAGTTCAAGTTTAAGCTGGGCGACTGGCCTTCGGAAGTCCAGCTCAACGGTACACGGGATATACTTTACTGGATCAACAACGATATTTGGCGAATGCCGGTGGAAGCCGACCGTGTTCCCGTCCGGCCTTTTCTGGAGTTTCGGGACACCAAATACTACGGCCTTACGGTCAATCCCAACAACGGGGAGGTATATGTGGCCGACGCTATTGATTACCAGCAACAAGGTATCGTGTATCGCTATTCGCCGCAAGGCAAGCTGATCGATGAATTTTACGTGGGAATCATTCCGGGAGCTTTCTGCTGGAAATAACGAGGAAGGAGGACAAAAATGAAAAGACATCTTATTCTATTGTTCGTGGGGGTAAGCCTGCCCTTTCTGCTTGCCGCCCAGCAGAAAATTCCGTCAGCATTACCAAAAGGGTACTACGTATTCCGGAGGTTACGGTGGTGGGCAAACGACCTATGAAGGATATAGGCGTGCAACGAACCCGTTTCGATTCCATCGCCATGAAAGAGAACATCGCCTTGTCTATGGCCGATGTGCTGACATTCAACTCATCCGTTTTTGTCAAGAACTACGGACGCGCCACGTTATCCACCGTGGCTTTCCGGGGTACCTCTCCCTCGCATACTCAAGTGACGTGGAATGGTATGCGCATCAACAACCCGATGCTGGGCATGACAGATTTTTCCACCATCCCTTCTTACTTTATCGATGATGCCTCGCTGCTGCACGGAACTTCGTCGGTAAACGAAACGGGCGGCGGCTTGGGTGGTCTGGTCAGGCTCTCCACTTCTCCGGCCAACCATGAAGGATTCGGGTTGCAGTACGTGCAGGGAGTGGGGTCGTTCAGCACGTTCGACGAGTTTCTCCGCCTGACCTACGGTAACAAACACTGGCAGTCCTCCACCCGTGTGGTATATTCCTCTTCTCCCAACGACTACAAATACCGAAACCGGGACAAGAAGGAAAACATCTATGACGAGGACAAGAACATCATCGGTTCCTATTATCCGACGGAGCGCAACCGCAGCGGGGCTTATAAGGATCTGCACATTTTGCAGGAAATTTATTATAACACGGGCGAAGGTGACAAGTTCGGGCTAAACGCCTGGTATATCAATTCCAACCGGGAACTGGCGATGCTCACCACGGATTACGGGAACGGCATGGACTTCGAGAACCGCCAAAGGGAGCAGACGTTTCGCAGCGTCCTCTCGTGGGAACGCGTGCGGGAGAAATGGAAGGTCGGTGTAAAAGGTGGCTATATACACACATGGATGGCCTATGATTACAGGCGGGACAAGGGAAACGGCGAAATGGCTTCGATGACCCGCTCGCGCAGTAAGATTAACACGTTCTACGGAAGTGCGGACGGGGATTATGCTCCTTCAGAGAAATGGCTGTTCACGGCCGGTGTTTCCGTACACCAGCATTTGGTGGAAAGCGCGGACAAAAATATCATCTCGCAGGAAGGTAACAAGGCTGTTGTCGGGTATGACAAGGGACGTGTCGAGTTTTCCGGTTCCGTTTCTGCGAAATGGCGGCCTGTCGATCGTTTTGCCGCCTCGCTTGTCCTTCGCGAGGATATGTTCGGTACGGAATGGGCCCCGGTTATCCCGGCTTTCTTCATCGACGGGGTACTGTCGAAAAAAGGCAATATCGTGGCGAAAGCATCCATCTCCCGGAACTACCGTTTTCCCACGCTGAACGACCTCTATTTTCTGCCGGGCGGTAATCCCGACCTGAAAAGCGAGCACGGCTTCACATACGACGTGGGGTTGTCGTTCTCGGTGGGGAAAGAAAATGTATATGCTTTGAGCGGTGGTATCAACTGGTTCGATTCGCACATCGACGACTGGATCATCTGGCTACCCACAACCAAGGGATTCTTCTCCCCCAGAAACCTCAAAAAGGTACATGCTTACGGGGCAGATACCAACGCCCACCTTGATATAATGCTCGGAAAGGACTGGAAACTGGATATGAACGGAACTTTCTCGTGGACTCCCTCGATCAACGAGAGCGAACCGATGAGTCCGGCAGACCAATCCGTCGGCAAACAGTTGCCATACGTGCCGGAGTTTTCCGCAACGGTGACCGGACGTCTGTCATGGCGGACATGGAGCCTGCTTTACAAATGGTGTTATTACAGCCAGCGTTATACCATGTCGAGTAATGACTATACCCTGACGGGCTATCTGCCCCCTTACTTCATGAATAACGTGACACTGGAAAAACAGCTCTCTTTCCGATGGGCCGATCTGTCGCTAAAGGGCAGCATCAACAACCTGTTCGATGAAGAATACCTTTCCGTATTGTCCCGTCCCATGCCGGGCATCAATTTCGAGATATTCATCGGCATAACGCCCAAGTTCGGAAAAACAAAATAGTAAACGATAATCTGCATCAATATGAACGCATTAAAGAATTTAAGCCTGATTCTGTTGCTTTCTCTGGCATTTACAGGCTGCCACAACAAAAGTTCAAAACTCAATGATTTCAACCTGCTGCTTTATGCTCCCGAATATGCCTCCGGCTTCGACATCAAAGGGGCGGACGGGAAGGAAAGCGTACTGATAACCGTCAGGAATCCCTGGCAGGGAGCAGACAGCGTAACCACATGGCTGTTTATCGTCCGCAACGGCGAAGAGGTTCCCGAAGGGTTTGCCGGACAGGTACTCGAAGGAGACGCCAAACGCATCGTGGCGATGTCTTCCACTCATATCGCCATGCTTGACGCGATCGGTGAAGTCCAGCGCATAACCGGCGTTTCGGGAATCGACTACATTTCCAACCCCGACATCCAAGCTCGCCACGACAGTATTGGTGACATCGGCTATGAAGGAAACATCAACTACGAGTTGCTGCTCTCGCTCGATCCCGACCTCGTTCTGCTCTATGGGGTGAACGGCGCAAGCGCAATGGAAAGCAAACTCGAAGAACTCGACATACCGTTCATGTATGTCGGCGATTATCTCGAAGAGTCGCCTCTCGGTAAGGCTGAATGGATGGTAGTGCTTTCTGAAGTCACAGGGAAACGTGAGAAGGGTGAAAAAGCCTTTGCCGCAATCCCGGTCAGATACAACACTTTGAAAAAGAAAGTGGCCGACAGTATCCTTGGCACTCCTTCGGTTATGCTTAATGTCCCTTATGGAGACTCGTGGTTCATGCCTTCAACCCAAAGTTATGTCGCCCGCTTGATTGCCGATGCAGGCGGTCGCTATATCTACCAGAAGAACACGGGAAACGCTTCTATCCCCGTTGACTTGGAAGAAGCATACCTACTCGCGTCGGATGCGGACATGTGGCTGAACGTGGGAATGGCGAACTCCCTTGACGAATTGAAGGCATCATGTCCGAAATTCACCGATACCCGATGTTTCAAAAATGGAGAGGTGTATAACAACAACGCCCGTACCAACACAGCCGGGGGTAACGACTATTACGAGTCTGCCGTCGTGAATCCTGACATCGTGCTCCGCGACCTCGTGAAGATATTCCATCCTGAACTGGTGCAGGAAGAGTGTGTGTATTACAAGCAACTGAAATAGATGCGTTCCCGTTCGACTATATTGTCCTCCATATTGATTACGCTCACGGTCGGTCTTTTTTTACTGGACTTGGCCGTGGGAGCTGTCAATATTCCAATCCGCGATGTATGGGCAGCGCTGACTGGGGGAGATTGTCCCCGTGCCACGGAAAAGATCGTACTCAACATACGCCTCATAAAAGCTATAGTGGCACTGTTGGCCGGGGCTGCCTTATCAGTCAGCGGTCTTCAGATGCAGACCCTCTTCCGTAATCCTCTTGCCGGTCCCTATGTCCTCGGTATCAGTTCCGGTGCAAGTCTCGGTGTGGCACTCGTGGTACTTGCTGGGCTCGGTTCATCAATAGGCATTGCCGGAGCTGCATGGGTGGGTGCGGCTGTCGTATTGCTCGTGATAACTGCCGTTGGACAGCGAATAAAAGACATCATGGTAATCCTGATTCTGGGTATGATGTTCTCATCGGGCGTAGGCGCTGTCGTGCAGATTTTGCAGTATATAGCCAATGACGAGTCTCTAAAAATGTTTGTGATATGGACGATGGGAGCATTAGGGGATGTGACAGCGCAACAACTTGCCATCTTTGTTCCATCAGTATTAGTCGGGTTGTTATTGGCTGTAATAACAATCAAGTCGCTTAATCTTTTGTTGTTTGGAGAAGAGTATGCCATAACGATGGGACTGAATATTCAGCGTTCACGCGGCCTATTGTTTCTCTCGACAACGCTGCTCGCCGGAACGATAACCGCTTTTTGCGGTCCGATAGGTTTCATAGGTCTCGCTATGCCTCATGTCACAAGAATGCTTTTCCAAAATAGCGATCATCGTGTCCTTCTACCCGGAACAATTCTTTCAGGAGCATCGATATTGCTTCTTTGCGACGTCATTTCCAAAATATTCACCTTGCCGATCAACGCCATTACAGCTCTATTGGGAATCCCAATCGTCGTATGGGTGGTTTTACGCAACAAATCCATCACCGCATGATAGAATTACAGCATTTTTCCATAGGTTACAAAGAAAACTCGTTGCTCCACGAGGTAAATGCCACGATAAAAAAAAGGTCAACTGACAGCCCTTATCGGAAGAAACGGGACAGGAAAATCGACGTTGCTCCGCGCCATAGCCGGTCTGAACCGGTGTTATTCCGGAAAAATCATTCTCGACGGGCACGACATCGCCTGCATGAAAACCGAAGATATGGCAAAAACGCTGGCTGTCGTCACGACCGAGCGCACGCGCATCGCCAACCTGCGGTGCAAGGATGTCGTAGCCATAGGCCGTGCTCCTTATACCAACTGGATAGGTAGGATGCAAGAAACAGATAAGGAGATAGTCATGCAATCGCTCATTTCGGTGGGAATGGAGGCTTATGCAAACCGCACGATGGATAAAATGTCGGATGGCGAATGCCAGCGTGTGATGATTGCTCGTGCATTGGCACAGGATACTCCTATCATTCTCCTTGATGAACCGACTTCCTTTCTTGACATGCCTAATCGCTACGAACTTGTGGCGTTGCTTCGTAGGCTTGTCCACGACGAGAAAAAATGTATCATGTTCTCGACACATGAACTTGACATCGCGTTGTCCATGTGCGATTCGATAGCATTGTTAGATACCCTGAATTTAAACTGCTTGACCGCGTCTGAAATGCGGAAAAGCGGATACATTGACAGACTTTTCCAAAATGAGAACATTCGTTTTGACTCCTTATGCGGTACAATGATTTTGAAACAATGAGTACATACACTGTAGAAAATTTTACTTCAGACATCACTGTTGAAGGATATATCGCCGAATTCCGTGACGAACCACATTTTTCTTGAACTTTGCAAACAATGTACCAATTATGGCAAAAGTTGGGGGTGTCCTCCATTTTGATTTTTGATACGGAATCGTTTCTCCGGCAATACAAGTATGCACATCTTATGGCAACGAAGATAATCCCTGAAGACAAAGATATTCCGATTGAATATACACAAAAACTCATTTTACCGGAACGAATACGAATCGAGAGCGAATTATTGGATATGGAACGGAAATATGGAGGGCGTTCATTTGCCTATATAGGTAAATGTCTTCACTGCCCCAATAACGAGTGTACGCGTAACTGCGGCACACCATGCCGACACCCGGAAAAAGTGCGTCCGTCACTCGAAGCCTTCGGATTTGACATAGCCAAAACGCTTGCTGAACTTTTTAACATCGAACTTCTTTGGGGAAAGGATGGCAAATTACCTGAATACCTTGTTCTCGTAAGCGGATTTTTTCATAATGAATACGAACTTTGCAACATAGCATACTAATGATTCGGACATGAAACAAACAGACAAACTAACCACATTCGGTTCAATCTGTTTTGTGATTTCAAATTGAATTATAGTTAGATATGTAAAAAAGCGAACGCCGGAGCTTTAGAAATAAGTAACGATTTTATCGGTGTAAGTCCTCCGTTAAACCGTTCATTTTCGGTTAAACGAAAACACAACATGCTGTCCGCTGGAGCGGAGCACGTTTCTTCAATAATTATTGTGTATCATACCGTTGTGTGGCTATTTTCCTGTGGTTTGTGGGGCTTTTCCATCAGATATTTGCCGGCTGTTCTCCTCATTAAAGGATAGATATATCTCCATGACCATGCGACTTACGCCCATAATTCGGGGATAAGGAGGCGAATATACGGAAAATCTGCCCTTTACATGCCCTATTGTCCATTAATGGATTAATACTTCTACACATCTGCAAATGGAGAATGACAGGTCTCGTTTTTTAATTTAATATCTTACTTGAAAAGAATATAAGATATACCATTCCCCTGATTAAATTCAGTTTTTTTTCTGTGTTATATTACTTGTAAAATTCTATTATACCATTCAAGCAACAGCCCTTGAATCCCGCCGTATTTCAATTCTCTTTTTCCCATATAACGATTTTCCCATTTTTATTTATCCCGTCAGTAGCTCCACCTTGCCGGGTTCAGGGTGCGAAGCTACGGACGGGACCCCTAAAAATCTGCAAGGCCGCTTCGCGCCCTGCGGGTTTTGGCGAAAATTTTTCAATCCGTCCAGCCGGGCGGTTGAAAATTTTTCACCAAAAGCCTTGCATATTTTCTCCCCGTCCGTATCTGCCCCCTGAAACGAGCAAGGTGAAGCCACCGACAAGGCATAAAAAAAAAGTCAATGTTATGAAAAAGAGAATTGAAATACGGCAGGATTGGAAACGAGGCTTCGGCTCCGCTCCAACCGGCATTAAAAATTGGGTGAAGTGGTCGCTGGTCGGTTTCGTGGTCTATGTGGCGGTGCGTTTCGTGTGTGCCTTTTGGGGTGGTATTCTGCCCATGTTGGCAGTTTTGGCGGTGGTGGTTTTCCTCATCCGTGCCGTGTGGTGCATCCTTTGCGTGCTCGCTCTTTTCATCCTTGCGCTTTGCGTGATACTCTGACAGAATATGAATCATTTTAAAATCAAATCATTATGAACAAAGTACATTTATTGGGAGCCAACAGAAGTTACGACAGAGACGTTCAGACCGTTTCAGTCAACCAAGTGGTAGTATTGGATAGCTATGACAGCTATGTTGTGTATGAAGTAACCCGTGACAAGTGGGGAATAACCTATCATCTTGTCAATTTGCGGACATACGAGTTTCATACATCCGACCTTATCCGGCCGTTATCGGAAAAATTCGGAATAGGAATCTATTACGATGATGCGAACCCCAAGTTTTTAGATCCGTTGGAAACAGCCGCTTTACTCACCAAGGCAAAAGAGAAGAAAGCCGAAGAAGAACGCATTGCAGCCGAAAAAGAAGGCAGAGGAAGAACGTCTGGCGGCGGAGAAAGCGAAACAGGAACGCATCGCCGCACAGCAGCAGAGTCAGGCACAGTCCCAGAACTCCGCTACGGTTTACGTCACCCCGACCGGCAAGAAATATCACTATAACAGCTCCTGCAATGGCGGCAGCTACTCCCCCACTACTTTGGATAAGGCTATTAAAATGGGACTGACACCTTGTAAAAAATGTGTTGGGTAAGCCCCACTAAATAAAAAAAATCCCCCTTCCCTGTTGGCGCAGAGAAAAGAGGATTTATGGCGGTATTTGTATAACCACCTACTCGCAATAGGATTATA
>ENA-OQKJ01000361-OQKJ01000361.1-human-gut-metagenome-genome-assembly--contig:-NODE-361-length-10817-cov-4.054350_pt1 | contig 10817 bp, 10 predicted proteins | sample MGYA00242647_ERZ504795 | MGnify/ENA primary metagenome ERZ504795 (study PRJEB26092, sample SAMD00036398) | human gut metagenome | host: Homo sapiens | study: EMG produced TPA metagenomics assembly of...
AATTTTTCTGGCATGGTTTTAGCAAATTTCCAAAGGCTTAGAGTTCCTGCCCCCGCAGCCGTGGTTCAAAACATTTATTTTTCTTCGCGTCCCCTTTGAAACCATTAAAAAACTGCCGTTCCCCAATAATGAGGAAAACGACAGCTTTTCAAAAAGTATTTGCAAGCCTATTTAATAGCACCCTCAACCATACCATTCATAATCTGCTTCTGAGCAAGCAGGAATACGATGATCATCGGAATCATTGCCAGGAGTGCTGCAGTAAGGATCAGATCCCACTGTTTTACATAAGAACCAACAAACGCCTGTACAGCAACCGGAAGAGTCTTAACCTTACCATTCTGTCCTAACATCAGAGAAGGAAGAAGGTAATCGTTCCAGATCCACATACCATTCAGAATAGTAACAGTAACAATAACCGGTTTCAGAAGCGGAAGGATAATGCGGAAGAAAGTTCCCTCAGGAGAACATCCGTCAATCGCTGCTGCTTCTTCCAGTTCATATGGAATACCTTTAATAAAACCAGTTAAGATAAATACTGTCATAGCACCACCGAATCCACAGTATGCAAATACAATACCAGGAATAGACTGAAGCATGTTGATTCCAAGGAATTTACCTACATCACGGAATGTAGAAACCAGAGGAAGCATAACTACCTGGAAAGGAATTGTCATGGATGCGATAAATGTCATGTAAATAGCTGTTGACCATTTTGTCTTGTTACGGCAGATAACCCACGCAGCCATACCACCGAATAAAGCAAGTAATACAAGGGAAACAACTGTAATGGTCGCAGATGTTCCGAATGCACTCCAGAAACTGAAGTTAGAGTTGTTGACAACGTTTGAAATATTTGTCTTAAACTGTGCAAAGCTTGCACCTGCAAAGCTTACAGGGTTGGCAACAATACCGTTTGCATTCTTAAATGTATTAATAAGTACCAGATAGAAAGGAGATAATATGTACGCTGCGATAACAATCGCAACAGCTGTAAGCACTACCTTTGGAGTTTTCTTCGTAACCATTACATTTCAACCTCCTTCTTATTGGAAATTCTAACCTGAATAATAGATACAGCAGCCAGGATAATGAAGAACAGAATAGCTTTCGCCTGACCAAGTGCATAATTGTTCTTGGAGATCGCTGTATTATAAATATTCAGAGCCAGCATCTGAGTACCGTTTGTCAGATAGTTTCCGAAGAAACTTGTGACAGAACCTGTACCATTTGTCAGAGCCATGTTAACATCGAACTGTTTGAATGCAGATGTTAAGGTAAGGAATGTACAGATTGTAATTGTAGCTGCGATCATCGGAATCTTGATCTTAAATAATGTTGTAACAGCATTTGCGCCATCGATCTGAGATGCTTCCAGTACATCTTTAGGTACCTGTGTCAGACCTGTTACATAGATCAGCATGATATAACCTGCATACTGCCAGATATAAACAACGATGATAGCCATCATAGCTGTGTTTGTCTTTGACAGAAGTGAAATATTATTTGTCATCTTGATCAGTACGTTATTAAATATGAACTGCCATACATAACCAAGTACGATACCGCCGATCAGGTTTGGCAGGAAATAGGAAGCTCTGAAGAATGAGAGTCCCTTAACCTTAGAGGTACAGAGTAAGGCCAGCATAAACGCTACTACATTTACCAGAACCATATTCAGAACTACAAACAGAATTGTGATGATCAGTGACCAGAGGAAACTTGGTTCACTGAACATTGCCTTATAGTTTGCAAATCCTATAAATCCTGTCATCTTGATTCCATTCCAGTCTGTAAAGGAATAGAATACACCAAGGCATAATGGAATAATAACTGTTACTACAAATGTAAATAACAACGGAAATACAAATATAAAGTTAACGATGCTTCTGTGATGTTTTAATGTCGGGAATAAATACATTCCCAGTAAGATGCCGATTGCACCGATGATCAGCGCCGGACCTCTCCAGCCTGCTCCGCTTCCGGAAATATCCTGGATCAATGATGCTGCCAGTAAAATAATACCGGCGATCAGGCATACCATGGAAATTGCTTTTTTACTAGCACTGTTTGTATTCATTTTGCCTTCATCCTTCCTATTTCTTATTTCAAAGCAAAAATCAATGCGTCTTAAACTTTTTGCGTACCTGGATAAAGGTCTGCCGGACCTTTACTCAGGTATGCAGCGCAAATAAAAGTGGGCGGCAACATAAGCGCCGCCCGTTAAGTTTCAATTATTAGTTTGCATATGCACCCTGGATAACCTGTTCCAGTGTCTTAACAAATCCGGCTTCATCAAGGCTGCCAGATGCATAGTCAGCAAATACCTGACCTGTATAGTTCTGTGCAAGACCTTCTTTCATACCAAGCCAATGCCAAGCAGATGTCTTTCCGGAAGATACATAATCAGTGATTGTCTGAGCAAATGGATCATCACCAACGATTGTGCAAGACTTGAACGGACTTACGAAACCTGCTTCTTTAACAAGAACTTCCTGAGCTTCATCTGTTGTCAGCCACTGAAGGAATGCTTCTGCTGCTTCTACATTACCATCTTTATATACTGACCACCAGGATGGAGAGTTTGTAAGGATTGTATCAATTCCGTCTTCAAATGCGTATGGAATCATACCAACTTCGAAGTTACCAGCTTCTTTATAAGCATCTGCATCATCACCTGTCATAGTTGCACCGATCCAGGAGCCCTGAGTAACGAATGCATATTTACCAGATGAGAAGTTAAGGATCTGCTGATCATATGTACCGGATACAAGAAGTGCCGGATCTGAATACTGATTCAGAAGACCTACAAAGTTAGCAAAATCTGTTAAACGATCTTCGTCAACCTTACCGCCATCATTGAGCATATCAATATAAGTAGTGTCATCTCTGTCAAGACCTGAATCCAGATAGTTTCCAAATAAGTGGTTACCTGTTGACCAGTAAAGGTTAACTGGTTCTGCACCATAACCTACAACTGCTGTCAGTCCAAGCTCATCTTTCTTGGAATCAATTGTCTCAAATGCTTCTTTGATTGCATCAGGACCTGTTAATGTAGAAGGATCAATTCCTGCTTTGTCAAGGATGTCTTTGTTATAAGCAAGACCGATTGCTTCTGTTGTATATGGGAAACCGATTGTACCCTGGCTCTCATCAACATAAGCTGAATCTGTGTCAGAAGCCCATTCCTGATCACTCATATCTACTAAAAGGTCTGTCCAGTTAGCGAAGTCTGTAGCACCGCCGTTTACGAAGATGTCAGGCATGTTATCTGACTGATAGTATCCTTTCAGAGTACCCTGAATATCGACTCCACCGCCTATGGATTCGATTTCTACTTTAGTTCCTGTTTCTTTCTCATACATTTCAGCTAATTTCTTCAGCTGAGCGTCAACTTCGATCTTACCGTTTACAAGACGAATACTGTCACCGTCTGCTGCCTGTACGGATACTGCTGCCGGAACCATTGATGCGATCATAGATACTGCTAAAAGTGTTGCAAATACTTTTTTCTTCATTTTCGTCACCTCGTCATTTTTTTAACTGTTTCTTTTTACCTTTTGCGCATAAGGTTTTTCGATAGTTGTATAATACCACTTTATCTCTGAAATAGCAAGACCTTTTTCGCATAAGTTTGAATTTTTTTATCTTTCTTTTTCGTCATTTGTCAAATATGCACAATTTCATTTTTCTATCTTATTACACTATGTCCAAAAAAAGTGCTACTTTGAGGTCAAAAAAGTACATACTCTTTGGGTTGCGTCCTATAACTTGCAATTCTTTCCTTTCACCAGACAGATAAAAGGCTCCTGTTCAGAACATTACGGAGTAATATCTTATAACATAATAAAACCGGCAAAAGCCGGAAGTCTTGCTTCCTCTTTTGCCGGTTTTTTTTAATTTTCTACTTTTAAAAATGTAGCGGATGCTGCCGGTACTTTCCATTTACCATCTGCATAAGCTGCTTCTCCATTATTGGAATAGACTGACTGCGCATGCTGCGGAATCTGTGCATCACATTCCACATCCTGTCCGGATGGGTTGAGTACAATATAAATCGTCTCATCTTTTCCGGTTCTTTTGTATACTAACGGGTATGCAGATTCTTTTACATATACAAATTCCATAGGTGCTGTATTCTGTAATGCCTGATGTTCTTTTCTTACTGCGATCAGTTTCTTTACTTCATCATACAGGCTATTCTTTCCCGCAAGTGCGTCCTCTGCTGTCGGACGGTCTTCATCAGGATCGATTTGGATGTAAAGTTCCTCTGGTTTGCAGCTTGAGAATCCTGCATTTGCGCTGTGATCCCACTGCATTGGGCTTCTGGATCCTGTGCGGTTGAAACCACCCTCCACAGATTTGATTCCTGAGAGATATTTCATACCGATTTCATCACCGTAATAGATGAAAGGTGCACCAGGTACAGATAACAGAAATGCAAATGCGATCTTGATTTCTCATCATCCAGAGTTTCTTTAATACGGACCATATCGTGGTTTCCGGATGGAATGCAGATCAGTCCTTCTCTGTTGGTAGCTGCATAGTTTTCTTCATAAGTTTTGACAAATTCAGAGATATCTCCTTTTCCTCTTCTGGAGAAATATGGTTCTTCTACACGGAACAGGTCAAGATAATGAGATGGCCCGAAATGAAGAAGGAAATCCATATGGAATCCGCCTCTTAATGAATGTCCCGGTTCGCCCCATTCTGAAAGAAGCGCACATTCCGGAAATTCTTCATCCATAAATTTACGGAAATCCTGCCATAATGCAATCGTTCCCTCCTGATCATCATCATTCTTTACCAGAGATCCGGCCATATCTACACGGAATCCGTCACATCCCATAGACATCCAGAAACGCATAACATCTTTCATCGCTTCTCTGGTCGCCATAGGTCCCGGTGCGTCCATTGGCTGCTGCCATTCTTTGTCACATCTTGCGAAGCCAAAGTTCAGAGCTGGCTGTACAGAGAAAAAGTTTACTGCACAGCAGCCATTTCTGTCTGAAAATCCTCGAATACTTCCTGTGATACTTCCTACATCTTTGAAATCATCCCATATATCATCGGTCCATACATAACGGTCTGTATATTCATTTTTCTCTGCTTTACAGGATTCTCTGAACCATTCATGATCTGTAGAAGTATGTCCCGGTACGAGATCAAGCAGGACTTTCATTCCTTTTTCATGAGCTTTCCGGAACAGTTCTTTTAAATCCTCGTTTGTTCCGTAACGCGGAGCTACTTTCTTGTAATCTGCCACGTCATAACCTGCATCATAAAACGGAGAAGCAAAACACGGATTTAACCAGATTCCGTCACATCCTAAGTTCTTGATATAATCCAGTTTGCGGATGATTCCCTGGATATTTCCGATTCCGTCCCCATCTGTATCCAGAAAAGTCTGTGGATAAATTTCATAAAATACGATGTTTTCTAACCATGATGGCATTCCCATTGTAAAAATCCTCCTTTAAATGTTTTTCTTTATATGCCTGCACAATTGATCATACAGAAAAATTTTCTGAAGCAAGAAAAAACTCTTGTCTTTTGCAGCAATTTTTTTACAGTAATTTGATTATATCTCGATTATTCAGGAATCTCCTCTGAAATTTTGACTAATTTTTATACTATTTTGACTTTCTATAACCAGAAGTCTCAATTACATCAGTAAGTTTTCTGAGTGAAGTCATGTCAATCTTCTATCTTCTATCTTCTATCTTCTTATAGCAGTCCTTATAAATAATGCATCTTAATCCTGCCCGGAGAGCTTTATCATGTTACAGGAACATTACTGAGCAATTTTCTACAACATAATAAAACAGTATTTCAGGTTCTGCGCCCGAAATGCTGTTTTATTATGTCTTATTCATTTTGTTTCCGTTTATGCTGCCTGTTCTTTTTTCTTACCGTTAACTGTAAGCAGATGACTTTTGATCAGTACCGGACGTACTGCATTGTAGATCACTGCTACCAGGATCACCGAAACAACTGCATTGAATAATGTCGCTACAGCACTCATTTTTGCAAGTGCCTGTGCCAGTTCCTGAGGCTGTCCGAGAATATACTGTTTGTAGAAATATCCTACGATCGGATCTGCTACAACATTAAACGCAAGACCTGCTACAGAAGCAATCACACTCCATTTGAAAACGTATTTCTTATCTGTGCTTTCATTGATCTTTGCAATCTTATGTGCTACCAGACCTGTGATCAGGCCAATACAGAATTTCAGTCAAATGTCTTTGGTGCGCCTGTGATATATACAGGATCCATCAGGTCTGCGATTCCCATTCCGATGGCACCGGATAATCCGCCGTATACACCGCCGATCAGAAGTGCTGCCAGTACGCAGAATGCATTTCCGATATGGATGGATGTTGCATCACCGCCCGGTACAGGGATCTTAATCTGCAAGAATGTAAAAGATACATAGCATAACGCAGCCATAAGAGCTGTCTCTGCAAGTTTTGTAATTGTGCTGTTCTGAGTATTCATAATAACTGTCCCCTCTCATATGATCTGATAGAAGGCTCATATCAATAAGTCAGATTGCCTGTTTGATTTTCACTATCAGATTTTTTATATATTGACGCATCAATATGTTGAAGTTATCATACGCGAAATGTGTCATTATTTCAATGACCAATTTTTTGAATTTTTTAGAGGTCAGATTGAATATTCTGTAAAAGAATCCTGCTTGCAGGATTCTCCGCCTGCGGCGGGTCGCTTCAGCGACATAATTCCTCTCCGTCGCAGTGCGATCCTGCCCGGAGGGCTTTTTTATGTTATAGGAACATTACGGAGTAATTTCCTATAACACAAAAAAGCCCTCCGTCTGCATGCTGCTCACATGAAAACAGAGGGCTTCATTATTCTATTTGCTTAGATTCTTGCTACGCCTGATTTTCTTGCTGCTTCTGCTACAGCCTTAGCTACAGCGTCTTTTACGCGTGGGTCAAAGGCTGCCGGAAGAATATATTCCGCTGTTAATTCTTCGTCGCTTACCAGACCTGCGATTGCATATGCTGCTGCAACTTTCATTTCATCGTTAACATCTGATGCTCTTGCGTCCAGTACACCACGGAAAAGTCCCGGGAAGCAGAGTACGTTGTTTACCTGGTTCGGGTAATCAGAACGTCCTGTGGATACCACTGCTGCGCCTGCTGCTTTTGCTTCGTCAGGGAAGATTTCAGGTACCGGGTTTGCACATGCAAAGATGATAGGATCTTTTGCCATTGTGCGGACCATATCCTGTGTCAGTGTTCCAGGTGCGGATACACCGATGAAGATGTCTGCGCCTTTGATCACTTCTGCAAGAGTACCTTTCTCTTTGTTGAAGTTTGTGATCTTAGCCATCTCTTCTTTGATCGGGTTTAATCCTTCTCTGCCTTCGTAAATCGCACCCTTTCTGTCTGTCATGATTACATTCTTAAGTCCCATGGACATTAACAGTTTGATGATAGCAATACCTGCAGCACCTGCTCCGGAAGTAACGATCTTCACTTCATCAAGCTTCTTGCCAACCAGTTTCAATGCGTTGATAACACCTGCAAGTGTGATAACTGCTGTTCCGTGCTGGTCATCGTGGAAGATCGGAATATCACAGCATTCTTTCAGTTTCTTTTCGATTTCAAAACATCTCGGTGCGGAAATATCCTCAAGGTTGATTCCTCCAAAGGATCCGGCCAGGAGGCTTACTGTTTTAACGATCTCATCAACATCTTTACTGCGGACGCAGAGCGGAATCGCGTCTACACCGCCAAATTCTTTAAAGAGTACACATTTACCTTCCATAACAGGCATACCAGCTTCCGGTCCGATATCTCCCAGTCCAAGTACCGCAGTTCCGTCTGTTACAACAGCAACTGTATTCCAGCGTCTTGTCAGATCATAACTCTTGTTTACATCCTTCTGGATCTCCAGACAAGGCTGAGCAACACCCGGTGTGTAAGCAAGGCTTAAAGCATCTTTGGAATCTACTTTGGCTCTTGATACAACCTCAATTTTACCTTTTAAGTCATAATGCATTTTTAAAGATTCTTTTGCGTAGTCCATTTTGTTTTGGCTCCCTTCTGCACTCTTTTTTTGAGACGCCTACATTGTAACATTAACCCGGCTCAGATTCTACTGTTTTTCTGACCTTTTTTATCAAAATAACTAAAACCGCATCTTCCTGTAGAAAATTAGGAAGATGCGGTTTCAGTTATTGTACTTTATCATTTGATATCAGGTTCCAAAAGAAACTTATTATCATTATTTATCTGTATCAAAATGTACTTCCGTACCGGCAACTGCCCGTTCATCCAGAAGCTGTTTGAAGGTCTTGGTCTTTGCTTTCTCTTCATAGTTATCAGACCAGTAGTAGCCTTTCAGTTCGTCCATATACTCATAGTAATCGCAAAGATAGATATATACTGTGGAAACATCCCTGTCCTGTATTGCATATGTGTCCGCATTACTGTTTGCCACTCCGCCATATGGCATCATATCTCCATTGGCATCCAGCATAACAGCAACATATTTTGTTTCCGGATCCTGCATTTTCATAGTGATCTCAAATGGTGTTTTCGTAATGGAGAGAACGCCATCTCCATTTTCATCTACTACATTTACATCCTTTTCAACCGTATCGGAAGTATTTTTCTCTACATCTACGTTGAATTTCCAGTCACCTTTCAGTGTCCATGAGTTATATCTGTTATTACCTTCATTTGCCTCAGGATATCGTTCAAAATACTCATTCCACATCTCAGTGAAAAACTGATGCTCCAGATCCTTCTGCTCTTCTGTCAGGCTCTCATAATCTGCATCGTCTGTACTGATTCCATGCTCTGCCATTTTCTGATTATATTCATCCCGCAGATCCTGAGGGATATCCGGGGTGGTATCCTGATTCTCCGGAAGAGCGCCCACAATATCTTTCAGATCCAGCTCCATGGTAAACCGGTCAGGTACTTTGATGTCTTTGACATAATCACTGATTGCCGGACCTCCCACCTGAGGAAGCTTCTCATCACTGTATTCATCCATTCCCAGTGCCTGGGCTAGCTTATCAAAACTAAAGTCCTCAGAATCTACATCAATCCCTTTTTCTTTGAAAAATGCGTTACGCACCTCATAAAATTTTGTCCATCCTGCCTCATCCACTGTCATATCTTCTACAGGAATACGCAAAACTCCTGCATAGGTGTTATCATCCAGCATTTTTCCATCCAGATAAGCATTGAACAGATTACTTTTTCCATCCATGTAATCATATTTCACTGTAGAATTTTCGCTGAGCATAATATTGGGTTTTCCATCAGATGTAATGAATGTATCCGGGAATTTATCCTCTGTATGGATTGTCATGGACAGGTACAGAGCCATTTCATTACAGTATACTTCTGAAAGCGTGACAGTTGTTCCATCTACTGTTTTACTGTATGATTCATTGTCTTTCGTTTTATCTGCATTGTTATTTTCTGTTGTATTCTGATCCTCAGACTGAGCATTTTGAGAATTACTGCTGCCCTCCTGACTTCCATCAGCATCTGCAGACAGTGTATCTTCTGCAGATGCTGTCAGCTGCTTTGCGTATTTCGAATAATCACCATAAAATCCCAGGGAATTGCCGAGCTGCTTAAACACATTTCCGACCATAGGAATGTTCTCTGCAAATGCAGGATTTGTGATACACACTGCGGAAAACACAGCTGCCGCTGCGGTCAGTCCCAAAGCTGTTTTGTACACTGTTTTGAATTTCTTATGCGATTTTACTGTTCCTGTGGATTTCTTTCCGGAACTTCCTGTTGATTTTTCTGTTGATTTTTCTGTTGATTTCTCTGGCAATCTTTGCACAATATTCTCTGCATTTTCCACATTTTCAGAAGCTGCTGCCATTTCCCTGATTCTGGCAAATGCTTCGTTTTTTGCATCTTCTGCCTGCTTTGGCAATGGAAAATCTGCCTGCATGATTTCCTCTATCGCATTATCATTTCTGTTATTCTTTTCTTTATCAAAATCCAACTTCTTCGCCATGATCACTTCATTCCTTTCTTGAACTTACTGTTATGTTTCCTGCTGTTACTGATCCTGTTCTCAGATTTTCATTCTGATATTCTGCAAACCTTCTGCTATACCTGTGAATTCTCTTGTTTTTCTTTTTTTCTGCTGCAGTCTCTTCTTCTGAATATTATCTTCTGCTGAAGTATATTCCTGCTTTAGCTGCATACGGGCTCTGACCAGTCTGGTTTTTACAGTGTTTTCATTCATATTTAATATAGAAGCAATGTCTGCGATCCGAAATCCCTCTACATAATACAGAACCAGTATGATCCTGTAGGATTCGTCCAGCATTCCAAGCATTTCCTTGAACTCAAATTCCTCAATGGACATATCCTGTCCGGGGACTTCCGGAAGTTCTTCGGCTCTGCTGAAATTTTTGTAGTGTCTGTGGATTTTATTGCATTCATTGATCAGGATACGGATCATCCAGGTTTTGAAATATTCCGGATTCTTCAGTGTATGTATTTTTTCAAAGCAGGTAAGTATGGTATCCTGTATGGCATCTGCGGCATCCTCATCATTATCCAGGATTCCCCTTGCCACCTTGTACATTGCCAGAGAATTCTTTTCCATCAGTTCCAGAAATGCATCCGCATCTCCTGAGATGGAGCGTTTTACCAACTGTATCAAATGCTGATCCTCCTTGCTTAAAGTTTTATGTGTTACTGTTTACTTCATGTCCAGTAGCTCTTATGTTTTTACAAATATGTTTCATTCGAATGAAGCTTTGTTGTTTTGTTTTACACTTATTAGATGGGGAAATA
>ENA-OQKJ01000363-OQKJ01000363.1-human-gut-metagenome-genome-assembly--contig:-NODE-363-length-10780-cov-3.323383_pt1 | contig 10780 bp, 10 predicted proteins | sample MGYA00242647_ERZ504795 | MGnify/ENA primary metagenome ERZ504795 (study PRJEB26092, sample SAMD00036398) | human gut metagenome | host: Homo sapiens | study: EMG produced TPA metagenomics assembly of...
AACTTTTTTTTGTCGCAATTATTTCGCTATATGGCAGATATCCTGAATATGTGGCAGTTATATATATCAGTATTAAACAGCTGATATATAATAAGATATCTGCTGAACAGATTAAAGATGGATTTTGGTTCCGGTTTTTCCCTGGATACCGTCTTTTGGCTTTCTGAAGTAAAGTGATCATGGCAGTTCTTCCTTCTTTGGAGCTTGCAAAATCAACGGCAGCCTGAACTTTCGGGAGCATGGAACCTGGGGCAAACTGTCCCTCATTAATATATTTCTTAGCGTCATCTACAGTGATGTCATCCAGCCATTCTTCGTTTTCCTTGCCGAAGTTTACAGCAACCTTCTCCACTGCTGTAAGAATGATAAGCATATCTGCATCCAGCTCTTTGGCCAGGAGACAGCTTGCATAATCCTTATCAATAACTGCTGATGCACCTTTGAGATGATGTCCGTTAAGAACAACGGGAATTCCGCCGCCACCGCAGCAGATAACGATTTTATTTGCATCCACAAGACTGTTGATCGCATCCTGTTCAACGATTTCAACAGGCTTTGGAGATGCAACTACACGACGATAACCACGCCCTGCGTCTTCTTTCATGATATGTCCATATGCCTTGGCCTGATGGTCTGCTTCCTCTTTTGTCAGGAATTTGCCGATCGGCTTGGATGGATTTTCAAAAGCAGGATCATTGGGATCTACACGAACCTGAGTGACAACAGTGACGACAGGTGTGCGGACAAATCCTCTGATTCGAAGTTCCTCTCTCAAAGCATTCTGCAGATCATATCCGATGTAAGCCTGACTCATGGCAACACAGACAGAGAGAGGAGTGTTTGGCTGATTCTCATCTTCTCTGGAGAGAGCAGACATGGCATTGTTGATCATGCCAACCTGTGGCCCGTTTCCATGTACAACAACAACCTGATGACCTTCTTCGATCAGATCGCATAATGCTTTTGCAGTAGTTTTTACAGCTACCATCTGTTCCGGGAGAGTATTTCCCAGAGCGTTCCCACCGAGCGCAATAACGATTCTTTTTCTTGTAAACATTTGTAAAAACCTCCTGATTTTAAAGGCAAAGAGGGCCGCCGCAATAAAGATTGTGTGCTTTCTGCGACAGCCCCGCCTGCTATACAATATGATGAGTACTATTTTTCAATATATTTAAATTCTGAAACTGCTTTCAAAATTAAATATCTGTTTGAAAGCAGCTGGAATATTACTGCAATCCAACTGTTAATCTGCGCCTGATTATTTCAGGATTCTTGGAGCTGCTTTGACTTCAAGTTTCTTCAGGATATCCTGTGGATTTTCAAATTTGGAAAGCATGATCATAGCAGCGATGATGTATGGTTTGAAGCTTGCTTCTTTGTATAACGGGATTCTGTAACGATCGAATACAGAAGCGTCAACCTCACCTGTTTCGCAGCTTACACCTGTAATATCAGCCGGCAGGCAGTGCAGGTAAAGAGCTTTTCCGTCTTTTGTTGTTTTCATAAGTTCTTCTGTGCAGGCCCAGTCTTTGTGCTGTGCATTCTGTGCAAGAAGTTCTTTCTCTAATTTATCGATTCCGTCGAAGTCGCCTTCTGCATAAAGGTCTGTACGTTTTTCCATAGCTGCAAATGGAGCCCAGCTCTTTGGATATACGATATCAGCATCTTTGAAAGCTTCAGCCATATCGTTTGTCTTTGTGAAGGATCCGCCGTTTTTCTCAGCATTCTTTTTGGCGATCTCTTCAACTTCCGGCATTACATCATATCCTTCCGGATGAGCAAGAACAACGTCCATGCCGAAACGTGTCATCAGACCGATAACGCCCTGCGGAACGGAGAGTGGTTTACCATAGGATGGAGAGTAAGCCCATGTCATAGCGATCTTTTTGCCTTTCAGATTCTCAACACCGCCGAATTCATGGATGATGTGCAGCATATCTGCCATACACTGTGTCGGATGGTCAACGTCGCACTGAAGGTTTACAAGAGTAGGTCTCTGCTCAAGGATACCGTCTTTGTTTCCTTCTGTAACAGCTTCCATGAATTCTTTCTGGTAAGCATGTCCTTTTCCGATGTACATATCATCACGGATACCGATCACATCAGCCATGAAAGACACCATGTTTGCTGTTTCACGAACAGTTTCACCATGAGCGATCTGAGATTTCTTTTCATCAAGATCCTGTACTTCCAGACCAAGAAGGTTACATGCGGAAGCAAAAGAGAAACGTGTACGTGTGGAGTTATCGCGGAAGATAGAGATTCCAAGACCACTCTCGAATACTTTTGTGGTAGATATTGTTCTCTCTCATGAAACGGAGAGCATCAGCAACTGTGAAAACAGCTTCCAGTTCATCATCTGTTTTGTCCCATGTCCAGAAGAAATCGTTGTTGTACATTTCTTTGAAGTTTAAGCTGTTTAATTTATCAATGTAATCCTGTAATGTTTTCATAAAATCAATACCTGCTATGCTTTGATAGCTTATCCTTTCCTGATATGAAATAATTGAATCTCTGCGTTTGGCAGAACACCGGTTATCCGGCTGTATCTGTTTATCTTGTGTCCCTGCCTGTTACAGCAGGGATTCTGTCCGGACACATATTAAGCCTTTAGGATGATAGGAAATCCGTCGCCTAAAAAAATTTGAAAATTTATTTATTATTTGCAGTATGCAGTTGGAAGAGCAGCGTATACAGCAGCGCATCTTACAAGGTCGATCTTCCATGTTTTTTCGTTCGGAGCATGAGCCTGTGCTTCTGCACCAGGTCCGAATCCGATACAAGGAATGCTGTTACGTCCCATGATTGTTACACCATTAGTAGAGAATGTCCATTTGTCTGTAAGCGGACGAGCTTTTCTCATGCCTTCTGTCTCAGCATTTCCGAGACGCTCTTCGCCGTACAGTCCTTTATATGCTTCTTCCAGAGCCTGTGTTACTTTGTGATCTTTCGGGATTACCCATGTCGGGAAGTAGCACTCGATCGGATATACAAGGTCTGTATAGGACGGACGGTTGTATTCATACATGGATACTGTTACGTCGTCGCCATATTTCTGTACAGCCGGAAGAGCACGGATCTCATCCAGGCAGCTTTCCCATGTTTCGCCTGCTGTCATACGACGGTCAAGAGATACAGAGCAGGAGTCAGCTACTGCACAGCGGCTTGGGGATGTGAAGAAGATTTCGGAAGTAGTAACAGTGCCACGTCCAAGGAAACGTGCTTCTTCCCATTCAGGGTTGTATTTCTCATCAAGCATTTTTACAAGACCTTTGATCTCTGTGGTATCAGCAGCATCGTTTTCGTTTAATGCGCGGATATCCTGGAGAATATCAGCCATTTTGTAGATTGCATTGTCACCACGTTCCGGAGCGGAACCATGGCAGGAAACACCCTTTACATCTACGCGGATTTCCATACGTCCACGCTGTCCTCTGTAGATACCGCCGTCTGTTGGTTCTGTGGAAACAACGAATTCAGGACGAACACCATCTTCATGGATGATGTACTGCCAGCAGAGACCGTCACAGTCTTCTTCCTGTACAGTACCTGTCACAAGTACCTGATATTTATCGTTTAAAAGACCAAGGTCTTTCATGATCTTAGCACCGTATACTGCAGAAACAATACCGCCCATCTGGTCAGATGTTCCACGTCCGCCAATTTCTTCATCAGATTCGAAACCTTCGTATGGATCAAATTCCCAGTTCTTGATATTACCGATACCGACTGTATCAATATGAGCGTCAAAACCAATGAGAGTTTTACCTGTTCCCATGTAGCCGAGGATATTGCCCATCGGATCGATCTGAACTTTGTCGAATCCGACTTTTTCCATTTCCTCTTTGATTCTCATGATATGTCCTTTTTCTCCGCAGCTTTCGCCAGGAATGCGAACCAGATCGCGAAGGAACTTAGTCATATCATCCTTATAACCCATTGCAGCTTCGTTAATTTTTGCGTAATCCATTTTTTTACCCTCCCAATATGTATAAAATATTATGATGTTAGGGTCAAAAGGTATTTTGCCCCTAATCTGATATCATATTATTAGTTACTGGTATATCATTTTCGAGATAACCATACCACTTACCTGTCTGTGTTCACCAAAAACATCATTTGCTTAAAGATTCGTTTGTTCCGTATAATCCGTCCCATACGATCTCGCGGTAGCGAACAGGATCAGTGTCACCTTCTGTGGAAATAACAAGTACTACGGAATTCTCATCCAGTTTCAGCGCTTCTTTTAAGTCTTTTGCATCTTCATCGTGAAGAGCAGTGAAGCAGAAACCAAGCGGAACGGAACCGGATTCACCGGAGACAACGTGTGGATCATCTCCCAGTGGATTAGCGTAGATACGTGTTGCCTTTGCGCTCATCCAGTCAGGACAGGATGCAAATACATCTACGTGATTTTTCAGGATATCCCACCCGATCGTATTTCCCTCACCGCATGCAAGACCGGCCATAATTGTCTGAAGATCACCTGTAACATTTACCAGATTTCCTGTCTTTGCAACAGCGGAGCGGTACAGGCAGTCAGCAGCACTTGCTTCACAGACAGCCATAACCGGCGGGTTATCTTTATATTTATGAGCGAAATAACCGACTACGGCACCTGCTAAAGAACCAACACCGGCCTGAACAAATACATGTGTCGGACGTTCAACACCCATTTCTTTTAACTGCTGGTCAGCCTCAAGAACCAGTGTTCCGTATCCCTGCATGATCCAGGATGGAATTTCTTCATATCCGTCCCATGCGGTATCCTGAACGATGATACCATGTTCTGTTTTGGCAGCTTCTGCTGCAGCCATTCTTACGCAGTCATCATAGTTTACTTCTTCGATCGTAACAGTAGCACCTTCTTTGGCAATGTTATCGAAACGAGTCTTTGTTGTTCCCTTAGGCATTCTTACAACTGCTTTCTGTCCAAGGCGGTTAGCTGCCCATGCAACTCCACGTCCATGATTACCGTCTGTTGCAGTAAAGAATGTAGCCTGTCCGAATTCTTCTCTTAATTTATCAGAAGAGAGAACATTGTATGGCAGCTCGCTGATATCACGTCCAAGTTCTTTTGCGATATAGCGGCCCATTGCATAAGAACCTCCAAGTACTTTGAAAGCATTTAAGCCAAAGCGATAGGATTCATCCTTACAGAAAATATTTTTTACTCCTAAATATTTCGCAAGGGATGAAAGGTTCTGAAGAGGCGTCACACTGTACTGTGGGAAACTTCTGTGGAACTCATTTGCTTTCTTTACATTTTCTTCGGACATCAGTTCCAGGTGTTTATCATCTGATTTCGGAACCTCGTTTACAGTCCATTTTAATCCTTCTGTCATAAAATGACCTCCCTTAAAAATTATCATTTGGTTTCCTTAACTTGTGATTCTATCATACCATATATTTTAAAAATTGCAATAGAAAATACAAAAATTTTAGGTTTTCAAAAAAATTAAGGTTTCATAATTTGTACATTGATATAAGGATTTGGATATGATAAAATAATGAGTAATGTTCGTTTTATTTTTACAGGATAGACAGTAAAGTGGGTATAAAAGAGCAATACAAAAGATACAGAAGAGGAGAAAATATTATGGCAGTATTTCATGCATTCCGGGCACTTCGACCTACACCGGAAAAGGCTGCTGATGTGGCAGCACTTCCATATGATGTGGTAAACCGGGAAGAAGCAAAATCAATCGGAGATGAGAATCCCCTGTCCTTTCTTCATATTGACAGACCGGAAATGGATCTGGAACCTGAGACAGATCTGTATGATGATCGGGTTTATGAAAAAGCAAAAGAAAATCTTGACAATATGGAAGAAAAGGGAATTCTTGTTCAGGATCAGAAGGCCTGTTACTATATATATGAACTTGTAAGAAAAGGAAAGACACAGACCGGTATCGTAGGATGCAGTTCCATTGATGATTATATGAATAGTGTAGTGAAGAAACATGAGCTTACCAGAGAAGATAAGGAACAGGACAGAATCCACCATGTAGATTCCTGTAATGCAAATACCGGTCCTATTTTTCTGGCATGCAGATATCCGGATTCTCTGCTTACACTGATGAATAACTGGAAAGATCATCATGAAGCAGCATATGATTTTACAGAAGAGGATCAGATCACACACAGAGTATGGGTGATTGATGAAGATGAGGTCATTTCTGAAATAAATAAGGAATTTGCAGGGATTGATTCTCTGTACATCGCAGATGGACATCACCGCGCAGCTTCCGCTGTAAAAGTAGGTTTAAAGAGAAGAGAACAGAATCCGGGATATACAGGGGAGGAAGAGTTTAATTATTTCCTGTCTGTTGTATTTCCCTATGACCAGCTCTGCATTCTTCCTTATAACAGGATTGTAAAAGATTTGAACGGCCTGACTGTAAAGGCATTTCTGGGCGCCCTGAAGTTCAACTTTGAACTGATGCTGATGCCGGGATTTCCATGCAAGCCTGTAGAGAAGCATTGTATGGGAATGTATGTGGACGGACAGTGGTATCACCTGAAAGCATGGCCGGATATCTATGAGAAGAAGGACGTGGTCGGACAGTTGGATGTATCCATTCTTCAAGAAAAAGTCCTCAGACCAGTCATGGGAATCGAAGATCCGCGCACAGACCAGAGAATCTCCTTTGTGGGCGGAAGCCATAAGGCAGCAGAGCTGGCAGAGATTGCGGACAGAACCGGCGGTGTAGCCTTTGTCATGTACCCGACATCTATGGAAGACCTGATGAAGATTGCAGACGAGAACAAATTAATGCCTCCAAAATCCACCTGGTTTGAGCCAAAGCTTCGGAGTGGGCTGTTTATACATAAGTTATAATTTGCCGAAGATGTCTTATAAAAATATTATAATAATTTCGCTGTAGACTTTTTCTTCCTTCAATGGTACAATTGGTTCTATACAAAAGAGAACGAGACGTACTATAACGAAAGGAGGGAAGAATGTGGAAGATGCGGAATTGAGAAATATCCTTTTTTCTATACAGGGAAGCATTGCCGGTTTTCAAAATGATATGTCCGATGTAAAGAACGATATCGCAGATATGAAGACAGATATTGCAAACATGAAGACGGATATCACGAACATGAAGGCAGATATCACGAACATGAAATCAGATATTGTGCAACTCAAGGGAAGCGTAAAAACTATAGAACTTAAACTGGAAAATGAAATTGACAGAAAAATATCTGCCCTATTTGATGCACGTATGGATGAGCTTCGCTATAGAAAGGAGAATAAGGAAACTCGAGAGAAAGTTTTTGAACTGGATATGCGTGTAGACAATTTGGAAAAAGCCATCATGCCAGCGTAACTGTAACAGATGATTGTAAGGCTTGTACATAGGATAAACAGGAAGAAATTTTATAACATAAAAAAGTACATGAAATTTCTTCCTGCTAAATTTGTATAATTTTTGTAAATTTTTCAAAAAACAGTTGAAATCACAGAAATAATTTGTTATACTAACTTGCGTTACGGGGTATGGCGTAGCTTGGTAGCGCGCACGGCTGGGGGCCGTGAGGTCGCAGGTTCAAATCCTGTTGCCCCGACTGACATATGGTTAAATCGTTTGTAGTATATTTACAATGAATGATTCAGACGTATGTTCATTTCATTTCAAAAAAGCCAAATAAAGTTATAAGTAAAATGCAATGATAAGGAATAGTACACCCGGACCGGAGCACAGAGAACTGCTGGTTGCTGAGAAGCAGTGGAAGGAAATTGTGGAACTCGCCTTTGAGCAGCTGCCTGAAATTATACAAGAGTAGGTGCAGACGGTTTCCACCGTTATATGGAGAGGATATAAGAATACCGGATATCCGGAGATTCCGTATCCCATGAGTGTATGACATTGTTCATAAATAAGAGTGGTACCGCGTAAGATGATAATATCTTTCGTCTCTTGCAGATAAGTCTGTGGAGATGGAAGATTTTTTTATGTCTTTTTACAGTCAATCCCCACAGTCCAAACATAATATTTACATAACGGAGGAAGAAAAAATGATGAATCCAAGCAAATATCAGAGACAGTATTTTATGCCGCCTGTTAAATGCATGAAATGGGCAGAAAAAGAATATGTGGACAAAGCACCTGTCTGGTGTTCTGTAGACCTTCGTGACGGTAATCAGGCACTGGTGATTCCGATGAGTCTGGAACAGAAAATTGAATTCTTTAAACTTCTTGTAAAAATCGGTTTCAAAGAAATTGAAGTAGGTTTCCCGGCTGCTTCTGAAACAGAATATGAATTTCTGCGTACCCTGATCGAGCAGAATCTGATTCCACAGGATGTAACTATTCAGGTTCTGACTCAAGCCAGAGAGCATATCATCCGCAAAACTTTTGAAGCTGTCAAAGGCGCACCAAGGGCAATTGTACATGTGTACAATTCCACTTCTGTAGCTCAGAGAGAACAGGTATTTAAGAAATCCAAAGAAGAAATCTTAAAGATTGCAGTGGATGGTGCCGCATTATTAAAGAAACTGGCTGATGAAACAGAAGGAAATTTCCAGTTTGAGTACAGCCCTGAAAGCTTTACAGGCACAGAACCGGAATACGCTCTGGAAGTATGCAATGCAGTTCTTGATGTATGGCAGCCTACAGCAGATAACAAATGCATCATCAATCTGCCTGTAACTGTACAGCATTCCATGCCGCATGTATATGCAAGCCAGGTAGAATATATGTGTGAAAATCTGAAATACCGCGAGAATGTAATCGTATCTCTCCATCCGCACAATGACAGAGGATGCGGTGTTGCAGATTCTGAAATGGGATTACTTGCAGGTGCAGACAGAATCGAGGGTACTCTGTTCGGAAACGGTGAGCGTACCGGAAATGTAGATATTGTTACACTTGGTATGAATATGTATTCTCAGGGTGTAGATCCAAAACTTGACTTCTCTGATATGCCGCATATCTGTGAAATATATGAAGAATGTACCGGAATGAAAGTAGGCGAAAGAAGTCCGTACAGTGGTGCGCTTGTATTTGCAGCATTCTCAGGTTCTCATCAGGATGCCATCAACAAGGGACTTCATGCGATGGAACAGAGAAATTCCGAGTATTGGGAAGTCCCATATCTGCCGATCGACCCGGCAGATCTTGGAAGAGAGTACGAACCGATCGTTCGTATTAACAGTCAGTCCGGAAAGGGCGGCGTAGGCTATATACTGGAGACAAAGTTTTGGCCTGAACCTTCCTCCGAAAAATGCGCGAGGCTATGGGCTATGCAGCCAAAGCAGTGTCCGATCACAAGCACAAAGAGCTTCATCCGGACGAGATCTTCAGCCTGTTCAAATCTACCTTCGAAAATGTGGTTGAACCATACAGCATCAGTGAGGTTCATTTCCAGCAGAAGGAAGACGGCATCGTAACACGGGTTACTTCTACATTCCGTGGAAAAACCATCGTTACAGAGGCTTCCGGAAATGGTCGTCTGGATGCGGTAAGCAATGCACTGAAGAAAGCTTACGAACTGAAATACACACTGGAGACTTATCAGGAGCATGCTCTGGAGCAGAGTTCTTCCTCCAAGGCTATCGCTTATGTGGGAATCCGTAAACCAGATGGAACGCTTGCCTGGGGAGCGGGTGTTGATCAGGATATCATCCGTGCCTCTATTGATGCACTGGTAACTGCGATCAACAATCGATAAGCATCCGGTTCCGGATAGGTTTACAAAAAAATGAGAAGCTGCCATAAAACGCAGCTCTTTTTTTACCGTTGCAGATGCTATAATAGTGCGGAATGTGAAAATAACAGTGAGTAAGAGGGATATTATGAAAAATAAGAAAAAAAACAGAAAGCTCATACAGCCTGTCTGCAGAGCTGAAAAACGCTCTGAAATATCTGCTGATATGGGGAATGATCCTGATCTTTTCCGCATATCTGCTTAGTGATTCGGAGATCCTCGGAAATGTAAAGCAGCAGGCAAGACCGGATACCTGGTCTATGATCGGTGCGGGAGGAAGCTTTGAAGAGGAGTTTACCTGCAAAACAAACCGTCTGTCCGGTGTGGAGCTTTTTCTTTCTACAGAGAGTGCATCGGTTGCTGGAACGTTTCAGGTAACGCTGTATCAGAATGAAAGGGAGATCCAGAGCTGGCAGGCCAGCAGACTGACCATATCGTCGGGGGATACCACGTATTTCCGGCTTGACCAGAAGCTTACGGAATGTAAGGGGCAGAAATTCCGGATCGTTTTAGATGGCGCAAAAGGGGATACCGGAGTGGCTGCAGGGGTGGTGAGCCAGAAGAATGATACACAGACACTTGCCTATCGGATCATTTCCAGGCCATTTCCAAAATCACTGGTGTTTCTGGTGATTGGAGCGGCGGCAGCTGTGATGCTGGTGATCTTTGCATTTCTGAAACGCAGACAGCTCCGGGCAGAAGTGGTGTTTGCCGTTGTTTATATTTTTATGAGTATCTGTACGCTGGCGGCGTTCGGCCTTTAATTCGCCGGATGAGTACAGCCATTATCTGAGAAGCTATGAGGTTTCCAGAGGATATCTGACGTCGGAAGGCAACGGAGGAAACGACTTATTCTCATATGGAAGGACGTTTAACAGTGGTCTGGTTCCGGAATTTTCCGCCAAGGATCATGTATCATTATGGGATATCGGAGAGAATGCAGATCAGCGTATACGACCGGGAAAAAACACAGTTTTACGGATTTGGAAATACTAGCCTTGTATGCACCTACTTCGTATCTTCCCCAGGCAGTAGGGATCCGCATTGCAGATCTGTTTACGGACCG
>ENA-OQKJ01000365-OQKJ01000365.1-human-gut-metagenome-genome-assembly--contig:-NODE-365-length-10717-cov-3.110859_pt1 | contig 10717 bp, 9 predicted proteins | sample MGYA00242647_ERZ504795 | MGnify/ENA primary metagenome ERZ504795 (study PRJEB26092, sample SAMD00036398) | human gut metagenome | host: Homo sapiens | study: EMG produced TPA metagenomics assembly of...
TTGTCCTTGTCAAATTCGCCGGACAGCAGGGTTTTGATGCGGATGGCATCGAAGGATGCCTTGAACTCTTCCATCATTTCCGCGATTTCCGGAACAACGGAATCGTCATCCTCCTCCTGTCCCATCTCGATCAGAGTTTCCATATCTTCTTTGGCGGATACCAGTTTCTGATACGTATCTCTGTCCTCTTTCATGCTGCTCAGCTGTTTCATCTGCTCCTGCGCTTCTTCGGGGTTGTCCCAGAAATTGGGTTCCTCCATTTTACGCTCTAATTCTTCGATCCTCTGCTCTTTATTAGCGAGGTCAAAGTGAATCCCTCACTTCCACTAATGGTTTATCGTATGTGCCAAGTTCCATTTTGAACTGGTCTAATTCAACTACCACAAGCTTCACCTGCTTTCTGTTTTATATTTTGTATGACACGCAGCTTCTGGTAGGGAAGCTGCGTGCTTTGTCAAACGGATCGTGCTCATCCGTCTCACTGCTGTTCTGCTTTTATCAAACCGGTTTTCTTCCGCAGCACTGTTTGTACTTCTTGCCGCTTCCGCACGGGCATGGATCGTTTGGATAGATCTTACGCTCTGCGCGCTGTACCGGTTTTCTCGGGCCGGACTCGTCTTTGTTGGTTCCGGTCACTTTGGCTACCTGCTCACGTTCTACTTTCTGCTCAACACGTACATGGAACAGGAGACGGACGGTATCCTGCTGGATGGACTCGAGCATTTCGTTAAACATGTCGTAAGCTGCCATCTTGTACTCAACCTTCGGGTCTCTCTGGCCGTATGCCTGCAGGCCGATACCCTCGCGGAGCTGATCCATATCATCGATATGATCCATCCACTTCTGGTCGATAACCTTCAAAAGAACGACACGCTCAAGCTCACGAATCTGCTCCTCCTCCGGGAATTCTGCTTCTTTCTCCTCGTAGAGTTTAACAGCTTCCTCTTTTAACTGCTGTTTCAGCTCGTTTTTGGAAATCTTCTCTACGCGCTCTTTTGTCACTGCCTTCACCGGCATGATGGAGAGCAGCATCTCATTTAACTCGGTCAGATCCCACTCGGACTGCTCGGTGTTCTCGCCGATGCAGAGATCCACAGTATTGTCGATGGTGTCGGCAATCATCTTGAAGATGGTGTCTCTCATGCTCTCGCCGTCCAGAACGCGGCGTCTCTCTTTGTAGATGATCTCACGCTGCTCGTTATTGACCTGGTCATAGTCGAGCAGGTTTTTACGGATTCCGTAGTTGTTGCCCTCGATCTTCTTCTGCGCTTTTTCGATGGCGGAAGAAAGCATCTTGTGCTCGATCTGCTCATTTTCCGGTACGCCGAGGGATTTGAAAATGCCCATCAGTTTTTCGGAACCGAAGAGTCTCATCAGATCGTCTTCCAGGGAAATGTAGAAACGGGACTCACCCGGGTCTCCCTGACGGCCGGAACGACCGCGGAGCTGATTGTCGATACGGCGGGACTCATGACGCTCGGTGCCGATGATCTTTAAGCCGCCGGCAGCTTTTGCCACATCATCCAGCTTGATATCGGTACCACGGCCGGCCATGTTGGTCGCGATGGTAACGGCTCCTGCCTCACCGGCATGGGCTACGATTTCTGCCTCGAGCTCATGGAACTTCGCATTTAAGACCTGATGCGGAATTCCCTCGCGGCGAAGCATTTTGCTGATCAGCTCGGAAGTCTCAATGGTGATGGTACCAACCAGAACCGGCTGGTTCACGGCATGTGCCTCTTTGACTTCCTCTACGACTGCGTGGAATTTCTCTTTTTTCGTCATGTATACGGCATCGTCCATATCCACACGGATGACCGGGCGGTTGGTCGGGATCTCGATAACGTCCATGCCGTAGATGTCACGGAACTCCTGCTCCTCGGTGAGGGCAGTACCGGTCATGCCGGCTTTTTTCTCGTATTTGTTAAAGAAGTTCTGGAACGTGATGGTTGCCAGAGTCTTGCTCTCTCTTCTTACTTTTACGTGCTCTTTTGCCTCGATTGCCTGATGCAGACCATCGGAATAACGGCGGCCCGGCATGATACGGCCGGTGAACTCATCGACGATCAGAACCTCGTCGTCTTTGACTACGTAGTCCTTGTCGCGGTGCATCAGATAATTGGCACGCAGCGCCAGGATCACGTTGTGCTGGATCTCCAGGTTTTCCGGGTCGGAGAGGTTCTCGATATGGAAGAAGTTCTCGACTTTCTTCACACCGTCATCGGTCAGGGTAACGAATTTGTCCTTCTCGTTGACGATGAAGTCTCCGGTCTCCTCGATCTCCTCGCCCATGATCGCGGTCATCTTGGTCATCTCGCCGCTTGCCTCGCCGCGCTGCATCTGGTGTGCCAGAATATCTGCGGTCTCGTACAGCTTGGTGGATTTGCTGCTCTGTCCGGAAATAATCAGAGGTGTTCTTGCCTCGTCGATCAGGACGGAGTCGACCTCGTCGATGATACAGTAAGCAAGCTCTCTCTGTACGAGCTGCTCCTTGTAGATCACCATGTTGTCACGCAGGTAATCGAAACCAAGTTCGTTGTTGGTGATGTAGGTGATGTCGCATGCATACTGCTGGCGGCGCTCATCGTTCTTCATATCGTTCAGAACGACACCGACGGTCAAACCGAGGAATCTGTGGACTTTGCCCATCCACTCAGCATCTCGGTTTGCCAGGTAATCGTTGACGGTAACAATGTGGACACCGCGTCCGGTCAGTGCATTCAGGTAAGCCGGAAGGGTGGAAACGAGGGTTTTTCCTTCACCGGTTTTCATCTCAGCGATACGGCCCTGATGGAGGATAATACCACCGATCAGCTGTACGCGGTGGTGTTCCATACCGAGGGAACGTTTTGCTGCCTCGCGGACGGTTGCGAATGCTTCCGGGAGAATGGAATCCAGGGATTCGCCTCCGTTGTAGCGGTCTTTATATTCCTTTGTCTTGGCACGCAGCTCTTCATCGGTCAGCGCCTGCATGGTCGGGCGGAGAGCTTCGATTTTGTCTACAATTGGATAGATTCGTTTCAGCTCGCGCTCACTGTGCGTACCAAAAAGTTTTTCTGTGAATTTCATAGAATGTTTGCTCCTGCTTTCTCTATTAATTGCCATATTAACATATGGTACTATTCTACCACTTCTGGCACAAGATAACAATGAATTTTTCGTAAACATTTGGTGCCGTTCCCCGGTTTTCCGCTGTTTTTACGGCTTTTCCCAGACTTTCCGGCCCTTTCCGCGAAAAAATCACCCTGTTTCACAGCTTTTCTAAGCTGGAAACAGGGTGACTTTTCATTCTTTATTTACTTTTCAGCACTCCGGCTCGATCAGACCGTAGGTGTTGTTCTTTCTCTTGTAAACGACGTTTACTTCGTCGGTCTCTGCATTGCGGAATACGAAGAAGGTGTGGCCCAGAAGCTCCATCTGTACGCAGGCATCTTCCGGATACATCGGTTTCATGCCGAATTTTTTGGTACGGATGATCTGGATCTCTTCATCTTCCAGATAATCATGCTCCAGATATTCTTTCTGGAAGTTTCCTGCTTCCTGCTGTTTGTCGGCAATTTTGTTTTGTATTTGCGAAGCTGGCGTTCGATCACTTCCTCTACCAGATCGATGGATACGTACATATCGTTGCTTACCTGCTCGGAACGGATGATATTTCCTTTTACCGGAATGGTAACCTCAATTTTCTGTCTTTCTTTCTCTACGCTTAAGGTTACAATGACATTTGTGTCAGGCGTAAAATATTTCTCCAGTTTGCCAAGTTTTTCATTGACCGCGGCTTTTAATCCCTCTGTCACGTCAATATTTTTTCCGCTGATGGTAATTTTCATTATGCCCAACCCCTTTGCTCTCAAATTTTACAGGTTTTTCACTTCCCCTGTAAGTAACTCTAATTATAGCAATAGTTGTCTTTATTTGCAATAGTATTTAGAAAATTCATGAATATTTTAGAGTTTTTTCCTGCAATTTTTGTGATTCTTTCTTTCCGTCCATTTTTTTCTCGCATCTATATGAGGAAATCAAACACACTTTATCCTGTCATGTTATTTTCTTTGCTTGTTATCTTTTTCCTTACCTTCTGCACATTTCCAGCACGTCTTCAAATTTCATGTTTCCGCCAAACAGATCCAGTGCGCTTCCGATCGTCACATCCACATGATCGTTCCCAACCTTTTTCAGCAGTTCCAGATCCGCAAAGTTTCCGACGCCGCCGGCATATGTAACAGGGAAATCTTTCATTTTCGCAAGTAATTCCACCAGTTCTGTCTCGATACCGGATGCTTTTCCTTCGACATCTACCGCGTGGATCAGAAATTCATCACAGTATTCCGTCAGATGATGCAGGAGCGGTTCCGTTACTTCTTCCTCTGTAAACTTTTGCCAGCGGTCCGTTACAATATAATATTTCCCGTTTCGTTTCCGGCAGCTTAAGTCCATGGTCAGCCGCTGTTTTCCAACAGTCGTTACCAGTTTTTCGAGATTTTCATAGAATACATGGCCATCCCGGAACACATACGATGTCACGATCACATGGCTTGCACCGGCCGTCAGAAATTCGCAGGCATTTTCCGCGTCGATACCGCCGCCAACCTGCAGTCTGCCCGGATACGTAGAAAGTGCCAGCAGCGCCTGCCGCTTTGTTTCCGGATAATATTCGGAATCTTTTTTGTTCAGAAGAATCACATGACCTCCGGTGATCCCTTTTTCTTTATATAACTGCGCATAGTAAGACGCATCCTGCTCCGAAACAAAATTTTCATTTGCCTGGTTTCCCTGATCTTTTAAGGATCCCCCAACAATCTGTTTTACTTTTCCATTGTGGATATCAATACATGGTCGAAATTTCATAAATAAAGTCCCCTGTCCCTTTCCTGTTCATCGAATGGATATCTGTAGTTAGCGATGATTCGGTTAAAAAATTTTTATCTCCCTCAAATTTCTCATATTATATCAAATTTCGGACTTCCTGTGTGCAAATTCACTCTTTTTTCACTAAAAAGCTCCCCTTGGATCTTTTGTTCGTGTGCATGACAGCAAAAAAATGCCGCAATCCGGATTTTTTCCCGAACTGCGGCATCCCATTATACTTTATCTTATGTTTTGTCCTATCCCATGCTTATGCCTAGACTCATGTTTCAGTCTATCCTTGGGTTTATGCCTGGAATCATGTTTTCTACTCCTGTACCACAGAATAAGAATAGTCAGAAAGATTGACACGGATCACCGTTTCTTCTCCGGACGGTGTACCGTCCATTTTCACATCAACATGATCACCTTCGTAATGTACTTCATATGCCCAATAGTATCCCGGATAGAAACTTTCTACTTCATACAATTCATTTCCGTCTTTATCAATTGCGCCAAAATCCGGTCCATAGAAAGAGCAGTAATAAAGTGTTCCGTCCGGTCCGAAATCCGTTCCTGTCATGGAACCATGTGATGATGCACTGTGCCAGATTTCTTTTCCGTCCCGGAGGCGTACGGCATAAATAACTCCACAATGCGCATAATAATACCTGTCTTCATAAATTCCAATTTCTGTATTGGCTGTTATCTCCGCTGCCGGAGATTTTTCTGTCTCAATGGTCCATACTACATTTTCATCCTGATCCAATCCGGTAATCACAGCATACTCCTGATCCCGATTTTCTTCTGAAGCAAACAGGTCATGCGTTTTTTCTCCGTTATTATAAAAGGTTTCCAGTATTACATGTGTTGCATCTTTTTTCGCCACCTTTTCCAGGGCAGCTTTCAGATTCAGCATCGGATACTCTTCCCGCTTGTCCTCCTGACAGGTTGATCTTGCGGTTCCGGCTGTGGAGATCAGTGTCTCTTTTACCTCCTCCGCCGAAAGTTCCGGAGCCACAGACCACAGAACAGCCGCAGAACCGGAAACCAGTGGGGCCGCCATGGATGTTCCAGGCAAATTTCCATATTTAATCCCGTTTTTCACTGTTCTAAGATTTTCATGGCCTGGATTTTCTTCGGTATAGGAATCATCTTTTTCTGTAATCGTGCTGTAAACATCATATCCAGGTGCAACAATATCTATATTGGAACCATAATTTGAAAATTCTGTCATTTGATATCCCTTTTCTGTTTCCTGCACTGCACCTACAATCAGGATATGATTTCGAATTTTCTCATAGGAGTATCCGCTTCTGCTTAATCTATGCGTTTCTCCATCCAGTCTGTTATAAACCTCCTCATTAATTCCGCAATAATCTCCTGTCTTTTGAACATCAAATCCCACACCACCGTTATCATACCCATTGCCTGCACTCTGGACAATTAAAAATCTTTCCTGTTGATTTAAAAGCAATTCAAAAAGCATCACTGTCATCTGACTGGAAGTGCATTTTGCGCTCGTTTCTAATTCCTTTTGATAACTTTCGTACAACTCATATTTCTGATCAATCTTCCCTTTTTCTATGAGAAACTCCGCTATTTTTTCTTCCCATACCGGTCTTTCCCCGATTAGCGTATCTTTTAAATACTGCTCTCTGGATTGTATCACAGTTGCCCATGAATTATTCACCACGCAGGCCGTATGTTCACTTAGCATCGTTTCAATCATCTGTTTTGTTACATTTACATATTCTCCTGTACTGAAGAGATCTTCTTTCCACCAGCTCACAAAATACAAATCCGTCCGATCTGCCACACCACGGATTCCGGCCTGATTATTTTCCGCACCGATCAATCCCGTCACATGTGTGCCATGGTCAAATGCCAGATTTTCTTTGTAATCTTCCAGCCAGTGAATTTTACTTTCGCCGTTTTTCTGAAATTCTTCGTGTTCCGCATCAACTCCATCATCCATAATGCCGACCGCCACATTGGCAAGATCCTGCTCGTGGGAATCAACATAGTCCCATGCAGAAAATGCTCCAATTGCCTCTGCCCACCAGTCATTTCCATCTGGTTTGCTTTCATTATGGTCATTATTCTTTTTATCCTGTTCTCCTGCCTCCCATGGATTCTCATCTGCAGTATTTTCCATCATCATCGGAATTTCCGTCGAACTGTAGAGCACATTTTCTTCTTCCATCAGAATTTCAGCCTTCTGTTCCAGATCCGCATACGCGGTGTCCTCCACCAGGATTTCAATCACGTTCATGCTTCCGCTCATATTTCCAACCAGCGTTCCATCTACCCTTGCTGCAAGTGCTTCCCGCTCTTCCTGGCTGCTGTTTTCTATCAGATAAACAATCAGCAGATTTTCGTAGTACAACAGGCCGGTATCTTCATCATAAGAAACGGTACTTACCGACGGCTGATAAACCGTATCCCCATTGGCACATTTTTTCATTGTGCCTGGCTCTTTCACATCCTGACTATCCTGCGACTGTTCTCCATTCTGATTCTTGTTCTGTTTTTGGCTTTGGTCACCTTCATCTGCCTGCTACTTTTTCCTGTTTTTGTTTCCATTCTTCCAGTTGTCTTTCTTTCCATCCCTGTATTTGCTTCTTCTGTGATCCAACTGCAATGGCAAGCAGGATACCTAAAAACAGCACAATCACAATGACAAGTACCAGAAATCTTCGAATTTTCTTTTTCTCTTCTTCTTTTTTTCTTCCGTCCACATGGCAGCCACAGTACTGGCAATAGGCATCTTCTTTCTGAATCCTGCGTCTGCACCTGGGACTATTTGTATTTCCTTTTTCATTTTTCTGCTCCTCTTATTGCAGTTTTGATCCGCAGCGCGTACAAAACTTTTCTCCTTCTTTCGGAATTCTTCCGCAGGAGGGACACGCTGACCGCATCTTCGAAGCTGCCGGGTTCTTTGATACGGTTTCTTCCGGCTTGTATTTTTTTCGATTCCGTTTTTTTTGATTTGATTTTTTCCGGCTCAATTTTTCTTGAAACACTTTTCTTTGAAGCACTTTTCTCTTTAGAAACCATTCCCCACAGTGCAAATATAAGAATCAGAACATGAAGTGCTATCCACACCCACACAAATTCCATGCGAAGCGGCATTCCTGTCATCTGGCCGTTATAATCAACCTTGTTTTTCCATCCCCAGCTGAGTCGTTGCATTGACCACGCAAGACCTCCGTTTGTCACGATGGATAATACAATTGCCAGAACATAGGTCTTTTTTCCATTTAACAGCGTAACCAGAACTGATCCCACAAGCGTTACTGCCGCTGTTCCAATCAGCCATGCGTTGATATTTTCAAAGACACTTTCCTGCATCAGTTTCCAGATCATCCCTCCGACAAAAGAGTCTCCTTCCTGGCTTTCCATTCCATAGAGAATCACATCGTAAAGCCGGATGGCATCATCTTTCCAGCCGATCATTCTGCAGAAATATAGTGGTATCGTACATAAAAACAGAATTACAATGACGTATTTTGCTTTTGTTTTCATCTGAAAATTCTCCTGTTCTGCTCTATTTTTATACTTCTTCGGATGGTTCCAGCACCATTTTGCTATCTGCTGTATCCATTTCCGAAAATAACTTTTTGCCTTTCAGATCGTAATAATCTGTCTTATCTACCTCGACATATTCCGACTCACCATCCACAGTCTCTTTTTCTTCCTCGCTGTATGTTACCTGCAGGATTCCATCACTGACCAGTTCTCCTTTTTTTTCCATCCTCAACGGTATATAACAGATTCCCGCTTAAATCATACAATTCTTTCTGATCGATCAGTAATGTCTTATCTTCCATGGAAAAAGATTCTCCGGCAATCGGATCGGCAATTTCTTTCATGGTATCCGCATTGATCAGGCAGACATAAAACTGATTATCTTCCCCATACATGGAAAGTGCAAGAACATTATCCTCGATGCAGCTTGTTGTAGTGGAATAATATTTAAAATACGGCGCATACTTTCCTGTATATTTTTTGATATCGCCTGTCTCCAGATCACACAAAAAATAAATGTCCTGGTCGTCCTGTCTTACCGTAAAAAGTGCATATTTTTTTGTCCAGTCGAGCAGAGTCGGATATCCGCCAAACGGGCCAAGATACTGACTCGGGATTTCAATTTCTTTTTCTTCTCCATTCCCGATCACTGTAATATGAAACGGATTTTCATCCCCTGCCCAATATCCATCGTCCATTGCGCCCGTTTCTATGATAAGTCCGTCCCGCATTCCATGTTCTTCTGCTTTGTCAAACGAAACGTTTAAACTCTGTTTCTTTTCCCAGTTCCGGCTCAACCAGAACACAGACTTCTTTCGTACCGTCCATTTTTTTATACAGAAATTTTCCATCACCCATGTAGGATCTTTTAAAGCTCAGATTTTCCAGGTCCTGATTGCTGACTGTATAATCACACACTTCACCCCCTTCCGGACTATACAGTGTATATTTCCAAAACCCGGCATCATCCCAGGATACATTTTCTTCCTCCTCCAGCCAGGTATAACCACCGCCGTAATCTGCCACTTTGTCTGCATCATACTGGCTTTTTATCATTCCATCCGTGTCAATCACATAAAAAATATTGTCATAGACGAACCAGTTATAACCATTATTAAAATTCACATCGTACCGATAAATATCTGCATCAATTGCATCTTCATCAAAAGGTATATAAAACTTTAACTTTCCCTTTTTATCCAGAAAGCCTTTGTAAGATTCCCCCTTTCCGTGAATTCTTACAAAGGCAAGTCCATCCTGAAAATTCTCTTGCATCAGAAAATTTCACTATTTTCCAATGTATGAGACGTCTCCGCATTTGAACTTATATCGTCTTCATCATCCGACCATGTATCATCATCATTCATCTTCTTCTTCTTCGTCGTCTTCGTCGTCATAGTTTTCTTCCGATCCATCGTCCCAACCCTCAAAGTCGAGATACCATTTTCCGTCAATTTCAATAACCGCTATCTCCATTTCTTCCGGTTCTATGCCGGATGCACTCACTTCCACAAACACATTTCTTGCATCGGTGACCGTATCTCCTTCTTCTCCATAATGACTTTTTATTTTTTCCATGTTGCCTTCGGACTGTTTTTCTGATCTGACTGGCCAATGGGTAATTTGTATATCCCCAACTTCATCTTGCAGTTTCTGAAATTCCTCTTCCACTGCATTTTCTATGATCCACTGTAACGTTTCCCCATATTGGCCAAAATACCGCTCCGGCAACAGGCTCAGAAGCGTATCGGTATCTCCTGTAAATAATGCTTCGACTGCACGATCTGCCACCTGCATATATTCCTCATCGGACTCCTGGCTTTCCGCTGTTTTTCCAGCTTTTTCCCCTGATTCCGTCATCTGGAGTATTCCATATTCCGGAACAAACTTCCATGGATATAAAATTGCTATAGCCGCCATAATTCCAAAAGTAATGATCAAAATTCGGCTTCCTGCTTTTTTCATATATTCTCTACTCCTTTTTCTCTCATCGTATCTTTACTTCTGAATAGAGTCCTAATATAATTTTCCAGATTTTTTGCACTCTCTTACTCTGTAAGGACACTGCTACTCTGCTTTCCACAATAGGTAATAGGGATCTCTTCTCACCAGTCCAGCCCATTGTCTGTAATGGTTATGGTATGTCCCAGTTTTTCTTTCGTGTAGAATTTCATAACTGTCCCCATATAATTCTACAAATGGGTGTTCCATGTTTTCCCCGGATTCACACAGAAAACTATGCTCCGACTGCCACTATTGCTAGTCAGGCCAAGTGCTGTCGCTAATTTCCATTCCTTTTTTTTCTGTCCGTTTTACCGGCAGCACGGCGTCCGATTTATTG
>ENA-OQKJ01000366-OQKJ01000366.1-human-gut-metagenome-genome-assembly--contig:-NODE-366-length-10709-cov-2.667454_pt1 | contig 10709 bp, 13 predicted proteins | sample MGYA00242647_ERZ504795 | MGnify/ENA primary metagenome ERZ504795 (study PRJEB26092, sample SAMD00036398) | human gut metagenome | host: Homo sapiens | study: EMG produced TPA metagenomics assembly of...
TTTGAGAGCGCCTATCACTTCTTTGTCCTGGGCCAGTCCACCTGGGTCACCTCCGAAGGTGCTACGCAGCTGGCCGGCTGGAACAACGTGTTCAACGGCATCGCCCGGTATCATCAACATCTTCTGCATGACCGGTTGGTGGAGCGTCTACGCCTCCGAGGACAAGACCGACATGCTGTGGCCCGACATGACCTGGGTCTACATCATCGCCTACGATATCTGGAACTTCTGCTACACCTACAACTGCCTGCCCACCCACTCCTGGTTCTGCGGCTTTGCGCTGCTGCTGGCGCCCACCGTCGCCGCCTTTATCTGGAACAAGGGCGGCTGGATCCAGAACCGCGCCTTTACGCTGGCCATTTGGTGCATGTTTGCCCAGGTGTTCCCGTACTTCCAGGAGGAGTCCATCTTTGTGACCCACTCCACGCTCGACCCCGGCGCCGCTACCGCGGTCTCGATCGCCGCACTGGTCGCCAACGTCGCTGCAATCATCTACATCGCCTACCGCGCCAAGAAGCTCGGCCGCAATCCCTACAAGCAGGATGTCTTTGAGGGCACCAGCGATTGGGAGAAGGCCACCGCTCGCCGCGCCAAAGTTGATTACGCGCACGCCGAGTAACGTGTTTATTCCGCCCACATTTGGATGTAGGCAAACTTAGCCGACGCCGCAATCGCGCGTCATACGCAGCCCCGGAAAGCGATTCGCCCGCTTTCCGGGGCTTTTTGTTGCTGCGCGCATTCACGCACATATTCCATTCGCACACACATTCAAAACCTCTCGCACAGATAAAATCAGATTTCCAACCGCCTGACAGCCCTATGTGACCCCAATTTTGGGTACATTGTTGTCCCGATATCGAGCTTGGGGGATATATGAAAGATGAGACGACGGGCCAAGAGGATGCGGCCCAAGATACAGAAGCGCGTGCCGAGGCCCTAGAGAGCCTAGACCAGATCGCGCTGGCCGAGATTGCGTTTGACGATTCGAGCGTTGATGTGCAGGATGAGCCGGAAGCCGGGGGGCAGTCCGATGGTAAGGATGCAGGCGACGTTGAGCCTACCGAAGATGAGGTGGATCACGAAGACACCGAAAGCGAGGCCGGCAACCAGCCCGAATCCGACACAGGCGAGGAAACCATCTTGCTCGACAGCTTGCCGGCCGAGGATTCGCTGACCCGCGAGCTCCCCGGCCTAGGTTCTGCTCCTGTCGTCGATGAGACCATCGCCATGGGCGATATTCCCCTGCCGTCCGTTCCCTCGGCACGCGAAGCCGAGGTCCGCCATCGCAAGATGTCGCCCAAGCGCCGCAATCTAATGGTCGCCGGCGCTGTGGCCGTTGCGCTTGTCGCCGGCGGCGCAGGCTACGCAGCCTGGAACGGATACCGGCAAGAGCAGGCTGCCATCGTCGCCGCCAATGCCCACACGATGATGTCGGTGCAGATTGGTGTACATGCCGCGGGGCTCGACTGTTCCTCCGGCTCCAAGATTCCCGTACAGGTGAGTGGCCAGGATTCTGACGGATCCTCCGTGAGCGAAACGCTCTACGTTGACGAGCATGGTCGCGGCATTAAGCTGCTGCCCGGCGATTACACGCTCTCCATCGCCGCCTCCCCCAGTCGACGGCCGACGGCACCATCTACACCGTCCCGACCACCAAGGCACAGTACGGGTCAAGAGCGAATGGGCAGGACCTGCGCGCTACAAGCCACCTTTAAAACTTAAGGTGACCCTCGGCCGACACAGTCGAACCGACGACCAGAATCGATGCCGCCGCCAAGTATGCCGAGGAAGGCGGCGCGAGCTCTGCCGCGGCTGCCAAAGTGCTCCAGCAGGCAGCAACCGCGCGGCGCGACGCCGCCGTCAATGCCGTGAGCGCGCAAAAGGCACAGTCTGCCCGCGATGCCGACGCCCGTCACAAGGCAACCGACCTCTACCAGCTCGATATCCCCGTCGAGTGGTACGGCAAGGTCGAGACTTGGCAAAATGGCAGCACGCTATGCATCTATCTTGCCGGCGACAGCGATACGCCGATTGTGACGCTCGTCGCGGTGCGCGAGGGCGAGAGCTTTACGCCCGATGAGGGCGATACGGTTTTGGGTGCGGCCAATCTAGGCAACGGTTATACCGTCTACGCCAGCGGCCCCGTCTATCCGTACGTGGTGCCCCAGACCATCAACGGACGGACGCAGAATCCCGTGTCAACCTACCCCATGGACACGGCCATTGAGCTTGTCGAGCTCACGACCGGCAACCGCTACACCTATAGCCAGATCAAGAACGTACTGGTCGGCAAAGACGGCAAGGCCGACTCTGCGACCAAACTCGAGACCGACTACCTCGCCCAGATTCTCCTGCCGAGCATCAAGGCCCAGGACTAGCGGACCATGACACCTGAGTCCTGGCCTCGCAAATCCATAGACGATTAGGAAAGGAGCCACTTCCATGCGGGCACAGCATGTACCACGCCGTGTTTGCATGGAATATCGGCCTGCTCATCCATGGTAACGATTGCCGACTCGCCAAGATCAAACTGGGCCATCGCGGCATCGAGCGCGGCAGTTTCACGCTCACGCGTTTTCTCGCTTGCCATATCCACACTCACCTGAATTAGGCTATAAGCCTGCATGAGGAGCGCATCCCCAGCCACAAAGTCCACCTCATGGCTTTTATTCTTATCTTTAATCAGCAGGCGGCAAACCGAACCAGGCCGCGCGGCGGGGGTCCTTCTTCTGAGCGCATTGAACACCGCGGTCTCGAGCCTCTGACCCTGATCCAATGCCGATGCGGGGGAGAACGCTCCGAACATCGCAGGATCGACGGCGTAGACCTTAGACGCAGACCGCGTATTATTTGCAAGCGAACGCGTGAACTCCGGCACCGAAAACAGCAGGTAGGCGTCCTCGTAATACTCAAGTAAGTCGCTGAGCGTATTTCGACTGACGGATATCTGTCTGCTCTTGAACTCGTTGTACACTTTGTTCACTGACAGCTCTCGTCCCGAAGATGCCATGCACCGCGCCAGAAACAGCGAGGCCAAACGGGGGTTCTTGACGTCGTAACGTTCAACGACGTCCATGGCGACCGTTCGCGACGCATATTCCTGTAGCAGCTGAATCGCGTCTGCGGGCGTCTGCTCAAGTGTCGCGATGAATCCCCCTCGCTCGAGATATCCGACCAGATGGTGTCGGAGCAACGCTGCATCGCTCGAGGAGAAGGGCGCGTTCGACTCAGGAACGCCCCCCGTCTTATATCGGACGTATTCCGAAAAACTCAACGGAAAAAGCTCTCGCACAAGAGAACGGCCCCTGAATTCGCTCTTAAGTTCTGAGGACAGCATCTTAGAAGAAGATCCCGTCACGTAAACGGTCGCCTTCTCCGTATCGACCACGCGTCGCAGAAACGCACCCCATTCGGGTATTTCCTGGATCTCGTCAAAGAAAAGGTAGGCGCCCTCGCCTCGAGCAGCAGGATATAGTGCATAGAATGTATCGAGCACGTCCGCTAGTAGCGATGGCTCATACGGACGCAAGCGCTCATCCTCAAAATTGAATATAGCATCCGGTCAAGCTCGACGCCTTAAAAAAAAAAGGCCCTGAAGCCGCCGCATCTCCTGATACAGGCGATACGTCTTTCCACAACGACGGGCTCCCACAATCACATTTACGATGTTGTCGCGCTTTGGCTCCTGCGGGTTGCCCAGATCAAGGTCGCGCTCAAAGACCTGCGGAATCCCCTGTTGCTCAAAGTCCTTTATTTTTTGTAGCCACCAAGTCGTTGAATGCCATGATTCTCCAATCTTGCTCTCCTGCGTAATCAAGATTATATCGTATTCTTGATTAGCAAGAGAGCAAGATTATGCGTATCTTGATTAATTGATAAGCAAAGTTTTCTATTAGTGGCCCCTCCCGGAGGATATCGAGCGGCCGAGGGGGGCAGGCATGAACGCCTCTAGCCGAAAACAAAGTAGCTAAAAAAGCCCCGTCCCAAATGAGCTACTTAACGCCAGGGGTCGGCTTCGAACAGCGGCTCGCGCTCGGGGCGTCGGTCGCTGTAGGGGTCGTAACCGTCGTCGTCCTCGTTCTCGGCACGGATGTAGGGATCGCGCGGCTTGGACGCCGGTTTGGACGTGGGCTTGGGTGCGGCGGGTGCGGCATCGGTCGCCGGCGTGTTCGTCTTGTTCTTGTCTGTCATCTGCGCATCTCCTTGCCATGCAATCGTGTTCAACATTATCGATTGTCGCACGAAAAAGGGCGGCGGACCCAATCGGATCCGCCGCCCTTGGCGTTTGGCTCTAAAGGCAGATTTTAAGGCATGGCCCAAAAATCTACTCGGCGTCGGGGACCTCGTAGGTGGCCGCCGGCGTGTTGTCGCACACGACGGTAAAGCCGCCGTCCTTGTCGACATCGACCGTCACCTGATCGCCCTCGCGCACCGTGCCGTCGATAATAGCGGCGGCAATGGCATCCACGACCTCGCGCTGCACGAGACGCTTGAGCGGACGGGCGCCAAAGACCGGGTCCAGGCCACCCACGGCGAGCATCTGCTTAGCCGCCGGGGTGATGGCAAGCGTCATGCGCTCCTTGGCCAGGCGCGCGCGGACGTCGGCGAGTTGGATGTCGACGATCTTCTCAATCTGCGCCATGCCGAGCGGATGGAACACTACGATATCGTCGATACGGTTGAGGAACTCGGGGCGGAAGGTCTGAGCCATGGCGACGTCGACCTGATGGCGCATCTCCTCCTCGTCCTTACCGGACAGATCGGCGATAGCCTTGGAGCCCACGTTAGACGTCATGATAATGATCGTGTTCTTGAAGGACACCTGGCGACCCTGACCGTCGGTCAGACGGCCGTCGTCGAGCACCTGCAGCAGCACGTTAAAGACATCCGGATGGGCCTTCTCCATCTCGTCGAGCAAGATTACGGAGTACGGACGACGGCGCACGGCCTCGGTGAGCTGGCCGCCCTCGTCGTAGCCCACGTATCCCGGAGGCGCACCGATCAGACGCTGGACGCTGAACTTCTCCATATACTCGGACATGTCGATACGCACGGAGCGCGCGCTCGTCATCGAACAGGCACTCGGCCAGCGCCTTGGCGAGCTCGGTCTTGCCTACGCCGGTGGGGCCCAGGAAGAAGAAGCTGCCGATGGGCTTGTCCGGGTCGGAGAGACCAGCACGGCTGCGGCGCACGGCCGCGGCAACGGCGGAGACGGCCTCGTCCTGGCCGATGACGCGCTTATGCAGCTCGCCCTCCAGGCCCTTCAACTTGTCGAGCTCGCCCTGCATCATCTTGGACACGGGCACGCCGGTCCAGGCACTCACGACCTCGGCGATCTCATCGGAGGTCACCTGCTCGTTGAGGCCCTCGCCGTCCTGCTGCTTTTGTGCCTCGAGCGCAGCCTCGGAATCCTGAATCTGCTGCTGCAGGCCCGGGATCACGGAATAGCGTAGCTCGGACGCTACGGCCCAGATCGCCGTTGCGCGTCGCGCGTTCCTCCTCGCTCTTGGCCTCGTCAAGCTGGCCCTTAAGCTCCTGCACGTGGTCGATGGCGTTCTTCTGGTTGAGCCAGCCGGCCTTTTGCACGTTGAGCTTTTCTTGGACCTCGGCGATCTCTTGGCGCAGGGCCTCCAGACGCTCCTTGGAGGCGTCGTCGGTCTCCTTCATGAGCGCCTGTTCCTCAATCTGCAGCTGAGTGAGCTGACGCGTGGTGGCGTCGATCTCGACCGGCATGCTGTCGAGCTCCATGCGCAGGCGGCTTGCCGCCTCATCGACCAGGTCGATGGCCTTGTCGGGCAGGAAGCGGTCGGCGATGTAGCGATCGGAGAGGTCGGCGGCAGCCACGAGCGCGCTATCGGTGATGTGCACGCCGTGGAAGATCTCGTACTTCTCCTTGAGGCCACGCAGGATCGAGATGGTGTCCTCGACGGTAGGCTCGCTGACCATCACGGTCTGGAAACGACGGGCAAGCGCCGCGTCCTTCTCGATGTACTTGCGGTATTCGTCGAGCGTGGTCGCGCCGATCGCGTGCAAGTCGCCACGAGCAAGCGCCGGCTTGAGGATGTTGCCGGCGTCCATGGAGCCCTCGGTGGCACCCGCGCCCACGATGGTGTGGAGCTCATCGATGAACAGGATGACCTTGCCCTCGGACTTCTGTACCTCCTTGAGCACGGCCTTCAAGCGGTCCTCGAACTCACCGCGGTACTTGGCGCCGGCGACCAGCGCGCTCATGTCGAGCTCGATAAGGTCGCGGTCGCGCAGCGTGCTCGGCACGTCGCCGGCCACGATACGCTGGGCGATGCCCTCGACGATGGCCGTCTTGCCGACGCCCGGCTCGCCGATGAGCACCGGGTTGTTCTTGGTGCGACGGGACAGGACCTGGATGGTACGACGGATCTCGTCGGTACGGCCGATGACCGGGTCGAGTTTGCCGGCGCGGGCAAGGTCGCAGATATTGCGGCCATACTGCTCCAGCGCCTCAAACTGGGTCTTGTCCTCGGCAGACGTCACGCGGTCATCGCCGCGCAGCTCCTCGTAGACTTGCTCGATGCGCTCCTTGGTCACGCCGGCGTCACGCAGCACGCGGCCGGCCTCGCCCTTGTCCTCGGCAAGCGCCATCAGCAGATGCTCGGTCACCACAAAGCTGTCGCCCATCTTGGTGGCCTTCTTCTCGGCCTTTTCGATGACGCGGACGAGCTCGTTGGAAAGACCCATCTGCTGGCCCTCGCCCGAAACCTTGGGCGCATGGTCGATGGCATCCTGCGTGGAGCGTGCGAGCTGGGCCGGGTCGGCACCGATGCGCTCGATGATCACGGAGATATTGCGCTCGCCGGCACCGAGCAGGGCGGACAGCAGGTGAATCGGCTCCACCGCGCCGGCCTGCGCATCGGCAGCCGTGCTCATGGCGGTCTGCAGCGCCTCGCGCGACGTCATTGCTAGCTTATCGATTCTCATGGAATCACCTCTCTTGGGGTGGCCGCCCTACGGGGCGGCTTCACGTTGTTCGAGAAGTATTGTTGCCAGCTTTGCGCAATCTTATACACAAATCTAAGTCTCTATATATAAGATTTTCTGAGTGATTGATGGATAGGGTACTGAGATGTCAGCCCGCCGCTGCCCAGGCGCACTACCATCTCGATCTGTAACATCTAGCAGCCATTTTTGATCCTAGATGTTACAGATCGAGATGAATTGACCAGCGGCAACTGTTTGTCTCAATCTGTAACATCTACTCGGCAAATTAGGGTCTAACTGTTACAGATCGAGACAAACAGAAGACACCTGAATCGAAAATCTAAATCTGTAACACCAGGCCCACTTTTAGCGGCCAAGATGTTACAGATCGAGACAAACCGAGAACTACTACAAAGGGGACGGGTACCTTTGTGGTAGTCGCGGTCTCTACTCCTTCGCCGAACCCGTACTTCCCGATTCGACGGTCCAGGGCATCTCATCCTCGAACAGCCATGTACGGGCAGACCCACTATCGCGTGCAGTCTGCGGGTCAGGCAAGCAGGTCTGTTTATAGGCATCTTGGATACACTGACCCATAAAATCGTTGAGCTCGGTCTGGTCGCCCTCCATGACATAGGCGACATCGCCGTCCATGATGTAGATGCCCGGACCCTTATTGCCCTCGTAGCCCGGATCGTACGAGACATCACATAACTTTGCGCCGTTTGCAGTGTCCAGCTCGATGGAAGAGTGGCATCCGCCAACCATGTCGTTCGCTTTTGCCCGATAGGACGCATATCCGTACCAACGCTTAAATGTTTTGCCCTTGAGTAGCTCGGACGCCCTATCGATCAGGCTTGTATCCGTGGTATAGCGCATGGCCCCAAGCTGAATACGCGGATAATTGCTAATACCCAGCACAGCCGGCTGCTCATCAAAATCAACGGTAATGGTCTCGGGCTTGTCGTCGCCGGTCAGAAGTTCGACAGATTGAGTCACAGGCTTGACCACCGACTCCGTCACCGCAGCAGGTAGAAACGCCACGCCGACAGTGCCCATGCCAACCACGGTAATCGCAAGCGCCAAAACAATCAATCCAATACGGGCAGGACTTCTCACAGCAAAGCACCTCGCAACGCAAACCTTCGCTACCTGCACTAATGATATCGCCAGCCAGCATTATTACCAAAAGAAGCCGCGCGCTCCTCACCACCACAAAGGGGACAGGCACCTTTGTGGTGGTTTTCGACGCTAACGGTCGACCATCTCGCGCCATGAGATTAAACTTGAATTGTTCTCTGAACATATCCATTTCTGCCTATCCTCAACAGATCTTTGTCTCGAGGAGCGCATATGAAGCCGTCTCATTCCACCGGTCGCAACGTCATCGCCATTCTCGCCATACCCATCGTGATGCTCTTCCTTATCGCCGCCACGCCCTTTTCCCTTGGCATCGCCTCGCCCTTCGATTTATGCGGAATGGTCGACGCCGGCTCGCGTGCCACCTCGCTCTCCTTTATCTGTCGCGGCGTGTTCTACGAAGATGGAATTCCCACCGGAATTTGGCGGTCAATGTTACCGCTGCTCGGAACGATTGATGGATGCTTCCCCATTTCAGCCTTGAACCTCAGACGATGAATTATTTGATCGACGACCAGCCACTCGACTCCATCACCCTCGCTTACGACTATGCTCCAAACACCGATGAGCGTCACATGAACCAAGTCCTCGACAAACTGCTTGAACAGTGCGGGCTCACCGATGAGGTCGGCCGAACCGTCGACAGCGACCAGAAATTAAAGCGAACAGAACTCCGCCGCATTGGAAAAATCAGAGAGCGAGGCGGAGCTGCCTACTGGCAGGCCTGGGCGATACGCGACAAGAGCGAATTTGGGCACAGCACCTATATGGTCACCGTCTACACCAAAGATGGAATCAAGGACAATGTTGACGATTTCGCGTCGTCCAAACTCGGCATCCCCAAAACGACCAAACCCGCCAACCCGGATGAAATTCTGTAGAGCCGCCCATTAACATGCCGCTCAACGATCACAACAACATCGAGCTCGTCCCCACCACCACAAAAGTGCCTGTCCCCTTTGTGGTGGTCCAAAAAAGAAGCCGCTCCGATAACAGAGGCGGCATCAAGCAAGTCTATTTTTAGCGTCCCTCAAGACCCAACGAGAACGTCGCGGTAGCCCCTGCCACACCTTTCCCTCGGGCGACCCTCGCGAAGCGCGTGAGCACGAGGGAAAGGTGTGGCCGGGGCGTACAGCAGCGTTACTCGGCAGCGGCCTTGAACTTGTTGTAGTTGATCAGGCAGCCGGCCTTGACGATGGCACGCTCCTCGGCCGTCATATCGGCAATGTAGAGCTCAATCTGCTCGACCGCACCATCGGCGTGCATCACGTAGGCGGCGATGTCCTTCAGGTCGCCATCGAGCGCAGCACGAATCCCCGGCACAAAGACGTAGTCGCCCACCTCAAAGTTGGGCTCCGTCTCCATCTGGAAGGGCACCATGCCCCAGTTCATCACGTTGGAGCGATAGCGCTTGGTGGCGTACTCGTTGACGATGTTGGCCCCGGCCCCCAGCACGCGCTGGCAGCTGGCGGCCTGCTCACGGGCAGAGCCGTCGCCGGGCTTGACGGCAAAAATGGTGGAGGCCAGCTGCACATCGTCCCAGGTCAGGGCCTCGCAGCCGGGCACGGCACGGATCTTTGCCAGCAGGGCAGCATCCCCCTGCCCGGCCCGGCGGGCGGCTTCCTCGGCCTGCACGGCCTTGGCGCGCCCCACATAGGCGGGGTCTTTCCGGCTGAGGGTCGAACTCGGCCAGACCCAGGGGGTTGGAGCGGTAGGAAGAAGTCTCACCCGAGGGGATGAGCTCGTCCGTGGTGGTGACGAGGTCGGTGATGTAGGAGGCCACCTTCAGCAGCAGGTTGTCGCCCAGCGGGGCGATCTCGGGCCAGTCCTTGATGTTGGGGCCCAGCTTGAGCAGGGCATCATAATCGCCGTGGCCAAAGCCCTGATACACCCGGGCCTCGTAGCTGGAGGGGTCGTAGTGGTATTCGGGCACGGTGGGGTCGTAATCCACCTCCGTTGCGGGGGTCAGGATGCCGCCGTTTGCCGTGGTGGCGGCAATGCTGCGGGCATCCATCAGGGCCACGCCTGCCAGCTGGCCGCTGCCGGGCTTAGAGCCCTCGCGGCTGGGGAAGTTGCGGGTGGTGTGGCGGATGGACAGCGCCCCGTTGGCAGGCACATCGCCCGCGCCGAAGCAGGGGCCGCAGAAGGCCGTGCGGATGGTGGCACCGCTGGCCATCAGGTCGGTGAGCACGCCGGTGCGGTTCAGCTCCATCATAATGGGCTGGCTGCCGGGGTAGACGCTGAGGGCGTAATCCCCGCAGCCGCCGGTATGGCCCTTGAGGATGGAAGCGGCCTCGTAGATGCTGTCGAACAGGCCGCCCGCGCAGCCCGCGATGACTCCCTGATCCACCCGGAGCCTGCCGTTTTCGATCTTGCTGCACAGATCCAGCTTTACGTCAGAACGGCCCACCAGCTTCTGGACGTTCTCCTCGCATTCGTGGAGGATGTCCTTGAGGTTGGCGTTCAGCTCCTCGATGGGAAAGGCGTTGGAGGGGTGCATGGGCAGGGCGATCATGGGCCGGATCTTAGAAAGGTCCACGCTCACCACGCCGTCGTAATAGGCCAGCTCTGCCGGGTGCAGGGGCTTGTAGTCCCCTGCCCTGCCATGGACCGTG
>ENA-OQKJ01000367-OQKJ01000367.1-human-gut-metagenome-genome-assembly--contig:-NODE-367-length-10695-cov-2.508895_pt1 | contig 10695 bp, 8 predicted proteins | sample MGYA00242647_ERZ504795 | MGnify/ENA primary metagenome ERZ504795 (study PRJEB26092, sample SAMD00036398) | human gut metagenome | host: Homo sapiens | study: EMG produced TPA metagenomics assembly of...
GGCCGCCCGGGTGCACCGCTGGAATGACCAGCTGGGGGAGAAGGGGCTGAAGGTCCGGGTCCTCAAGGGCTGTGCTCAAACCCACCGGTATCTCATTTATGTTTACCGCGAGAGCCGCCTGCGTCAGGTGTTGGCCGATGAGGCGGTGCGGGAGTTCCTGCAACGCGAGGGCTATGCCCTGCCGGAAGATGCTTCCGATTGTGACGGTATGCTGCGGCAGCTGTCCCGGCGGCTGTGCTGCGAAGCCGATTTTCCCCATGAGATCGGCGTGTTTCTTGGTTATCCGCTCACCGATGTGGTGGGCTTTATCGAAAATCAGGGCCGTAACTTCACCTGCTGCGGCTGCTGGAAAGCCTATGGTGACCCCAGTGCCGCCCAGCAGCATTTTGCTCAGCTGAACAAGTGTACGGCAGTGTATCTCCGTCTGTTCCGCAGCGGCACCCCCATCCAGCGTCTGGCTGTCGCAGCCTGACGCTCCTGAATTTTGACATTCTCTTCCAAATACTCTCTTTTTATCCTGGCGCCCGCCAGAGCGAAACCACGCACTGGCGGGAAGAATCCTCCTTTTGACACGCGGCCGCTCGTTGCAGAATACCCCCTGCACCGGGCGGCTGTGTCATTTGCGGGGAGTGTAAAAGAGAAAAATTGTAAATATGTGCAAACAAAGTTAGCATATAGAAACTGTAAAAATCTTCTTGAAATAAGGGAAGAAAATTTGTTTGTTCATACAAACTAACTTTTTTGAGCCGGAAAATGGTTGACAATGCGGGTTAGTAAGTATAAACTATCTATGCTGATAGTTGCGACTGACTAACTGCCGTAGCTTTTCGGAGGGGGACGCGGGCATGAGCGAGCGCGTTGCGGCGTCTGGCTGGTGCGGCCATCCCCGAGGACGAAAAAAGCGAACCGAAAAGCTCCCCGCAGAAGGGGGAGCACGAATGGGAGTGAAACAATTATGATGCCTTTGACTATGGCAAAAGCAGGCGATACCGTCACCATCCAGAAGATCACCGGCAAGGATGAAGTGCGTCTGCATCTGGCAGAGCTTGGTTTCGTGGTGGGCAGTCAGGTGACTGTCGTCAATGAGATCGCAGGCAACCTCATCGTTCAGGTCAAGGAGAGCCGTCTGGCCCTCGACAAGACGATGGCAAACCGCATTATGGTTGGCTGAGCAGCGGCAAAACGCTGTTTGGGAGACGCTCCGAAACTGGATAGTCTCTGAATAGAAAGACAAGTAGAGGAGGATTTTTATGAAGACTCTGAAAGACGTTAAGGTCGGCGAGACTGCCACCGTGGCGCGCCTGCACGGCGAAGGCCCGGTCAAGCGCCGCATCATGGACATGGGCATCACCAAGGGTGTGGAGATCTACGTCCGCAAGGTCGCACCTCTGGGTGACCCGATGGAGCTGACCGTGCGCAACTACGAGCTGAGCGTGCGCAAGGCCGACGCCGAAATGATCGAAGTCGTTTGATCGTAACGAGAGGAGAGGAGTTGCAATGAGCATTAAAATTGCACTGGCCGGCAACCCGAACTGTGGTAAGACTACCCTGTTCAACAATCTGACCGGCTCTAATCAGTACGTCGGCAACTGGCCCGGCGTTACCGTCGAGAAGAAGGAAGGCAAGCTGAAGGGCGAGAAGGATGTCATCATCCAGGACCTGCCCGGTATCTACTCCCTGTCTCCGTACACTCTGGAAGAGGTCGTCTCCCGTACTTACCTGGTCAAGGAGAAGCCCGATGCCATCCTGAACATCATTGATGGCACCAACATCGAGCGCAACCTGTACCTGACCACTCAGCTCATCGAGCTGGGCATCCCCGTGGTCATGGCTGTCAACATGATCGACCTCGTCCGCAAGAACGGCGATAAGATCGACCTGAAGAAGCTGAGCGCCGAGCTGGGCTGTCAGGCTGTTGAGATCAGCGCACTGAAGGGCGAAGGCACCGAGGCTGCTGCAAAGGCTGCTATGGCTGCTGCAAAGGCTGGCAAGGGCGGCGAGCTGCCCCATGTCTTCACCGGCAGCGTCGAGCACGCCATCGCGCACATCGAGGAGTCCATCCAGGGCAAGGTCGATGACCGCTTCCTGCGCTGGTACGCTGTCAAGCTGTTCGAGCGCGACGCGGACGCCTGCAAGCTCATCAACCTCACTAAGGAGAAGGCCGCTCGCGTCGAGCAGCTGGTCGCCCAGTGCGAGCAGGATTGCGACGACGACGCCGAGTCCATCATTACCGGCGAGCGCTACGGCGTGATTGCCCACATCATCGACGAGTGCCTCACCAAGGCTCCTGCCAAGATGAGCACTTCCGAGAAGATCGACCGTGTGGTTACCAACCGCATCCTGGGCCTGCCGATCTTTGTGGTCATCATGTTCTGCGTGTACTACATCGCCGTTTCCACCCTGGGCGGCACGGTGACCGACTTCACCAACGACCAGCTCTTTGGCACCGACGGCTGGTATGTGCTCGGCCAGGGCCGCGACGCCTACGACGCAGCTGTCGAGGCTGCGGGTGACGCCGCCGACTCGGTCGACCCGGCACAGTACGGCCCCTATGTTCCGGGTATTACCACCGTGGTGCACGATGCCCTTGTGGCGGGCGGCACCGAGGACGGTGGCCTGGTCGATTCGCTGGTCTGTGACGGTATCGTCGGCGGTCTGGGCGCCATCTTCGGCTTCGTGCCGCAGATGTTCCTGCTGTTCGTGATGCTGTCTTTCCTGGAGGACTGCGGCTACATGGCCCGCGTCGCCTTCATCATGGACCGCGTGTTCCGCCGCTTCGGCCTGTCCGGCAAGTCCTTTATCCCCATGCTCGTGTCCTCGGGCTGCGGCGTCCCCGGCGTCATGGCTACCAAGACCATCGAGAACGAGAAGGACCGCCGTATGACGGTCATGACCACCACGTTTATTCCCTGTGGTGCCAAGCTGCCGATCATCGCCCTGCTCATGGGCTCCATCATCGGCGATTCTTCCACCACCGCCGCGTGGATCAGCCCGCTCTTCTACTTCCTGGGCGTCTTTGCCGTCATCGCCTCGGGCCTCATGCTCAAGAAGACCAAGCTCTTCGCCGGTCGCCCGACGCCGTTCGTTATGGAGCTTCCCGCCTACCACTTCCCGGCGATCCGCTCTTGGGCGCTGCACGTGTGGGAGCGCTGCTGGGCCTTTATCAAGAAGGCCGGCACGGTCATCTTCGCGTCCACCGTCGTTGTTTGGTTCCTCTCCAACTTTGGTAGCTATAACGGCTCCTTTGGCTTCCTGCCTGCGATGGACGGCATCCCCGAGGAGTTTATGGACTACTCCGTGCTCGCCATGCTGGGCAACCTGGTCGCCTGGATTTTCGCCCCGCTCGGCTTTAGCACCTGGCAGGCAACTGCGCTGACTGTCTCTGGCCTTGTCGCCAAGGAGAACGTCGTCGCTACCGCCGGCTCGCTGCTCTCCGTCGCCGATGCTGGCGAGACCGACCCGAGCCTGTGGACCGCGTTTGCGGGCATGTTCCCGACTATGGGCGCCTGCGTTGCCTTCGGCGCTTTCAACCTGCTGTGCGCTCCGTGCTTTGCCGCCATGGGCACTATCCGCAACCAGATGGACTCCGGCAAGTGGACCGCGATTGCCATCGGCTACGAGTGCGCCTTCGCTTGGGTGATCGGCCTGTTCATCAACCAGTTCTACAACCTGTTTGTGTTGGGCCAGTTTGGTATTTGGACGATTGTAGCCATCGTGCTGCTGGTTGCGATGCTCTTCCAGATCTTCCGTCCCATGCCCAAGCATGCTTGGACCGACGAGGACGAGACCAACACCTCTTCCGCCGCAGTTTCCGCTTAAGTCCAAATAAGGATTAGCCCCTTTCCACGAGCCCGGGTGTCCCAGTGACACTCGGGCTTTTTGGTGCAATGGGGGACAGATTGCTTTGCTCCAGAAGTAAGATGTGGCGTTTCCGCAGATAAAACCGACCAAAACAAACCTGTCCCTTTTTGGCAGGTGGAAGATGGGGTAAAGTAAGTGGTGGTTAACTAGAGGAGGCTTACTATGGCACCTATCGATATTGTTGTGTTGGCTGTTATCGGCATTGCGTTTGTCGCCGTGTGTGTGCGTATCTACCGAAAGGGCACCTGCGCCGACTGCGCCCAGGGTGGCGTTTGCACGGGGCATTGCTCCAACAAAAAGACGTGCGCCGCACTTAAGGGCGTGGACAAAATCGCCGAAGACTTGGGCCGCGGGATCAAATAAGGCCCGGACATCAAAGCGCCCCGCGAGCATTCGTTCGCGGGGCGCTTTGCGCATTTGGACGCGAGCGCGGCGAGTTGAAGAGTAATTTTGGGCATCGTTAAATCAGTTGCGGTGAAATGCGGACTGTTTTGGCTGTCAAAGGCCTTATCTACTCCGTATTCCACCGCAACTTTTTGTGGGGTGGGCTAGAGACGCTGCATGCGGTACCCGACGCCCATGTGCGTCTGAATCATCTTGGGGTGAGAGGGGTCTGCCTCGATCTTCTTGCGCAGGGTGCGCATGAACACGCGCAGGCTCGCCAGATCGCTGTCCCAGCTCGTGCCCCATATCTCGCGGGTGATGAAGGTGTGGGTGAGCACCTTGTCGACGTTTTTCGCCAGAAGGACGAGCAATTTGTACTCGGTTGGGGTGAGCGAGAGCTCGCGTCCGTCTTTCGTCGCGTATCCCGCGGCGTAGTCGATATGCAGCGGACCGTTGTCGAACGTGCTCGCTTCTGTCGACTCGCTCGACGCCATCGAGGAGCGCCTCAAATTCGCACGGACGCGCGCGAGCAACTCATCCACAGAAAAGGGCTTGGTGAGGTAGTCGTCTGCCCCTGCGTCAAGTGCTGCAATCTTGTCGGAATCTTCGGTGCGCGCCGAAATGACGATAATGGGGACTGCCGACCAGCTTCGGATCTTCGTGATGACCTCGATACCGTCAATGTCGGAAGGCCGAGGTCGAGCATGATGAGGCTGGGGCCGTGCGACACCGCATCCATGATGGCGGCCTGGCCGTCGCAAACCTTGCTCACGACATAGCCGTGGAGGTCAAGCGCGGTCGAAACGAGGTTTTGAACGGTCAGGTCATCTTCGACCAGGAGGATGCGTGGCTTAGCGGCATTATTCATGAATCTCGATCTCCTCAGCGGGCAGGGTAAAACGGAAGACGGCCCCATGGGGGTGGTTGTCGCGAACTTCGATGACGCCGCCATGCGCCTCCACGATGGAGCGGCAGAGCGACAGCCCAAGGCCGATGCTTCGACGCGAATCCACGGGCCGCGTATTGCTTGAGGTGAAGAAGCGCTCAAAGATATGAGGCTTGTCGCAGTCTGCCACACCCGGCCCATCGTCTGCGACGTCCACCACGACGAACGCACCCTCGCGACGTGCGCTGATGGTGACAGTCGAGTCCTCGGGCGTGTATTTGAAGGCGTTCATGATGAGATTCGTAAGCACCTGCATGATGAGATGGACGTCAATGCGTACCAGCAGGATGTCGTCAGTGTGCTCGATGGTGACGGTACGTCCATGCGATGCTTGGGCGGCATGGCTGAGGGCGGCCTCGATGACCTCGTCGATGAGCTCGGATGTGAAGTTGAGGTGAATGGTGCCGTCCTCGACGCGTGTGATGGCGAGGAGGTTCTCCACGGTATCAATAAGCCAGAGGGAGTCATCGTAGATGGCATCGGCAAGATCGCAGCGCTGTTCGAGGCTGAGCCTCTCGTCGCTCTTCCGAAGGATTGCCGCAGATCCGGATATAGCCGTGAGGGGTGTCCTCAAATCGTGGCCGATGGAGCGCAAAAGGTTGGCGCGCAGCTGCTCGTTTTTCGCCAAGACCGCAGCCTCTTCGCGCTCTTGCGCCGCTCGGTCACTTTCGAGCGCCAAGGCGCATTCACCTACGATAGATAGGACGATCGAATGCTCGAAGGCTTCGGTCTCGCGCCCCTCCAGGGCGATGCCGATGACACCGAATACCTTGTCGCCGGTGCGAACCGCGAGGTAGAGACAGCGCGCCTCAGGCAGGGTCCGCGTGCTTGCGCCCGCGCGCTTGTTGTTGGTGAAGGTCCAGGTTGCAACGGCGCGCTCGTAGTCGGTGAGCAGCGACGCGGATCGGTTTTCGGTGCCAGCGGACTCATAGAGCGCCTTGCCGAGCGTGCCGTGTTCGGCGGGGTAGAAGACCACGTCGAGTTTTAGCAGTTTGACGAGTTGGTTCATGGCGACGCGGGCGCACTCCTCCGCGCTATGGGCTTGCTGTAAGAGCTGGTTCGTTTCGAGGAGTACGCGCGTTTTGAATGCGTTCTCGGCGGAGGTACGGGCATTGTCGGCGATGCGCGCAGTTAACTCGCCGGCGACCATAGCGGTAGCGAACATGATGCCGAACGTGACCAGATAGCTTCGGTCGTAGCTGGCGAGCGAAAACAGAGGCGTGACGAAGCAGAAGTTGTAAAGCACTACAGAGAGCACGCTCGATACGATCGTGCAGATACGCCCCGTCGTGGTGACGGCGGTCAGCAGGGCCGTGAGGATATAGAGGGATATGATGCTGGAATCGGCAAATCCCAGATGGCGGAAAGCCGTGCCGATCGCCGTGGCGACAAGAGAGAGGGCCAGCGTGCGAAGCACGTTTCGGCTGCTGGGCGGCTGCAGAGCGAGCGCATGGCGGCGTCCTTTGGGTCGGGAGGGCGGAGTCGACTGGTCTGGAATGATGTAAATGTCGAGGTTCGGGGCGAATGCTATGAGCTGTTCTACGAGAGATTTGCGGCCAAAGAGGGCCTGACGGACGCTGCTGTGCTCGCCCGTGCGCCCCATGACGATCTTCGAAATACCCGACAGGCGCGCGAACTCGGAGATCTGAAACGCGACGTCGTCGCCATAGACGGTTTCCATATGTGCTCCGAGCTGCTCGGCTAGGGCGATATTGGCTGCAAGCTTGGCGCGCTCATCATCGCTCATGGCTTGCGTGCGCGGGCTTTCTACGAACAGGGCGACGAGCTCGCTGCGAAACGCTTTCGCCATGCGTGCGGCGGCACGGACGATGCGGGGATTGGTCGGCGCCGGGGAGACACAGACTAAGATACGCTCCTTGGTGTAGTAGTCACGGTTTCCCAGCACGCGTGCGGCGTCTGTGAGGTGGCCGGTGCGATCGGCGCAGCGGCGCAGCGCGATTTCTCGGAGTGCGGTGAGGTTTTCGACGGTAAAAAAATGCTGTTGCGCTCGGTCGGCTTGTGCGGGACGGTAGACGAGGCCGGCGCGAAGGCGCTCAAGTAGGTCTTCGGGCTCTATGTCGACGAGCTCGACCTGGTCGGCATCATCGAAGATACGGTCGGGGATTCGTTCGCTCACGACAACGCCGGTGATGGATGCAACCATGTCGTTTAGGCTCTCGATATGCTGAACGTTTACGGTCGTATAGACGTCGATGCCCGCATGTAGAAGTTCTCGACGTCTTGATAGCGTTTGTCGTGGCGAGACCCCCGGCGCATTCGTATGGGCGAGCTCGTCGACAAGGATGAGCTGAGGGGCGCGCTCGATAGCCACATCTAGATCGAACTCGCTGAGCGCAATGCCGTTGTGCTCGATGAGTTTACAGGGCACGTTCTCAAGCCCTTGTGCAAGATGGGCAGTTGCCGGACGTTCGTGCGGCTCGATGTATCCCGCGACGACGTCGACACCTCGCCGCTTGGCGGCGTGGGCGGCTTGAAGCATCGCATAGGTTTTGCCTGCGCCAGCAGCGTAGCCAAAGAAAATTTTGAGGTGTCCCCGGCTGGTTCGAGCGTCATCGGCGGCCTCGTCTTTCTCAATTGCCTTGAGGATGAGGTCTGGATTGACGCGAGTGTCCGATGCGTCGCGCTGCATAGCGTAGCCTTTCTGAAGCGTTGTCCATGCGTGCATACGCGGTGAGGACGCCACTGTATGCTCGCGAGGTCGAGTATAGGCGCACTGCAGCCGCAATAGTGCTTTCTACCTGCATCTTTACGGCATCTTAAGGTCGTGAGCCCCAGCCCTCACGCCTCTTTAACACCTAGAAGCGTTTACTGTCCCCAGACGCTTGCGAGGGCAGGCGTCCGAGACATCGGACCGCGCGTGAAAGGGGCGGTAATGGACATCCTCATTCCCATTATCGGAGTCGTCTGCATTGGACTCCTTATCTATTACATCTACATTCTGATGAGGAGTGATTCGTAAACTATGGACGCTGCGATTCAGTACATCTTGTACTTTGCCGTGCTCGTCGTCCTGGCCGTTCCGCTCGGTCGGTTCATGGCCCATATCATGGATGGTGAGCATACGTTCCTGTCGCCTGTGATTGCTCCTGTGGAGCGTGGCGTCTATCGTCTGCTTCGCATCGACGCGGCAGAGCAGATGGGGTGTAGGCGCTATCTGGCAAGCGTGCTGGCCTTTTCGGGGATCGGCCTCGTGGCTCTTGTGGCACTCCAGGCGCTTCAGTCCTTCTTGCCAGGCAATCCCCAGCACCTGCCGGGTGTGCCATGGGACCTGTCGTTCAATACGGCTGCTTCCTTCATAACCAACACCAACTGGCAGTCCTACTCCGGTGAGACCACCCTGTCCTACTTCGTGCAGTTCATGGGCCTCACCGTGCAGAACTTCGTTTCCGCTGGTACCGGTATCGCGGTCATGTTCGCGCTGATCCGCGGCTTCCGTCAGATCAAGGAGCAGGGTCTGGGTTCCTTCTGGGTCGACCTCACCCGCACCGTCCTGTATGTGCTCATCCCGCTGAACCTCGTGTTCGGCATCTGCCTGGCTGCCGGTGGCGTCATCTCCAACTTCCAGCCTGCTCAGAAGGCTGAGCTCGTAGAGCCCGTCGCTGTCCAGCCTAATGCAGACGGCGGCTGGAGCGTCATCGACGGCGCCCAGATCGAGGGCGACACGGTCAAGGTCGACGGCAAGGTTGTCGAGGGCGCGCGCGTGGTCACCGAGCAGTTCCTGCCCCAGGGGCCCGCGGCTCCTCAGGTCGCCATCAAGCAGTCCGGCACCAACGGCGGCGGCTTCTTCGGTGTGAACTCCGCCCATCCGTATGAGAATCCCAGTGCCTTCACCAACATCATCGAGATGACCAGCCTGCTGCTGATCCCGGCCGCCTGCTGCTTCACCTTCGGTATCGGCGTCAAGAACACCAAGCAGGGCAAGGCCATCTTCGCGGCGATGCTTATCCTGCTCGTGGTCTTTACCGGCATCATCGCCGTTAACGAGCATATGGGTACGCCGCAGCTGGCCGATGGCGGCGCGGTCAACATCGAGATGACCGATGGCCAGGCGGGCGGCAATATGGAGGGCAAGGAGAGCCGCTTTGGCATCGCCTCCTCTTCCACCTGGTCCGCTTTCACGACGGCTGCTTCCAATGGCTCGGTCAACTCCATGCACGACTCCTACACCCCGCTCGGCGGGTTTGTCCAGATGCTCCAGATGGCTCTGGGCGAGGTCGTCTTCGGCGGCGTGGGCTGCGGCCTGTACGGCATGATCGGCTTCGCCATCCTCACAGTGTTCATCGCCGGCCTTATGGTCGGACGCACGCCTGAGTTCCTGGGCAAGAAGATCGAGCCGGGCGAGATGCGCTGGGCAGTTGTCCTGTGCCTGGCAACTCCGTTTGCCATTCTGGTGTGCTCGGCCATCGCCTGCATGGTGCCCGGTCTTGCCGACCAGCTCAACAATGGTGGCGCGCACGGCTTCTCCGAGGTGCTGTATGCCTTCACCTCATGCGGTGGCAACAACGGCTCGGCGTTTGCAGGCATGAACTGCAACAATCCCTGGATCAACGTCATGCTCGGCCTCGAGATGCTGTTTGCCCGCTTCATGCCCATCATCGGTACGCTGGCTATCGCCGGCTCGCTGGCCAAGAAGGGTAGGGTCGCCGAGAGCGCCGGTACCCTGTCTACCACCAACGGCATGTTCGTATTCCTGCTCGTGTTCATCGTTCTGCTGATCGGTGCCCTGAGCTTCTTTCCCGGCCCTGGCGCTTGGCCCCGTTGCCGAGTTCTTCCAGATGATTGCGTAAAGGAGGACGCAGATTTATGGCTATGCAAAAAGACATGATGGGCCGCGCGGTCCGCGACTCGTTTGCCAAACTGGATCCTCGCGTCCAGATTCAAAACCCGGTCATGTTCCTGGTGTGGCTCTCCGCCGTCATGACCTCCGTCCTGGCCGTCGCTTCCATCTTCGGTGTGCAGGACGCGGGTGTGCCCACCTACTATGTGGTCACCATCGCGGTCATCCTGTGGCTCACCGACCTGTTCTCGAACTTCGCCGAGGCGCTTGCCGAGGGCCGCGGTAAGGCTCAGGCCGATTCCCTGCGTGCGGCCAAGAAGGATGTCGAGGCCCATCGTATCGAGTCCGTTGAGGACAAGGAGCACTTCACCGTCGTTCCCGGCACCGAGCTCACGCGCGGCGACCTGGTGATCGTACGCGCCGGCGAGCAGATTCCCGGCGATGGCGACGTCATCGAGGGCGCTGCCTCCGTTTGACGAGTCCGCCATCACCGGCGAGTCGCCCCCGTGGTCCGCGAGGCCGGCGGCGACCGCTCTGCCGTTACCGGCGGTACCACGGTGCTGTCCGACTGGATCATCGTCAAGATCTCCAGTGAGCCCGGCCAGAGCTTCCTGGACAAGATGATCGCGATGGTCGAGGGTGCCGCGCGCAGAAGACCCCTAACGAGATCGCTCTGGAGATCTTCCTGGTGGCCCTTTCCATCGTC
>ENA-OQKJ01000369-OQKJ01000369.1-human-gut-metagenome-genome-assembly--contig:-NODE-369-length-10680-cov-1.927130_pt1 | contig 10680 bp, 10 predicted proteins | sample MGYA00242647_ERZ504795 | MGnify/ENA primary metagenome ERZ504795 (study PRJEB26092, sample SAMD00036398) | human gut metagenome | host: Homo sapiens | study: EMG produced TPA metagenomics assembly of...
GCACCTCACGGCTTCTGGCAGCAGCTGCGGGCAAAGCTTGGTCTGTAGAAAAATAGGGGAATATTTTGAAAAATCAAACACTAATTTTGTAAAATCATGAATGGACATTTTCGGCGAAATGACTATAATAGGCACGAAAGGCTTGTGCAAATAGCAAAGCCACTTTGGAAATAGGGTTCGGGACGTGGAAAGGGATATCGACTATGAAAACATCCAAACCGCTGTTGACCCTGCGGATGCTCTTCCCGGCGGCAGCTTCCTTTATTGTGCTGCTGCTGGGTGAGTGGATCGCGCGCGGGTCACTGACCGCTGATACCTTTATCAGCTTTATTTTCCCCCATTTCGGGGCATATCTGCTGGCATGGCTGCTGCTGTTTCTGGTGTGGGAGCTGCTGGACTGGGTGCTGCGCATCCCGCCGCTTGCTACGCTGGGCATGGCCGTTTTGGGCTGTGCGCCCTGCGCAGTAAACTTCTATACCATGCAGCTGCGGGGCGAGCCCTTTCTGCCGTGGGACCTGATGCAGGTGTCCGAAGCCGCCGGTGTAGCCTCGGCTGCCGGGCTCAAGCTGCAGACCAGCATGGTGGTCTCCATTGTGCTGGTGCTGGCACTGACGGTGGCAAGCTTCTTTATTTACCGTGGACGGCTGCGTCAGCGCTGGCTGCCAAGGCTTGCGGGTACCGGTGCTTCGGCGGCGGCGCTGTGCCTACTGGTGCTTGGCGTTTACTACAGCCTGCTGTCACACAGGTTTGGCATCACGTCCGGATGCATGGATGCAGGACCGCTACTATCGTTACTACGGTGTACTTACCGGTTTTATGACCAACCTCACCAATCTGGAGATCGACAAGCCCGAGGGCTACTCGGAGCAGGCAGTGGACGATATTCTGGATAACGTAGCTGAGAGCGAGAAATTTTCTACCGGTCCCATGTATGCGGGCAGCTATGCCGCTACTACCCCCAAGGAAGAGCAGGCAAAGCAGCCCACCATTATTTATGTGATGGATGAGTCCTACTGGGATGTTTCGGAGCTGGAGCAGTACGGCATCACCTTTGATACCGATGTATCACAGAACCTTCACGCTCTGCAGCAGACCAGCGCTTACGGCAGGGCATACAGCCCCAGCTTTGGCGGCGGCACCTGTGATGTGGAGTTTGAAGCTCTGACCGGCTACTCCGTGTCCTTCCTGCCCAGCGGCAGCAAACCCTACCAGCAGCACGTCACAAAGCCCATGTTCGCCCTGCCCAATTACCTCAAGCTCAAGGGCTATCAGACCGCTGCGGTGCACTGCTTCTGGGCAAAATACTGGAGCCGCGATAAGGCCTATCCCAACCTCGGCTTCAGCGATTTTATCAGTCTGGAGGATATGCACGGCGTGACCAAGGTGCGCAAGCACTACTGGACCAGCGGTCTTGTGACCGATGACTCCATGGCCGACCAGATCATTCAGCAGTATGAAAAGATGAGCACTTCCTCTGATAAGCCCATCTTCCTGCACGCAGTCACCATGCAGAACCATACCAATTATAATAGGGATAACTACCCGGACGACGAGCGGGTGCACGTCGTGTCCCATCCGGTGGGGCTCAAGAGCAGCACCGTGGGCGCGCTGGAAGATTTTGCTACCGGCATCCGGGATGCAGACGCCATGCTGGGCAAGCTGACAGCGTATTTCTCTCAGGTGACGAGCCGGTCATTCTGGTGTTCTGGGGCGACCACTACAACCCCATCGACTCCAACTACGACGTGTACACCACCACCGGCTATGCCAGCGATTCCAGTGCGGACCCCCGCCTGCACCAGACCACGCTGCTCCTGTGGTCCAACTACAGTGACGCGCAGGTGGACCTGGGCACCATTCGCCGCCTACGACATCTCGCCGGTGATGATGGAGCTGTTCGGCCTGCGTCAGCCCGCCTACTTCCAGTTCCTTGGCCGTCAGCTCCGGGCCGCCTACCGGGCCAACACCCGCGGCACCATCCTGGAGAAGGACGGCACCGCCTCGAACGAGCTGACCCCCCTGCAGCAGAAGTGGAGCGATGAACACTGGCTGCTCCAGTACGACCTCATGTTCGGCAAAGGCTATGCCCTGAGCCGGATGGGCCTCGAGGAGCTGGCCGAGGCCGCAGATTGACGAAAAAGTGCGTTCCATTTTAGAAAAAAGCACGAAAACCCCTTGCAACGGCCAGAGGTTTGTGCTATTATTACTTAGCATTACACACGCATCACTATGCCCTTTTGTGCTCTTTCGGGAGTGGAGGGCAGTCCAAAGCCATCCGATATGGCCGCGGATCACGGTGTGCGGAGGCAAAACAATATTGGAGGTATTTTTACTATGGCAGTCGTTTCTATGAAGCAGCTTCTCGAGGCAGGTGTGCACTTCGGTCACCAGACCCGCCGCTGGAACCCCAAGATGAAGAAGTATATCTTCACCGAGCGCAACGGCATCTATATCATCGATCTGCAGAAGACCGTGAAGAAGCTGGACGAGGCTTACAACTACGTGAAGGAAGTTGCAGCTGAGGGCGGCGACATCCTGTTCGTCGGCACCAAGAAGCAGGCTCAGGAGTCCATCCGTGACGAGGCTCTGCGCTGCGGCATGCACTACGTCAACGCTCGTTGGCTGGGCGGCATGATGACCAACTTCCGCACCATCCGTAAGCGTATCGACCGTATGGATCAGCTGGCTAAGATGAAGGAAAACGGCACCTTCGAGCTGCTGCCCAAGAAGGAAGTAGCTAAGCTGGAGCTGGAGATGGAGAAGCTGGACAAGTACCTGGGCGGCGTCAAGAACATGAAGACCCTGCCGAAGGCTATGTTCATCGTTGATCCTCACAAGGAGCGCATCGCTGTTGCTGAGGCCCGCAAGCTGAACATCCCCATCGTTGCTATTGTTGATACCAACTGCAACCCCGATGAGATCGACTACGTGATCCCCGGCAACGACGACGCTATCCGCGCTGTCAAGCTGATCGCCGGCGCTATGGCTGACGCTGTGCTGGAAGGCAAGCAGGGCAACCAGGAGGCCGCTCCCGCCGAGGACGCAGCAAACGCCTGATTTCCCATTCCGCAACCAATCAAATAACGTGTAAGGGAGAAAACAAAAATGGCTATTTCTGCAAAGGACGTTATGGAACTGCGCAAGCAGACCGACTGCGGCATGATGGAGTGCAAGAAGGCTCTGACCGAGGCTGACGGCAACTTCGAGAAGGCAATCGAGATCCTGCGCGAGCGTGGTCTGGCTACCGCCGCCAAGAAGGCAAGCCGCGTTGCTGCCGAGGGTATGGTCTACGCTGACTACTGCCCCGCTTGCAAGGTCGGTGTTGTCATCGAGGTCAACGCTGAGACCGACTTCGTTGCCAAGAATGACAAGTTCGTTGACTTCGTCAAGGAGGCCACCAAGGTCATCATGAAGCAGAACCCCGCTGATGTCGAGGCTCTGATGGCTTGCAAGACCGAGGCTGGCGAGACTGTTGACGAAGCTCTGAAGAACCTGATCCTGGTCATCAAGGAGAACATCAAGGTGCGCCGCTTCACCCGTTACGAGGGCGTCTGCTCTGCATATGTCCACGGTGGCGGCACCCACGGCATTCTGGTCAACTTCGAGACCACCAACGACATTGACAGCAAGGACGAGTTCACTGCTTACGGCAAGGACATCGCCATGCAGGTCGCAGCTGCTAACCCCAGCTACGTCGATGAGGCTTCTGTCCCCGCTGAGGTCGTTGCCAAGGAGAAGGAGATCATGCTGGCTCAGATGGCTGGCGATCCCAAGAACGCCAACAAGCCTGATGCTGTGAAGCAGAAGATGATCGAGGGCAAGATCAAGAAGTTCTTCAAGGAGAACTGCTTGGTCGATCAGGAGTTCGTCAAGGATGGCGACCTGACCGTTGCTCAGTACACCGCTAAGGTCGCTAAGGATCTGGGCGGCGAGATCAAGATTGTCAAGTTCGCCCGCTTTGTCAAGGGCGAGGGTCTGGAGAAGCGTGCTGACGACTTCGCATCTGAAGTTGCAAGCATGGTGAAGTAATTTAAACTTCCAAAGACAAAAGGGGAGCCGCAGTACCTGTAACAGGGTGCTGCGGCTTCTTTTTATGTTTATGAAAATGCAAATACCGGGCAGCCCGCAGGCTGCCCGGTATTACTGTATAAATCTTTTTACGCTTCGTCCAAAACCTCTTCGGGAGCCTCAATAGCATCCTCGATGGTTTCCTCCACCTCCATCGCTTCTTCGGCGTCCGGGGCGGCAAACAACTCCTGAATCTGATCCCGCAGCCAGAGCAGGCGGTTGTCCAGTGCCTTGTCCCGTGCCAGCAGCGGCGCAATGATCTCAGGCTTGTCGGTGATCAGGTCATCCACACCCAGCTGTAGCAGCTTTTCCGCATCCTGCTGGCGGTTGATGGTCCATGCAGAGATGGTCTTACCCCGCAGATGGATCTGCTGCACCATACCGGCGGTGATAAAGGTGGATTCCACACTGAAAAAGTCTGCGGCAGGCAGGTCGTAGTAGGTGCCAACGCCCCAGCGCCAGAATATACCCTGTGGTAATGTCCGGGTCCAGCTCCTTACCTTGCACAGGGTCTCGTAGCTTTGAGAGGTGACCACGCAGTCCGCGCCGTAGTCGTATGCGTGGATCAGCCGCACCGTTTCGGCCTCCAATGTCGGCGTAAAGGTGCTGGGCTTGATCTCGATGTTCAGCTCAGTCTTGCCCTTGCACAGCGCCAGAACCTCTTCCAGCGTAGGAATATAGGAGCCCGTAAACTGCCGATGGAACCAGCGCCCGGCATCCAGCTGCTGCACCTGTGCATAGGGCAGGTCATAGATGTTGGCGTTGCAGCCGGTGCACCGGCGCAGGCTGGTGTCGTGGGTCACCACGGCTACGCCGTCGGCGGTCATCTGCACATCCAGCTCAATGCGGGGGCTGCCGTGCTCCAGCGCGGTCTCGAAGGCGGCCATGGTATTTTCCGGTGCACGGGAAGAATAGCCCCGGTGGTAGGTGATCACCGGGTCGGAAAGACCCAGCACGCTTTGCAGCGGCTGTGCTTGCGGGAAAAGCAGATATACCGCTGCTACGCCGCAGGTGACCAGTGCGGCGCAGGCCATCATCCCGGCCAACACCGTCTGCTCACGGGGCAGGGCAGGGAGCACTCCGGAAATGGTCGGCTGCGCTGCATCGGACTGTCTGGTCACTTCATACAGTGCCTCTGTAAGGGTGCTTTGCGCCGCCGTCATGGCGCAGTCCATGAGCAGACAAAGGAACGGCAGTTCGATCAGCAGTGCCGCGCGAGAAAGCGCCAGCAGGGCAGCAGTGCTGGCAAAGCCGACACCAAGAATGACACAATAGAACAGCAAAGCCCCGCACAGCAGCATCAGCCCGGTGCGCACGGTAGCGGTCAGCATCCAGCGCAGTGCCAGTGCAAGCAGTTGCCCGGTGCGGCTGCGCAAAACCCGCAGACTCTCCGCAAATGCACAGCCAAAGCTTTTGCGCTCCAGCAGAAATTTTGGCAGCACCACAAGCCCGTCCAACAGCAGTGCCAGCACAAAAAGCACCGCCAATGCAAACAGCAAGCGGTTGGCAGCGCGCGCCTTCAGCAGCCCCCAGAGATATTCCGGCACGGCAAACTGGGTCAGATGATTCGCGGCAAGAAAAAAGTTCGTCAGCGGGATCAGGGCAGCGCCATACAGCAGCAGTGGAAGATTCTGCGGCAGAAACACCCGCACAAGGCTGCAAAAGGCATCCCGGAACACCGCACCCACCCGCAGCGGCTCACCGTGCCGCACCCGCGTCAATAGCTGCAGCATCGCGGCAACCTCGTATAGGCTCCAGAAGGCTGCCAGCACCGCCAGCACGACGATGCATCCGATGATGGCAGGGGAGACAAAGATGCGGGAAGCGGTCTTGTTGTTGAGGTAGCGGATGGGCGCAAACCGCAGTGTCAGCGCCCAGATCAGCTGCAACGCCGGTACGAACAAGAAGTTTGTCAGCACCTTATAAAACAACAGAAAAAGCAGAAACGCCCGCCCCTTTGACGAAAGCAGGGAACGAGCGGCAGCGTGCAGAGAACGGTAGGTCTGCTCCTGCTGCTGGAACTTTACGGAAATTCGCTTCAAGATAGCTTCAACCTCTTTTGCATATTTGACGGGCTTTTCGTGTGCGCTATATAGGTACAGTTTGGCAGATTGCCCGGAAATATATGATTTTTTAATATAGTGTAACATAAACGCAACGGAAAGAAAACGCAGCAGACGGGTGCAGTTTTGCCAAAAAAACCGGGAAAATTTCTACACCCACAAAATGGGCGTGTGATAGCATTTGTCCAGATAAAACGTGCAAAACGATGAATCGTTAAAAATTTGAGTATCTATAAGTGACGGATGTTGAATCGCATGGAATTTTATAGAATCCCTTGCATTTTTTTGCCAGCTTCTGTATAATGAATATAATTTTGAAAGCTCACACAGACAACCAGGAGGTCTAATTATGGCTTCAAAGATCAATAAGGGAGAAATCCTCGCCAAGTTTTTCGATGACGGGGAGTACACTGCGCTGTTTGCTGATGGTGCAGTGAGCGCTGCCTGCGGCTATGCTGCAGGTCAGCAGGCTTACGCCGTTTATCAGAACGGCGAGGCTGTCACCGTAAAGGATGTTGAAAAGAACATCAAGGTTCTGGAAATGGCTGCACAGACCGGCTGCCCGGTGGTCACCTTCTATAACTCGGTTGGCGCAAAGCTGGCCGAGGGTCTGGACGTGCTGACCGCCAGCGCAAAGCTGAATGCACAGATCGCAAAGGTCTCCGGTGTTGTTCCGCAGGTGGCCGTTGTTCTGGGTGTCTGCGGCGGCACCAGCGCTCTGAGCGCTGCCAACGCAGACGTCTGCATCATGGCCGAGGGCGCAGAGCTGTTCTTCACCGCTCCGTTCACCTCCGCAGCCAAGGGCGATAAGGTCGCCGACGCAGGCAGCGCCGCTGCTGCCGCCAAGGCAGGCGTAGCTTCCATCGTGGCTGCCGATGCCGCAGAGGCTGCTGAAAAGGCTGCTCACATCGTGGGTCTGCTGCCCGCCAACAACCTGACCGGCCCGGCAATCTTCGAGTTCGAGCAGCCCACCGCTGTTCTGGCTGCCGGTGCCGAGCCTGCAAAGGCCGCTGCCGCTGTGATCGATAAGGACAGCGCTGTGGAGCTGTACGCAGGCTTTGGTAAGTCTGTTTACACCGCATTTGCAACCATCGGCGGCAACGCCGTGGGCGTTGTGGCAACCGGCAAGCAGCTGTGCCACAACTGCGTAGCCAAGGCTTCCCGCTTTGTGCGCCTGTGCGATGCCTTCAGCGTGCCTGTGGTCACCATCGTGGATACCGAGGGCTTTGTGCCCAGCGTTACCGATGACGTGGCTGGCGGCATCCGCGAGGCTGCCCGTCTGGCCGCTACCTACGCCGATGCTACCACCGCAAAGGTGGCAGTGCTGGCAGGCAAGGCTGTGGGCCCTGTGTACACCACTCTGGCTGCTGCCGACCTGCGCATTGCTGTGACCGGCTGCACCGTCAGCGCACTGGAGCCCAGCGCCGCTGTCAGCGTGCTGTATAAGGATGAGATCGATGCTTCCGACAACATCATTGCCGCCACCAAGGCTAAGACTGCTGCCTACACCGCTGAGGTGTGCAGCGCTGCCAGCGCAGTGGCCGCCGGTGCTGCCGATATGAGCTGTGATGCCGCTAATGTGCGTGCCAGCGTTGTGGCTGCACTGGAGCTGCTGAGCACCAAGCGCGCTGCCCGCCTGCCCAAGAAGCATGGCAATATGGCCCTGTAAGCGTCCGAATGTAAGTTAATTGAGTTCGATTTTGAATTGGAGGATCCTTCCATGAAGTACTACAATATTACTGTCAATGGTGTTGCTTACAGCGTTTCCGTTGAGGAAACTGCCGCAGGCGCTGCTCCTGTTGCCGCTGCTCCCGCAGCACCCGTCGCACCCAAGGCCGCTCCCGCTCCTGCAGCTGCTCCTAAGGCAGCCGCCGGTGCAGCCGGTGCTGTTGCCGTCAAGGCTCCCATGCCCGGCAACATTCTGGATGTCAAGGTCGCTGCCGGTGCTTCTGTCAAGGCCGGCGACGTGCTGGTCATCCTCGAGGCCATGAAGATGGAGAACGAGATCGTTGCTCCGCAGGATGGCACTGTGGCTTCCATCAACGTGAACAAGGGCGATACCGTCAACTCCGGTGACGTTCTGGTTTCCATGAACTAAGGAAGAGGTGACAACCATGGCAAAAAAGCCGATCAAGGTGACCGAGGTCGTCCTGCGTGATGCGCACCAGTCTTTGCTGGCTACCCGTATGACCATGGACGAGATGCGCCCCATCCTGCCCGAAATGGACAAGATCAACTACTTCTCCGTGGAGTGCTGGGGCGGCGCTACGTTCGACAGCTGCATCCGCTTCCTCGATGAGGACCCCTGGGAGCGTCTGCGCATCCTGCGCAAGGAGCTGCCCCACCAGAAGCTGCAGATGCTGTTCCGCGGCCAGAACATGCTGGGCTACCGCCCCTACGCCGATGATGCTGTCGAGTACTTTGTGCAGAAGTCCGTTGCAAACGGCATCGATGTCATCCGCATCTTCGACGCACTGAACGATCCCCGCAACCTGCAGACCGCCATCAAGTCTGCCAACAAGGAAGGCGCACATGTTCAGGGCTGCATCAGCTATACCCTGAGCCCCGTGCACAACAACGAGTACTTTGCAGCCTACGCCAAGACCCTCGAGGAGATGGGTGCAAACTCCATCTGCATCAAGGACATGGCCGGTCTGCTGACTCCCTACACCTGCTACGAGCTGGTCAAGGAGCTGAAGAACACCCTGTCCATCCCTGTGGACATCCACAGCCACTACACGGCCGGTCTGGCTTCCATGTCCCTGCTGAAGGGCATCGAGGCCGGTGCTGACATCGTCGATACCGCCATGAGCCCCCTGAGCGGCGGCACCAGCCACATGGCTACCGAGAGCCTCGTGGCCGCCCTGCAGGGCACCGATTACGACACCGGCCTCGACCTCAAGCAGCTGAACGTCGTGCGCGCATACTTTGCAAAGCTGCGCGAGAAGTACATCGCCAACGGCCAGATCAGCCCCAAGTCTCTGGGTGTGGACGCCAACACCCTGCTGTATCAGGTGCCGGGCGGCATGTTCTCCAACATGCTCAAGCAGCTGAAGGATGCCGGCAAGGAAGACAAGCTGGACGAAGTGCTGGCTGAGATCCCCCGCGTTTCGTGAGGACGCAGGCTATCCTCCGCTGGTCACCCCACAGCCAGATCGTCGGCACCCAGGCTGTCTTCAACGTCATCCTGGGCGAGCGCTACAAGATGGTCACCAAGGAGTTCAAGGGTCTGGTCCACGGCGACTATGGCAAAACTCCCGCTCCCATCAAGCCCGAGTTCACCAAGAAGATCCTTGGCGATGAGTAGCCCATTACCTGCCGCTTTGCCGACACGCTGGCGCCCGAAATGGACAAGCTGAAGGCCGAAGCTGCCAAGTGGGCAACGCAGGAAGAGGACGTGCTGACCTACGCAATGTTCCCGCAGGTCGCTCCCAAGTTCTTCGATAAGCGCAATGCCAAAAAGCAGGGCGTGGACGGCGATCATGTGGACTACACCAACCAGTCTCATCCTGTCTGATAAATAAATCCCTTTCAAGGCTGCTGCACAAAATGCTGTGCAGCAGCCTTTTTTGCGTGGAGATGGTTCGATACGCTTTGGGACGGAGCTGCGTGGCAGATCCGTCCTGTTTTTACAAAAAAGGGACCGCTTTTGGCAGAACAAGAGAATTTTCAACGAATAAATTGGGACTACTCACAATTTACAAGTCGGTCATCGTGCCCAACACGGATAACATGAAGGGTCTGGAAGCCGCCGCTGCTGCGGGCATCGTGGCCGGCAAGCAGGAAAAGAAGCTGGAGGTCATTGCCGATGTGACCCCGGAGCAGACCAAAGCCATCCGCGCATATCTTGACCAGACGGATATCAAGGTGCGGCACGTTGAGAATGGCGTCACCTTTGACATCATCCTCACGGTCTGGAAGGGTGAGCATTCCGCACAGGTGCGCATTGCGGTGTTCCCACACCAATATCGTCCATGTGGAAAAGGACGGCGAGGTACTGGTGGACATTCCGGTACACGGAGATAGCGAGGAGACCCTGACCGACCGCAGCCTGCTGGATATGGAGCATATCTGGGACTTTGCCAACGCGGTGGACGTGGAGGATGTCCGTTCTATTCTGGAACCGCAGATCCGGTGCAATATGGCCATTGCCGAGGAGGGTCTGCGCGGCAACTACGGTGCCAACATCGGCAGTGTGCTGCTGGATATGGAGGGCAATGATGTAAGAGTCCGTGCCAAGGCATACGCGGCAGCGGTTCCGATGCCGCATGAACGGCTGTGAGCAGCCGGTGGTCATCAACTCCGGCAGCGGCAATCAGGGCATTACGACCTCTGTACCGGTCATTGTCTATGCACGGGAGCTGGGCGTAAGCGACGAAACGCTTCTGCGGGCGCTGACCCTCTCCAACCTGACCACCATCCACGAAAAGACCCCCATTGGCCGCCTGTCTGCCTACTGCGGCGCTATCAGCGCGGGCGCTGGCGCGGGTGCCGGTATCGCCTATCTCTGCGGTGGTGACTATGATGCCGTCATCCATACGGTTGTCAA
>ENA-OQKJ01000370-OQKJ01000370.1-human-gut-metagenome-genome-assembly--contig:-NODE-370-length-10664-cov-1.553953_pt1 | contig 10664 bp, 10 predicted proteins | sample MGYA00242647_ERZ504795 | MGnify/ENA primary metagenome ERZ504795 (study PRJEB26092, sample SAMD00036398) | human gut metagenome | host: Homo sapiens | study: EMG produced TPA metagenomics assembly of...
GTGGAAGATGTGTGATCGCGATCACCTGATGATCCTTTGAGATCACTGCCATCTTTTTAGCTACACGATTGGCAGTTTTCCCCACTGATCCCAGTATCAATTTCGTCAAAGATCAACGTATCTACTCCATCTTCCTGTGCTGCTACTGATTTGAGTGCAAGCATGATTCTTGATAATTCACCACCAGTATGCTACTTCTTGTACCGGACGCATTGGAAGACCTGGATTAGTCGATATCATAAAACGGATCTGATCCATTCCATCTGCTGAAATCTGGTCTTTTTTCGTAACTTCGATTTCAAATCTGACATCTAAAAAAGTTCAGATCTTCTAATGCTTTTGTGATATTGCTTCCAAGTGTCTTTGCTACCTTACATCTTTGTTCTGACAGATTCTTTGCTTCCTTAAGATATCGTTCCCTGATGCGTTCCTGTTCATTCTTTAATATTTCAATCTCATGTTCTGCATCACACAACATATTATATCGTTTTTCTGCCTTTTGTCCATATGCTGTAACATCTTCAATCGATGGACCATATTTGTCTTTTAAAGAATTAATGACATTCAGACGTTCTTCCACTTCCTGATACGTCTGCTCATCAAATTCCATATTCTCCATATATGTCGTCAATTCCTGATGAAAACCATTTAACAGATCTTCCACTGACAACAGTTGTTCATAAAATTCTGAGATCTGAGGATCTAAATGACTGATCTCCTGCATTCTTCTTATGCTTTCACTTAACTGATTGCCAATCGATGTTTCTTCCTCATATCCCGTCAGCATACGTGCTGCCTGACAAGAAATAATGATATCTCGGCTATGGACGATCTTTTGATATACCGTTTCTAATTCCTCGTCTTCTCCTTTGACAAGATTGGCATTCTCAATCTCTGAAATCTCATGTTTTAAGAAGTCCATCTCTCTTAATCTTTGCTGGTCATCTATTGATATTTCTTTTATCTTTGTTGAAATCTCGTGATATTCTCCTGCAAGATTTTTGCACTGTTCTAAGGAATATCTTGCGTTTTCAGGTAAAAAATGATCCATCATACTTAAATGATTTTTCTCTTTTAACAGTACTTGATGTTCTTGCTGACCATGCAGATCAAATAAACGTCTGGAAACTTCTCTTAACGTATTGAGTGTCACCGTACTATCATTAATCTTATTAATACTTCTCTTCTCGTTGATCACACGTTTGATGAAGATCTGGCCGTCTTCTACTTCCAGATCCAGAGCTTCGATTTCTTTGATCAGCTTTTGATCTTCAATCCAAAAAAGCAGTTCAATGACTGCTTCTTTTGCTCCCGGTCGGATCATATCTTTTGATATTTTTTTCCCAAGTGCACTTTCTATAGAACCTATCAAGACAGATTTTCCTGCACCGGTTTCTCCAGTCAGTATATTCAAATGTTCATCAAATGTAATTTCTACTTCATCGATCAACGCAAGATTCTTTACATGTAAATTCTGAAGCATAGATTTCCTCTCTGTATATTTATTCTTTTAATTTTTTGATCATATGATCGATCTCAGCAATTGCAGTTCTTCCAATATTCTTATCTTTCATAACACACATGATCGTATCATCTCCCGCGATCGTACCAACCATTCCAATGATGTTTAAAGAATCAAGTGCAGCAGCAGACGCCATTGCCATTCCCGATACGGTTTTTACAACCAGCATATTCTCTGCTAGTTCCATGGAAATGATCGCTTCTGCTAATATCCTCTGATACTTTCTTGAAGTCTCATCTTCCTGATCGATCAGACAATAAATCTGCTTCCCATCTGCATCTGGTTTCTTGATCAATGCCAGTTCTCTGATATCTCTTGAAATCGTTGCCTGCGTTGTCTTAAAGCCAATCTGATTTAATCTTGACAGCAACTCTTCCTGTGTCTCAATTGGATATTGCTGAATCAATTCAATGATCGCTTCCTGCCTATTTTTCTTCATTCTGACCTCCAACTTTGATTCGAAGGATTCTGTAAAAGCTGTCTCCTTTCACTTTAATGATCCTTGCGATCTTCTTTGATTTACGCACCTGAAGAACATCTCCTGGCTGAAGTTTTCTCGCAACCTGACCGTCAAAGGTAACGTAGGCTTCCTCTAACTGAGATTCTCTCACGTTCTCAATATAAATATCAATCTCATCTTCTGGAGAAAGAACAAGACTGTTTGACTGCAGCGAATGTGGACAGATCGGAGTGATCAAAATAACATTTGCTTTTGGATTCACTACCGGCCCACCTGCTGATAAATTAATATCCTGTAGATCCTGTCGGCGTCGAAACAATAATCCCATCTGCTTCATATACATCTAACAATTTGCCATTGACCATAATACGAAACGAGATGATTCTTGAAAAACCACTTCTTGCGATCACGACGTCATTGAGTGCTGGAAGATGATCTGTCTCATGATCCGCATGGATCACACGCCCATCTAACATCATTCTCTCCTCGATCTGGAAAGTATCATTTAACAATCCGTCCAATCCGTCATAAAGTTTAGATAACTCAATCTCTGTTAAGAATCCTAAGGTACCGAGATTTACTCCAACCATCGGAATATCATGATCTACGATCAATCTTGCCGCATGAAGCATCGTCCCATCTCCACCTAAAACGATCACACACTCTGTGTCTTTTGTGATGCAGTTCATATCTTTTTGAACATGTCTTGTAAAATCACACATTCTCTGGCTGATTCCACCTTGTTTTTCAATATAATCCTGGATCTTTTTGGAAATACGCAGTCCTGGATCTTTTTTTCTCGTTCGTTAAAATCAAAAAATTCTTCATGTTATTCCTTATTCTTTGCCAGATCCGCATGTGATGCATCCACCACTTCCTTGATCTGATCTGTCATTGTATGTCCATTCTCCATTGTCTCTGTTTTTCTCATATGTAATAAATACTCGATATTTCCCTCTGGACCTTTGATCGGAGAATAATCAAGGTGTAATAATTCAAACCCGTTCGTAGATGCGAAATCACAGATCTTCTCAATGACTTCTTCATGAACTTTTGGATCTCGTACAACACCTTTCTTTCCAACTTTTTCTCTTCCTGCTTCAAACTGCGGTTTGATCAGACAGACGATCTCTCCATCATCTGTAAGGAGGTTTCTCACTGGAAGAAGCACTTTTGTCAGAGAAATGAAAGAAACATCTATCGATGAAAACTGTGCCGGCTCCTGCAGATCTTCCGGAAGTACATAACGGATATTCGTTTTTTCCATACATACCACTCTCGGATCATTACGAAGTTTCCAGTCAAGCTGTCCATATCCGACATCGATTGAATAGACCTTCACTGCACCATTCTGGAGCATACAGTCTGTAAATCCGCCAGTGGATGCACCAACATCCATACATACCTTTCCATCCAGAGAAACGCCAAAATTATTCATGGCTTTTTCCAGTTTCAGTCCTCCACGGCTTACATATGGAAGTGTATTTCCGCGTACTTCAATCTTCACCGTCTCCTTGAACATTGTTCCCGCTTTATCTTCTTTCTGTCCGTCCACATAAACATCTCCGGACATAATATATGCTTTTGCTTTTTCTCTGGAAGACGCAAGCCCTTTCTTGACAAGCAGTACATCTAAACGTTCTTTCTTCATTTTTCTATTCCTTCATCCATTGTCTGATGGAGTCTGCAATACTTTCTCCATCAATCTTCAACATTCTTCTTAACTCACTTACAGAACCATGTTCCACAAACTGGTCATCTATTCCAAGGCATCTGACTTCACCTTTGTAATCATGCTCACTCAGAAATTCATTCACCATCATTCCAAATCCGCCGTTTAATACGCCTTCTTCTGCGATCATGATCTTATCATAGGTCTGTGACAGTTTCATGATCAACTCCTGATCAAATGGTTTGATATATCTTGGATTAACTAAACCAATCTCATATCCTTCTTCTTTAAGGTATCTTTTCCGCCTTATCTGCCTCTTCAAAGATATTTCCAACTGCAATGATCACAGCTTCCTTTCCTTCTTTAAGTATCTGGCCTTTTCCATAGTGTAACTCTTCAAATTGATCTTCATACAAAGAGCTTGCTTCTCCTCTGGAATATTTGATCGCGGTTGGTCCTTTTGCATGATGGAGCGTATGTTTTAGCATCTCAGATAATTCCCTTCCATTGATCGGAGCCATCACCGTCACATTTGGAATGATAGATAAATACGGAATATCAAAAATACCTTGATGAGTTTCTCCATCCGCTCCAACAAGTCCTGAGCGGTCCAATCCAAATATAACTGGATAATTCCCGATTGCCACATCATGTAAGATCTGATCAAAACCTCTTTGTAGAAATGTTGAATACACTGCAAATACAGGCTTTAGACCTCTTGATGCCATTCCGGCACAAAATGTAACTGCATGTTGTTCGGCAATCCCTACATCAAAGAAACGATCTGGAAAATGATTTTTAAACTTTCCAAGACCTGTTCCATCCGGCATTGCGGCAGTTACCGCAACAATCTTCTTATCTTTCTTCGCCTCTTTGATCAGTGTATCTGAAAATACCGCTGTGTTCGATGGATTGTCCGATTTCTTTAAAACTTCCCCTGTCTTTAAGGAAAATGGACTGATTCCGTGAAATTTGGCTGGATTCTGCTCCGCAGGACGATATCCTTTTCCTTTCTTCGTTACCACGTGAATAATGATCGGCTCATCTAATTGTTTCGCTCTATTTAACGTGTCTACCATCAAGGGAACATTATGCCCGTCAATAGGTCCAATATACGTGATCCCCATATCTTCAAAATACATTCCCGGAACAAATAATTGTTTGATCGAATCTTTTGATTTCTTAAGAATTGTTGTTAATTCCTTCCCGATTCCCGGAATTCTTAATAAGGATTGTTCCACATTTCCTTAAATTCCACATATTCTTTTCTTGTTCGTACTTTATCAAATTCGCAGACATTCCACCGACATTCTCCGCAATTAGGACATCTTGTTATCGTTCAGGATAATGATCAGATTCTCTTCTCCTTGCGTAGTCTTGCCATATTATTTAATGCTTCATATGCCATTCCGCCAGACAACGCACCATCTCCGATTACCGCAACAATCGTCTCATCCGTATGATTGATATCTCTTGCTGTAACCATCCCAAGCGCTGCTGATAACGACATGGAGCTGTGTCCACTGTGAAACGCATCACAATCGCTTTCTTTTCTCTTCGGGAATCCACTCATCCCATGAAATTGCCTCAGATTCTCAAATCCATTCTTTCTTCCTGTTAAGATCTTGTGCACATAAGACTGATGTCCTACATCAAAGATCAGCTGGTCTTTTGGAAAATCCAAAACAAGATGCAGCGCCATCGTTAGTTCTACAATTCCAAGATTCGATGCCAGATGCCCCCCTGTGCGACTGACATTTCTTAATAGAAAACGACGTATATCTTTCGCCAGAAGTTTATAGTCCTCTGGCTGAATCTGTTTAATATCATTCGGATCATTAATATACTCTAGCATAATGCTCCCTCTTCCTCTCTGCCTTAGTGTGTTCGATGGATCAAAAATCTTGTAAGATTTGTAAGATAACAATCTCCCTTATCATATTTTTCTAAAATATCAATTGCTTCTTTGAAATATCTTCTACATCTCTTTGTGAACGTTCTAATCCTTTTAATGTCACATAAGTTGTTTTGTGATTCTTTTCCATCACTTCCAACCGGTTTCCCCGATCTCTTCTTCATCTCCTGTAAGATCCAGAATATCGTCTTGAATCTGAAACGCAAGTCCGATATATTCTCCACATTCTTCCATCTTCAGAACATCTTCTTTGGATGCTCCTGCAAGAACTGCTCCGATCATCATACATGCTTCGATCAATGCAGACGTCTTATTCTTATGAATAATAAAATCTGCTCCATACTAAGCGGTGTACCTTCCAGTTCAACATCTGCAACCTGCCCGCCGATCATTCCATAGATTCCAGGTTTGCTGGCGAGAATCTTAATTGCTTCAACTACATTCATGATCTTGTCTTTCTCCGCAAGATCAAATGCTTTCGTTGCAACTTCATACGCATAATTAAGAAGTGCATCTCCTGCAAGGATCGCCATATCTTCTCCATAAACGATATGACATGTTTTCTGACCTCTTCTGTAATCATCATTGTCAAGTGCTGGAAGATCATCATGAATCAGAGAATACGTATGGATCATTTCAATCGCTGCCATAAATGGCTTTACGATATCTTCCTTTCCGCCAAACATCTGATATGTCTCGTTGATCAGCATTGGACGAAGACGCTTTCCTCCCGCCTTAACGGTTGTGTTCATTGCAGTTAAAACTGTTTTTTGTAACCCTTCCTGTGCTGGCAGATATTCATCTAAAATAATTTCGATCTGTGCAACCTTTTGTTTCATCTCATCCTTAAAGTTCATGTTCTTCCCCATTCTCTTCTAATACGATCAATTCTTTTTCTACTTTATCCAGAGAATCCTTACACTGTTTCACAAGATTTACTCCTTCAGTATATAGTTTGACAGCCTCTGGAAGTTTGATTTCTTCACTGGAAAGCTTTGTAAGAATTTCATCTAACTGATGAAAACCCTGATCAATATCAAATTTCTTCTTTGCCATAATAAACTTCCTCTTTCTTACTTCCCTTTTTCATCCATTGTTCTGATCTGTTTTGCCATTGCAAGGATCGTTCCATCTGAAATCGTTAAGGAAATCTGATCTCCCTCTTTCACTTTGTGAACGCTTGTAACTGGCTCACCATTCTGATCTTCTAAATATCCAAATCCATTGATCAATTTCGCTGTTGGTGATAATCCATGAAGTTCTTTTGCGTACAATTCCAGTTTGTGCTTATACCCTGTCATCTTATTCTTCATCACTTGCTGAATCTGTTCTTCTAATTCTGACAAACGCATCTTCTGTTCCTGAAGTTGAAATCGTGGATCGTAATTTGCAATGGTGATCTGATACTTCTGCAATTTCATCTGATAACGCCGGATGATCTGTTTCAACAACGCAGCTATTGTATATTCTCTGTTTACGATTCCTTCCATCACTTCTGTGATATCTGGAACTGCAAGTTCACAGGCTGCTGTCGGTGTTGCCGCGCGAAGATCTGCCGCATAATCCGCAATGGTAGTATCCACCTCATGCCCTGTTCCAGAAATGATCGGTGTCTTTGCTTCGTAGATCGCTCTTGCGACATTCTCTTCATTAAATGCCCACAAGTCCTCGATCGAGCCCCCACCTCTTCCGATGATAATGGTATCAACTCCATACTGGTCCAGAGTGCGAATTCCAGATACGATCGTATCAGATGCACCTTCTCCCTGTACTTTAGCAGGATATAATACTAACTGTACATACGGATTCCTGCGCTTTGCTGTACTAATGATATCATGAATTGCTGCACCTGTTCTTGCCGTTACCACACCGATCTTCTTTGGATTCTTTGGAATCGGCTTCTTGATCTCGTGGTCAAACAATCCTTCTTCATAAAGCTTCTGTTTTAACATCTCATATGCAACATATAATTCTCCGATTCCATTTAAACGAATCTCCTGTGCATATAGCTGATAACTTCCGCCACGCTCATAGACACTGACATTTCCATCTACAATGACTTTCTGTCCATCTTCTAATTCAAACTGCAATCCATTATATCTTGCACTCGCAAACATCACACAAGAAATCTGGCTTTCTTCATCTTTCAATGAAAAATAAATATGCCCAGAAGAATGATACTTACAGTTTGACACCTGTCCCTTGATTGAAATCCTCCTTAAGGCATAATCACTTTGAAACATTCGTTTGATATAAGTATTAATCTGTGTTACAGAAAAAACTTTACTCTTCATCCATATCCTGTCCAATCTTACTTAAGACACCATTGATAAATGGTGCTGCCTTTTCATTGCAGTATTTCTTTGCAAGTTCTACTGCCTCATTGATCGCTACTTTTCTTGGCACCTGTTCATCTAATAAGATTTCATAGGTTGCAAGTCTTAAAATAGATAATTCAGCTTTTCCAAGTCTCTCTAAATTCCATGCATTCGTATGTGCAGAAATCTGTTCATCGATTTCATCTAAATGTTCGATCAGATTCTCTGTTTTCTCTGTAATTTCTTTCTGTGTCTTCTCATTGATATTTTCATGCCCATGAAAATATAATTCAACCTGATCTTCAAATTCTTCTTTCTCACAAAATTCTACACAAAATAAAATTCTGAAAATATGTTCTCTTACCTCACTTCTTTTCATTAGGGTTCCTTTCTGCGATACAAAGACGGAACTGCGATCAGTCCCGTCTGACTTTGCTTTATATTCTTTCTTACTCTTCTTCTGCTGCAACGCCTGTGACACGGACGTTAACTTCTCTGACCTTTAATCCTGTCATGTTCTCGATTGCTGCTTTCACACGATCTTGAACTTTCTTAGAAATCTCTGGAATACTAACTCCATAGTCAAGTTCTAATGCAAGATTGACTCTTACATGATGATTCTCTACGACAACTTTGACTCCCTTGGACAGATTATTCACTCCAAGTTTACTTACCAGTTCATTCGTGATATTCCCACACATTCTGGCAACTCCTGTCACTTCAGTTGCTGCAATTCCTGCGATCACTGCGATCACATCATCTGCAATTTTCACTTCCCCGAGCACTCCCTGCTCGTTTATCTGGTAACTACTTTTATTCTCCATAGTAAAAGCCTCCTGTATTTCTGCATACTGATATGATTTATTATACCAAAGATGAATATGTTATTCAAACTATTTTATAACATTCTTTTTGATCTTATCTCTTTAAAATGTTAAGAATAATTGATTTTCTTCCATATTTGTAAGATAATACTTTTGGCAGATATCCTTTGCGAATCTGACCTTTTATTAAAGGAAATCATATAATATGAAAAAATTAACAAGACAGGAGAAACATGAACAGTGTATGCGTGAGATCCGTGGAACACTGATCGTTGTATTGATCTGCTGTGCTTGGCATATTGCTAGTGCGTTTTTGTTAAATGGTACTGGTCTTTATTTTCTAGGAATGCCCGCATGGTTTAGTGTGTCAACATTCGGAACGATCATACTTTCTTTGATCGGTGTCTGGTACCTATTAAAACATGTATTTATTAATTTTGAATATGACGATGAAGAGGAGGGAGAAGAATAAATGTCAGCAAATCAGAAAATCATTCTTGCAATTTTTATTGTTTACCTCGCCTTAAATGCTGCGATCGGTATCATTTTCAGTAACCGTCAAATAAAAAACAAGCATACATCCTCCGAGAAAAAATTCTTCATCGGTGGAAGAAATATGAACGGACTTCTTCTGGCAATGACAACCATGGCAACTTATACTTCTGTAAGTTCCTTTATTTCTGGTCCAGGAGCTGCTGGTCTTACTTATGGATATGCACAGGCATGGATCGCTACAGTTCAAGTTCCGATCACATTTCTGGTACTAGGTGTCCTTGGTAACAAACTTGCTTTAGTTTCCAGAAGAACTGGTGCCGTTACTGTTGTAGGTTATTTAAAGGCTCGTTATAAAAGTGATGTTTTAGTTATTGTAACCAGCTTACTTATGGTTGCCTTCTTCATGGCACAGATGATCGGACAATTTACTGGCGGAGCAACTTTGATCTCTTCTATCACTGGACTTGATCATGTTGTTTCTTTATTGATCTTTGGAGCAGTTGTTATCATTTATACATCTTTTGGTGGTTTCAGCGCTGTTGCGATCACAGATACGATTCAGGGAATTATCATGTGTGTCGGTACATTTTTACTTTTATTCTTTGTATTAAAAGCTGGCGGCGGACTTGCTGGTATTGATGCCGGACTGGCACAGAATCTGCCTGGAGTATATGATGATCTATTTTCAAAGTACAGTCCCGGTACGCTACTTAGTTTCTGGATTCTTGTAGGATTTGGTACACTTGGACTTCCTCAGACAGCCGTTCGTTCTATGGGATTTAAAAATACAAAGAGTCTTCATTCTGCGATGTGGATCGGTGCTGTTACCTGCAGTTTTATCATCGTTGGTATGCATATGGCTGGTACATGGGCCGGTGCACTGGTAGATACTAAGAACCTTCCGACGTCTGATTACTTTATCCCATACATCGTTCAGAAGATCATGCCAGTCGGACTTGCAGGAACTTTCCTAGCTGCTCCTATGGCTGCTGTTATGTCTACCGCTGATTCTCTTTTGATTCTTGCTTCTGCAGCGATCGTGAAAGATCTATGGCGTAACTATGTTGTCAAAGATGATCCTGTGAAAATTCAGTCTTATAACAAAAATGTTGGGAAAATGAGCACGCTCGTTACGTTCGCATTTGGTGTGATCGTTATCTTACTTACGATCAATCCACCTGATATCATTTTCTTTCTGAATCTATTTGCCTTAGGTGGTCTGGAATGCAGTTTTTTTCTGGCCTTTGGTCGGAGGATTTATTCTGGAAGAAAGGAACAAAACAGGCAGCAGTCTTTAGTTCTCTCGGTGCTGCGATCACTTATGTATTTTGTTATTATAACGTCCAGATTGCTGGAATCAATGCTGTTGTATGGGGACTTCTTGCTGGTGGAATCTTATATTTTTGTGATAGGAAATATCACTTGTAAAAATGGTCTTGACGAAGATATCATCAAAAA
>ENA-OQKJ01000374-OQKJ01000374.1-human-gut-metagenome-genome-assembly--contig:-NODE-374-length-10651-cov-2.211707_pt1 | contig 10651 bp, 13 predicted proteins | sample MGYA00242647_ERZ504795 | MGnify/ENA primary metagenome ERZ504795 (study PRJEB26092, sample SAMD00036398) | human gut metagenome | host: Homo sapiens | study: EMG produced TPA metagenomics assembly of...
TGGAAGTAGAAAAAGACCAGGCAATCGGAGAAAAACTAGCCGACTGCACCGGAAAAAGAGGGGGTATGTATTTTAAAGAATGGAACACCAGACGCCGACGGAACCGGAACGACGGTGACTGCGGATACGATCATTACAGCCAATATGGATATTTATCCGGTTTACGAAGAAAATACTGCCGGATGTTATTAAAGTTCTGGTAAATGGCATCAGCGTGGACGGTTCAAGCCTGGAAGACGCGATCAAAGACAGTAAGGTAGCAGTAGCCGATGTGACAAGCATCGAACTGGTATCCGGGGAGATCACACAGAACGATCTGGCATATCTTGCACAGATAACGAACCTGAAAAAATTCACGATGCATCTGGGTGAAGACCTGATCCTGCACGGAAAAGACGGCAATCCGACAACGGTACTGGGACCGAACAGTGCGGTACTGAACTTTGCACCGAAGGCAGCAGGAAGTAGCAAGGGAGAACTGAGAGAAGTACACCTGGAAGGTGTGACGGAGATTCAGAAGGGTGGAATTGTAAGTGATTCCGTAGAAATCGTAGACCTGCCGGATGCAACCGAAGTAGGAGATGATGCATTTAACGGATTTGGATGGCTGGAGAAAGTTTCCCTGCCGAAAGCTGAGACGATCGGAATGCGTGCGTTCTATAAATGTACCAGACTGACGGATGTAACTCTGGAAGCAGTAAAAACACTGAAAAAGGATTCCTTCTATTATACAAACAGTCTGAAACGCCTGACTCTCCCGGCAACACTGGAGACGATTGAAAATATCCAGTTCGGAAGGGTTGGACAGGGAAATAAAGCGGGAACGCGCGTGGTGATGAAAGGAATGACTCCTCCAACCGTAGCGTCAGGAGCATTTACCGGAGTTTCCCAGACTACAATCTCTACGGTAACTGTACCGGCTGGTGCGCTGGATGCGTATCTGGCACAGATCAATGCAGAAAACAGCTCTGCGGGACTGATCCGCAAAAAAGAGACGATGTGGAACAATCTGTACCTGAGAGAAGAGGGCAGTTATGCAGTAGAATATTACAGCGAGTATGTCACCGGCGTGAAAGTGGCATATGTGAAAGCTGGAGAGGGAGTCACCGCAGAAAAGGTGGCATCTGCGACGAAAGCAGGAAATATTTTCAAAGGCTGGAATACAAAGAAAACGGAACGGGAGAAGCCTTTGGAGAGGGAAGCGTACCGACCGATGATATCACCGTGTACCCGGTATTTGCAGCAGCATGCACGATCCAGATACATCAGGAAGATGGAACCACAACAAAACTGGAAGTAGAGAAAGGTCAGGCGATCAGAGAAAACCTGCCTGCAGCACCGACAAAAGAAGGATATCTCTTCAAAGGCTGGAACACCAGCGCCGACGGAACTGGAACGACGGTGACTGCGGACACGGTGATTACTGAAAATATGGATCTTTACCCGATCTTCGAAGAGGACATTCCTCCGGTAGTGGAAGTAAGAGTGGTCTTTGAATGTAGACGGACAGAAGAGTGAAGTGAAGGTAGTGAAAGGAGAGGCAATTGGAAGTAACCTTCCGGCGGACCCAGAGAAAGACGGATATACTTTCAAAGGCTGGAATACCAAAGCAGACGGAACTGGAGAAACCGTGACTGCGGAAACTGTAGTGACGGATGAGATGGAAGTATACGCCGTATTCGAACAGAACCCAGCACCGATTGAAGAAGTCAAAGTTGTGATTGACGTAGATGGTGTGAAGACTGAAGTGAAAGTCATCAAAGGAGAAGCGATCGGAAGTAACCTTCCGGCAGATCCGACGAAAGAGGGCTACACCTTCAAAGGATGGAATACAAAGGCAGACGGAACCGGAGAAACGGTGACGGCAGATACGCTGGTAAGTGACGATCTGGAAGTATATGCAATCTTCGAGAAGACCGAAACCCCGAAAGATCCGGAGAAACCGGATCCGGGAAAAGGCGATGATACGAAGAAACCGGAGACCCCAAGACCGACACCGACCACGACTCCAACCAACACCAACACAACCAAAAGAACAACACAACAACAGGTACCACAACACCTGCATCCAAAACAACCACAACAGCGCAGACAGCCAAATCGGTGAAAACAGCCGATGCTACACCACTGGCATCCACCGCAGCCGCAGGAGGACTCTCTCTGCTCGGTATACTGGCAGCCCTGTTTGGAAAAAAGAAAAATAATCTGATACTCAACACTCCTGGAGTATAAAAAGAACCCCGCCCGGATAAGAAGCGAAGCGATTCGCGGAAGACCCGGGGCGGGTTTTGTAAAGCATTTATAATTGGAATGTAATCGTCAAATAAAAGGTGTACAGACATTTCAACAGTTTTCCCTTAAAATCATAATTAGAGTTTTGGGAGTCAGCTCTAAAAACTCTAATTATGATACGCAAGGAGAAAAGTATGGATTTTTCACTTCTTACCCCGTATAAACAAGTGAAATACCAATACTGGTTAAATGTAATCCACGAATGCCGATCCTCTGGATTGACAAATCAGAAGTGGTGTGAACAGAATGGTATTTCGCTAAAAAGTTACTATTACTGGATATCAAAATTCCGCAAACTTGCAGTCGTAGACCTTCCGAGAAAAGAATACGTTTCATCTGGTTCATCAGTTTCTTCGCAGAAACAATCTGACCTGACGGAAGCTAGGTTTGTCGAACTTCCTGTACCTGCAAAGAGGGAACATGTGGATTCTCATAAACCCGAAGCTGTTTTAAAAACTGGAAATATCTCCGTGGAATTATATGAGACAGCTACAGAATCTTTTTTACAGATGCTCGTAAAGGTGAAGCGACCGTACTTGTGAAAGGTGCGGAAGTACTATGGTACGTATAGGGGAAGAGTTTATCCGGACAGAAGTCCAGTTCATCCCTGCAAAACTGAAAGTGATCGATCATTACCGTGAAACATACGAATGCAGGACATGCCGAAAAAAAGGCATGCCATATATGGAGAAAGCTCCCATTCCTGCAGCGCCAGTCATGCATTCCCTGGCATCCGCGTCTACGATTGCCTGGCTGATCTATCAGAAATTTGAACTTGGGATTCCTTTATAACGTCAGGAAAAAGATGGGCAGATATGGGATTAGCCTTAAGCCGTGTTACCATGTCCAACTGGCTGTTAGTTGTGTATAGAGAATGGTTAAGCCATGTGGTGGAACGTCTAAAGCAGGAATTATTAAAGCAGAAATACCTGCACATAGACGAAACCCATGTTCAGGTGCTGAAAGAGCCAGGGAGAAAAAATACTACTGACTCTTATATGTGGGTCTACTGCAGCATACAAAGATGCCAAGAACCCTATACGGTATTTCGAATACCGGCCAGGAAGAGGTGGAAAAATATCCGGAAACATTTCTGAAAGACTATACAGGCTATATCCATACAGATGTCTATTCCGGGTACAATGGAGTATCAGGTGTGATAAGATGCATGTGTTACACACATCTGCGCCGTGCATTTGTGGATGCGCTGCCAAAAGATGTTCATGATCCGGCAGCAACAAAATCAGCTGAAGCAATCCTGCGCCTGAATAAGCTCTTTGCCATAGAGGAAGAGCTGGCAGATTTAACGCCTGAAGAGAGGAAAAGACAGCGAATCATCCGCGAGAAAAAACAGCTCGAGGACTTTTGGTCGTGGGCCGAAAAAAGTGCCCTGGGTGAACTGCCAAAATCAAAACTCTCAAAGGCTTTTGGATATGCCCTGAATAACCGGGATGAATTTTTCAATTATCTGAAAGATGGAAACTGTGTGATCAGTAATTCATTAGCTGAGAACTGTATCCGCCCGTTTGTGATTGGTCGAAAGAACTGGTTATTCAGTTCCAGTTCAAAAGGTGCTGAAGCGAGCGCTCTTACCTACACAATGGTAGAGATGGCAAAAGCTAATGGTTTGAATGTTTACCGCTACCTGGAATATCTGCTGGAACATCGGCCCAATGCCAAAATGACGGATGAACAGTTATCCGAATTGGCACCGTGGAGTGACAGTGTGAAAGCGAGTTGCCAGAAATAATAAATGTAGTAAAATGCTTGCGTCTAGTAATGGCGCAAGTATTTGTTTTATCTGACGCTAGAATATAAAGCTCTTACTATACTTAAGTACCTACTTAAGTATATCCCATATGTATCATTCTGTCAACAAGTGCCGTTTTTTACTCAGAGATTTCGCTTTTAGCAACGCATATTTATAAGTAGCCCCTTTTCTGTATTCACTTTTCCTTTTTTCCTCACAGACAGAACCATTATGCACAAAATTCCCCCTTTTCTGTTTGGAACCGTTTTACCTATTTCTTTTTCCTTTTATTACAGCATATTCTATCCACCTTTTTCATACAAAATATCCTTTACTTTTTCTATCAGCAGTTCATCACAGAACTTTCGGCTTACACTCTTTCGGCTGATTCCGCTTCCTTCAAACGTTTGGACCCGTCGATACACATACAGTTCTCTCATGTTGAAACCTATGATCATCAGGTTAAATATAAACTTCTGTCGCTGTGTGACAATAACAGTGCTTCGCGTGATAATACGTTTTTTAACTGATGAAATCCATTCTCTTCAATATCCCATCTGCGCTTCATCATCTTCCCACAACGAATTCGGTAGTCCGCATGTTCCAGCGTAGTCACAAGCCACATCCAGCATTCGCTTTCCTTTCCTTTTTCTTCCCATTTTTCGCGATATCGGACCACACGGAGTTTATGCGGGCTGCCAGCTATCTCAAATCCGGAAAGATCCCAGACTTCAACCCTCTTTTTTCCTATGTTAAAACTCTTTTTTCTCCCCTCATCCCTCTGGAACATACTTTCCGCATCCTGAAACAAAAGCCTTCTTTCATCTTTAAGCCGGATCACGGTTTCCATACCGCATTCCTTCAAAGCATTGATAAACGGCGCATTCAAGTACAGCGCATCTGCCACAATTACATCCGCAAAATGACCATGCCTTTTCTTTAAACGCCGAATAAGTCTCTTTGCACCTGTCAGTTCCCCTTCATCTTTTCCAGATCCATCCACCGGTTTCAGCATTTCCTGTCCAAAGATTACATGGGGTGGTTTTCCTACTGTCATACATACCACACTCCGATGAAAGTATTCTGTTTTACCAGCCCCATTCTTCCTGCTCAGGCATTCTGGACAGGATTTTTTTGTACTGCTGAACAATTCCACACCATCTATGCCTGCTACTACATAGCCGCCTATGGTTCCTTCCCGAAATACACGGTTACGTTTTATAATATCAACCGTTTGAGCATGAATTTCCTCGATTTCTTTTGGATCTATTCGTGAAAGAAGATCTCTGACCGCATCGACTTTTGGGATTTTTCCACGGATACAGTTTTTCAGTTGTTTCTCCATGCTTTCCGGCGCTGAAAAAATGGTGTGAAAACTTTCATACTGAAGCATCAGGAAAATCAGCACTGGCATAACGATATTAAACAACGGGATGGATTTTCTTTTTCTTTCATCGGATAAACCCTTGATTTTTTGTGGAATTTTGTATACACTTTTCATATAAGTTAGCAGTTTCTTCAATGCTAATTTTTCATTAAGGACACCTTCTTTCGTATGTTTGTGGGGTAACATAATTATACAATAAAAGGTGTCCTTTTTGAGTGTTTATCCGGACTGCGGCACAGATGGCCCGGGCATTTGGTGCTAATTTTACAGCACTGTATGTGCAGACCGCGGAACCGGCAGAGAAAACGCCGGAGGATCAGGCAAGGCTGCAGAAGCATATCCGCCTGGCAGAACAGAGCGGGGCGGAGATTGTAACGACGCACAGCGAGGACATTGCCCTGCAGATTGCAGAATATGCGAGAATTTCCGAAGTAACGCGGATTGTCATTGGAAAAAGCATGATGGATCAGGGATTTTTTCGAAAGAGAAGGGGATGGACCGAACGGCTGACCGATCTGGTGCCGGATTTGGAAATCCATATCATTCCGGATTCCAATATCATTACCATATATCTGGTCGGCGTTATGATGACATCCATTCTGACCAGCGGTTATACCTGCAGCGTAATCAGTTCTGTGATCAGTGTAGTGCTGTTTAACTACTTCCTGACAGAACCTTCTTTTCAATACCAGCCAGCTTCTGCAAAAGGCAGAGGATGCGTCGGAGATTTTTGATATTACAGCGACAAAGCTTGTAAAACTGCTGGGAAGGGATCTGACGGCCGCACCGGCAGGGGCACAGGAGAGCAGAATTGTCCGCGGAACACTTTACAGCGCGCAGACAGGAGGAAAGACGGAAAAAATCTTTGACCCAAGGGAACAGGAAATCATTCAGTGGGTTCTCGACAGCCAGAAAAGAGGAGAAAAATATCTGGATCGCGGTGGAGGACAACGGCCCCGGGATTCCAAAAGAGTCCAGAGAGCATGTGTTTGAGATGTTCTATTCCGGGAAAAATAAAGTAAGCGACAGCCGCAGAAGCCTTGGCCTTGGACGGGCACTCTGCCGTTCGATTGTAAATGCGCACGGCGGGGAGATAGCACTTTATGACTGCGATCCACAGGGCTGCTGCTTTTGATTTAACCTGCCGCTCAGCGAGGTGAATTTGAATGAATAAGACATTAATTCTGGTTGTGGAAGATGATACGCCGGTTCACAACCTGATTACTACGACGTTAAAACACACGATTATAAGTATATTTCTGCAAAGAACGGTGCGGGTGCCATTATGGAGGCATCCACACATAATCCCGACATTGTTCTGCTCGACCTTGGCCTGCCGGATATTGATGGCGTAGAGGTGATTGAAAAGATTCGAAGCTGGTCGAATATGCCGATTATCGTAATCAGTGCAAGAAGTGAGGACAGCGATAAAATCGAGGCATTGGACGCAGGAGCGGATGATTATCTGACGAAACCGTTTTCTGTGGAGGAACTGCTGGCCCGCCTTCGAGTCACACAGCGCCGTCTGTCCCAGATGCAGGCAGAAAATGGAGTCCAGTCGGCTGTCTTTGAAAATGGCGCACTGCGGATCGAGTACGCAGCGGGGTGCGCATATCTTGACGGAGAGGAACTTCATCTGACCCCAATCGAATACAAGCTGCTCTGCCTGCTGTCGCAGAATGCAGGGAAGGTGCTGACGCATACGTTTATCACACAGAAAATCTGGGGAAGCAGCTGGGAGAATGATATCGCTTCCCTCCGTGTTTTCATGGCGACGCTTCGGAAAAAGCTGGAAAAGAACGGAGAGCAGACGCAGTATATTCAGACGCATATCGGGGTTGGCTACCGGATGCTGAAGGTAGAGTAAAAGAAGAAAAAATTTGACTTTACAGGCCTAAAATGATAGCATAAAGGACAGAGAACGCAGTTTTGGGAGGACGAAAAAACGGATGATGAAAAACCTCGAAGTACTGGAGGAAATAAAAAAACAGGGAAAAAACCTGATTGGGACAAAACGGGATGAATTTGTAAAGCAGAATCTTTTATCGGATGAGTTTATTGAGATGATGCAGAAGAACAAAAAGCCGTTCGATCTTCTGATGTCGTATTATCAGTGCGCCATTATGGAAATCGAGACAAAGTTCCGGGTGCTGAATCAGGAATACTCGCTTTCCTATGACCAGAACCCGATCGAAGGAATCAAAACAAGGGTCAAATCGTATGAGAGCATTATGCGGAAAATCCGCGTGAAAGACATCCCGGTCACACTGGAGTCTATCGAGGAAAATATCCGCGATATCGCCGGTGTGCGCGTGATCTGTTCTTTTCCAAGCGATATTTATAAGCTGGCAGACAGTTTTCTGAAACAGGATGACATTACGCTGATTGAGCGGAAGGACTATATTCAGCATCCGAAGGAGAGCGGCTACCGCAGTCTTCATCTGATCGTTCAGGTGCCGATCTTTTTACAGGATACAAAGAAACTGGTTTACGTGGAAGTACAGTTCCGTACGATCGCGATGGATTTCTGGGCGAGTCTGGAGCACAAGATGCGCTACAAGAAAAATATTCCCGAAAATCATGTCAAATATCTGCAGGATGAACTCTACGACTGCGCAAGACAGAGCGCGGAGCTGGATAACCGTATGCAGAATATCCGGAATCTGATTGCAGAGGAAGCAGAAGAGGAAGAGTGCGATACGCTTGCAATGCTGCCGATGAAATAGAGAACGGATTTGGGAGTTGGAGAAAAAGAGCATAAAAATACGCCGCAGGTCTAGTGATCAGATCTGCGGCGTATTTTTGCTCATGCTTCTTTCGAATAATGAATATGCTGCAATTTCCATTTCTCGTCCTCTTTGACGGCGACCTGTGTCTCGAGTCCGCGGATGCCGTACGAAGTGCCATCCTCACGGCGGATGCATTCGGTGTGGTAAGAGAAAAGGATGAGAGCTGTGTTTTCGTTTGATCAGACGCGGTTCAATTTTATCTGTGCGGAACAGGATGGAAAAATACAAGCGAAGGTTCATAAGCGGCTTGCGCGGCTCGATTCGGTTAAAAATACAGCTCCTGTTCCCGAAAGAGCGAATCAACGGCCTCTTCATACTCGGCAAGGCGATTTGCTTTTTTGATCTTTTTCAGATACTTCTGGGGATTCGTAAACGATGTTCCGAGGTAAATCCACAGTGCCTTTAATTTAAACAGCACATTTTTATCCCCGGAAATAACGCGCGCATAGCCGGCACAGAGATCTTCGCAGAATGCGCGCAGCAGCTCCTTATCTGCCGGAGCTAAATTTTCACTGCTGGCAGGATCTGTACTGCGCAGCATCCCGATCAACCAGGGGTTCTGCAGCACCCCGCGGCCGAGCATGACCTTTTCCGTCAAGGGAAAATCATGGCAGAGCTTCTGAAAATCAGCGGTTGAGAAAAGATCCCCATTGTAGCACAGCGAGTGGCGGCTCGTCTCATATGTTGTCCGATAACACTCCATGCGCGGCGTATATTTGTAGAAATCTTTCTGAATCCGCGGATGAATAATCAGCTCTTCCAGCGGATATTTGTCATAAATCGCAAGCAGCGTCTCCCACTCATCGGTGTCGGTTGTGCCAAGTCTTGTCTTGATGGAAATCCGGCAGTCGCAGGACGAAAAGATTTCATCGAGAAATGCATCGAGTGTATGCGGCCACGCAAGCAATCCGGAGCCGCGCCGCTTGGCGACAACCGTGCCGGACGGACAGCCAAGGTTCAGATTGACGGTATCGTAGCCGTACTCCTTCAGTTCTTTTGGGGTCAGAGAAAGAAAGTCCTCCGCCTGGTTTGTGAGAATCTGCGGGATCACCGTCATCCCTTCGTTATGCTCCGGGAGAATGTCATTGCGCTCGCGGGAGCTCATCTTTTTATTGTAATAAATGGCGTGAAATAACGGTCAGCCGCCGGAAAATATTTGTGGTAGGCGCTCCGGTACACATATCCGGTCAGCCCTTCCATCGGGGCGAGATAAAATTGCATGATGATAAAATCCTTTCAAAAAAATCGGTTTTCCAATACGAAAAGTGTATCATAAAACTGCCGGAAGGGACAGAAAAAAATGAAAGTAAAATAATATCTACTAAACAAGTAAGAGGTTAAAAGAAGAAGCCGGTGCGACGTCTGTTTTACAATGTGTGATGAGATGTAGAAAAAATCCGATACAGAATCTTTTTTTGAGGGGTCCTCAAAGATTTCTGTACCGGATTTTTCTAATTCTGCATATGAATCTGCTCGCCCGTCACCGGCGCAAAGCAGCGAAGCGTTTCGCCATCGAGATTCTCGCGGTGCATATCAACCGCAGAAATCTGATGATTGTCATACGTCGTATAATAGTAAATTCCCTGCGTCGCATTGCAGCAGGAAGTATAGAGCGTGATCTCATACTTTCCGTCCGCCACCTCGCAGCATCCTCTCTGCTGGTCGACAGAATTTAAAATATGGAAAAACTGGCTGACACTCTCCGTTTCGCTGTTTCCCGAGATCGAGTTCTGCTTTACAAACGCCACGCGTGCAAAGCGGGAAGCAGACGAGAGGTCGCCCGGCAGTCCAAGACCGCCCATGCCACGGCTGTACGTAGAAAGATCGAGCTGGTTGGAAAACGTGTTGGCCGGCTGTTTTGGTGACAGATGCAGGTAATTGTTCAGTGAGAACATCTGCATTGGAAACGGCGGATTGTTTGTCAGAACGCCGACCGGATTGTCGTAGACATGCAGACCGTCCGCCGTGGATTCCACGGTGATGGCACCCGATGCATCTGCGATGATCCAGTGAAGCTGTGCGAGCGGAAGATTCTTTTTAAAAGGTGTGCTGATGAGATTGATACGGGAGAGGGATTCTTTTGCTTCCGCAAGCGAAGCACATGTACCGAGAATCCACGGGATCAGCTCGAACTGCGCGATATTGTCTTTCTCCGGTTTCGGATCGAAATAAACGGCATTTCCTACAAAATTAAGGCCGGCGATACCAAGCCCTTTTTCATTGAACGCCTCATAATAGAGCGGGTAATCATCCATCACACACGCCATGCCGATCATTGCATAGTGATGGGAAAGGGACGGCATATGAAGAAAGGAAAACGGTAATTGCGAGGTGTGACGGTGATCTGGTCGCCATAGGAAAATTCATAATCGAGTGTGCGGCCCATATAAAAGTCGCGTGTTTGATAGGTTGCTGCTGTACACATAGAAAAAC